>RCNF010000017.1_pt1 | contig 63979 bp, 60 predicted proteins | sample 2041311 | NCBI WGS metagenome assembly RCNF01 (sample SAMN09708228, study PRJNA481090) | Marine sediment metagenome, whole genome shotgun sequencing project. | biome: marine sediment; feature: ocean; material: sediment; isolation source: Sewage treatment plant 2 marine sediment (STP2) ...
GAACCCCGGCCGGGGTTCGCAAGAACGAAACAAGCCGCAGACCCAAGACATCGCGGGCATGGCCCGCCCCCACAGCTGCAAATCGATCCGACGTAGGAGCGGGCCATGCCCGCGAGCGACAGCAGCGGTCGCCAGACCGCAAAGGACCAAAAGAACCCCGGCCGGGGTTCGCAAGAACGAAACAAGCCGCAGACCCAAGACATCGCGGGCATGGCCCGCCCCCACAGCTGCTAATCGATCCGACGTAGGAGCGGGCCATGCCCGCGAGCGACAGCAGCGGTCGCCAGACCGCAAAGGACGAATTACCGGGACTGCATTGGCGTGAATCGCAATTCGGCAAAGAACTCTCGCCCTCGGCCGGGGAAGTAGCGGTAATTCCCGAACGCGTAGTCGGCACGATCAGCAAGGTCTGTATCGAGGATGTTTTTCGCCCGTAGAATCAAGTTGAATTGCGGTGTGAGCCGAAACCCGACGCGAAGGTTGAGCAGGTTGTGGCCCGGATAGGTGTATTGATTTTCCGCATCAAGAAAGTACTTCGCGATGCCGGTCCACTGCATTGCCAGACTCATGGTATCCCCCGCATCGTAAGTGAGCTCGATACTGGCTAGCCACCGCGGAGACGTATCGACATCTCGACCTGCAATAAAAGTTTCGCTACGTGCTGCGACCTTGTTGAAATCATAGGTGTGCTGAGCCACAGTCGCATCGACGGCAAGCATCCAGTTGCTTTGAAATTGCCAATCCAGATCCACCTCTAGGCCCTGATGCTTGCTCGCGCCGCCACTAACGTTGTAGCCATCAGCGTCGCGAAATACGCTGTCATCCTTGTGCATGGAGAAAGCTACGATTTCGGCTGCCCAGACGTTGCGACTGGTACGAAACCCTGCTTCCAGGCTCGTGACGTTCTCTGAACCCAGGTCGGCGATCTCCTGGCCACTTTGTAAGCGATACAGTTCCGTCATCTGGGGTGCGCGAAAACCTCGTGTTAAATTGGCGAACAACGTTGTGGCCGAACCCAAGCGAAAACTGACAGCGAGATTGGGCGCCAGATTCGTAAAGCTGTCGCTACGATCCGCCGGACGTGTGTACAGGCAGCCGCCAAAGCCGCAAGCAGTGCCGTCGTCACGAGTGTTGCCGTCCAGCATGCGATTCTCATAGTCATAATGGATGTACTCGACGCGCAGCCCCGTTCCGACGGTCAGTCTTTCGGTCACAGGAATCTCTACTTGCACAAATGCTGCGGCGCTGGTTCCAGTCGCCTCGAAGTCGTAGTGTTTTCCTTCCGGGCGTGTCTCCACGATGAAATCTGAACCTTCGGCCGGTCCGAACTGGGTTTCCTGCAAGTACACATCGCTCCATTCCATGTCCAGACCAACCGTAGTTTGATGCGTGGCGCGATCGAACGTCGCTGCGGTCAGCACCCCGGCACTCACCTGGCCGTTTTCCTCCAGAGGCTGACCGGGCAAAAAATGTTGCAGGAATTCCATCTCCGAATAGCGTAAGTAAGGTCGAATATCCAGCTCGAACTTATCCGTCTCTTTAGTCCAGATTGCATACAGGCGCAGGCTGGTCGCATTGCGAAAGGCCTCCGGGTTCGGATTGCTTCGATTGAGCTCCGGGTCTTTGTAGGAATCTTCACCAACAATGAACCCTGCAGTTTCCTGTTGTAGTTCGGTTGCCGTTAGAGCGGCTGTAAACTCTCCGTCATCACGCAACCAGCTTCTCTTTAGATGGATTTTTCCCTGTGAATAGCCAGACTCGTCTCGAAACCCGCCGTCATCGGCATACACAATAGAGGCCAGATAGGGTGCTGCCGAGTTGAACGGCAATTCCGCCCGGGCCCGCACGAAATTATTGGAGCCCAGTTCCAGCCCAAGCAAGGGTTCGCCTCTTTGGTCGGGAGCAGGCATGATCACATTCATTACACCGTGCAGAGCATTCGAGCCAAACAAGGCGTTGCCAGGACCACGGATGACTTCGACTCTCTGTGCTTGTTCGGTGTTGATCTCAAAGAGCTGATTGACGTTGCAAAAACCTGCGGGTCGTATCGGGATGCTGTCTTCGAGAAACAGGAATCCGCCGCAGGACCCGGCCCCGGTGAGGACGGGCGATCGAATTGCCGTCAGATGCTCCTGGCCGCTGCCACGGCTTACCCAGGTTCCCGGGATGCGTGTCAGCAGCTCATGAATATGTTGTTGTTGGGCTTGCCGAATCGTCATCGAATCGAGCTGCGAAATATTGCTCATCTGAGACTGCAGCGGCTGCTCACGGCGATGGCTGGTCACGACGATCTCGGCGATTTGATGACTATCTTTGCCGTCGTCCTCTCCGGCGTGCACAGTTGACACGCTGTACAGAACAGCAGAGGCCAGCAGAGTCGCGCCCAGTTGTGCATTAATTCGTCGCATTTTTCCCTCGTGGCGGCGTGGGCATTATAATCGGTCGCCGATAGAACGTCTTTTCAAATTTGAGTCTTCGATAATGCACCGAGTGATGGGTACGAGTGGCAAGTGGGCCTTGACGGCGCTTTTATGTGTGCAGCTATCGGTGACGGTAGCCGCGCCGCAGAGCAGCGAATCAGAACCGGCCACCGACAGGCCTAGTATCGGACTGGTACTCGGTGGTGGTGGCGCCAGAGGCGCAGCACATATAGGCGTACTGCGTGAGCTGGAGCGGTTGCGAATTCCGATTGACGCGATCGCGGGTACCAGTATGGGTGCCATCGTGGGTGGATTGTATGCCTCGGGCATGAGCTCAGCAGACCTTGAAGATATCGTCCGGACGCTCGATTGGGCCGACGCCATATCGGACGCACCGCGCCGAGAGGACTTGAGTTTTCGTCGCAAGCAGGACGATGAAGATTTTCCGATTGATTTTCGAGTTGGTATAAGCGGCGGTAAGTTTTCGTTGCCAAAAGGACTGGTCCAGGGACAAAAACTGGACCTGCTACTGCGCGAATTGACGATTGGTGTATCGCACATTGACGATTTCGATGATCTGGATATTCCTTTCCGAGCGATTGCCTCAGACCTGGTGACGGGCGAAAAAGTAGTCATGGGCTCTGGCGACCTCGCCATGTCAATTCGTGCCAGTATGTCGGTTCCCGGACTCTTTGCGCCGGCTGTAGTGAATAACAGGCTTCTGGTTGACGGAGGCCTGGTCGGCAATCTTCCAGTTGATGTCATGCAACAGATGGGTGTGGATATCATTATCGCCGTCGACGTCGAGTTCCCACTCTACAGCGCGGAGGAACTGCAGTCGGTACTGACTGTTTCAGAGCAAGTTTTAACAATCCTAATGCAGAGGGAAACGAAACGACAGATCCAAATGCTGGGTGATCAGGATTTTCTGCTGCAGCCGGAATTGGGTCTTTTCGGCTCGACTAACTTCGGGGATATCGCACAAACGATTGAGCCTGGCATACAAGCAGCGCTTGCTGTTGAAAACCAGCTGGTCGAATTTTCCGTTGACGAGAATACGTACGCGGAGTACCTCGCCGATCGACGCGACCCAAGAACTATCGACGATACAATTGATTTCGTCCGAGTCGTGCACGATGGGCGACTGGATGCCGAGGTTCTGGAGGTGCGGCTTGATACCGAGATAGGCGACCCGGTCAATACGAACACACTCGCCGCCGATGCGAACCGGCTGTTTGGCATGAAATTGTACGAGCAGGTTAGCTATCAATTGCTCGAAGAAAACGGCGATACGGGGGTCGAGTTTCTCGCCGAGACAAATGGTTGGGGGCCCAACTATCTTCAGTTTGGATTGTCGCTTGAGGATAATTTGCAAGGTGAAACTGCGTTTAACCTCTCAGCACGATTAACTCGGACCGGTATCAACTCACTTGGCGCAGAATGGCGCACAGACTTACAATTGGGCACCGACCCGCTGTTCTTTTCCGAGTTTTATCAACCATTGCATGCAAGATCACGCTGGTTTGTGGCACCACGGGTCGAATTTAATGAGTCAAATCGCAATGCATTCGTGCTGGAAGACAATGTGGCGAGGTACCGCGTATATGAATCCGAAGTCGGCTTGGATCTTGGCACTGAGATAGGTAACTCGACGGAGTTTCGGGTTGGATTGTTCACGGGTCGCGGCAAAGCTGACGTGGAAGTCGGAGACCCTGCTTTGCCGGATATTAAGTACGATACCGGCGGTGTAATGACCCGCATCCAGTACGATTCATTCGACAATGCGTGGTTTCCGAGGCAAGGCGCGCGAGCCGATGTAACCTGGATATTGTCCCGTCCGGGTTTGGGCGCAGACCAGTCATTCGATACGGTGAGTACGAATGTCGCTGCAGCCTGGAGTCGCGGCAAGAGCTCGCTGCAACTTGGCGTCGCCTATGCGACCAACACGGGCACAGATGTCGAGGTGCAAAATTATTTTCCACTCGGCGGGTTTTTGAGGCTTTCGGGCCTCGATATAGGAGAGATCAGTGGGCCACATGCCGCGCTCGTTCGGCTGGTTTACTACCGCCGTATTGGCAATTCGGCGGGGGGAGTATTTGAAGTGCCGGTGTATTTTGGCGCGTCGCTTGAGTCTGGCAATGTCTGGGAAACCCGATCAGCAATGAGCTTTGATTCAATGCAGTTAAATGGCAGCATTTTTCTTGCCCTCGACTCTTTTCTCGGGCCCGTCTTCCTGGCTGGCGGTTTCTCTGAGGAGGGAGGTCGGAATATCTACTTCAATATCGGAACCGCGCCACGCCAACTCGACTGACGTTTTACTCGCTAGCGCTGAATCTTGCTCAGCACCTGGGTTGGCGTATCACTCTTGCGATAGTAGCCATGTCTGGTCGCCATATTTTCAAACGCCTGATCGCGCTCAGCTTCGGTCGGATACCAGTGCAATTGTTCCCACTCGTCGCCCAGGACTTTACGCAAGGTGTCATTGGGAGGAAGAGATACGTGAATCCCAAACCGCCGTTCGGCACCAGCGGCACCAGGTTGTACAAGATTGTGTTGGTGGCAATATTTCACGCAAATGACCCTTTCTCAAGCTGACTGCCGGACGGCTGCCGAGAGTATACAGAATCAAATGCTTTTCATTCAAAGCTTCGCTTTGGCGGGTGCCGTGCAAGCGCAGTCAATCTTGCTGGTAGCGCAGAGCAGCCATGCCCTCTGGTCGAATTGTTGCCGAAAATTGGCACCACGTCATGATTTCGACATCAACACTGGCGGTATCCTGTCAAATTGCAGAGAATGCATTGGCATGCCGTAGCAGGACTGAGGATGACCGGGAATTCAAACGAACAAACACCTGGATCTGGCCAGGCGGAACTCGATTCCACTGGCGAGTTCTTCAGCGTGGGCACTCCGCTGCATGCTGTGCGTGCCGGTTATGTACGAAGACGCGCGGATGATGTCCTCTACGAAACGCTTGTTGCCGGCCGATACGCGCATGTAATTGCGCCGTGTCGCAGCGGAAAAACGAGTTTAATTGCAGCTACCACGGCTCGACTCGAGAACAACGGCTTCAAAGTCGCAATTCTGGACCTTGAACAAATCGGCATGCGCGATGGTGGCAGTGACGCCGGCCGCTGGTACTACAGCGTTGCGTATCGCTTGTTGCGGCAACTGCGAGTTCGCTCAGATTTGCAAAGCTGGTGGCAGGACAAATCTATTCTGAGCAATCGACAGCGCTTGGTTGAGTTTTACTCTGAGGTCTTGCTGCAGAACGTGCCGGAACGTGTCGTAGTTTTTGTCGACGGTATCGAATCTGTGGCGCAATTACCGTTCGCAGATCAACTGCTCGCGAGTATTCGGGCAGCGCATAATGCGCGTACTACCGATCCCGAGTTCTCGCGTATTTCGTTTGTGCTGCTTGGCGAATGTGACTCACTGAGTTTGGTGGACACGCCGGAGCAGTCGCCTTTTAATATTTCGCAAGCGGTATCGTTGACCGACTTTACGCGGGAAGAGCTGGATATTTTTGCAACGGAGCTGGGCCTTTCATCCGCTGACGCGAAGCTGGCTCTTGACAGAGTATTCCACTGGACAGGCGGTCAGCCCTACCTGACTCAAAAGCTCGCTCGCTCAATTGCTCGCGAACGACTAAAGGAAGATATAGCGAAAAGCGTGGATCGCATTGCAGTCCAGCAGCTGGCCGGTCGTGCTGCACTGCATAGCGAACCGCACATGAGTCACATACATCGGCAAGTCGTATCTGACCCGAAACGCAGTGAAGCACTATTGAACCTGTATGGGCGGTTGCGAAAGGGCATACCCGTCGCAGCGGACCTTGGGTCGGCCTTGCAGCGGCGCCTGATTGCGCTGGGACTGCTGGTTATTGACGAGGATGGCAATCTCAAGGTCAGAAACCGTCTGTACGCAGCTGTATTTACAGCGCGCTGGGCGAACGAAAACTTACCGACGCATTGGCGTGTCCCGGCCATTGCTGTGGCGATCTTGCTGGCAATCATTGCCGTGCCATTCTCGTATACGCAACTCTTGCCAAGACCCTATGTTGTTGTTCTTACGTCTGCAGATTCCGATTTGCAGCTAGCGGATACGGCCTATACGAATCTCAGGTCGTTTCCCGGCCATTCGGAATCGGCAGATAATCTGTACCGAAGTTTCTTGCAGACCCGTGCAGGTGTTGCCGTAGACGAGGCTGAGATCTCGCTGATAGCCGACCTTGCTGCCAAGTTGCCGGGAGTGGAGCGATTTGCGGACGAATTGCGTGCAGCTTTTTGGGACCGGCGTGCCAGGGAAGCTATGCGTGCTGAGAGCCGTGACGATGCGCTTATGGCGACTTTGCAATCGCTGGTGTTGTCGACCTCACAGCGGCGCGATCGAGCAGCGTCCCTGGTCGCGGATGACTACCCACTGTTGCTCGCAAGCTTGCCTGCGGGAAATCGCGGCGTAGTCACATTCAATCCGGGTGGTTTGCTGCTGACAGAGACCAATGGCGCGGTGGTCTCACAGTGGTCATATTCCTCGCAGGGACTGCAACGGCGGGACGATTGGACGATTACTGCACTGGAAGTTGCGCCTTTGGTTCGCCGGGTCATCGTTGATCAGGTCGGCGACGTTGGTCGCATCGGGCTTACGCTAAACATCAGCCATTCGCGATTATCCGACATGAGAATCAAGGTTATCGCGCCCTCGGGTCGAACAGTGGAAGTAAATCCAGGTCGTGACAGTTCGGCAAGCAATGAGGATATCAGGATACCGACTGCACAATTATCTGAACTGATCGGTGAGCCGATCAATGGCACCTGGAGCATTAGTATCCGGGACGAAGTCATCGGTGTGGCAGGACGGCTTGTCGGCTGGAACCTCAAGCTCAATTCGCAAGGATTAATTGAGGACTTTCAGCGTGGGCTAAATGTGCCGGAGCCCGTTGAGCGTGAGACGGAGAACCTTTGGTTCAGCGAGGATGGGCGATTCGCGGTCGCAAGAGCGACGCAAAGTGATAGTGCCCGCATCTGGGATCTGGCGTTCGCCAATCCGGTGCGCGCAATCATAGTGAACGAGAATGAGAAAATCATCGGTGTTGGCGCTGGTGAAAGGTATCTGGTCACAGCGACACAAGACACGGTGAATTTGTGGGATACAACAACAGGGAAGCGGCGCGCAACCCTGCCAGTTGGCGCCGGGAGTGTGGCGTCGCAATTGACGCAAGACGGGCAGTTCCTGTTTGTTCAACGTCGCGGAGATGTTGAAACTCATCTTGAGCTTTGGTCACTTGAAAATGCGGCTATCGAGGCCGAGCTCATATTGGCCGGCGCGCCCGCGCTTGTCTCCCTCGACCAAAGTGCTGAGCGCATAGCAGTCGCCGACTATGATCGTGCAGTGCGCATCTGGGATTTTCGGTCCGGTACGATTGTGGCGCAAATCGACCTTGCCGCTCAGCCCAGCAGTGTTCGTCTCTCCGCTGACGGTGCGACGCTTGGGGCTATTTACGGCGAAGACGGTGCATCTTTGTGGCGCATCGATAGCCCGCAACGACCCATCGTTGAAAAACGCGGCTACGGTCGGTGGCAACTAGTATTTGCGTCGACCGGGGCGAGTGCCTTGCTTGGCACGCCGGCGAAAGGCTTTCAGTTATACGATAGCTCCAGCGGAAAAATAGTCGGACCACCGCTGGGTTCGGGTGGCGATTCCTCCGCTGACAATCTGCTGGCGTTTAGCGACGATGCGCAGACAATCATCACAGGTGGGCCCAACAGTATCGCGCGCTTCTGGCGTGCCCCGGCCACAGCGATTGTCGATGACCTGCAATTCAACGACGAAGATCACCAGATTTGGCCGCAGTCCGGAAATGCGGTTGCCGTGGTGACGCCCGATGCTTCTACAGTCGTGATAGGTGATCGCGGTGGCGACCTGCATGTATTGCCTGCAGATAGCAGTATTGAAACGGTGCTGGCCGAATCTGCCGATGTGGGATTCCTCGGCCACAATGAAGAGATAGGACTGCTCCGCGTGAGTCTTGACGGCGCTCTGGTCGCCAGCGTTGCAGATGACAACTCGATAAGAATATGGAGCATTGATGACGGCCAGCCACAGCCATTCTTTACAATCATAAGCGGCAATAAGATTTCACATATTGAGTTTTCGGCTGATGCCTCGTTGCTCGGCGTATTGAACGGAAATCGGGCCCAGATTCTGGACGTTGTGACAGGCGATATCATCGCGCGCTTTGATTTGGGTGAGGAACACAGAGCAATGACATTCGCTGCTGGGAATAGCCTGTATGTTGGTGGTGAAAGCGGTGCTCTGACGGTTATTAGCACCGATGCATCCGGGAACTGGGGGCCGCAAACTCTCTGGCAAGGCGATTCGCCGATTCGCTGGCTCGACGCGTCACCGCGCTCGAAGTATCTGGTTCTGGTTGATCAGCAAAATCGTGCACGTCAGTTCAGCCTGGAGGAGGGGCAGCTTGCTGCAGATGTATTGCAGTTGCCCGATACGGTTGAGGAGGTAAGCTTCAGTCCGAACGGGTCTCGAGTGCTGTTCAGAACGCCGCGCTGGATTCACCGGGTAACGGCTTCGGTAACTGGCCTGTCCTGGCTGAACGCGGCAATGATTCCCGTGGCTCTGCCAAGTGCTCAAATAGTATTTGGCGATGCGACGAATAATTCGGCTTCGGCATCTGGAAATCGCGTTTTCGTTGCGACATCTGGCGACGGTTTCATGCGCCTTGTTGAGGTTCGCTTGGGAGCCGGGTCGGGCGTGGGATTGTTTGGCAACAAGGATGAGCTAATTGAGGAATGGCAACGCAAGCTTGCTGTCGCCGAGATCGATCCGACCAACTAGACATCGTTAACGTTGGTTGCCCCGCATTGTCCGTACCAGCAACTCCAGTTTTTGTGCACTAACTTCGGTGGCGGGAACCGAGGTGCCAATTGTCATTGCTACCTTTGCGAACAAGCGGCCGGGAATCTTTCGAATGCCGCCTGATTTTTGACGACTGAACAGACTACCCCACAAGCGTCCAAGCGAAACCGGAATCACGGGGACGGCGCGCCGGGCAATAATTTTCTCAATTCCCGGTCGAAATCGCTGCACTTCGCCGTCCTTGGTGATGCCACCTTCCGGAAAGATGCACACAATATTGCCAGCGGCCAACTCACTGTCAACCTTCTCAAACGCCTCATCCATCAAGTCTTTGTCTTCACGAGCAGACGCGATCGGAATGGCCTTGGCTTGCTCAAAGAAGAATCGCAGTAGGGGCATTTGGAAAATCTTGTAATACATCACGAATCGCATCGGCCTTCGAATCGTTCCGCCAAGCAGTATTGGATCCATATAACTAACATGGTTGCATACGACAATGGCCGGTCCGTTGTCGGGGATATTCTCCAGGCCGGTCGCTCGGACTCTGTATAGGATATTGATCACTATCCAGGCAAGAAACCGCATCAAGAATTCCGGGAGGAGTGTGTAAATGTAGGTCGCGACAACGGCGTTCAATATTGCGATAACGATGAACAGCTCTGGTATTGATAAGCCGGAAGACAGCACCGCGATCGAGATTAGTGATGCACTGACCATAAAAATCGCGTTAATGATGTTGTTTGCGGCGATGATTCTCGATAGATGTCGCCGTTCCGAGCGCTGTTGAATTAGCGCGTATAACGGAACGCTATAGAATCCGCCGAATGCGCCCAGCAAGAAAAGGTCAAGCATTACTCTGAAGCTGCCCGGCCGGAGCAGGAACTGACCAATCGACGCTACAGCCTCCGGGTTTGTGAATGGCTGTGCGAAATACAAATCGATCGCGAACACGCTCATACCAATCGAGCCGAAAGGAACCAGACCCAGTTCGATGCGGTGGCCGGACATGCGTTCACAAAGCAAGGAGCCGATGCCAACGCCAAGTGCAAAAGCGATCAGCAGGCACAGAGTAACCATCTCATTGCCATTGATAATAATTTGTGTGTAGGCCGGAATCTGAAGCGTCAAAGCGGAGCCAAAAAACCAAAACCACGAGATACCGAGAATTGACAGGAAGACGCTACGATCCTTGCGCGCAAAGCCAACGATTCGCCAGGTCTCTGTCCATGCATTCCAGTTGATTTCGATGCCAGGATCAACGGCACTTGTTGGCGGAACTTGTCGGCTGGCGACGTATCCGAAAATTGCGACGACGACCAAACAGACTGCGACCAGTGACGGATCAATTGAAACAGCAAGTCCGCCAATGATCAGGCCGAGTATGATCGCAACATAGGTGCCGGACTCAACCAGACCATTCCCTCCCACGAGCTCATCCATTGCGAGGTGTTGAGGCAGGTAGGCGTACTTGACCGGTCCAAACAGGGTCGACTGGCAACCCATCAGGAATAAAACGAATAGCAAGGCGATGTAACTGTTTGTGCTGAACGCAACCGCAGCAATTGTCATCAATACAATTTCAAGCGACTTGATGCGTCGCATGAGCATCGACTTTTCATATTTGTCGGCCAGCTGCCCGGCTATGGACGACAGAAAGAAGAACGGGAGAATAAACAGGGCACCGGCAACGTTCGCGAGTTGACTCTGATTCATGCCAGCAATCTGGATGCCCTGGAAGGTGATCAGAGTGATCAGACCGTTGCGGAATATATTGTCGTTTAGCGCGCCAAAACATTGTGTAATGAAAAAAGGGCCGAAACGGCGCTGGCCAAGTAGTGAAAACTGGTTCGAACCTGACACGTCTTTGAATATCCTCTTGTCGCTGCGACGCCACTATAGCACCGTGCCAGCCAGCAGCGACTTGCCGACTTTCAGTCATTTTGTGAGGCGCATGATGTGCTGTGGCCTGCCCGAAATGACTTACTGCCGAAAATTGCGAACTCGTGCCAATTCTGACCTTCGCGGTGGTGCTATTATGTTGATCCAAGCATGCTGATTTTTCGACCACTTAGCCAATTTTTTGATATCTGACAACCTATGACAAAGACTCGTATTACTCTGTTATTGAGCGCGATAGCGTTGCTTGGGGCTTGCTCTGAGGAACAGCCGCCGCGTTCGGTCAACGAATTCATGGAGAATCCGAACCTGCTTGAGGCAACCGTTGTGCGGTGTTCGCAGAATCGATCGGAGACGCGCTACGACCCCGAATGCGTAAATGCTCGTGAGGCAGTCAGTCGTATGGCTGCCAGAGAAGAACAGGCGGGGCGAGCGGCATTGGAAGCACAGTCTGAGAGAAAACGTCAAGCGTTGCGTCGCACTCAGGAGGCTGCTGCCGAAGCGCGCCGCAGAACTGCAGATGCAAATCAGCGGCGCGAGGAAGCAGAGTATCTTGCCCAGTTCGGACAACTGCCTGCGGATGCGACGGTCGACCCGGACGCTATTGATGCCGCGACCAATGCTCCAGGCGCTGTCATTCCAGAGGCCATTGAAGAAGACATTAACAGTTCGGGTTATTCTGATGCGCCCGCGACCGATGGCGGAAACGCACCAATGAGCGAAAACGCTGCCGAAAGTGACCTGGGTGAGGTGCGTGATGAGCTGCGCCGTCGCGGCGAGGCAGCCGAGACTGAGTAGTTGCTAGTCCGACGCTTGTTGGTCTGGCATCGTTCGAACATGCAGGTCGCGCTGCGGGAAAGGAATCTCGATACCCTGCTCGGCGAATCCCTTGTATATATGACAATTCAATTCATGTTGCATCCGACCACGGTCAATGGGTTTATCGATCCAGCATAGCAATTCGAAGTCCAGGCTTGAGTCACCAAATTTTCGAAAACGCACCCGGGGGGCCGGTGCCTTGCACACCTCGGCGTGCTCATTGGCGATGGTCTCCAGTACTTTGATGACGTCATCAATGTCGCTTCCATACGCAACGCCTACTGCGAGGCGAATTCGATGTTTCTCAGATGGCCCGCCAGCTTCATTCGTGATTTTGCCGTTGCCAATGACGCCGTTGGGAATTGTAATTTCAACATCGTCTCGCGTTAGCAAGCGCGTACTGCGCAAACCGATGTGGGTCACGATTCCACGTTCTCCGGTATCAAGAATAATAAAGTCGCCGTTCTTATAAGGCGCATCCATTACAATTGACACGCCCGCAAACAGATTCGAGAGCGTATCTTTGGCTGCGAAACTGAGTGCGAGACCGACGATACCGGCGGATGCCAGCCACGCTGTAACATCCATTTTCCAGGCGAGGAAAATGAAGTAGACAGTGAGTGCGAACAGCACGACTTGCGCAACGTTTTGCAGCAGTTGCACCATGCCGGTTTGAACTATCTTGCTTGATTTACGCCGCGATACGATCTTCACAATCAAGGTCGTCAGATTGCGCAACATGTTGTACCAGACGACGACGGCAATCGTCTTCAATACACCAAGCGTTAGATACTCCGGACCGCTGGGCATGCCGATTCGCTGGGTCGCCAGGCCCAGGCCAACCAACACAAAAGACACAAATACGGGTTGATGGATGAGCTCAACGAGCTTGTCGTCGACGTCGGTCGACGAGCGGGCTACAACGCGGCCCAGCATTCTTGAGAGTATCCAGTCTGCGATCTTGCCGATCGCAATGAACATTATTGCAATGGCCGCGGCCTGCAGGTAAATGTTCGGGCCAATTAACTCAGCCCATTGCTGCACTTGTTGAATCGGATCGTCCACGCTGTCAAATAGTCCCAGTGAGAGGTTGCAGTCTAATTGTTCGGATCGTAATAGTCAGTGTCTGCGGATTCATCCGGGTCCGGCATGCCAAATGTTCGTACGTTGTCGGAGTCGTCAGTTGCCGCTGGTTCGCTTGAGGTCGTCCCGGCCTGCATGCCTGGCTTGGTCGGTAATCGCTGAGTCTGGGCGGTCAATAGTTGTACGAATGTGTTGGCAACGTCCGGCGCAATATTGGGTGAGCTCGCAAATATTTTCTCGGGTGTCATATCACTGGACCCATAGAACGCCGCGTTTGCCTTTCGGTCCATAGTCAGGCCGGATCCTGCCAGTGACACGCCAGCGAACAAGCCGCGGTTCCTTGAGTATGAATAGACCTCCGCCTCAAACCTGATATCTGTCGCAACTTCGGTGTGCCGGCCTACCGGTCCAGCAGCAACTGAAGCGTCTGCACCGAGGGTGAACTGGCCGCCGGAGATGCTATCGACACTCGCTCGAGTCTTGAAGACCAGAATGATGTCGGTGGATTGTGCGCCTATTTGCCAACCGAGGCTTCCGCCGGTCAAAGTAACGAACGACGGATTGCTCCAGGAGTCGTCATCCTGCCGAACAACGATAATCCCTTTGCCACGGCGAGCCGCGACGCCGAAGCCTATCTTCACGACACGCGGGATAACTGCGACCGCATAAGCTCGTGCCAGAAGGCTGGGTGGAATTTTAGATTCAGGAATTCGTAGCAGTTGATCAATAACATCCGAGGCGTCTGCAACTCGCTCTTCCTCGCCGGTCGCCGCGGTCGCCGGAAACGCAAATAAGACGCCAAAAGCGAGCAGAAAAATCGAGAGTTTGTACGTACGCATGATCATGGTTCCGTGGGATGGTTTGTACCGGATGCGCTGCGGCACCAGGACGTTAATGAGTTGTGAGGCGAATTCGCCTGAAGAGTTCCATAATACGTTAAATCGAGCGGCAGCTCATACTTGAGTCAAGTTGTATTTTTGTTGATGAGAATGGGGGGCAGCGGGCAATCAAGGCTGGCGCAGATGGCTCTAACCAGCTCTGTTTCGGTGACGGTAATATGGTCGTCGAACAACACAACAGCGCTGATTGCTTCCAGCAAATTGCTGCGGCCCTTACTCTTGAGCTTGCTCAATATGTCCAGGCAGCGATCCAGGATGGCTACTGAGTAGTCGTGATCCGGCACATACTCTGAATCGGCAGCCCAGGCGCCGAACTTCGCGGCGCCAGCCTCGTAGGCCTGTTTGCGCTGAAGGTCATTGATATGGCCGGCACGGGCTACCAGCGCGAGCAGCCTGGTCGCCGCTGCGCGAGCGCTCTTGCGTGTAACACGCGCGCCGCGTCGTTTGCCGGCGGGGTGCATTGCCTGGCCGAGGTTGCTCTTCAGGACTCGATAAAAGCAGTACTCGTAAAGATCGACGTTGCCGTCAAGCTCGGCTATCTGGCCGGTCAGCTCGATGAGGAACGAGAGCTGCGGAGCGGGTCTGAGTCGCAAAGCGGGAAAGGCGATTTCTAATAGCGGTAATCTAAGTTCCGCGCTTTCGGTTGCGAGTTCTGCGTAGTAACGCCGTAGTAGCTCTGCTCGCCGCGGGCCCAGTTTTTCCTCGGCCAGATGTAGCTGGCGCTGCAGAGATGTGCCGCTGCGATCAAGTATCAGGGCGATGACCAGTAAATAGGCATTCTCCGTAGAATGTGCAGCGTCATAGAGCAGGTCGGGTATTGCACCGCGAATCTGGGCGGCGTATTCGACATGCTGACTCTCAGGATTGCCGACCGAGTCGCCTATCGCCGCGGCAGTAACGGCGCCGGCCACAAAAGCGCTTGCCATGCCGGTGTCAATGCTTGCGGTCGCACCTTGCAGCACTGTCTTCCTCAATCCGTCATCGACCACCGGATAGTCACTTTCTCTAAAAGCAGGATCAAGCAGTCGTATACGTTCGACGAGTGCTGGATGTGTTGCAAGCATGCCGCTTAACTTCGCTCCTGTGCCGAACAACATGTGGCTGATTTCTTCGGGGTCAGCGACATTGAAGAGTGAGCCTGTCGAGTATCCGCCAATTTTCTTCAACGCGTTTGCCAGGCCCTGACTCTGACGTGTGAATTGTACGGCTGAGGCATCCGCAAGATACTCTCTCTGGCGTGATACGCCGGCTTTGATAACTCGCGCAATGAATACGCCAATGGCACCGAGTAGAGCCAGCGCCAAACCGATAACGAACACTATGGGTGCATTTCGGTTTCGCCCTCTGGAAATAAAACTCGCACTGTGGCCGCCGCGAATAATCATGCGACCGATTATTCCTAGTACCATGATGCCGAACAGAACGCCCATCAAGCGGATGTTAAGTCGCATGTCGCCATTCAGGATATGGCTGAACTCGTGAGCGATGACGCCTTGCAGCTCGTCTCTCTCAAGTAGCTCGAGTGTTCCCTGAGTAACGGCAATCGCTGCGTCACCGGGTGCGTACCCCGCGGCAAACGCATTGATGCCGGCTTCCTGCTCCAATACATAAATATCCGGAGTCGGAACGCCTGATGCGATCGACATTTCTTCGACCACGTTTCGGAGCCGGCGGCGTAACGGATCCATTGTATCGCTGGATACAAGCGTTCCGCCCATGTCCATGGCGACTCGACCGCCGCCAGATGAGAGTAGCGAGGTCTTGTACCAGGTTGCGCCCAATATGAACAACAAGGAGACGGCGATCGTTCCTGAGAGCAGTTGCCAGTCGGCCCGCATGTAGTCCGCGATGGTGTACCCGTTATTCGCGTAACCGAACTTGTACGATGTGAAGCCGACGATTAGAGCAACGCCGAATACGACCAGGGCGACGGCAAGCGCATACAGCACCACCAGCCGTCGGGTTGCCTTGCGAGCCTGATCCTGTGCGGCGAAGAAATTCAACGTAGCTCCAACCTCGTCAGCGCGGGTCTAGCGCGCAGAAATTGTTGCAGACAGCTGATCGACTAGCTGAAGGACACTTTCGGAGCCTCACGCATTTCGGGCGCTTCGATCTCCAGGAAGCTGGCCAACTCAAAATTGAACATCCCGGCAATTACACTGTTCGGGAAGTTCTGCGCCGAATTGTTGTATTGAAGAACGGAATCATTGAATGCTTGTCTGGAGAACGCGACCTTGTTCTCAGTACTGGCAAGTTCCTCCTGGAGTTGCATCATGTTTTGGTTCGCTTTTAGATCGGGATACGATTCAGAAAGCGCAAATAAGCGGCCCAGTGCGCTGCCCAAGGCACCTTCTGATGCACCCAATCCCTTCATTGCCGAGGCATTTGATGGATCTGCTTTGGCTGCATCGAGACTGGAAGATGCGGCGTTGCGCGCTGTGATGACGGCCTCAAGGGTCTCCCGCTCATGCTTCATATAGCCCTTTACCACTTCGATGAGATTGGGAATCAGGTCATAGCGGCGTGTCAGTTGGACATCGATCTGGGCAAAGGCATTCTTCACGCGATTGCGTTCGTTGATCAAACGGTTGTAGATACCTATTACCCAGAAGATAAAGGCAGCTACAATTGCGAGGAATATCAGGAATGAAGTCAATGTCCCGCTCCTTGTTGAGAGTTCGGTTAATGATCAGATGGTTTGCATGCAGCACCCAGCATAGCGCTCGCTTGAAGCGAGTTCTAGCTATGGCACTAATCTTTTTATTTTCAAGTACTTTGCGCGCCGAGTGGGTTGGCGGTGCCGAAGCCATGATGGGGACAGAAGTCAGTGTCTACGTATGGCACGAGGACCCGGCTATCGGTGAAGAGCTGGTCGCTGCAGTATTCGCAGAAGCGTCGCGTATTGATCAACTGATGAGCACCTACATCGAAGAAAGCCGGATTTCTGACATCAATCGGCGCGCAGCCGATGAGCCAGTGGTTGCGGGCGATGAGCTATTCCAATTGATTCGACGTTCTATGGACATATCTGTGCTGACCCGCGGCGCGTTTGATATCACCTATGACAGCGTTGGGCAGCACTATGATTTTCGAAATAGTGAAAGGCCTGATGACTCGACAATAGAGGACGAGGTGAAGCTGATCGACTACCGCTTTGTCGAGCTGGATCAGGCAAATGGGACAATAAGATTCAGGCAGCCGGGCGTGCGCATTAATCTCGGTGGAATAGCCAAAGGTTATGTCGTCGAGCGAGGTGTCCGAATACTGCGAAATAAGGGTGTTGAACACGCTATCGTAACGGCTGGTGGCGATTCTCGCTTGCTTGGCGACCGCCGTGGACGACCGTGGATGGTAGGTATCCGGGACCCGAGGATTGACGGCCAGGTGGCCATGTCCGTGCCACTCGTTGACGAGGCGATATCCACGTCGGGGGACTACGAACGATATTTTGAAGAAGATGGCGTTCGTTATCATCACATTATTCAGCCCGCGACCGGGGCGCCCGCGAGCGGAATCCACAGTGCATCGGTCATCGGTCCGGATGCGGTTATTACTGACGCCTTGTCCACCTCCGTATTCGTGCTGGGCGTCGAGCAGGGATTGACGTTGATTGCGACCTTGCCAGACTACGAGAGCATTGTGATCGACGCGGAAGGTCGGATCTACTATTCGGACGGCTTGCAGTCTCCCGACTCTGTGCCACAAGACGAATAGCACCCACAGAAGCTCACCCCAAGGCGCAACCAACAGTATTTCGGCCAAGCAGGATCTCCAGCCTGGCCGAAATACTATGCTGCGCTCATCCAGACCCGAACAGGGCACAAAAAAAGCCATGAAATGTCGCTGAAAGGCGACGGGTTTTCGCTTTAAATTCAGCTGGATACGGCTATTATGGATGGATGGTCGCCGGCCCCCGCAGGCGTGCTTTGAAAGGCCTGGTATGAACGTCGGTAAGCTCTGGAAAAATCAGCAATTTAACGTAATCTGGGGCTATTGTGGGGTGTTTCTGCGACTCCGGGGGTGCTCACGGCGCACGGTATTGGGCCGGATCCGCATTTGTTCGGGGTTCGATTATGTTCAGACAATTCGGGGCATTTGTGACGATCATCACGGCCCCGGGAGGGCTCGGGCTGTCAACATGCGATATCGGCGATTGCCACGAAGAGCGTGGCTCTCACAAAGTAAGTTGGCGCCGAAGAACAGGGCCCGCGGCCAGATGGCTACGGGTGGCCGGCAGTGCTTGCGCGATACACAGTGAGCGTTGCTGCAATTGTCGGATCACGGATGAATTCAGGCTGTTAAACAAGGAATGAGATGATGAAAATCAAAAATTACTTGCTGGGTGCGATGCTCAGTGTACTCGCTGCGGCCAGTTTGGCGTCGTCGGGACTTACTGGAGCACCAGCACCGGACTTCGCCTTGAAGAGCTCCACAGGCGAGAATCTGCGGCTTTCCGAGTATCGCGGCGACGTCGTCATGATTAATTTTTGGGCGACCTGGTGTGGCCCATGTCGGCAGGAAATGCCGCTACTGGATGAACTGTATGTTCGCTATGAGCGGGTTGGATTCAGTCTTCTTGGCGTCAATATCGACGATGACCCACAGCGCGCAATGAACATGATTGCTGAACTCGGGGTCAATTTCCCGGTGTTGTTCGACAATCGCAAGGAGGTCAGCAAGCTGTATCAGGTTGATGCAATGCCGGTGACGGTACTGGTCGACCGGGAAGGCAATGTGCGACACGTTCACCACGGCTACAAGCCGGGTTACGAGCAAAAGTATCTGGATCAAATTCGTTCACTATTAAGAGAGTAATCGCGATCGGTGTTGTCCGCTATCAGCGGTAACACCAACTCAGTATCGGTTCGCAGGAGAGAAAAGGTGACAAGAAGCGTATTAATCAGTCTCATGGTCAGCATGCTGCTTGCTTTCAGCACAGCATCGATTGCACAGGAGACTGCAGCGACAGATGCTGCAGTGGAAAGTGCGGAGGCCGAGTCACGGGATCGATTCCGATCGTTGGACGGGGAAGTTCAGGATCTCAAGAAGGAAGTTCTGGACCTCAATCGGGATATGTTCCTGCTCGAGGAAGAGCTACTGTTTCCCGCCAACTCACAAGTCGCCTTTTTCGTATCGATGGATGTCGGCGAGTATTTCGCACTCGACTCCGTAAGCCTGAAGATCGATGGCAAAGAGGTCGCCAACTATCTGTATACGGAACGCGAAGTTGCTGCGCTGGTGCGCGGTGGCGTTCAGCGTGTACACATGGCGAATCTCAAGACGGGTGACCATGAGCTGATCGCTATCTTTACGGGTCAAGGACCGCATAGCCGTGATTATCGGCGTGGTGCGACGATTAGCTTTAACAAAGGTATCGGCGCGAAGTATATGGAATTAGAAATCACGGATCGGGTGGTCAAGCAACAGCCGGAATTCGTGATCAAGGAATGGGAGTGACCCTTGCAGGGAACTCGCTCCATTCGCTGTTTTTTGTTCTTGTCACTGGCGCTAGCGTTCTCGCTAACACCAGTGCTGGCCGCAAAAGACGATCCTGAACCGATCGTCGTTAAGGACCCGCACTATGGCGAGGTCCTTTTCTACTTCTATCAGGAAGATTACTTCCCCGCTATTGTGCGTGTGTTGGCCGCACAACAGGAAATGCAGTTTGACGACCACGCTGAAGATGCCGAACTCTTGTTGGGCGGCTTGTATCTTTCTTATGGACATCACCTTGAAGCCGCTGATATTTTCGAACGACTGCTGGCTGATAATACGGCGCCGGACATTCGTGACCGGACCTGGTTCTTCCTGGCCAAGATCTGGAAGCAACGTGGCTACCTGGCTGAGTCGCAGCTTGCGCTGACTAATCTCAGCGACGACCTGCCGGATAATTTACGCCGCGAAGCGCAGTCCCTGCAGGCACAAATTTATATTGCCAACGGCAAGTACGATCAGGCGATAGCGCTGCTGCAACAATGGAAAGGCAAGACAGAGTGGGCCAGGTATGCCGAGTTTAATCTCGGCGTTGCAATGGTTCGCGCCGGCAGGGTGGATGATGCAGCAGCTATTCTTGATGATCTGGGCCGCATAAACGCACATAACGAAGAATTGACATCACTGCGCGACAAAGCAAACCTCGCGCTCGGCTACTCCTTGCTGCAGGACAAGCAGCCTATGGCCGCGAAGGAGCCACTGCAGCGGATCAGGCTCGACGGACCGTTTTCAAACAAGGCTCTTCTGGGCGTGGGCTGGGCCGACGCGGAAGCCGAAAACTATCGACGAGCATTGGTTCCCTGGATGGAGTTGCGTGGACGTGACTTGCTGGACCCTGCTGTGCAGGAATCCATGCTCGCAATTCCATATGCGTTGGCAAAACTCGACTCTATCAGCCAGGCAGCCGATCACTATCTGAATGCTATCGAGGCATTCTATGAAGAGACCAATCGAATTGACCGGACCATCGGTTTTATCGAATCCGGAGAGGTCTTCGAGCAGTTTCTCGACGACGGTCCGCTCAATAGCACGGGTTGGTACTGGCAGTTGAACGAGTTACGCGACGGCCCTGAGTCCAAATACCTGTACCACCTCCTGTCCACGCATGAATTTCAGGAAGGGCTGAAGAACTTCCGCGATCTCCATTATTTGCACGAAAACCTGGATACCTGGCAGCAAAACGCGAGTGTTTACGGGTACATGCTTGAGACCCGTCGCGAGGCGTATGAGGAACGGCTGCCGCGAGTTGTGGAAACGCTGGAACGGGCAGATCTGGATGGCATGGTGCAGCAAAAGCTGGAATTTGATTCGCTGCTCAACAGTATTGAGCAAAGTAACGATTGGCTGGCGCTCGCATCAGAGCGTGAATTCGAAATGTGGGGCGAAATATCTGGCCTGGAAAGCACGCCCGCATTATCGGCAGACATCCCTGAAGCCGTTGAGGTTGGTGACAAGATCCGCCTGTTAAAGGGCGTCTTGCAGTGGCAACTGGAACGATCATTCAAAGACCGCTTGTGGCGTATTCGACGCGACTTGCGGCAGACCGGTGAGGCGCTTGTCGAAACACAACGCGCACGTCGCCAGATAGACGAGACGATGCGCACCGAGCCAGAGCGATTCGGCGAATTTAGCGAACGCGTCTACGGTCTGAGCCCTCGGATCGATGAGATGAAACTGCGCGTCACTGAATCGATGGCGGCGCAGCGAGGTTTCTTACAGAATATTGCGGTTGAAGAATTGCGTGCCCAGAAACAGCGGCTCGATATCTACACGGTTCAAGCCCGATTTGCTTTGGCGGCGATCTATGACCTTTCGGCAACAGTAGGCGAGGTGTCAGAGTGAAATCGCGTCACCCCTTGAAACTTCCTCTCGTGATTTGTGGGCTGATGCTCGCTACTACGGCAAACGCCGATGTGAAGAAGAGCGAATCGATTAAGAGTCTGGAGAACAAGACTGTGGAGGTCAGGCCCGGCAAGGTGATTATCCAGAGCCTGGGTCTGGCGCGAGAAAACTACCGCCAGTTTCTTGACCTGGTTTCGGATGATCCGGAGTTGCGGGCTGAAGCCATGCGCCGCCTGGGCGATCTTGAGCTCGAGGCGACTGAGGCAGATCAGCTCACGCGGAACGTGGACGACCTCGGCGCTGGCTACAATGGTGCCGCGGAATTGTTTCAGCAATTGCTCGAGGCCTATCCGGATTACCGCCGCAATGACACGGTGCTCTACCAGCTGGCTCGCGCTTATGAGACCGGCGGGAAAAACGATCAGGCCTTATTGGCATTAAATGAGGCACTTGAACGCTACCCGGATACACCGCTTATCGATGAAATCCAGTTTCGACGTGGCGAAATGCTGTTCATACGCAAGCAATACAACGACGCTGAATTGGCCTATCAGGACGTCATCGAATATGGCGATTCATCCCGATTCTACGAGCAGTCCCTGTACAAACTGGGTTGGTCACAATTCAAGCTTGCATGGCATGAGGATAGTCTTGGAACATTCTTCGAGTTGCTTGACCGAAAAATCGGTCACGTTGAGCTGCAAGGGGCAAGAGACCGGTTCGCCGGGCTAAGCCGAGCCGAGCAGGAACTTGTCGAGGATACGCTGCGCGTTCTTAGCATTAGCTTCTCCTATATGGAGGGTGCGGATAGTATCGACAGTTATCTGAGTCTTCGCGAGCAACCGCACTATGCGTTCGTTATCTATCAGAATCTGGGTGACCTCTATCTTGAGAAAGAGCGGTTTGTTGATGCTGCCGAAACCTACGAAGCGTTTGTCGCGCAAGACCCCTATCATCCACAAGCGCCGATCCTGCAGGTTGAGGTCATCGAGGCATACAAGCAAGGCGGGTTTCCAAGTCTTGTCCTGGAAGGCAAGAAAGGTTTTGTTGAACGTTACGGCATGGATGGAGAATTTTGGGTACGCAACCCGCTTGAAGAGAACACTGCAGTTGCGGTTCACCTGAAGGCAAACCTGAGCGATCTCGCGCAGTACTACCATGCGGAAGCTCAACGCGACGGACAGATTACCGATTATCAGGAAGCTGCCCGTTGGTATCGCAAGTACCTTGCCTACTTCCCGGATGACGTGGACAGCGCGAATACAAACTTCCTGCTGGCAGAAATCTTGTTTGAGAGTAATGACTTTGCGGCGGCGACCGAAGAATTTGAACGTACCGCCTACGCCTATCCACTGCATGAGCGGTCTGCAGAGGCAGGCTATGCAGCAATTCTCGCGTATCGGGCTTTTGAAGAAACTCTGGCAGGCGATGAGCAGCTCGAGCAAAAGACAGTATGGCATCAGGACTATCTTGATAGTGGTCTGAGGTTTGCGGATACCTACCCCGAGCATCCGGAGTCCGGTGCAGTCCTGACTACCGTTGCGGAAGATTTGTTTGTACAAAATGAGTTCGACCTGGCTATTGCAGTCGGGCAAGTCGTGGTTGCTAAGCAGCCGCCGGTTGAACCGGCGCTGGCACGCACGGCATGGACAGTGATCGCTCATTCGCAATTCGATCTGGAGCATTTCGCCGAGGCGGAACAGGCGTATTTCGAACTAAGAGAGTTCACACCGGCAGATGATCTTGAAGCAGAACAGGACATCAAAGATCGAATCGCATCATCTATTTATAAGCAAGGCGAAACAGCACGTGATGCAGGTGATCTTGAGACCGCGATCGTGCACTTTACCCGCCTTGGCAAAGAAGTTCCGGACTCGGATATCCGTGCTACCGCAGAGTACGATGCTGCTGCTGCGCTGATTAATCTGGCCGCCTGGGACAGAGCATCGGGTGTTCTGGAACAATATCGAAATGACTATCCGGACAGTGCTTTCGCTGACGACGTGACCCAGAAACTGGCCGTCACCTATCTTAGCGCGGGTCGACTGGCTGCTGCCGGTCAGGAATTTGAACGGATCGCCGTTGCAGAGAACAGCGACGATGACGTAGCGCGCGAGGCGCTTTGGAAGGCAGCGGAGCTCTACAAAGAGACAGGCGCAACGAACGATGAACAGCGCGTACTCGTTGACATCATCGATCGATACCCCAATCCAATTGCAGAGTCGATCGAAGCACGGTACAGAATGCTCGAGATCGCGGAAGTGAAGGGCGATACATCGGAGCGTGTTGCGCGATTGGAAGATCTCGTTCGCGTCGATGCAACGGCAGGTACGCAGCGCTCGGATCGTACGCGTTATCTGGCAGCCATCGCATCGCTTGAACTTGCGGAGCCTGTGCGACGTAAGTTTGAAGTTATCAGGTTGACGCAACCACTGGCAGAAAGTCTGAAGTTAAAGCGTGCTTTGATGGAGGATGTTATCGCTGTTTACACCGATGCGGCCGATTATGGGGTAGCAGAGGTCACCACTGCCGCGACCTTCAGGCTGGCCCAGGTCTACCAGCAGTTTGGTGCGGACCTGATGGAGTCTGAGCGGCCGTCGGAGCTGGATGCGCAGGCGCTGGAACAGTATGACCTGCTGCTGGAAGAGCAGGCCTACCCCTTCGAGGAAAAGGCGATCGACTTGTATAAGGCGAATACCGATCGAACGATCGATGGCGTCTATGACGAGTGGGTCCAGAGTAGTTTTGAAAGTCTTGCCGGGCTAATGCCAGGTCGATACGCAAAAATGGAACGTAGCGAAGATGTTGTTACCGCACTTTACTAAGATGCTCAGGCTCCTGCGTGGAGTTGACGCGCGACTATTGTCAATGGCTGCTGCTGCCACTGTGCTAGCCGGCTGTGCATCCTCAGGTCCGCAGCAGCCTGCCGCCTCCGAAGTTGATGCATCCGGAAATATCGTCGGCGCGCAGCCAGTTGTTCCTGCGCAAGTGCAGACGATGTACGAGCAAGCGATCGCAGTGATGGCTACCGGCGATTTCGTCGACGCGGAGCTGCGTCTTAAGGAATTCCTGCTGCAATACCCGAATTATCCAGGCGCACACGTCAACCTGGCGATTATTCACGCCAGCAATGGCGACGACCTCGCCGCAGAGGCCGCCGTAAACGCTGCGCTGAGGCTGGATCCTGAGCATCCAGCCGCTTTGAACCAGCGAGGCATGCTACTTCGCAGAAATGGGAAATTTATTGAAGCAGAAGCTGCTTATTTGAAGGCCGTCACATCCAAGCCTGACTATGCCTTGGCACACTACAACCTCGGCGTTCTTAATGAACTGTACTTACAACGTCTGGAAGCGGCTCTGCAGCACTATGAGCGCTACGCCGAGCTGGTCAGCGATGACAAGCAGGTTGAGAAATGGATTGCAGATCTGACACGTCGCGTAGCGGCGAATCAGCGGACGGCAAACGTGGCGGAATGATGGACATGAATACGAAACGAACCAATGTATTCGGCGCCGGAATCATGCTGGTCATTCTGATGACGACGTTTGCTGCCTTTGCTCAGGATGAAGTTGAAGATGAGTCACTTGAGCCTGCAGTCGATACATCGGCGGAGTTTGATGCCGCACGGGAAGAGATGGAACCCGCAGTATCTTCCGCGGTGCTGGCGCAGGATGTGAGCAGAGATGAAAGTGGTACCCAGGTAATGGATTCCATCGACCTGGGCAGGACAGAGGTTACTGGTAATCAGGAACTGCCAAAGGTGCTGTATATCGTACCCTGGCAGAAGTCAGATCCGGGCGACTTGATGGGCCGACCCGTCAATACGCTGCTTGATGAAGTACTGGCGCCGCTGGATAGAGAAGAATTTTTACGACAGGTTGATTATCACGATGACCTGTATGGAGATGGTGGAGACAAATAGGCAGGCCAGCTTGCGGTTTGCTAACAGTTTCTGACCGACAGATTTTAATTAGTAAGAACGTTTGATTTAAATTAGAGGAGCAATCAAATGGATACTTTGGGCGCCATAGTGCGTTTTTTCCAACAGGGCGGTGCGTTCATGTACCCGATCCTGTTCGTGTTCGCATTCGGGTTGGCAATTGCCATCGAGCGTTGGATGTATCTGACGATGTCCGGAGCGAGCAATCGTGCTTTGTGGAAGAAAATCGTGCCGTTTCTAAAGGCCGGCAATTTCCAGGAGGCTGCAGCACTCACTTCAAAATCCAAGGCCGCTATCGGCTCGATTCTGACTTACGGCTTGTATCGCGTGAAATCAGCGCGTCGTAGAGACGATATCGAGAAGGCGATGGAAGAGAGCCTCATGGAAGTCATGCCGCGACTCGAGAAGCGCACGCACTATCTTGCGACGCTGGCGAACATCGCGACACTGCTTGGCCTGCTCGGCACGATTATCGGTCTGATCCGCGCCTTTACGGCGGTATCAAACGCGAATCCTGCCGATAAGGCGGACTTGCTCTCGGCGAGTATTTCGGTAGCGATGAACACGACGGCATTTGGCCTGATGGCTGCAATTCCATTGTTGTTGATCCATGCATTGTTGCAAACAAAGACCAACCAGCTCGTGGATAGCCTCGAGATGGCCAGTGTCAAGTTTCTGAATGCAGTCACCGAACGTCAACTTAAGACGACCGGAGCCTAATCATGATGCGTAGCCGCAGAGGCAGCCGTCATCACGATCACGATACGGCTGAACTCAACATTACGGCATTCATGAACCTGATGGTGATTCTGGTTCCGTTCCTGCTGATTACCGCGGTGTTCTCGCGACTGGCAATTCTCGAATTGAATTTGCCAGGCTCCTCTAATGAGCCCGCGGATCCGCAGGAGCAAACGTTTCAACTGGAAATCATTGTACGAATGGGTCAGATTGAAGTCGGTGATCGGAACCAGGGTTTGCTAGGCGTGTACCCGAACTCCGAAAAAGGCTACGACTACGACGCACTGAGCGAGAAGCTTTCGGAAATTAAGAAGGGCTATCCGGAAAAGACAGATGCGGCGATCCTGCTTGAGTCCGATATTGCTTACGATACGCTCGTGCAGGTTATGGACAAAGTGCGCATTGAAGAGACGATTGAAGAAGAGTCAATTGTACGCTCGGATCTGTTTCCCGATATTTCGATCGGCGATGCGCCGGTCGCTGGGCCGGGGGCGTAAGCGATGGTTAAGTCAGCACGCGCAAAACGAATGGATCGACGCCATGGTCGCGCCAAGAAGACTGTTGGGCTGAATCTGGTGTCGCTGATGGACATCTTTACGATTCTAGTGTTCTTCCTGCTGGTCAACTCATCCGACGTGGAAGTGTTACCCAATGCGAAGGAAATTCAGCTGCCGCTATCTATTGCGGAAGAAAAGGCGAAAGAGACAGTCGTCATTCTCATTGGCGACGTTGACATCATTGTGCAGGGAGTAGCAGTCGCCAAAGTGGCGGACGTAATGAACTCGAAAGGCAATGACATCCCGGAATTGCGGCAGGCACTTTTATCACAGAATGATCGCGTACTGCGTAAGGAAGCGCAGGACGATATTGAAGGTCGCGAAGTCACAATTATGGGCGACAAAGACATTCCGTACCGGCTCCTGAAAAAGGTCATGGCGACCTGCACAGGGTCCGACTACGGGCAAATTTCACTTGCGGTACTGCAAAAAAGTTCGGAGAAGCTGGATCAACTCGCTGACGCGGGTTAGCCAGTACAGGGACAGAGCTTAGGAGTCGCGGAATTGGATTTACCGTTTTACAGAGAATATGACCTCCCGTGGACTACGGGTACCAGCCAGGAGAGAAAGTATCATCGCCTGCTCGGTATCGTGTTCGCGTCGGTTTTGTTCCTCAGTCTTGTATGGCCGTTCATCCCAACGCCAGAACCGGATCCGAATGACGTTATCGAGATTCCGCCGCGAATCGCGAAGTTGTTGCTGGAACAGAGGCCACCACCTCCGCCGCCACCTAAGCCCGTGGAGCCGGAACCGGAGCCTGAACCCGATGCAATCAAGGATCCTGAGCCCGAGAAAGTTGTTGAGGCGGAGCCGGAACCTGAGCCTGAGCCCGAGCCAGAACCTGTGGATACAGCAGAGATTGCGCGTGAGCAGGCACAAGCCGCTCTATTACCTTTCACCGAAGACCTCGCTGATCTGGTCGACAAGGACCTGCTTGAGCAGGTCACAGACGACCGTCCATTGACGGCGTCCGTCGGGGAGGCCGCTCGTAGTGAGCGATCAATGATTACGTCCAGTGTCGGTGCTGCCTCAGGCGGTATCAATACCGCAAGTATGAGCCGAAACACGGGCGGAACCGGTATTGCTGCTCGTTCCACGACGCAAGTCACCAGCCCGGTGGCGGGTCTTGGTCAGTCGGCAGGCGGTGCGCGCCGCAGTGGTACCAGCGGTAAGGCATCTCGTTCGCGTGAAGAAATTGAGCTCGTGTTCGATAAGAACAAGGGTGCGATATTCGCGCTGTACAATCGTGCATTGCGAAAGGATCCGTCCCTGGAAGGCCAGATCGTATTGCGCCTCACCATTGCACCGAGCGGTGAAGTGACGTTTTGCGAAGTGGTATCCAGCGAATTGGGTGACCCGGAACTTGAGAACAAGCTGGTGCAGCGCATCAAGTTGTTCCGTTTCGATTCGAAAAACGTGGAAGCGATTACGACAACCAAACCGATCGACTTCTTCCCGGCTTAGTAGGGGAGTCTGCGCAAGCAATCTTCGCGGGCTGCGGAACCGGGAAACTGGCCGCTAGCTGTGATCCTTTTCTTCAAATAGCTGGCGCTATTCTCATCAAACGATCCCACCGATCGTCCGACTTTCCCGATCCCTCGCCGTCGCTCAGATCACTTGCCCAGACTCCACGGTTTCGCGCAAGCGATCTTCGCGGGCTGCGGAGCTCTATCCACTAATCTTCGCGGGCTGTAGCGGATGAGCTCGCATCGCTACGACCGCACTTCTGTAGCATCACCTCACGGGCGCGGTGCCAGCAGACTTTGATCGCGGGATCTCAAGAATATAGCGAGAGCCAGTTGACGACCGCTCAGCTCGATAGAACGGGCCCGCTCCTACAACACATGGTCGAACCCACCTGTAGGAGCGCCCCATGGGCGCGATTTCCGCAACGAGGAATTTGGCAGAGAGTATTGCCGTGATGATCAATACTCGTCGTGGCGCCGCAGCCAACTCATTGAGAACTCGAGGTCGTCTTCATCGCGACCTTTCGGCGTCGACGATCGGCGCCAGAAACTCTACAGAGTTACCGAAAAGGGTTTGTCGTTGACGCCGGTACTACTCGAGATCGCCGCGTGGGGAGCATCCAATGATGACAATACCGGCGCGCCAACCGATTTCGCGGGCGCGTTCTACGCTGATCGTGACGCGTACTATAAGGATCATCAAAATTTGATCGCCGATTTATTCTCGAAACAGGCCTAAGTTCGGTCCGCGTATCGCATGGTAAGCTTCGAATCGCTTGCTTTTTTGTTCGCAGGACTTCAACCAACATGAGAGTTATATGACACGAATAATCATCGTCGCAGTTGCGAACTGGGTTTTCCTTCTCTGTGCACCGTGGGTTCAAGCACAGGTTTCTATCGATGAACTTATTCGTGACGCAGGATTACAGGAAGGATCCGTCGCGGTGCGAGATATTCCAGGTTGGTCGACGCCGAAGAAAATTCTCGTGCGTGGTGACGCAGACTTAATTGCTGAGCTGCAAGATATCGTCCCTGACGCCGAGTTCGTAGCGTTTCAATCCGATGACGAAGCCATCGCGCAGGCGGCTGATGCCGATGTGATCATCGGATCTTGTAACGGTCAACTATTCAGCGCGGCGCCCAACCTGAAATGGGTACAGATATTTTGGGCTGGAGCAGAGAACTGCGTCGGGTCTGAGCGCGTCGCAGACGGTAGTATCGTACTCAGTAACATGCAGAAAATGTCCTCGCCGGTTATTGCAGAGCACGCCATCGCGATGATGCTCAGCCTGACTCGAAACCTGACCAGCTATGCCAAGGATATGAGTGATGGTGATTGGCGTGCGCGCTGGTCAGACATGGTGACGGTCTCGGGCGAGACGATGCTGGTCGTCGGGCTTGGCGGAATTGGCAATGAGGTTGCGCGGTTAGGTGCGGGTCTGGGAATGCATGTGGTTGGGACCCGGAATAGTTCACGCGAAGGTCCTGAGTATGTTGCGTATGTTGGTCTGTCAGATGAGCTTCTTGAGTTGGCCGCTGAGGCAGACGTCATCGTCAATGCACTGCCGATTACGCCAGCGACTACTGGGCTTTTTAACAAAGAGTTCTTCGATACTGTCGGTAAGGGCACGTTCTTCATCAACGTAGGTCGCGGTGCGAGTGTGGTGACCGATGACCTGGTTGCAGCGATTGAAAATGGCCAGTTAGCCGGTGCGGGCCTGGACGTAACAGAGCCCGAGCCATTGCCTGCCGATCATCCGCTTTGGCAAATGAACAATGTCATAATTACGCCGCACGTCGCTTCAGCCGGTGGGGCTGGCGAGCGACAGGCTATGTTACTCAAAGAGAACCTGCGCCGATATGCTGCCGGGGATGCCCTATTGAATGTTGTGGATCCCAAGCGCGGCTATTGAGTACGGTAGGCGGCATGCTCCGGCGGTGCAGGCTAGGGTTCGCTGTTTGCTCGACCTATAGTGTTATAGAAATCGGCCAGCAGCTCGTACAGTACCGCAAGACGATCCTGGCCGAACTCGGCTTCGATCTCGGCGTAGCGCAATTCCGAATCGGGCCCTACGCGAGCAAACATCTGCTGTCCTTTTGAGGTCAGAACCAGTACCGATCGTCGTTGATCGTTGTTGTCCGAACTTCGTTTCACCAGCCCTCTTTTCTGCAGCGTTTGCAGGATTCGGGTCAGGCTGGGTGCTAGCAGAAAACTGCGACGTGCCAATTCACTCGCGTCGACAGGCGCACAGTCTGCTAGCGTACGAATGACCCGCCATTGTTGTTCGGTCAGCCCATGCTCGCGCAACACCGGACGAAATCGTGCCATCGCGGCTTCGCGCGCCCGCAGCAACTCCATTGGTAGCGAGTGTCTGAAGTCACGAAGCGATTCGGGCCCGACTTCTTGAGCAAATTTCGTCACAGGCTTTCTGTGACGACCTTGTTGTGCAGTACTCCGATGCCAGGTACTTCCACCTCAACTATGTCGCCAGCCTTAAGATATTTTGGTGGATCGAATCTGGCACCTGCGCCATTCGGCGTGCCAGTTGCGATGATGTCGCCGGGCTTAAGGTGATAGAACGTGGACAAATAGCTGATCAGATACCGAAATGGAAACATCAGGTTCGACGTAACATCATTTTGGCGTTCTTCGCTATTCACTCGCGTGATCACTCGCAATTCACCCATCGGATCCAGTTCGTCAGGCGTAACCAGACAGGGCCCCAGGCTACCGGACTTTGCGAAGTTCTTTCCCTGGGTCACATTAAACTTGGCGTGTCGCAGGAAATCTCTAAGGGAGCCTTCGTTCATGATGGTTAGACCGGCGACGTATTTGTGCGCATCTTTCTCCGCGATTCGACGACCTTCCTTGCCGATTACGATTACGATCTCTCCCTCATAGTCGAGCTGATCTGATTCCGGAGGATCGAGAATGTCCTGACCGTGCCCTACCAGGGATTCTCGTGTACGCATGAAAACACTCGGATACTTGGGGGCTGTAGACCCGTCTTTGTATTCCGCATTTCTGTTTGCGTAGTTGACGCCGATACAAATGACCTTTTCAGGGTTCGGGATGGTTGGCAAGAAGCCGATTGTATCGAGAGAAAAGTCCGCATTACTCGCCGCCGCCTCGGCTGCAAGCTCGCCTAGTCGTTCGGCCCGAATTGCGGCGCGCAGATCACTTAGGTCACTATGCTTGGCACCTAGGTCTACGACACCATTTTCCACAAGCGCCCCGAAGCTGGCATGCCCATCCTTTTGGAAGCTGATGAATTTCATGACGTCGCACCGCTGCGGAGCAATCCCGCATTCTGCAAGACGATATCGAGCCGCTTTTCGAGCTCGGGTGTTGCCGGAACCATAGGAAGTCGGTGTTCGTTCGTCGGCATCAATCCCATCCTCTTCATCATGTATTTCATCGGTATAGGGTTGGTGTCATAAAAGACGGACTGATTGATCTCCAGCAAGCGCTGGTGCAGGTCTCGTCCTCCGGGCAGGTCGCTGCTCCAAACAGCCTCGACCATCTCAACAAGAATGTCGGGGCGCAGATTGCCAACCGCATTCATCAGCCCGCATGCGCCTATGGTCATCATCGGGAACGACAATTCTTCAAGGCCCACGAAAACTTTGAAATCATTTCCAAGCGCCTCGAAACATTCGGTAACAAAACCGAGGTCATTCACGGCATGTTTCATGCCGATAAATGTGCTCGATTTTTCGCGCAGTTCCTTCATCGACTCGAGTGTAACGTTGATCGCTGTGCGGCCAGGGATGTGGTAGATCATCCATGGCGTTTCGTGCTGGCTGGCAATCTTGAGGTAGTACTCGACCAAACCGCGCTGTGGTGGTCGTATGTAATATGGCGTCACGATGAGCAGAGCATCGACCCCGGCATTGACCGCATGCGCGGTGAGCACTTCAGTTTCCATTAGCGACTGTGAACCTGTCGCGGCGACCACTGGCACACGTCCGGCAGCTGTCTCTATCGCGATATCGACCAGACGATTTCTCTCATCCGTCGTCAATGTAGACGGCTCTGCTGTTGTGCCATTGATCAGGACGCCGTGTGAGCCTTTTGCCACCTGATATTCAATGAGGTCGGCGTAAGTCTTGTAATCCACGTCGCCATCTCGGATCGGTGTCACGACCGGAGGTATTGAGCCGCGGATGCGTTGAAGATCTGTCATCTCGTCTATTCCCAGGGTTCTAGTTGAAAGCGCATTTCGCGACTCAGTTGTGACTTGACGTTCGCGAGGCAGGTAGTATACTTAACATGTTAAGTGAATTCAATCAGATCGCTCAGATCGCTCAGATTATTCGGGTTCAGGACCCGACCCTACGGAAGCAAGATAATGCCGCACCAAATCATTGAATATTCAGCGAATCTTGACGCTGCCATGAACGTCGACGAGTTGGTCGCTGCGCTGCATGCTACAGCGTCCGAAATCGATGCATTGCCTGTCGCTGGACTGCGTACACGAGCGGTCGAGCGAAAGCACTTCAAAATCGCCGACGGACATCCGGACAACACATTCGTCAATGTCACGCTTAGAATTGCAGAGGGCCGTCCTCTTGAAGTGCGTCAAGATGCCGGCGAGCGTTTATTCAAAACTCTGTGTGAGTTCATCGAACCAGTATTCAACAGCCACCCCGTGTCGCTTTCCTATGAGATTCAGGAGATTTCACCAGACACGCGGTGGAAGCACAGCAACATTCGCGACTATCTGGCTCGTCGAGCGACAGAAAGTACTTGAGTGATGGGGAATGCGATAAGGAAGCCAAATGTCAGATCTTGAAAACAATCTACAGGGCATAGAGAAACTACTGGCCCCGTTGCGCGCCGAGGCGCTGCCACATTTCATAAATGGCAAGCGTGACGCCGGGCGTTCCGGCAATACCTTCGAAGGCTATACGCCAGTTGATAACAGCGTGATTGGCACTGTTGCCGCTGGCAATAGCGATGATATCGATGCCGCGTGCAACGCGGCGGAAGCAGCCTTCGAAGAATGGCGGGCGATGCCGGGCAAGGAGCGCAAGCGTTTACTGCACAAAGTGGCGGATGCGATTGAGGCAAACGCAAAAGACATTGCTTTGGTCGAAAGCTACGACTCGGGTCAGGCTCTGAAATTCATGGGCAAAGCCGCGGTTCGTGGCGCCGCCAATTTTCGCTTCTTCGGTGACATGGCCGAAAGCGCGCGCGATGGCCAGTCATTACCCGCTGAGGAGCACATCAACTATTCGCTTCGCCAGCCTATTGGTCCTGTTGGAGTGATAACGCCTTGGAATACACCCTTCATGCTATCGACCTGGAAGATTGCTCCAGCTTTGGCTGCAGGCTGTACGGTCGTGCACAAACCAGCCGAGTGGTCGCCCTATTCAGCAATGATGTTGGCGGAGATCGCACACAGCGCGGGTTTGCCCGACGGTGTGCTGAACTGCGTTCAGGGCCTCGGCGAAGATGCGGGCAAAGCGCTTACCGAGCACCCGGCGATCAAGGCGGTTGCATTCGTCGGTGAGTCGACGACAGGCAGTCATATCATGCGCCAGGGGGCCGATACTCTAAAGCGAGTCCATTTTGAACTTGGTGGCAAGAACCCGGTGATTGTCTTTGACGACGCCGATCTCGAACGTGCCCTGGATGCCGTAGTTTTCATGATCTACAGTCTGAATGGCGAACGGTGTACGTCGTCCAGCCGCCTGTTAGTGCAGGAATCGATACGTGACGAGTTTATTGCCAGGTTGGTCGAACGAATCGCAAAACTCAAAGTAGGGCATCCATTAGATCCGGCGACAGAAATCGGCCCGCTGATTCATCAGCGACACTTCGACAAGGTTTGTAGCTACTTCGAAGCGGCTGTAGCCGATGGTGCCAAAATTGCCGCTGGCGGCAAAGCACTGGATAGCAAGGGCAACTTCGTCAGTCCAACGTTGTTTGTTGATGCCAGTAATGAAATGCGCATTGCACAACAGGAAATTTTCGGTCCGGTTCTTACCGCCATATCGTTTAAAGACGAAGCCGATGCCCTGGCGATTGCCAACGACACCGAGTATGGACTCGCGGCTTACGTTTGGACCAGTGACATCGGTCGCGGCCACAGAATGGCGCAACATCTTGACGCCGGAATGATCTGGATCAACTCAGAAAATAATCGCCATCTACCGGCGCCGTTTGGTGGCATGAAGGCCAGCGGTATTGGCCGTGACGGCGGCGATTACAGCTTCGAGTTTTACATGGAAACCAAGAATGTTTGTGTCGCACTCGGATCACACCGCGTACCCAAACTGGGCAAGTAATGAGTCTCTATAGCCTGCAGAAATTTCTCTATGAACTGAATCGCGATGAGACCGTGCAGGAGCGATGTCGACAGGACATCGCTGTGCAGTTGCATGGCTATGATCTCACCGAAGAGGAGCAGGGTGCTCTTAGAGACGGCGATATCGGACTGCTGTACGTGCTCGGTGTCAACGGCCAGATTCTGATGCATTTTGCCGCCTTTCTCGGAATCGAGTGGTTTGACTATCTTGAACTTATGCGTCAGGGAATCGAGAAGCATGGGCCGGTCAGGGCTGGTGTGTATACGATGACCGGCGGCGGCGACAGCTTCACAGAGGAAGATACCAAAAAATGAGCCTTGTCTACTCAGGTGTGCTGAGTCACGCACCCGGCATTACCGGTCGTGCTGATCTCGTCAAGAATACAGCGAAGCGTGATGAATTCTACGCGATGCTGGATCGGCAGCGGCAGGAGATTGAAAACAGCGGAGCTGAAGCGCTAATCGTAATAGCCGCGGAACACTTCGCCAATTTCTTCATGAACAACATGCCGGCGTTTTGTGTGGGCATTGGCGAAAAGTACTATGGGCCGATTGAAGATCCGGCCTGGTTGGGAATTCCAAAGACAGAAATTCCAGGGGCGCATGATATTGGAACTCGCCTGACGCGTGAAATCATGCAAACAGTCGATACCGCCTATGCCGAAGAGTGGAAATTCGATCATGGCATTATGGTTCCGCTACATTTCCTGACGCCCAACTACGATATGCCGATTATCCCGGTGAACATAAATTGTCAGGGCCCGCCATTGACGCCGTTACATCGCGCCTGGGCATTCGGCGAGGCTATTCGCAGAGCATGCGACTCCGTCCCAGAGAAAATCGCACTCGTCGGCACGGGCGGTATTTCGCACTGGCCGGCCACGCCTGACTCAGGAAAGATCAATGAAGCCTGGGATCGGGAGTTTCTGGATCGACTCATGCGGCAGGACAAAAAGGCATTACTCTCCTACACAGATGAAGAGACCTATCGTGATGGGGGGCAGGGGGGATTCGAGATTCGGACTTACATCGCGGCGGCTGCGGCGGCCGGTGGATTGGGCGACTTGCAGTTCTATACACCGGAACTGCCAATATTTGCGGTTGGTTGCACGGTTGCGCGCTTCGATATCGAATGATCGATACCGCAAGATTGCTAATCAGGAATCGTCGCGGCAACTCTCACATCGATTGATACTCGGTCGCTAACCGACGACGCGTCGGCCCATTCGCCGGTGCCGACACCAAGCGTCGTCCGTGATACTTCAGCGTTTCCGACAAGCACACGATGTGTGCCGTTAGTTTCAACCGAGAAATTAAGGACAACTGGAGTCGCAGTGTCCTTAATCGTCAATACACCCTCTGCTGCGAAGTGACCGATGCCAATGCGAGTGAATTGGTTCGCGCGATAGGATGCCTCCGGAAAGGTCATCACGTCGAACCACTCCGGGTCGGCCAATGTCACATCTCGGTCAGTATCCTGCGTATCAACCTCTGCGGTGTTTATCGTTACGTCAAATAGACTGTCCTGCAGCGCTTGCTCGTCAAAAAACAAGACAGCTGACCAGCTTTGCCAATTACCGCTGAAGCTGGCGCCGGCCTGATCGCCGATGAAATGGATGAAGCTGTCTGCATAGTTGATTTGCCATTGCGGTAGCTTGGATGACCCCACTGAAAGTGATATGGGGATGTCAACGATCGCTTCTTCCAAATTTGCCGGTGCTGCGGAGTCGATCTCGCCGGAGTCCGGACCAATATTGCCCAATAGCCAAATGCCCAAGCCAGCAACGATCACAAACAGGCCAATGCCCGCGGCTGATGTCATGCGAGTGAGTACACCGTCCTTGTCGATGAGGTGGTGTTTCAATGCTGCGAATATATGCACTATCGCAACGACAAACAGCGCTGTCGCCATGAATCCGTGGAGTTGTTGAAATATGGCCTTCTTGCCCGGATCGGGGGCGACGAAGTCTGGTAATTGAATGAATCCGAACCAGCTTACCGAGTAGGCCGACGCGGAAGACATCAGCCAGCCAGACAGAGGCAACAATATGATCAGCCCATAGAGCACCCAGTGACTAATGCGAGAGGCAAGCATTTGCCACCGGCGCATCGTTGCCGGAAGTTGTGGGGGCGGCGTGCTATGCCGCCAAATTAATCGGACAATTACCAGCGCCAACACAGTTATGCCGACCGATTTGTGATTGGCAAGCAACGCCAGCTCGAGGACCGCGGACCCTGTGTCCGCAGCACTCTCGGCAAATTTTGCCAGAACAAACTGCACTACGATCAGACCCGCAACTAGCCAATGCAGTGTCTGCGAGAGAAAATGGTAGCGCGAATTGCTAGTCATTCACTGCGATCCGTCTATTCGGATTCTGTTTTAGGCATTTCCACGGAGATGGTGATAGTCACCGCATCACTGACACCAGGCAGGGCTCGAATAAGGTTCCACTCCGATCGGTTGACCGTGGTTTCGGCTGATACGCCAATCCACGGGATCTTTTTCCACGGATGGTCTGCCGCTTTGTTTATCGTAGCCGCGAGCGTGACCGGTTTCGAAATATCCTTGATCGTTAAAATTCCGGCGACATCATAAGTGTCTGCGCCGGTGCTTTTCATGCCAGTCGATTTGAATGTGATTTCTGGAAAATTCTCAGTATCGAAAAAGTTTTCTCCGTTGAGATGGCCGTCGAATTCCGGCACGCGACTGTCAATGCTGCTTGCATCGATGGCAACTTCAACGGAACTGTTTTCCGGCTGTTCGCTATCCAGCAACATGCTCAGTTCAAACGATCTAAATCCGATATGCGGCATCGAAAAACCGACGTGATCGTAGGTGAAGCTGATGTATCCGTGCGTCTTGTCGAGGCCGTACTGGCCAGATGGCATACTGGCCAAATCTGCGTTTGCGCCAGCGCCGAATCCCAGGGTCGCGACTGCGAGCACAGATTGAACGAAATTTCTCATTGCTTACTCCAAATCCGATTGAATGCCGGAGCCTACCATTCGTGGAGTCTGCGCGAAATACGCGCCGTGTCGAAGCTCGTGCAAGTGCCAGCTCCGGATCCAGGCTGCCAGTTGCAGCGTTGTGACACTTTGCGACCCGTGCTATCGGCACAGATGATATCTCTCAGCGCGTAGTTCTCTGAGTTTGGCTTCGTATTTCTCACCTTGTGCTCGTGTGTACCCGGATCGCATTTTCGATTCGATGTTGCGAATCTGCTCCTTTACTTTGGCACAGGCTGCTTTTTCAGCCTTGGTATTCGCTTCTGAAGTCATGCAGCAAAGAAGGCCCAGTGCCAGCCATGCATATCGTTTCATAGTCACTCTCCCTGTCATGACAGCAGTTATACTGGCCACTCAAGTGATAGAGGTAGTTAGCAATCCCGGCAATAGATGCAGATTCTCGTTCGAACGCAGTCGAAGGCCCATCAGTTGGTTTTCCAGCGATTGCGGACGCAACCGCACGAGTTCTAATCCTTGGGAGCCTGCCGGGGAAGCGTTCTTTGCAAGACGACGAATACTATGCGCACCCACGGAACGCTTTTTGGCCGATCATGCGCGAGTTGTTTGCGATTGAAGGTGCTTATGAAGATCGTTGTACACAGTTGAAGCGCAATGGCGTCGCACTCTGGGATGTGTTGGCGCAATCAGTTCGAGCCGGCAGCCTGGATTCGGATATTCAGGTGGAGACATCTGAAGTTAATGATTTTAAAAGGTTTTTTTTAGACCATCACGGTCTTGAGCTGGTTTGCTTCAATGGTCAGAAGGCCGCCCAGTTATTCAGTAAACTGCAAGCTTGCGAAAGGTCAGAAACTGCACTGCGATTCGCAACGCTGCCATCAACCAGTCCGGCGTATGCATCGATGTCATTTGCTCAAAAGCGGGATGTGTGGCGTAGCATCCTCTGCGAGTAAATCATGCTTCGCATGGTCGCTTGCAACGAATCCGATGCTATAGCGGAGATTCGAACTTAGAGTTTTTTGGATCAGGAGATTCCGATGCAAGGCGAAGAAATATTTGGGCCATTCCTGGGCATGATCTTGCTGACGCTCGTCGTTTGGATGGTGATGTACTTTCATCGCATCCGCTTTATTCTCAAGCACAAGATCGATACGCAACAGTTTCAAACGCCAGAACAGGGAGCGGCGCTGGTTCCGATATCGGTTAGTTTCCCATCCTACAATTTCAAAAACCTGTTCGAGTTGCCGCTGATTTTCTACGCCTTGTGCCTGTATCTGTATGTGACCGGCAACGTGGACAGCACGTATGTGATCAGTGCCTGGCTATTCCTGATTTTCAGGAGTGTTCACAGCGCAATACACTGCACGGTCAATATCGTGAGGTTAAGGTTTGCAAGCTATTTACTCGCCACGATTATTCTCTGGTTCATGGTCGTTCGTGCCATCCTGGACTACTACTCCTAGCGAAGTCTGGAGGCACTTCTTCTTGATTTCGTGGTCAGATTACAAATGGATACAATAACTATTAGCAAAAACCGATCCGCACGTTGGCGAAGGCGTCTTATTGAACTACGCGGCATCGCTTTCATCATCCTGGGTATCCTCGCCGCGCGGTCCTCACTAGCTGATCATTACTATGTGCCGTCCGGTTCGATGGAGCATACGTTGATCGCGGGTGACCGTGTTGTGGTCGATAAGATGATTTACGGCCTGCGCGTTCCCTTCACGAATACGAAGATTACAGATGGCGCCCCGGTTACGCGTGGTGAGGTAGTGATTTTCACTTCACCGCGAGATGGCATTCGGCTGATCAAGCGCATCGTCGCTGTTGGCGGCGATACAGTATCCGTTCGCGACGGTCAGCTGTTAATCAATGGTCAGGCAATGGCGGCGCATGGAGATTCGGCGCGGGAAATATTCGGTAATCGAATAGTGGACCTGAATCTCGCGGACGGCGGCGGCCCTGATTACGAGCAAATTCTGGCTGACGGCATGTTGCTGGCGATGGGCGACCACCGCGGCAATAGCGTGGATGGTCGGTTTTTTGGCCTGATCAGTGAGGATATCGTCTACGGACGTGCATTGGCAGTCTATTATCGCAGCGGTGACGGCTTCGTTTGGAATGACCTGTGACACTAATGACCTGTGACCAATGACCATAGCGTCGACGTATGGTCACAATAGCGGAGCTACAGAGCACCGTCTCCACTTTCACCCGTTCGAATCCGCCATACCTGGTCGAGCGTCGTTACAAAAATCTTGCCGTCACCGACCTTGCCGGTTTTTGCACTGTCAATAATTGCCTCTACGGTTCGATCGACCATATCGTCGGATACCGCGACCTCAATCTTCGCTTTGGGAAGAAAGTCCACAACGTATTCGGCGCCGCGATATAGCTCCGTGTGTCCCCGCTGGCGACCAAAGCCCTTGACTTCGCTGACGGTCATTCCCTGAATTCCTACTTCACTCAATGCGTTACGTACATCATCAAGGCGAAATGGCTTAACTATTGCGGTGACAAGTTTCATTGCTTGGTTCTCTGTTGTGGGCGGGGATACGGCGTGCGCCTATGCTAGCAATACCCTCCGGCTAAGTGTACAAATACGGGGTCAATTTAGTGGATTGGTAGTATCGAGATGTTGGTAGAGCACTTGAAAGAAGCGGCAGGCCTGCGCTACAACGGGGTTGCACTGGCTTACGTGGTCATCGGATATCCGCTGGGTATTGCGGGGTTATTCCAGTCATCGTGGGCGATGAATCTCGCCGGCGTATTGTTGCTGGCCCATTCGATGACCATTGCGGCTTACCTGATACACGACTGTGGCCACAATCTGGTGTTCCGTCGTCATCAGAGTAATGCGCGTCTCGGTCGGCTAATGAGCTGGTTCTGTGGAGCGGCGTACGGCACCTATGAAGACATGCGTTACAAACATTTCAGGCATCACGTCGATAATGATGACGTGGTCTGGTTTGATTATGAGAAATTCTTCGACAATCATCCGGCAGTACTTCGACTGATCCGGATTCTTGAGTGGTTCTATATTCCGGCGCACGATCTCCTGATGCACTCCGTTATGGTGTTTACGTCGTTCGTTATTCCAGAGCGACGTGATCAGAGGGTGCGAAATGTGACTGTGATCCTGATTCGGGGCGGTATTTTCGCCGCTCTGATCATTTTCGTTCCAAAGGTTGCTGTGTTGTACGCGGTTGCCTATATGCTGATGATGCAATTGCTCAGGTTCATGGATTGCATGCAGCACGACTATCCGTTCACGACAACTCTGTTCGAATCACCACAACCACCGCATAAAGGCGACAAAGCCTATGAGCAGGAACATACTTTCAGCGTTCCATTGTCGCTGCGATTTCCCAGAATTAACTGGCTGACTCTCAATTTCGGTTATCACAACGCGCACCATGCCGATATGAATGTGCCGTGGTATCGACTTCCGGAGCTGCACCGTGAATTAGGCGTTGCCGACGCTGATTGCGTCATTCCGTTTTCTTCACAGGTCAAAATGTTTCACAGGAATAGAGTGCAGCGTATCTATAATCCACAGCCCGAAAATTACCCAAAAGGGATTGACTACCTGCGTTCGGCGCAGGCGGCCAAAGGTGCGCTCGGCGGTAACGCTGCGTCTTTTCTAACCTCGTTCTAACGAATCGTACGCGGTATCAGGCACACGAGCCCTGATGTCTCTGATGGTTACGATGGCTGGCAAAGGAAATTGTGATGAGTAATAGCGGCGATGTTGGGAAAATCGGTTGGATCGATATGACCACAGCCGATGCAGGTGGCCTGCGGGATTTCTACCGGTCAGTCGTTGGCTGGCAGACTGACGACGTCAGCATGGGTGATTACAGCGACTACGTCATGAAAATGCCCGCTTCCGGGGAGGGAGTCTCCGGAATTTGCCATGCGCTAGGCAGTAACGCGGACCTGCCGAAAGGTTGGCTCATCTACATTGTCGTGGCCGATCTCGATAACAGCGCCGCGGCGTGCAAAGCTTCTGGAGGCAGGGTTGTTGTGGAGCCTCGTGGTTTGGCGGGCGGCCGGTTCTGCGTCATAGAAGATCCCGGTGGCTCTGTGGCCGCCCTGTACGAGCCCTGAGGGAAGTACGCGTGAGGCCAGTTTACCAATGAGGACCCGTTTCGATTCGCCTGAGTGGCATGCTGCGATTGCCGAACTGGTCCGTAGTGGCGACGCCGAGTCGACAGCCAATGCCCTTGTTAATGCAATTGATCTTGCAGTCAGACATGGCGGAACGTGTTTGCTCGCTTTTCATAAGAACAAGCCGCCTGAGGTCTTGCACCACACATTGGACTCTGCAGGTGCGAAGCACTACCTCGACAGGTATTTGGCTGGACCCTACCTGCTTGACCCCTTATATCAGTTGGCAATGCGCGAAAACAAACCGGATATCTGTCGGTTTCGGGATGAAACACCGGATAGATTTCGGTCCAGTGAATACTACCGACAGTATTGTGAACGTACCCATCTGCGTGACGAGATGGACTTTCTGCTTGATGTGACTGACAGCACGACATTGGTGCTGGTTGTTGGTCGGCGTGAGAAGATGTTTACGAAGGTAGAACTGGATCGCTTACGCCTTATTGCCGCGACGGTTCGAGCAGCCATGCACAACATCTGGGATCGTTGTTCCAGTCAGCAGGGCGGGGACGATCGCAGCGATGGGCTGCACAACCGATTGACCCGATGCTTCGAGAGTTTCGGCGAATCACAGTTGACCCGGCGCGAGCGTGAAATTACACAGCTCCTGTTGCGTGGCTATTCATCCAAAGCGATCGCACAGGAACTCAAGATTGCGCCGGGAACTGTTATGGTTCATAAGCGCAACCTGTTTGTGAAACTCGAGATCACTTCACAATACGAATTGTTTTCAATGTTCATCGAGAACCTCTCCAGGTCCTGACTCAAGCCCTGATCTCGATAAATCCCAGGAGATATCGCGGCTATGGCCCGCTCTTATATTTGGGAAACAACGTCCGGCGCGGATGATCATACCGCTCATATGGTATGTAGCCGTCAGTGCGACATCCTGACAATCGAGGTTTGGACGGCTTGGCCGATTCACGGGGTTCTGGATTATGTTTGATTTTGATTTTGGTCTTGGCGATGACGTCGAGCTGCTGCGGGAAACGACTCGAGCCTTTGCCGCCGACCGTATAGCCCCGCGCGCTGCGATTATCGATAGCAGCAACGAGTTTCCACGAGACTTATGGCCAGAGCTGGGGGCGCTGGGACTACTCGGCGTCACAGTTGACGAAAGCTACGGTGGCTCAGATCTGGGCTATCTCGAACACGTTGTCGCCATGGAAGAAATCAGCCGTGCGTCGGCATCTGTCGGGTTGTCGTATGGCGCTCATTCGAATCTGTGTGTCAATCAATTGCATCGCTGGGGAAGCGACGAGCAGAAGCTTAAATTTCTGCCCAAGCTGGTCTCGGGTGAATATTTGGGGGCCCTGGCGATGAGCGAAACAGGCGCCGGATCTGACGTTATGGGGATGCGAACCACCGCGGTGCGCGATGGCGATGAGTTCCTATTGAACGGCTCGAAAATGTGGATTACCAACGCGCCACAGGCAGATGTCTCAATCGTGTATGCCGTTACTGATGCTGATGCCGAAAACCAGGGACTCAGCGCCTTTATTATTGAAAAGGGAATGGCAGGATTTTCCACACCGCAAAAGTTGGACAAACTTGGAATGCGTGGCTCCGACACCAGTGAGATGCTGTTCGAGGATTGCCGCGTGCCGCTAGCCAATCGACTGGGGGAAAGTGGCAAGGGTGCTGCGATCCTTATGAGCGGGCTGGATTATGAGCGGGTCGTATTGGCGGGGGGGGCGCTCGGCATTATGCGCGCTTGTATGGACCTGGTGCTTCCCTATATTCACGACCGCAAGCAATTTGGGCAATCGATTGGTGAGTTTCAGCTGATGCAGGGGAAGATTGCCGACATGTACACCACGATGAACTACTGCCGAGCCTATGTTTATGCTGTGGCGCGCGCGTGTGACCGGGAACAAACTACCCGTTTCGATGCGGCAGGTTGTATTCTGGTTGCCGCAGAGAAAGCAACGTGGATGGCCAGCGAAGCTATTCAGGCGCTTGGCGGAAATGGTTACATTAACGAGTTTCCCGCCGGGCGACTACTTCGTGATGCCAAGTTGTATGAGATCGGCGCCGGCACCAGCGAGATTCGCAGAATGTTAATTGGTCGCGAACTTTTTAACGCGACACGCTAAACAAGCATTGGACTCAGGAACCCTAACGAAACTATGCCGTTGATAATTACGAAAGTTGATCGGTCATCGTCTGATTTTGAGAAAAACCGGGCCGCCAATCTTGAACTTGCGATGGAACTCAAGCGAGTTAGCGAGACCGTGCAACTTGGCGGATCCGAGCGTTCTCGCGAACGTCATATTGCGCGAGGAAAGTTATTGCCACGAGATCGAATTCGGACGCTTGTCGATGAGGGTTCGCCATTTCTCGAGATCGGACAGCTTGCAGCGCTCGGTGTTTATGAAGATGACGTACCAGCAGCAGGATTGATCGCCGGGATTGGAACCGTGAACGGCATCGAGTGCGTGCTGGTGGCCAATGACGCAACGGTGAAAGGCGGCACCTACTATCCGCTAACCGTCAAGAAGCACCTTCGTGCTCAGGAAATAGCCGCCGATAATCGCTTGCCCTGTATTTACCTGGTGGATTCCGGGGGGGCTTTCTTGCCGCGGCAGGATGAGGTTTTTCCGGACCGGGACCATTTCGGTCGAATTTTCTACAATCAGGCACGCATGTCGGCAAGCGGCATTCCGCAGATCGCTGTGGTGATGGGGTCCTGCACAGCTGGCGGTGCCTACGTGCCGGCAATGTGCGATGAAGCGATCATTGTCCGCAATCAAGGAACAATCTTTCTGGGCGGGCCACCGCTGGTCAAAGCGGCAACTGGCGAAATTGTAGACGCCGAGACGTTGGGTGGGGGTAGCGTTCATTCCAGAATTTCCGGTGTGACCGACTATCTTGCTGATGATGATGAACACGCCTTAAGCATCGCCAGAGAAATCGTCGCTAACCTCAATATTAGCAAGCAGGTCAGTGTTGCAAGGCGTGCACCCAGTGAGCCTGAGTATCCTGCTGATGATATCTACGGCATCGTCTCGCGGGAGTACCGATATCCCTATGATGTGCGGGAAGTCATCGCACGCATTGTCGACGGGTCTGAGTTTCACGAATTCAAGAAGTTGTACGGATCAACGCTCGTTTGTGGCTTCGCTCACATTGATGGTTATCCGGTTGGAATAGTCGCGAATAACGGCATTCTCTTTCCCGAGTCTGCGCAAAAGGGTGCGCATTTCGTCCAGCTCAGTAATCGACGTGGCATCCCGTTGGTCTTTCTGCAGAACATTACGGGTTTTATGGTGGGCAAGCGCGTTGAGCACGCGGGTATTGCGAAAGACGGCGCAAAGATGGTGAATGCGGTCGCCACCGCGACGGTGCCGAAATTTACCGTCGTCATTGGTGGCTCTTTTGGCGCAGGAAATTATGCGATGTGCGGGCGTGCTTACAATCCTCGCATGTTGTGGATGTGGCCTAATTCGCGAATTTCTGTCATGGGCGGTGAGCAGGCTGCCATCGTCATGTCGACGGTAAAGCAGGACGGAATAGAGGCTCGCGGCGAGCAATGGTCTGAATCGGATAAACATGAATTCGAGCAGGTTATTCGTGACCAATACGAGGGCCAGGGCAATCCGTACTACGCCAGCGCCAGGCTCTGGGATGACGGCGTCATAGATCCGGTTGATACTCGCTCTGTTCTGACGGTGGGGTTGTCGGCTGCGATGAATCGTCCTCGCGACGATGAATCTCCGTACGGTATCTTTCGCATGTAGTCGTTATGCTGCCGATTCGGGCGTGTTACTGGCGCCCGACTTTGTCGTTGAGCCTGAAAGCAATCGAGAACAATTTTATGAGCAAGCGTCAGTCGCAAAACTCGGGTACGACTGACGTGCGGGAAGCGCACAGCTTTGATGTAGATAGATTGCAAAGTTACATGGAATCTCATGTGGAGGGATTTCGTGGGCAACTCAAGGTCAGTCAGTTCAAGGGGGGGCAGTCGAATCCGACTTACAAGCTCCAGGCCGAGTCTGGCAGCTACGTATTGCGGCGCAAGCCGCCGGGCAAGCTACTGAAGTCTGCGCATGCAGTTGAGCGGGAGTTCCAGATTATCAGCGCTTTGTACGGCACGGGATTCCCGGTGCCGCGACCCTACGTTCTTTGCGAGGATGCTGCGGTGGTCGGAACAACGTTTTTCATCATGGAATGTGTTGAAGGCCGGATTTTCTGGGACCTTGATCTTCCAGAGCTGGCCCCGAAAGAGCGCTCAGCACTGTACGACAACGTCAATGAGACTCTCGCGAAATTACACAACCTGGATTTTCCAGCGAGCGGCCTGGACGGATTCGGCAAGCCCGGCAATTACTTCTCGCGGCAGATTTCGCGCTGGACTGGTCAGTATCGTGCCTCCGAGACAGACGTTGTCGAACCGATGAATCAATTGATCGACTGGCTTCCAGAGAACATACCGGCCGATGACTCCGTCAGTATTGTCCATGGCGACTATCGACTGGACAACATGGTCGTACATCCAACCGAACCCAGAGTCATCGCTGTGCTGGACTGGGAGTTATCGACCATTGGTCACCCGCTGGCGGACTTCACTTATCATCTGATGGGCTGGCAGATGGCGAACCTGGGCATAGGGTCATCGGGGCTCTTCGGCAAGGACCTGGTGGAGCTTGGTATCCCGGATGAGGAGAGCTATATCGCGCGGTACTGTGAACGAACCGGGCGCGCTGATGGCATCGACAATCGACATTTCTACTTTGCGTTCAATTTTTTTCGACTTGCGGCGATCCTGCAGGGGATCGCCGGCCGGGTGCGCGATGGCACGGCGGCCAGCGCTCATGCGGAGCAAGCGGTGAAAGCTGTATCGCCGTTGGCTGCTCAGGGTTGGCAGTACGCGAAGCAAAAGTAGCTTGCGGCCGCACCGTCCGGGCCACTAAAATTCGGCACTGAAACCCTACTCGACCAGGAACAACATGGCTCTGAATTACGATCAGCTGATGTCGACATCCGGCATCGACCTGCCGAGTAACTACAGCGATACCGAAACTATGTTCTATGCGCTGTGTATCGGCTTGGGGCGAGATCCCATGTTTCGCAAAGAGCTTCCCTATGTCTATGAGCAGGGAGAGTCGCTGCGGACATTGCCGACTCTCGCCAGTTCACTGGTGCCTGACATGATCCCTGCGGACCTTGGCTGGGACTACAGCCAGGTTTTGCACAGTGAGCAGCGATTGCAACTGCATCGACCAATGCCGTCGGCAGCAGACCTTTTGATCAACAAGCGGGTTGTGAGTGCATTTGATCGCGGCCCGAAGTTTGGTGCCTTGATCATCATGCAAGCTGATGGGCGTCTCGCAAAGGATGACACGGCGATATTCACGTTGAGTTCGTCAATCGTTGCGCGTGGCGATGGCGGTTTTGGTGGCCCCAGGGGCGCAGGTTTGAAACCTCACAGGGCGCCCCGAAGGGAACCGGATTTGAGTTGTGACATTGTTACGCGCCCGGATCAGGCGTTGATGTATCGACTAAACGGCGACCGAAACCCCTTGCATGCAAACCCATCCAGCGCTAAAGAATCGGGTTTCGCGCGTCCAATTTTGCATGGTCTATGCACTTACGGCATCGCCTGTCATGCCATATTGCAAACTATCTGCGACTACGACCACACTTTGATCGTCGGTTTCGATGCCCGATTTTCGGCGCCGGTCTATCCTGGCGATACAATCACCACGAACATGTGGCAGGACGGCAATATCGTTTCCTTTGAGTGCGAGGTAAAGGCGCGTGAGAGTATCGTGCTTCGCAATGGCAAGTGTTCACTGGCGGCGTAAGTTCGCGTAAGAGGCTCTGATGAGCAAGGGAGTTGACAGATGAGTGATCGCGTAAAGGTTTCGGTTGCAGAGCACGTTGCCGAGGTAATGCTTTGCAGGCCAGATAAGTTCAACGCGCTCGATGCGCAAATGTTCGAAGAGTTGGCCGCTGCAGGCGAGGACCTGGCGAATGACAAAAGCGTGCGTGCTGTTGTTCTTGCTGGGGCCGGTGCAAATTTTTGCTCGGGAATCGATGTCAGCATCTTCCAGCAAGCAGACCCGGTCGTGAATGCGACCAATATGGCGCCTGGTAAGAACTCTCCGGCAAATTTCTTCCAACGTCCTGCCTATGTCTGGCGCCAAATGCCGGTTCCGGTGATCTGTGCTATTCAGGGCATCGCTTATGGCGGCGGCTTACAAATAGCATTGGGCGCCGATATTCGCTTTGCGGCAGCGGACTCTCGGCTGTCGATCATGGAGATCAAGTGGGGCCTTATACCGGATATGGCGATCAGTACGACGCTGCGCAATATCATGCCACTCGACAAGGCAAAGGAGCTCATATTGACGGGTCGAGTGATCGACGGCAGTGAAGCTGAACGCGTTGGTCTGGTTACGGCGCTGCATGATGATCCATTGTCGGCTGCTCATGAACTGGCCAATCGCATTGCCGCGAGGTCGCCAGACGCTGTGCGTGCAGCGAAGTCGCTGCTGAATCAGGCGTGGATGCTTGCGGACGCGGACGCTCTGCGTCTCGAGGCACAGCTGCAGATGGCAGTTCTGGGCGGTACCAATCAAATTGAGGCGGTCACCGCCAATTTGGCCAAACGGGCGCCGGCGTTTGTCGATCAGAAATAGTAATATGCGAGTCAGCGCGCAATCGGACAGGCGAATTCAGGAACTTTACTCGTTTTCGAATCTCTAAAATTCCACTGACCACATCTCGACCAGCCCGGATACCCGGTACGAAGGAACGGATCATCATGCATCGCAGCTACCCACAAATACTGCTATTGGCGTTCTTGCTAACTACAGGAATGGCTCATGGCCAGGCGATGCCATTGTTTCCGGGCGAACCGCCGACCAATAGCCTGCTGAAGGCACAAGAAAAGGGCGATCAGCTCTACCAGCAAGGCGATTATGACCGCGCGCTGGTGATCTACCGCGACGATCTTGCACCTCGTGGCGATAAATTTGCGCAGTACATGGTCGGCTACATGTATCTGGCCGGGCAGGCTGTTGGGCGGGATCCTATACGCGCGACGGCCTGGTACCGATTGTCCGCAGAGCGCGGTGAAGAGGCCTATGTGCACGCGCGAGATACTCTGACAGAGGCTATGAATGATGCGCAGAGAACACGGTGCGATGAAATTTATACCGTACTTAGAAAGCAGATGGGCGATATCGTCATTGTTTCTGACTTGATCAAAGATGGCCTGAACGACCTGGATCCGATTATCCGTAACGCTGCCGTCGGCCCAAATCTCTGGGTGCAAAGCCGGCACCCCAGTGAGTTGAAGTATCTCAGGCATGTTCGCTTCAATATCGAAGCGCGTATGACCTATTTACTCGATATTGCGGCTAATAATGACAGCATCACTCAGGAAGAACGGGAAAAAATATCGAGCGCGTATGAGGCTGTGCAAGTCGACCTGGCAGCGGTGGATGCAATTCTGGCTAAAAAATAGTGCCTCTGAATTCGTGAGGGATGACTCCGCCGCGTCTCACTAGTCCTTGTGTGCGGCCTGTTCTTCAATGCCTGGCCGAAGTCCCCGACTCAGTATTTCCGGAAACTCTGCAACGATCTTCTGCGCTGTCTCAGAATCGCGGTGATGCCATTTTGGAATCCAGTTGATTGAGCCCATGATCGCGTTGCCGGTCATGCGGACGTCGCAAGGCGCGACACTGCCATCCGCAATTCCGGTCTTGAGCATGCCTTCGAACTTGGCGCTCAGATCGCGTGAAATCTCGAGAATCTCATCCCGGTGGATCGGCTTGAGCGATGGAATTTCGCTAAAAATCGCAGTTGGGCCGCGATCGCCGACCATGATTTCGACGTGGTATTGCAGATACAGGTAGACCTGTTCAAAGCCGCTTGCACCATCGGTGATCGCACGTTCCATGGCTTCCTTGCCCAGCTCTGCAGCTCGGATGTAGCAAAGGTAGACGAGTTCTTCCTTGTTTCGTACATAATAGTAGAGCGCGGGGTCGGTCAGGCCGAGGAGACTGGCGACGTCCTTCAGGGACGTGCCGCTATAGCCTTTGAGATTGAAGCAGTGAGCTGCCGCCTTCAGTACGCGGTCGCGTTGCAACTGAAATCTAGTCTCGTCGGGGTTGCGGGCCATATTTCGTCCTGATGTCATTGTCGGCTGCTTTGTTGTGTTGCTGAGCCGTGGCACTTGATGTTTGTCTCAATGTACATTATTTTAATCTATATTAAAATTTTTGCAATAGCAAAACTCATTGATTTATAAGGACTTTTCGCAAAATTGGCGAAGGGTCTGTGTGTTTTTTGCTCGGAGAACTCTTCGCCATGAGCACTGCAGCGACCGATTTGCCGGGTACCAGTCAGGGCACAGACCTGGCCCCTTTACGCTTTGTGACAGCGGCGTCGTTGTTTGACGGCCATGATGCCGCAATCAACATCATGCGCCGCATTATTCAGGCACAGGGTGTCGAGGTCGTGCATCTGGGGCATAACCGCAGTGTTGACGACATTGTGCGCGCTGCTGTGCAGGAAGATGCGGATGGCATCGCCATCAGTTCTTACCAGGGCGGTCATAACGAATTCTTCCGCTATATGATTGATCGTCTGCAGGAACTTGGCGCCGGCCACATCAAGGTATTCGGCGGCGGCGGCGGTACGATCACACCTGAGGAAATCGCCGAGCTGATGAATTACGGCGTAGAACGAATTTATCATCCGCATGACGGCATGGAGCTTGGCCTCGAGGCAATGATCAAGGACCTTGTCGCCCGCACCGAGTCGGGTAGAAGAGTCACAACCCCACCTGTATCGGTTGATAAGGATTCTTCAATCGAAATCGCCGCGATGATTTCGGCGCTTGAAGAGAATGCATTCGACGAGACGCAGCTCGTTGCCATGCGCAAGCAATGGCAGATGCAAGCGGGCAATGTTCCCGTTATTGGTATTACCGGAACGGGCGGGGCGGGCAAGAGCAGTGTTACCGACGAATTGCTGAACCGGTTTCTCGGCTGCTATCCGGAAATGAACATAGCGGTACTGGCGGTTGACCCGACTCGACGTCGAACCGGTGGTGCTCTGCTTGGTGACAGGATAAGAATGAATTCGCTTCGTTCGGAACGCGTATTCATGCGCTCGATCGCGACCCGACGACAACACCTTGCGACCAGCGAGATGCTCTCCGACCATATCCGTTTCCTCAAGTCACTGGGCTTCGACCTCGTGATTGTGGAGACTGCAGGAATTGGACAGAGTGACAGCGAAATCGTCGATATGGTTGATTTTTCTGTTTACATCATGACCAGCGAGTACGGCGCGGCCAGTCAGCTCGAGAAGATCGACATGCTCGATTTCGCAGACCTGATTGTGCTCAACAAGTTTGATAAACGTGGCGCCGAAGATGCATTGCGTGACATCCGCAAGCAATGGAAGCGAAATCACACGGCGTTTCAGGTTGCTGACGAGGACGTACCGGTTTACCCGACAATCGCGAGCCAGTTCAATGATCCGGGCGTGAGCTATATGTTCACGGAACTGTGTCGACGGGTGGCCGAAAAAGCCAGCTTGAACACCGCTGACTGGACCCCCGAAATCGATACATCAGTTCGAGAGTCTCGAGCGGCAGCGCCGATTCCCGGCGCGCGTATTCGATATCTGGCCGAAATTGCGGAACAGGGTCGATCGATCAATAGCCGCATTGATTCGCAAGCTGAGACTGCGAGCCAACTGCAGCACTTGTTCGAGGCGCTCAAAGCGATTGAAGACCCTGACTTGCCTGGCAAATTTGAACGGTACAAAGCGGCTGAGCTGAGCGCTGGAATCGACCTCAGCCTGCAGACTCTGCGCCAACGGTATCAAGAGGCTCTGCAGGCACTAACGCAGGATTCGATCCGCCTCTTACAGGAATGGCCACAACGCCGTGAGGGTGTTAAGGCAGAACGCTACAGTTACACCGTTCGCGGCAAAGAACTGACGGGCGACAATTATCTTGAAAGTCTGAGTCATCAAAAGATTCCGAAAATTGCGGCACCGGATTTCAGTGACTGGGGCGAGACACTCAGGTTTCTGTCAAAAGAGAATCTACCTGGCGGTTACCCCTATACCGGCGGTGTGTTTCCGTATCGGCGGCTTGGTGAAGACCCGACCAGAATGTTCGCGGGAGAGGGCACCCCGGAGAAGACCAATCTTCGCTTCCACTATCTGTCGCAGGGGCAAACGGCTGCACGTCTCTCGACCGCGTTTGACTCGGTTACGCTGTACGGCGAAGACCCGCATGAGCGACCAGATATCTTTGGCAAGGTTGGAAACTCCGGAGTATCGATCGCGTCCGTCGACGATATGAAGAAGCTCTATTCCGGTTTCGATCTGTGTGCGCCGACGACTTCGGTTTCGATGACGATCAATGGGCCTGCACCAATGATCCTGGCATTTTTCATGAACACCGCTATCGATCAGCAAGTTGAACTACATTTGCGAGAAACCGGCGCCTGGGATGCTGCCCAGCCGGAAATCGACACCTACTTCCGAGGGCGAGAGCGACCGCGATACCAGGGCGAACTGCCTCCGGGCAATGACGGACTCGGGCTTGGGCTGCTCGGTATCTCCGGTGACAGAGTCATCGATGCTGAAACCTATAACCGAATCCGTCAGGAGACGCTTGCCAAAGTGCGTGGCACGGTTCAGGCGGATATCCTTAAAGAAGATCAGGCACAGAATACGTGCATATTTTCGACCGAATTTGCGATGAAAATGATGGGCGATATGCAGCAATTTTTCATCGACAACAAAGTGCGCAATTACTACAGCATTTCGATCAGTGGATATCATATCGCCGAGGCAGGTGCGAATCCGATCAGTCAACTTGCGTTTACTTTGTCCAACGGATTCACCATCGTCGAGTATTACCTCGCGCGCGGTATGAGCATCGATGATTTCGCGCCGAACCTGAGCTTCTTCTTTTCCAACGGTATGGATCCGGAGTATTCAGTAATTGGTCGGGTTGCCCGTCGTATCTGGGCCCGTGCAATGCGCGAGCGGTATGGCGCAGGTGCCCGATCGCAAATGCTCAAGTACCACGTACAAACTTCGGGTCGTAGCCTGCACGCGCAGGAGATCAGCTTTAATGACATTCGCACAACCCTGCAGGCGTTGTATGCGCTATTTGATAACTGCAACAGTCTGCACACCAATGCGTTCGACGAAGCGATCACAACACCGACAGAGCAATCTGTTCGCCGTGCGGTGGCCATACAGTTGGTGATATCCCGGGAACTCGGTTTGAATTTTTGCGAGAACCCGTGGCAGGGCTCTTTCATCATCAATGAGTTGACTGATCTCGTAGAGGAAGCCGTGTATCAGGAGTTTGAGAGAATTTCTGAGCGTGGCGGTGTGTTAGGTGCAATGGATACGATGTATCAGCGCGGCAAGATTCAGGAAGAAAGCATGTACTACGAAAGCAAGAAACACGACGGTTCATTTCCGTTGATTGGTGTCAACACGTTCTTGCCGAAAGAGGGGCAGGAAGATGAGGTGCATAACCTGGAGTTGATTCGTTCATCAGAAGCCGAGAAGGGCGATCAGATACGCCATGTCCGATCGTTTCAGGTCACACACGCCGAGGAGAGTGCCGCCCGGCTCGCCGCGTTGCAGGTGGTGGCACGGGATCGTGGCAATGTGTTTGCCGAGTTAATGGAAACAGTGAAGTCGAGCTCATTGGGACAAATTTCATCGGCCTTATACCAGGTTGGCGGCGAGTATCGCCGCAACATGTAGGAGCTGGCAGTGAGCGAAATCGTAGCATATGAACTGCGTGGCGCAGTTGCGGTGATAACCCTGAATCGTCCGGAGCGGATGAATTCTTTCACCACCGAATTGTCTCTGGATCTCCACGAGGCGCTGCAGCGAGCCAGCGCCGATGCTGCTGCGCGGGTCGTTGTGCTCACGGGTGAGGGTCGCTGTTTCAGTGCTGGCGCGGACCTGAAGAGCGGTTTCGACGGTAAAAGCGTTAAGGATAAATTGCAGCTGGAGTACCGGCCGATATTTGAATCGATCGCGACCATGCCGAAACCGGTCATAGCCGCAGTCAATGGTTCGGCGGCTGGCATTGGAATGTCGTTGGCATTGCAGTGCGATCTGTTGATCATGGCGGACAATGCTTTTCTGCTGTCGCCGTTTACCACAATATCGCTAGTGCCCGATGGTGGTCTGAATTGGCTGATGGTGCGTCAACTTGGGTATCGCCGTGCATTTCAATTGAGTATCGAGTCGGAGCGAATTGATGCCAGTCGTTGTGTCGAACTCGGGCTTGCAAACAGAGCTGTGCCTGCCGATGAACTGGTGTCAACAGCGATTGAGTGGGCGGATTCTCTGAGTCTGCGCGCGCCGCTGTCACTTGCGGCAACGAAGAAAGCGATGCGTCACGCGACGGATCAGGATTGGGCGAGTTCATTCGACATCGAGGCAGATGTGCAGGATGTCCTTACACGCTCTGCTGACAATGCTGAAGGTGTAGCCGCTTTTTTCGAAAAGCGTGCGCCGACCTTTACCGATAAATAAGTCGCCGCATGGCGGTTGCCAATTGAGTCGACAGTAATGAATAGAAATATATTTGATGAAGACCATGAGATGTTCCGCGACTCAGTTCGAGGGTTCATTTCCAAAGAGATCGGGCCGCATAGCGACCGCTGGCATGAGCAGGGCATTGTCGATCGCGAGGCCTACCTCAAAGCCGGCGAGCAAGGCTTGCTGCTTATGTGGGCGGATGATGAGTATGGTGGCGCTGGTGTTGCGGACTTCCGCTACGAGCAAATTCTAATAGAGGAAAATGCTCGCCACGGTGATGCCGGATTCTTCATGACGCTGCACAGTCGCTTGGTTGGACCTTATATTGGCGAGCTTGGAACAGCGCAACAGAAGGCTCGCTGGCTGCCCAGGTGTGTGTCCGGCGAGAGCATACTGGCTGTCGCGATAACCGAGCCGGGCGCAGGCAGCGATGTATCCGGCATAAGGACCAAGGCCGAAGACAAAGGTGATCATTACCTGTTGAACGGCTCAAAGACATTCATCTCCAATGGCATTAATGCAGATCTCATCGTTGTTGTGGCGCGAACAGATCCGGATAACAGCCGGGGGCTTAGCCTGTTGGTCGTCGAACGAGGAATGGAAGGGTTCGAGCGCGGCGACAACCTGAAGAAGATGGGTCTCAAGAGTCAGGATACCGCTGAGCTGTTTTTCAATAATGTGAAAGTGCCGAAGGAGAACCTGCTGGGAGAAGCGAATCGCGGTTTCTACCAGTTAATGCACTTTCTGGCGGAGGAACGTTTGCTGGGTGCTTGTGGCTACGTCGCAAATGCTGACATCGCTTTTGATATAACAATGGACTACATCAAAGAGCGCAAAGCATTTGGCAAGACTATCGCTGAATTTCAGAATACGCGTTTCAAAATGGCTGACATGCGGATGGAAATTGATATCGCACAGGCGTTCGTGGATCGATGCGTGACGGAGCACAACACGGGCGAATTGAGCGCTGATGATGCAGCTAAAGCGAAACTGTATACCAGCGAGCTGGAAGCCCGGGTAACAGATGCCTGCGTACAACTTCATGGCGGCAATGGCTACATGGACGAGTACCCGATTAGTCGGATGTATACGAATGCGCGGATTTCCAGAATCTACGCGGGCAGCTCGGAGATTATGCGCGAGATCATTGCGCGCTCAATTGGACTCGATCCGAGAAAAAAAGCGGCGAAGTCTCAGGTGAACGCTGCTTGATGTGAGTCGACCGAAGCCGCCGAAGAAAATTTCTCGCTATCGTCTCCCCTGGTGGGCCGCTTGACAAATAGGGTAACGCTCAGCAGGCAGTACAGCCGCGCCGTCACCGGCGTTGCGCTGCTTGCCAAGGACTGGGCCATTGGCTTCGCACCGCGCCTTGTTGACGGCGCGGCCGTACAGACTGAGTGTCACCTTATTAATCAAGCGGCCCACTAGGTACAATCCGGTCTGAATCAGGAGCTTGGGAGAGTTGAAGTGAAGGTAGCATTTGTTGGCCTTGGAGTTATGGGATATCCCATGGCCGGTCACCTCGCAACAGCTGGCCACGATGTGGTTGTCTACAACCGCACTGCCAGCAAAGCTCGGTCATGGGCAGAAAAGTTCGGCGGGCGTTCTATGCCTACGCCTGCGGCGGCTGCAGGCGACGCTGAAATCGTATTCGTCTGTGTCGGCAACGACGATGATGTTCGTGAGGTGATTCTGGGCACGGATGGTGTCGTATCGGGTGTTTCGCCTGGCTCAATCATTGTCGATCACACAACCGCTTCTGCAACTATTGCTCGCGAAATTCATGCTCTGACTGCCAAACAGGCAGTCGGTTTTCTGGATGCCCCTGTGTCCGGAGGCCAGGCTGGCGCCGAAAACGGCCAGTTGACGATTATGGTTGGTGGCGATGATGACGTCTTCAAGCGCGCGGTGCCGGTGATGGAGGCATTTGCAAGAGCGATTACCCTTATTGGCACGGCGGGTAGCGGCCAGCTCGCAAAAATGGTCAACCAAATATGTATCGCCGGCGTCGTGCAGGGATTGGCTGAAGGGTTGCACTTCGCGAAGCAGGCAGGCCTGGATCCCGCTGTCGTGATCGAATCGATTTCGCAGGGTGCCGCGCAATCCTGGCAGATGGAGAATCGCTGGAGCAGCATGGTCCAGGGCGAATTCGAGTTTGGTTTCGCCGTCGACTGGATGCGCAAGGACCTTGCTATTGCACTGCAGGAAGCGGAGCAAAATGGTGCGGCGCTGGAAATGACATCGCTGGTGGATCGATTCTACGCTGAAGTCCAGGCGATGGGCGGCAGTCGATGGGATACCTCGAGTCTGATTGCTCGGCTGGAAGCCTGAGGTTCAGTTTGACGCGAATTTATTTGCTATAGTCCGCCCCCTCACAGGGGTGGTCGTCGACCTGAGATCCGTGAGCATGCCGGTCGGCATGCTCTTTCGGGAACCCTTAGTACCTGATCCGGGTAATGCCGGCGTAGGAAGGGGTTCATGGCAATTCATAATCGCACTCGGCAGTTCGCCGCACTCTCTCTGCTGCTGATTCTCGCTGACGCTAATGCGGCGCCCGAATCAGCTGATGACGTCATTGACGAGATCATCGTAAGCGCAGATTTTCGCGGACGTTCGGCAAGCGAAATGCCGGTCAGTGTCACCGTCTTTGATGCTGATCAGATTTCGGCGCGTGCCGTGCAGCATTTCGAAGAACTCATCAACAGCGTGCCGAACGTCAATTGGTCGGGCGACGGCCATCGTGCCCGATATTTTCAGATTCGAGGTGTTGGTGAACTCGAACAGTATCAGGGTGCCCCCAATCCGTCGGTCGGCTTCCTGATCGATGATATTGACTTCAGCGGCATCGGAACAGTAGCGACGCTATTCGATATGCAACAAATTGAAGTGTTGCGGGGGCCGCAGGGGAGTCGATACGGTGCGAACGCTCTGGCTGGTCTGATCTACATGCAAAGCGCTGAACCCACCCCCGACTGGAATGGTCTTGTGCAGGTGCAGGTAGCCGATGACGACGCTTATTCGGCAGGCCTCGCTTTCGGTGGCCCGATCAAGAGCGATGAATCATTGTTATTTAGAGTCAGTGCGCACGCGTATCAAAGCAACGGATATCGGGATAACTCTTACATTGGGAGAAGCGATACCAACGGTCGTGATGAGATTTCCGTTCGAGGAAAAATCCTCTGGTTACCCAATGATGACTGGTCGATCAAACTGTCGCTGTCGTACGCAGACCTGAACAACGGCTATGATGCTTTTGCGCTGGACAATAGCTACACGGTCCTTTCGGATAATCCAGGGCAGGATGCGCAACGAAGCAGCGGTACCGCACTTAGAATAGATTGGGATGGCGGTAGCCGGGCTAAGCTGACGTCGATAACATCAGCAGCACGATCTGACATCGAGTTTGACTTTGACGCCGACTGGGGCAATGCGGAAAGCTGGAGCCCGGTCACATATGACTATGAGTCGTTCAGCGACAGGCGTCGGACCACACTAAGTCAGGAGTTTCGCCTGAGCTCGAACGACGACGGACGGATCTTCGGTGGCACGACCGAATGGCTGCTGGGTTTGTACGCACTCAATCTTGATGACGAGCTGAACACTCTGAATACAGGCGACTACTACGACCCGCTTTATGACTTCGCCGACTCCCTGTTCGATGCATTCGATAGCAAGTATGCGGCAGAAAACATCGCCATATTTGGCCAGCTTGACTACGAAATCAACACTACGACCCGGCTCGCTTTCGGCCTGCGTGCTGAAAACCGAAGCTCTGACTACACCGACTCTGCTGGCTTGACAGAGAGCCCATCGGACTCAATGTCTGGAGGCGAGTTGTCATTGACCCATGATATCTCGAGTTTGTTAACCGGCTACATCAGTGTTTCGAAAGGGTACAAGGCGGGTGGATTCAATATTGGTGTCGTGCCGTCACGATACCGCAAGTTTGATCAGGAACAGATGTGGAATATTGAAACGGGCATCAAGTCGGCGTGGCTTGATGGCTCGTTGCTCGTCAATGCATCCGTTTTCTACAGTCGACGTATTGACCAGCAAGTTCGCATGTCGTTTCAACTGGTGCCGGGCGACCCGGCGTCTTTTGGCTTTGTCACAATCAACGCACCGAAAGGCGATTCATATGGCCTGGAGGCCGATATTCGATGGCTGCCAGATGATAGCTGGGACTTATATGCAAGTGTCGGGCTGCTGCGAACAGAGTTCGGCAATTTTAATATCGAGGATATCGATTTAAGTGGACGTGCTCAGGCGCATGCGCCGAGTTTTACCATCTCAGCAGGAGCAAGCTACCAGCACGCCAGCGGGTTCTTCGCGCGCATTGATGCGACAGCGAGAGATGATTTCTATTTCGACGTGAGTCATGAGCAAAAATCCACGGCCTATGAATTGGCGCACCTCCGCCTGGGGTTCAGGTCGCAAAAATGGACGACTCAATTGTGGGTGCGCAATATCTTTGATCAGGATTACGCGGTTCGTGGCTTCTACTTCGGCAATGAACCGCCAGATTTCCCCAGCACTTTGTACACCCGTTTGGGCGACCCACGTCAAATCGGCATAACCATCGACAGGAGTTTCTGAGCATGAAAATAGCGGTTGATATCAGCCTTTACCCTCTCGACGCAGACTTTATTCCGCCGATCAAAGATGTGATCGAGCGCCTGAACAAGCACTCCGGAATTGAGGTCGTCACCAACCCTATGAGCACGCAGGTAAAAGGCGAGTTCGATGTTGTGATGGCTGCCGTACAAGAAGAAGTTAAGACGACTTTTGAGCAGCTGCCCAAAGCCGTTTTCGCGATTAAGGTCCTCAACAACCCGATCGGCAGCTAGCAGTCATGGGTTCGCTGCTTACCGTTCTGCTTGAGCAGGCGCGTGCGTATGCGCCACTGGAGCTTGCGGCAGTCCTGTTGGCGATAGCGTATTTGGTGCTCGCTATTCGTCGCAATATCTGGTGCTGGGTCTGTGCCGGAGCCAGCACGGCGATCTATGTGGTTCTGTTCGTGAATGCCAAACTCTACATGGAGTCGGCGCTAAACGTGTTCTATTTCGCTATGGCGATATACGGCTGGTTTGTTTGGACAGGCGGGCGAAACGACGGCCATGAGATGCCGGTCGCTGTTTGGTCTCGTTGGTTGCATGCGCGCGCAATAATTGCTGTCATTCTGCTTAGCGTAGTGAGTGGCTTCATGTTGGCTCGCTACTCGGATGCAGAGTTTCCTTATATTGATTCGCTGACTACCTGGGGTGCTGTTTGGGCAACTTTTCTTGTCGCACGCAAGGTCCTGGAGAACTGGTGGTACTGGCTGCTCATCGATCTTGTCTCGATATTCATTTACTGGTCGCGAGACCTGCAACTCACCTCGGTTCTGTTCGCGGCGTATGTGATCATGATTCCATTCGGTCTTGTCAGTTGGTCGCGAGCAAGGCGCGAGCAGCAAACATGAGCTCTGTTCGATCGCTGCGCGCCGTTCTCGAAAATTTACCAGGCTGGGAAGAGGCAGCTTGCAGCCCCTTGAGCGGCGGGCTGAGCAATCGCACCTATTTGCTGGAAAAGAATGACGCGCGGGCTGTGCTTAAGATTGACGATGATGCCCGAGCGATGCCATACAACACTCGCGCGGACGAAGCCCGCGTGCAAACAATGGCGGCAGAGTCTCATCTTGCAAATCGAGTTCTGTATTTTGATGAGTGTGTTTATCTGACCGAGTATCTCGACGGTCATGTATGGAGTCGCACGGAACTCGGCGACGAGCAAAACATCGTACAGTTCGCTGCAGCGCTAAAGTCATTGCATGCATTGCCACTGACGGGGCGGACTTTCGATGCCGGCGATGCCGTGGTTCCTTATCTGGCGAAGATCGACAGTCGCTATGCAGAGCGAGCCAGACGTTTCGCTGATGTTGTGCTTTGCAAGAGTCAGCCAGCGAATCTATGTTGCTGTCACAATGATCTGGTGGCCGAGAATGTGATCGCAACGCCTCAGTTGCGTTTTCTCGACTGGGAGTATGCCTGCGATAATGATCCGTTTTTCGATATCGCGACAGTGATCACGCATCATGATCTGTCGAGTGCCCAGGAAAGCCTGTTCCTGAACAGCTATTTTGCAGGTGATGGCGAGCGCTGGCGGTCTCAGCTTCACAAGCAGAAGTATGTATATGATGCGCTGCACTGGCTCTGGCTGGCGGCGCAGGAGAATGTTGAGGACAACCTGCAACTGCTTGATCGGCTGGCGACACGACTGGAATCCGAAACCTATCGAAACGCCCAATAGCGACCGCAGCAACTACCAGTTATTGCGCAGCTCGCGCAGCTTCAAAAATACGGCACGCTTGGTCGGGCTATCGCCGATATCGGGATACAGTAGCTGCAAACGGGCGATAACGGTCGGGCTGTCCAGTCGAAAAAATGTGTTGATACCGCGTTCCTGTGCCAGTGTCGTGACCAAAGCATTTTCCGGATTTTGTTGCGCATGGTCTGCGAGCATTTGTCGGGCTTTGTCGTTGTCGGGTTCGCGATCCAGCGTAAATTGCAAATTGTTGATCAGGTAGTCGTGCCCCGGATAGATCAGCGTCGTGTCGTCGAGTTTTTCAAGCTGCTTCGCAAAGGTATCGTACAACTCGTCGGGATGACCACCGTTGTGACAGTTGCCGGCACCGGCGTTGAACATTGTGTCACCGCTGAACAGCGCTGGTTGATCGGTCCTCGATAGCAAGCAAATATGACTCATCGTATGCCCGGGTGTATCCAGACACTCCAGATCAACTGTTTTTCCAACCCGAATGACATCTCCGGCGCCGACGCCTCTGTTCATGTTTGGAATACGGCCTTTTGCATTCGTATGTGCGATGACTGATGCACCCGTGGCAGCAACGACAGCCTTGTTGCCGCCAGTATGGTCGCCGTGTTCGTGCGTGTTGAGGATTTGCGTGATCGTCCAGCCCCGGTCAGCGGCAACCTGCAGGCATTTCCTGAAGTCGAGTGGATCGACGGCCAACGCATCACCGGTATCCGGGCATGCGATCAAATAGTTGAAATTTCGATACGCGTTGCCGGTCCAGACCTGTTCAACAATCATATTTAGTCCATGCCGTTCGCGTCATAAGCCAGTACACCACCGACCCAGGTTTGTAATACGGTAATGTCATCGATTTCTGCTGCCGGTATCTCGAAATAGTCACGGTCGACGACAATGAAGTCGGCCCACTTCCCTGGCTCCAGGCTACCCATGCGATCTTCCTGATGCGCGGCGAAGGCGGCGGCCAGTGTAAACGAGTGCAGCGCTTCTGCACGACTCAGCGCCTGGTCGCTATACCAGCCATTGTCGGGCATTTCATTTCGATCCTGTCGAGTAACAGCGGCGTATAGGCCAAGAAACGGATTGGCTGGCTCGACCGGAAAATCGGAGCCACTCGCGATTACCGCGCCGGTATCGAGCAGGCGACGCCAGGCGTAGCCGCCTTGAATGCGATCGGCTCCAACACGGTCTTCGGCCATATTCATGTCGCTGGTGGCATGAATCGGTTGCATCGAGGCGATAACACCCAGTTTTGAAAATCGAGGAATGTCGTCGAGCGCAATGATCTGCGCATGTTCGACGCGATTGCGTAGCGCCGACTGCTTTCCATTCTGCGCTTTCTCAAATGCGTTTAGCACCATGCGATTACCCTGATCACCGATGGCATGCACGCCGACCTGAAATCCCATGTCATTGGCTTTTTGCACACTTTCATTGAGTTCGGCCTGGCTGACAAACGGCAGTCCTCTGTTTTCATCATCATCGCTATACGGTTCAAGCATCGCCGCACCGCGACTACCCAGGGCGCCATCGGCATAAATCTTGACCGAAGAAATTTCCAGTCGATCGTTGCCCAATGCCCTGATCGGATTTCCGAGTGCATCGAGATTCGAACCAGCCCCGCTCAGCATGGCGTAGACGCGCATGCTGAGATCGCCGTCATTGGCTTCTGATACGTAAACTTCCACTTCATCTATCGCCACACCGGCGTCGTGTACGCCCGTCATTCCAAGCGCCAGCAATGCTTCGAACGCCATTTTGTGAGCGACTCGTATATCGTCCTTGCTGGCCTCCGGAATATGCGCCTGTACAAGCCCCATCGCCTTGTCAATCAGGACGCCAGTCGCATGCCCGTTTCGATCGCGCAGAATCTTGCCGCCGACCGGATCCGGCGTATCGTCATCAATCCCGGCCATTTCTAAAGTTGCGCTATTCGCCCAACCCGCATGGCCATCTACACGCCGCAGCCAAACCGGCCGGTCGTTGACGACCGGGTCGATGTCGCCCGCTTCAGGAAATTCCTTGACGGGCCACAAGACCTGATTCCAGCCTCTTCCAAGTATCCAGCCAACGTGCGGATTGTCATTCGCATATTCGCCAATACTCCGGACTGCATCCTCCACGCTCGGAGTACCAGCAAGATTCAGACTGACTTGCAAATAACCCAGTCCATAGACGTGCGCGTGTGCATCGATCAAACCCGGCAGAACGAATTTCCCCTGACCGTCGATACGCTCAGCCTTTGGATGTGCGTCAAGCAGCGTCTCATCGCCAGTCGCAACAACACGCCCATCAGTATCAAAGACAAGGACGGAGAATTCGATAATGCCGGCGTCGGAGGAGGAGTAACCTGTAACGTTGTGCAATGCAGTGGCGGCAAATGCCGTAACCGGCATCAGCAGCACGAATAGCAGGATCGTTCGGGCATAGGTCATCAAAGAAAATCACTCAAGAACGGAAGTTCGACAACAATATCCTGCCGCTCCTGCCAGCGCCACATCACTATGCAATCGGGTGCGTGTAGTATCGACGATGCGGCAGAAAATCAGCGTTACTGTGCACAGGCCGCACGATTTTGCACAAGCAGTGGCGCAATCCTGAAGCTCTGATCTTGGCGTGCCGGTTCCGTACAAGAACGATGCTTCTTTTCGTGCGAGCTAAAGGAATGGAGAATAAGACCATGACCTGGATCAAGACCATCTCATTTGCCGATGCAACAGGCAGCCTGAAACGGCTCTACGACCGCGTAAAAGGTCCGGACGACAACGTGGATAATATTATGCTGGCGCACAGCCTGCGACCGCATTCGATGGAAGGGCACATGGCACTGTACAAAAAGGTGCTGCACCATCCGCGAAACGTGCTGCCCAAGGTGTATCTGGAGATAATAGGTGTCTATGTCAGCTCTCTGAACCAGTGTCAGTATTGTGTTGAACATCACTTTGGTGGCCTGTTACGACTACTGTCGGACGAGAGCCGGGCCGCAGAAATTCTCGCGGCACTCGAAGCTCGAAATCCGGCCGCCGCATTTTCCGGTCGTGAGCTGGCAGGGCTCAGCTACGCTCAGAAGCTCACTATTGATCCCGCTAAGCAGTCAGTTGATGACGTTGAGAGGCTGCGAATAGCGGGCTTTGATGATGGCGAAATACTGGAGATCAATCAGGTGGCGGCCTATTTCTCCTATGCCAATCGCACGGTATTGGGACTTGGCGTAAACATCGAGGGTGACGTCCTGGGGCTGTCTCCGGGCAATGCGAGTGACGCTGGCGACTGGAGCCATTCCTAGGTTTCGCGACACCTGCTTGCCGCTGGTCGCGCTGTTGAGTGCAAATCCCGTCTTGTGCAGGACATCTGCTTGCTGCAGCCGGGTACGGCAACGAAACTCGTATTCGTGCCAGCGAATGGGTGCACGCCTTTGATTTTACTGGCAATAGGCTGTCCAATCGCTCAATTACGGTTGTTGTAAAATAACGACAAAAGTTCGGAGGTTGGCGGGTTCCTGGCTAGAAATCGCCTAATGAATTGACACACGGACGGTTTTCTGCGACCTTTTCGTCTACCAAACGTAGCCTTTCAGCAACAGTTTGGTTGAAACACGAATAGCAGGACACCTTCAGGTGCGACTTGGCGGGGGATTCAG
>RCNF010000018.1_pt1 | contig 63936 bp, 56 predicted proteins | sample 2041311 | NCBI WGS metagenome assembly RCNF01 (sample SAMN09708228, study PRJNA481090) | Marine sediment metagenome, whole genome shotgun sequencing project. | biome: marine sediment; feature: ocean; material: sediment; isolation source: Sewage treatment plant 2 marine sediment (STP2) ...
TGCAGGAAGGTCAGATTGTCAGCTGGTTGGTTGAGGTCGGGCAGGAAGTCACGACTGCCGATAATTTGTGTGAAGTAGAAACAGAAAAAGCGGTCATCGAAATTCCGGTGCCATTTTCTGGCACTGTTCTCGAGCTCGCGGTAGCCGCCGGAGAGATGCTTGACGTGGGCGCCGTCATGGCTGTGTTCAGTGATGCGGCCGGCGCTGCAGCTGCGGCACCAACGCCAGCACCCGTTAAAAATCCAGCGCCAGTTAAGGAAAAAGGAACGCCTGAGCCAGCGGCCGAGGTATCGGCGCCGACCGCTCCTGCGACCACCGAATCCACCGGCCGGGTAAAAGCGATGCCATCGGTGCGGCGAATAGCTCGTGAACACGGCATTGAGTTGCAGGCCGTTGCTGGCACCGGCCGTGACGGCCGCATTACGCGTAAAGACGTGCTGGCTATGCTGGATTCCACGCCGACAATTGCTGCACCAGCTGTTGAGCAGGCCGTGGTTGCAACGGGCGATTCGGAATTCGAAAAATTCTCGATGATTCGACGCACGATTTCCAATCGTCTGTCGCAGTCATGGCAGGAGATTCCACATGTCTTCAGTCGTATGGAAATCGATGCAACGCGGCTGCTGGTAGTGAGAAAAGCACTGATCGAAGAGCTCGATTGCAAGGTGCCGATTGAGGCGATTCTGGTCAAGGCCTGTCTGCCGGTCCTGAAAGAGTTTCCGCATTTCAACGCAACGATAGTCGATGGCGGCATTAACCTGCACAAGAACTACAACATCGGCGTGGCCGTGGATACAGCGAGCGGCCTCGTCGTACCGGTACTGAAAGACGCCCAGAACCTGTCGCTTCGTGAAACGGTCAACTCATTGCTGGAGCTGCTGCCACGTGCGGTCGATCGCAAGGCCAGCCCGGAAGAGCTGAGCGGTGGCACCTTTACTGTCAACAACATTGGCGCTCTGGGGCACCTGATGGGTACGTCGATCATTCCGCACGGTACGACGGCGATACTGTCGGTCGGCCGCGCGATTGAGAAAGCAATTGTCCGTGATGGTCAGATTGAAATCGCACCGATTCTTGAAGTGTCGCTTTCCTTCGATCACCGGGCCATCGATGGCGGTCTGGCACAGCGCTTCATGGCACGCATTCGAGAGAACCTCGAAGAACCTGTGAAAGCATTGCTTTGATGGTTTGCAAACAACTTTGAGTAGCAGGCATATGGATACTGAAGTTCAAAACATGATGAACGCCTATGGCGTAACGAGCGCCACCGAGCGATTTCTTCTTAAAGACCAACGCATGTTCCTGAACGGCGTGTTTGTTGAGAGTGAGGACAAGAGTACGATTGATGTCACGGAGCCAGCGACGGCGACGCATCTGACATCGATTCCGGCGGCAACCGAAGCGGATGTCGACTACGCGGTCGCCTCGGCGCGCAGTGCGCTTAGAGACGGCCCCTGGGCCACGATGAAACCGGCCGAACGCGAGCGCCTATTGCACAAACTCGCCGACAAAATTGAAGCGCATGCACAGACGTTGGGTGAGATTGAAACGCTGGATAATGGCAAGGCGATCGGTCCCTGTATTGAGATGGATGTACTCGGCGGTGTTGACCTGCTGCGATACATGGCGGGTTTTGCAACCAAGCTGGATGGAGCAACCCGGCAAGTTTCAATTCCCGGCGAACACATAGCCTGGACGCACAAGCAACCTGTCGGCGTAGTGGCCGCTATCGTGCCCTGGAACTGGCCGTTCAACATGGCCATGTGGAAGATGGCTGCTGCACTGGCGGCTGGTTGCACGATGGTCATCAAGCCGGCACAGCAAACGTCTCTTTCCATATTGTATTTTGCAGAGCTGTGCGAAGCCGTTGGTATGCCGCCCGGGGTCATCAACATTGTGACCGGTCGTGGCAGCACAATTGGTGACTACCTGGCTAATCACGCCGATGTCGACAAAGTATCATTCACCGGTTCCACGCCGGTCGGGCGAACCGTCGGTCAAGCAGCCGGTCGAGCATTGTCTTCCGTAACGCTGGAGTTGGGCGGCAAGTCGCCGATGGTCGCTTTCAATGATGCGGATCCGGCCGCGGTCGCGGCAGCGACACGCTGGAGTGTCTACTTCAATGCGGGCCAGGTTTGCAGCGCAGGCTCGCGACTGTACGCGCACCGGTCAGTTTATGACGATGTCATCGAGGAACTGTCAAAAGTGACCTCAGCGATGAAAATCGCGCCGGGGCTGGATCCAAAGTGCGATATGGGCCCGGTCATTTCTGAGTCGGCGTTGAGCAGTATTTGTGATTACATACAACAAGGCAAAGACGAAGGGGCTGAACTTATTTTTGGCGGTAGCAAGGTCGATCGCCCTGGTTATTTTGTCGAGCCGACATTGTTTGCCACAACGGACAATTCGTTGAGTATTGTGCAGGAAGAAATATTCGGGCCCGTACTGGTGGTTGTCCCATTCGACTCCGATGAAGAGGCTATCGAGCTCGCCAATGACAATATTTATGGCCTTGCGGGCAGTATCTGGACCAAAGATATCTCACGCGCGATGCGCTATTCATCGATGCTGGATGCCGGCACCGTCTGGATCAACAATCACGACATCGTTGATAGCAACATGCCTTGCGGCGGATTCAAGCAGTCCGGTTTTGGCAAAGACATGGGCCCGGAACAATTGCAGTACTTCACGCGCACCAAAGCCATCTGGCTAAGCGTCTGATAGTGTCACGACGATGATGGATAAGGCGTTCACCCTACTAACCACCCCGCCGCCCGAGTTTTCTTCGGCGGCTGCTGCAGACCTTCTGCGCGAAGGATTTGGCATAGTGGGGTCACTTAAGACCCTCGTCAGCGAGCGCGACCAGAACTTTCTGGTTGAACAGGCATCGGGCGAATGCTGTGTCCTGAAAATCACAAACTCCGCAGAAGCGGCAGGCGTGGCCGACTTTCAGACTGCAGCGCTGCTGCACGTGGCTGCTAAAGATCCGGATTTTCCGGTGCCCGGCGTACGCTGTACGCTGTCTGGCCAAACGGAAACGACAATCACTGATGCTGACGGTCGGGAGCACACAGCCCGAGTCTTGTCATGGTTGGATGGGATACCGCTGCGATTCGCCGAACCCAGGCCGGACAATGCCGAACAACTGGGCGAGTTTCTCGCGCGGCTCGGTACGGCATTGGCAGATTTCGAGCACCCTGCAAGCGACCATGTATTGCTCTGGGACATGTTGCACGCAGGGCATCTCGTCAAGCTGGTCGATAATATCGAAGATGAAGTTTTACGTGATCACTGTCGCGACTGGCTTGAACGATTTGAGGACGACATAGGCGCTCCGTTGGAGGGCCTGCGCTCGCAGGTGATCTACAATGATCTCAATGCCAGCAATGTACTGGTCGATCCGGAAAACCCGGAATTGCTGACGGGAATCATCGACTTTGGCGATATGGTTCAATCCCCACTGGTGATTGATGTTGCTGTAGCCGCTGCTTACCTGTGCGATGAGGGTGAAGATCCACTTGCAAGTATCGCCCGATTCCTGTGCGGCTACACGCGAGTCCGAAAGTTACAAGCGGACGAAGTCGCGCTGCTGTACGACCTGATAATCACGCGCAACATAATGACAATCGTCATTACAAACTGGCGCGCGGGGCAACACCCGGAAAACCGCGACTACATTCTGCGGAATGAGCCGCGTGCGCGAGCAACGATCAACACACTGATGGACGTAGGCCAGGGGCATGTTACAAACCTGTTTCTGAAGGCTTGCGAGAAATAGTCCCAGGAATATTCCCAAAAATAGTCTTTTAGGAGTCACCGTGAATACCAGTAAGGCCACAATGATAGAGCGCCGCAAGAAATTGCTTGGCTCTGCTTACAAACTTTTCTACCACGAGCCCGTGCACCTGGTGCGTGGAGAAGGAGTTTGGCTTTACGATGCCGATGGCCGCAAGTATTTGGATATGTACAACAACGTGCCGCACGTCGGGCATTGTCATCCGCACGTGGTCGAGGCGCTGACAAAGCAAATTGCGACTCTGAATACACACACACGCTATCTGCATGAAAACGTTCTCGAATACGCGGAGCGATTAACCGGCAAGTTTTCCGCAGACCTGGACACGGCTATGTTCACCTGCACCGGCAGTGAAGCCAATGAGCTGGCGTTGCGTGTCGCACGAAATTACACGGGTGGTACCGGCATTATCGTCACCGACTACGCCTATCACGGAAATACGAAAGCGATCTATGAGATTTCCACCTCCGATATAGCGGCTTCCGAGATACCCGACTATGTCGTTACGGTACCTTTTCCTGATGCGTATCGTGGCGAGTTCCGTGGCGCGGGTGCGGGAGAAAAGTATGCTGGCTACGTGCAGCTTGCTATCGATGAGCTGACAAAACGCGGAATCAAGCCCGCCGCATTCGTCATTGATACGATTATATCCAGCAGTGGCGTTGTGCAGCCACCGGCCGGCTATCTGAGCAAAGCCGCGGAGATTATTCGCAAAGCAGGCGGTTTATTCGTCGCAGATGAAGTCCAGCCAGGCTTCGGCCGTACCGGCAATAATTTTTGGGGCTTCGAAGCTGAAGGCCTGGTGCCCGATATCGTCACCATGGGTAAGCCTATGGGCAATGGACATCCGCTTGCAGCGACTGTTTCGCGCCGGGATATTGTCGAGCAGTTCGCCAGCAAGGGCCGTTACTTCAATACGTTTGGCGGCAATCCGGTTTCATGTGCTGCTGGCCTCGCTGTACTGGATGTCATTGAGCAGGAAGGTCTGCAGGAAAACGCACGTAGCGTCGGTGAGTATCTGGTGAAAGGTTTGCGTGAGCTTGCTGATAAGCACATGGCGATCGGCGACATCCGTGGCACCGGTCTGTTTATTGCTGTCGAATTGGTCAAAGACAGGGGATCGCTGTTGCCCGCGACCGAGTACACGGCTGATGTGGTCAATGGACTCAGGCAGCGCGGAATTCTCACCGGATCGATTGGCCCGGACGCGAATATTCTAAAACTGCGGTCGCCAATGGTGTTTTCCAAAGAAAACGCGGACTACGCGCTTGGCATTCTGGACGAGACTCTGTCGAACCCTTGAGCCGAGCCCGCTCAGGTTCTGCGTGAAATAGGTGAGCTATTTTTTGGGCGGAAAAATCGTAGTCCAGTCGTTTTTCATGTCGACAACGGTCCAGCCATCTTCGCGGGCCTGGTCCAGTCCCTTATCCAGCCCACCTATGTGGGAGTCGCGATCGTAAGACCACTCGCGTTCAGCATCGGTGTGATGCACATACAGGCAAAAACGAGCGCCATCGCCGGCGCAAGTCCACTGCAGCATCTGCAGGTCGCCGTCCGAGTTGCCGAAGGCAGCAATAGGCCGTCGCCCAATGTGGTGATTGATAGCGACAGGCTTGCCTTCCTTATCATCGAAAAAGAACAGCTCAGGGAGTCGCACAAGCACTGGGCTTCCGTCACGATAGTCGTACCGAGCCTTGATGCTGCTGCCGATGACCTGCTCAGGCGGGATTCCGTAGACTGCTTCAGTGAAAGGGCGCATGAATGAAATGCCGCCGCCAGAGGTGGTGTAGGTCTTGAAGTCGTTGGCGCGCAAATAAGAGAGCAGTTCCAGCATTGGCTGGTAGACCATTTCAGAATATAGCCGGCCTGTGCCTGGGTGTCTTGCTGTCGCCAGCCATTCGCTCACGATAGTGGAAAATTCGCTTTCCGTAATGCCAGTGTGGGTAGCCATCAACAGTTCGAGCAGCGCGTGTTTGCCGCCAGCCAAGACGCCCTGCATATCTCCTTCCAGAGCAGCCTTGAAAGGTTGTGTGGTACTCCACTCCGGGTGTTTGGGTGCAAGCGTTTTGATGCGATCCAGCACAAATATCAGCTGGAAATAAATCGGTTGTTCCGCCCAAAGCGTGCCGTCGTTATCGAAGACGGCGATTCGTTCGGCAGAGGGCACGAAATCCGGGCCAGCAGTGTCTGTCACGCTTTCCACGAATTCGACGATGGCTTGTTTGCTCGCACCGTCATTCCAGCTTGAAAGGGGATCATCAGGCGCTGCGGAGCAACCGATTGCTGAGAAAGATATGGCGAGTACTGGCACCCATTTCGGCAAGGCGATGAAACACTGCATAAAAACTCTTTTTAAGATGGTGCCGGTGTAAACATTCTTAACATTCGCCTGGAATGTTAAGAATGTTTACACCGGCACCAGTAACTCAGGCAAAAAAATCCCCGCCGAAGCGGGGACAAGGGGAGTGGCGCATTGGGGAATACGCCATTGGTGCATCAGGCTTGCTTAGTCGCATTGTCCGCAAAGCTGATCAAAGCGATCATTGCCGGACAACCGTTTTCGCTGAATGCGCTGCTAAGTGCGGTGCGGTCTAAGTACCTGAGTGCAACTTTGCCTGTGTGGCGGCAAAAAAGGGTTTCAGACCGGTATCTGAATGTATCCAAATGTAACAGGCAGGGAATGGGCTACTACGGAGCAGGGGTTGGGGCTATGATCGCACTATGAGCAAAGTACTTTTGATTGATGACGACCGAAGACATTCGGAGTTGCTGCAGGCGTATTTCAAACGTTTCGGCATAAATCTCATTTGTGCCGGGGAGTCCGTGGAGGGATTCAAGAAGCTGAGTCGGGAGGAACCGGACTTGCTGCTGCTGGATATCATGTTGCCGGGCAAGGATGGCTTTGAGATCTGCCGGGAGATTCGTAAGACCAGCAATATCCCGATCATCATGCTGACGGCACGTGAGGACGTTATTGATCGAGTGTCCGGGCTGGAGCTCGGGGCGGATGATTATATAGGCAAGCCTTTTGAGCCGCGGGAGTTGGTTGCGAGGGTGCAAGCGACGCTTCGACGGTCAGAACAGGCGGGCGGCAGCATCGGCAACCTGAAGTTCGCGGGGCTTACTATTGATACTGATGTGCGCGTTGTTGAAGTTGATGGCAAGGCCGCGAGCATGACGTCAATGGAGTATGAATTGCTGTTGATCCTTGCCAGGAGGCACGGTCGGAAATTGTCGCGCGATGATATATTGAGTGAGCTGCGCGGCATCGATGCGGCGATTCTTACTCGATCAGTCGACATAATGGTCAGTCGATTGCGCCAGAAGCTCGGCGATACAAACAAGCCGCCTCGTTTCATCCAGACCATCTGGGGTCGCGGCTATTCGTTTGTCGGCATTCCGCAGGCTGATGCTTAGAGACCACTTTCGGACGCTGTCCTTTCGACTGCTCGCAATATTCCTGTTGCTCGGCGGATTGTTCGTATTCGGAACATTCAAAGCCGTTCAGATCGTCTACAACAGTGATGCGATTCGTGGCTTGATCAGTGGACACTTGTCGTTGCACGTCAACTACGTTCGCGAAGATATTGGTTTGCCACCGCGCATTGATCGTGCGATCGCGATTACGCAAAAGGTGCCGGTTGATATACGCATTCTCGGTCCGGATATCGACTGGGCGTCCGACCCGGCATTTCCCCGGCTCAACGAGCTCGAGTTCGGACCTAGTCCGAAGTTTAGTGATGACCCCAGTGCCTGGGTGAACGAGCTTAAGGACGTCGAATTTGGCGAGTTTGAGGGCCATGCGCTGTTGAAGATGCGGCAGGGCGAGTATGACATCGTCGTCGCGACGCCTCGCATTTCAGACATAAGCGAAGGTCCGGACCTGGTTACGATGATCATCGGCATGGGGTTAACCTTCTTGCTCATCGCCTATGCCGCCGTGCGCTGGCTATTCCAGCCGATCGGGCAGATTCGAGTCGGCGCGGCAAATATCGGTCGCGGTAATTTCAGCCACAGAATTAAAGAGGTACGGCACGATGAGCTGGGTTTTCTCGCGGCGGATATTAATCGGCTGGCGGGCGATGTTGAGAACATGCTTGATGCTAAGCGCGCCCTGTTACTCGCCATCAGCCACGAACTACGCACACCATTGTCGCGAATGCGACTCTCGCTCGAGTTTCTCGATGATGAGAAAAGCAAAGCTGATCTGACAGCTGAAGTCATAGAAATGGACAAAATAGTTACGGCGCTGCTCGAGGCGGAACGACTGAATAGTCGGCACGCCCAACTCTCGAGGCACGAAGTAACCGTGGCTGACATGGTGGACAAGCTGCTGTTGAACTTCTTCTCGCGAGACGAAGATCGAATTGAGGTTGAGAACGTCAGTGAAAGCGTTACGGCCAATATTGATGAAGCCAGAGTGACTCTCCTGCTAAAAAACCTGCTTAGCAATGCACTGCGTTATTCCAGCGCGTCGGATGGGCCGATCCGGCTGCAAGCCTCTGTTGAAGATATGGAGCTTGTGTTCATCGTTCAGGACAGTGGTGATGGCTTGTCAGAAGATCAGGCGGCGCACATTGGTGAGCCGTTCTATCGAGGCGACCCTTCGCGAACACGCGATTCAGGCGGTACCGGGCTGGGATTGTATCTGGCAACCCTGGTGGCGGTTGCGCATGGTGGCTCGCTCCGGCTGGTTAATACAGAGCAAAAAGGCGCATGCTTCGAAGTGCGACTGCCTTTGGTTTGAGGCCGGAGTGACGGCCTTTAGTGGCCCATAGCGGCCTTTTGTAAGGGAATGTAACAATCCCCTGAACACCATTGCTGGCTCAAAATTCTGTTTGTATAGTCTTGCGCAAATAGTATTGGAGGCCGCCATGACTGGCGTAACAAGAAAAGCCGTTAGTTGGACCGAATCAGGACTCGTGCCTGATTCCGTCATCCGTGCGGGCATTCGTCGACTGCTGGATCGCAAGCGCAAAGAGATCGGTTCCGGCAAAGTCGAGTTTGCTGCGAACGCTACGAATCGATTTGTCGACATGATGAATGAGTCGCCGATCGCGCTCGTTCCACACCTTGCCAATGAGCAGCACTATGAGGTGCCAGCCGAATTCTTCGAGCAGGTCATGGGCGATCACCTGAAGTACAGCTGTTGCTTCTGGAAAAACGATACGTCATCGCTGAGCGACGCTGAAATGGCGGCCCTGGAGCTGACCGTAAAGCGAGCCGGCATTGAGGATGGCATGAAGGTCCTGGACCTCGGCTGTGGGTGGGGTTCGCTTTCACTCTGGGTTGCCGAGCACTTTCCTAATGCAGCCGTAACGTCAGTATCCAATTCCAGCGTGCAGAGAGATTTCATTGTCCGCCAGGCTGACGAACGTGGCATCGAGAACATCGAAGTAATCGTTTGCGACATGAATGACTTTTCGACTGAAAAGCAGTTCGACCGTGTCGTATCCGTTGAAATGTTCGAGCACATGCGTAACTACGGTGAGCTATTCCGCCGCATCGACGGCTGGCTGTTGCCGGAAGGTCGTTTCTTCATGCATGTTTTTTGCCACCGAAGCACACCCTACGAGTACATCGACAAGGGCCCGACCGACTGGATGAGTCGTTTCTTCTTTTCTGGTGGGATCATGCCTTCGGCCGATTTGCCGCTGCGGTTCGCGGATCATCTGAGTATCGACAAGCGATGGCACTGGAACGGTCAGCACTATGAGCGGACCTGTAATGCCTGGCTGGAGAATATGGATGCTCGAAAGGCCGAGATCATGCCGGTGCTGGAATCTTGCTATGGCAAAGAGGGTGCCGGCCTCTGGTGGCAGCGCTGGCGAATATTTTTTATGGCCTGTGCCGAACTTTTCGGTTGGGACGAAGGTGCCGAGTGGTATGTCGGTCACTATCTCTTTCTCAAAGTGAGCGGCTGACATGTTTCTGCTGATCAACTACAGCGTATTTCAGATCGCCTGGCTATCATCAGTTATCGGCGGAGCACAACAAATGCCGCTGCTGGGGCCGCTGGCCGTGCTGGTTGCGTTGCTGATTCACCTCAGAGCGGCACGCCGACCGTTTGAAGAGATCTTGCTGGTGTTGTGTTGTGGCCTTATAGGCGCCGCCTTCGACAGTGTGCTCGTGGCGTTTGGCTGGGTTGACTACTTTTCTGGCCAATTCAGCAACGTTCTGGCGCCATACTGGATCATCACGATGTGGATGTTGTTTGCGACAACCTTGAATGTCTCAATGCGATTTCTGCGTGGCAGACCCTGGATGGCCGCGGTCTTTGGTCTGACGGGTGGCCCACTGAGCTACATTGCGGGCGAAAAGCTTGGTGGTATTCAGCTCACCAGTCCGGTAGAGGCGCTCATCGCGCTCGGCGTTGGCTGGGCAATCATGATGCCGGCGCTGATGTGGTTGTCGGAAATATTGAATGGCATGACGGACTCACCGTCATTGCGCAAGAGCTGGTCCGCCGAACAACAGGAGTGGTGATGCAAACCTACCTATATGCTCTCTACGCAATCCTCGGCGCTGGTCTGCTAGCCTGGGTCTATAGCGTGATCAAGCGAGATGTCAGCTTTGTCGACAGCCTGTGGTCATTGTTCTTTCTTTTGGCGGCTGGCGTTTTTGCCGGGTCTGTCGACTCGTTGTCCGGTCGCGGCATACTGGTTGGCAGCCTGGTGATGATTTGGGCTTTGCGTTTATCCATACACATAACTGTCCGCAACTGGGGTGAGAGCGAAGACTATCGCTACCAGCAAATTCGCGCGAACAATGAGCCCGGCTTTGTGTTTAAGAGTGCCTACATTGTCTTTGGCCTGCAGGGTGTTCTGGCGTGGTTGATTGCGCTACCACTCTTGCCGGCAATTACAGCATCGAGCGAACTCGGCCCACTCGATGCGGTTGCAGCTTTACTGTGGCTGGTCGGGTTTATTTTTGAGGCGGGCGGTGACTATCAGCTTGCAAAATTCAAGAAGAATCCGGCCAACACCTGTTCAGTGATGAACAAGGGACTATGGCGCCTGACTCGGCACCCGAACTATTTCGGTGATTTTTGTATCTGGTGGGCGTTCTATCTGTTCGCATTGTCCGCTGGAGGTTGGTGGAGTATCGCGTCACCCATCTTGATGTCGCTGCTGCTCCTGAAAGTTTCAGGTGTCGCGATGCTTGAAAAGACCATTGTTGACAGGCGGCCTGAATATGCCGACTACATAAAGCGGACCAATGCCTTTTTCCCCGGATTTCGGAGACCACACCATGATGTCTAAGCTCGCAAGCTTTTTTGTTGTCCTGTGCATCGCACTGACCGCAGCTGCAGTGCGTGCGGATGAGGTCGGCGATACCGTTGGCCGCTGGGACTTCAAAGTCTATCTGAACGACAAACCCATTGGGAAGCACCTGTTTGAGGTAAGCAGTGTCGATGGTCACGAACGAGTGCAGAGTACTGCCAAATTCAAGGTCACGATCCTGCGAATTCCGGCGTACCGCTACGAGCACAGCAATCAGGAACGCTGGTCGGATGGCTGCCTGCAGGGCATTGACGCAAACACAAATGCGAATGGCAAACGAATTCAGGTGTCGGGACAGATGACAGGCTCGAACTTCGTTGTTGACAGCGGCGAGAGTGAACTCAGCTTGCCGGAGTGTGTGATGACGTTCGCGTACTGGAACCCGGCGTTTCTCGAACAAGCCAGGCTGCTTAATCCTCAGACAGGCAAGTATATGGACGTCAACGTTGAGGAGTTGGCTGGCGAAATGCTCGAAGTGCGTGGCAAAAAGGTTTCCGCGATACGTTATCGCTTAACTGCCGACAAAGTCGATATGACGCTTTGGTATTCCGGGGACAGACAGTGGTTGGCTTTGGAGTCTGTTGCCAAAGGCGGTCGTATTATTCGCTATGAGTTGTCCTGACAATGGATTACAAAACTATGAATTACAAATTTTCCAATTCGGTAAGACTGCAGATCTCGACAGTATTAGTGCTTGTTGTGCTTTCTGCCTGTGCTTCCAAGGCGCCTGAGATGAAAACCGTCGATTACGTAGACCTTGATCGCTTCATGGGCGACTGGTATGTCATCGCCAACATTCCGACCTTTCTTGAAAAAGGAGCGCACAACGCGGTAGAGAATTATCAGCTGAATGAGGACGGCACCATCGCGACGACGTTTACCTTTCGCGCGGATGCCTTCGATGGCAAGCCCAAAGAATATAACCCAAAGGGCTTTATCACGGACACCAGGTCGAATGCTTTGTGGGGCATGCGCTTCATCTGGCCAATCAAGGCCGACTATCGCATCGTGTACCTTGACGACGCCTACTCGCAGACGATTGTTGGTCGCCAGAGCAGGGACTACGTCTGGATTATGGCGCGGACGCCGAGCATTTCAGATCAGGACTATGACCGGTTGGTTTCGGTTGTAGCGTCGATCGGTTATGACGTATCGAAACTGCAGCGCGTACCGCAAAGCTGGTGATGTAATGAAGATCGCAGTCATAGGCACCGGCATTTCGGGCAACGTTATCGCGCACAAGTTGCACCGCGATCATCAAATCACCGTATTCGAGGCGGCTGACCGCATAGGTGGCCACACGAATACCGTTGATGTGACAGAGGGCGACAGGACCATTGCCATCGATACAGGGTTTATCGTCTTCAATGATCGAACCTACCCAAATTTTATACAGTTGCTTGATGAGCTTGGCCAGCGTTCGCAGCCTAGTGAGATGAGCTTTAGCGTCAGGTCGGAGGCCGCCGGCATCGAGTACAACGGCGCATCCTTGAATGCACTGTTCGCGCAGCGCCGCAATTTATTCCGGCCACGCTTCTATCGCATGGTTCGAGATATCCTGAGGTTTAACGAGGCCGCACTCGGTGCTGTCAATACGATTGATGACGAGCAGGTTCTTGGCGACTACCTGGACGAAAATGCTTACAGTTGTGAGTTCTCCGAGCTCTATCTGATTCCAATGGCGGCGGCGATCTGGTCCGCTGAGCCGGTAGACGTATTGAACATGCCGGTCGCTTTTCTGGTTCGCTTTTTCGCCAACCATGGCCTGCTGCAACTTAAGGATCGACCGCAGTGGCGCGTGATCGAAGGCGGCTCTCGCGAGTATGTGACGAAGTTGGTAGGCGCTCATCGCGATCGTATTCGCCTGAATACGCCGGTTAGGTCTATTCGCAGAACTGTCGATCACGTTGAGCTGAGCAGCGAAAGTGGCGGAACAGAGTTATTCGACTTCGTATTTATCGCTTCCCACAGCGATCAGGCACTTGCCTTGCTGAATGATCCCACGCGAGACGAGCAAGTGGTGCTGGGTGCAATACGCTACCAACCCAATGAAGCAATTTTACACACCGATGCATCACTCATGCCCAGGAAGCGACGAGCGTGGGCAGCGTGGAATTATCACTTGCCAGTAGAAACGACCCAGCATGTCGCTGTGACGTACAGCATGAATATACTGCAACAACTGGAGTCCAGGCAGCAGTACTTTGTGACCTTGAACAGCGATCAGTACATTGACCCCAATAAAATTATTGAGCGTGTCAGTTACGACCACCCGATGTTTTCCAAAGACGCCATTGCGGCGCAGAGTCGTCAGGGTGACCTGAACGTGGATCGAACCTTCTACTGCGGCGCGTACTGGAAGAATGGGTTTCACGAAGACGGCGTTGTCAGCGCAATCAGCGCGTTACAACACTTCGAGGAGAGGCTTGAACATGAAGAGCTGTATTTACGAAGGGCGGGTTAGGCACTCACGCCGACAACCGAAAGAGCATCGATTCAGCTATCGAATGTTCATGATGTACCTCGATCTTGACGAGTTACCAACGTTGTTTGACAAGCGCTGGCTGTGGTCAACTTCGCGACCAGCTCTGGCTCGGTTTCGCCGCGAGAATCACATTGGTCCAACCGATAGGCCAATCGCAGATGCGGTGCGCGATCTGATCCTGCAGGAAACCGGTCGGCGACCTAGAGGGCCTATTCGCTTGCTGACCAATCTTTCCTATTTCGGCTACTGTTTCAACCCGGTTAGCTTCTACTACTGCTATTCAGAAGATGATGCGTTCGTTGAGCATATTGTCGCTGAGGTCAACAATACGCCCTGGGGTGAGCGGGACTTCTACGTTATGCCGTGTTCCGAGGCGCAACAAACCGGAGCGCCCATGCGCGCCAACCCAGTGAAGAAAATGCACGTATCACCATTCATGCCGATGGACATGCAATACGATTGGGCGCTGTCGCAGCCCGATGAGCGCCTCTCCGTTTATATGGCTGGTTTGCGCGATCAGCATCGAATATTTGACGCTGCGCTGCAGCTGAAGCGTACGGAAATCAGCTCCGGCTCCCTGGCTGGCGTGCTGCTTCGGTTCCCATTCCAATCCATGAAGGTAATGTTCTCGATTCACTGGCAGGCGCTGCGGCTTTGGCTGAAGGGCTGCCCAATCTATGCGCATCCGGCGAAATCAAACAAACAAGTGGTAAGACATTCATGAAGCCCGTTTCAATAGATTCCCCCCAGTTCTTGCAGCGCTCTGCCAAACCAGTACTGCTGGACCGGATCGCGCGTCGAGCTGTTCACTCACGCCTGCAAAATTTGAGTACAGGCCAGATTGTTATCAGTGAGAATGGTGAGCATACGACTTTCGGCAACCTGACTGATGAGTTCCCGCTAACGGCGCAGCTCAGAGTGCATCATCCGCATTTCTACAGTGACGTCGCATTTGGCGGTGCGGTTGGAGCGGGTGAGGCGTTTATTCACGGTTACTGGTCGTGCGATGAGCTAACTGACTTGTCGCGCATCATGCTGCGGAATCGCGAGGTACTGGAGCAGGTCGATTCCGGGCTGGCGCGACTAACCAAGCCACTGCAGAAGCTCTTTCACTACTTTAACAAGAATTCCGTTGATGGCAGTCGGCGCAATATTGCCGCGCACTATGATCTCGGGAACGATTTCTACAGTTTGTGGCTCGACAAGTCCATGATGTATTCAAGCGCCTGGTTTGAGTCCAGTGACACGTCCCTCGAGGATGCGTCGTTCGCAAAACTGGATCGCATTTGCAGGAAGCTGAATTTGTCGGCGGATGACTCTGTCATTGAGATCGGTACCGGTTGGGGTGGTTTTGCCATTCATGCAGCAAAATACTATGGCTGCCACGTTACTACGACAACGATTTCCCAACAGCAGTATGAGTTTGCAGAGCGAGCCGTCAAAGCAGCCGGACTTGAGCACAAGATTACACTGCTCTTTAGCGACTATCGTGATCTCGAAGGCAGCTACGACAAGGCCGTATCAATTGAGATGGTCGAAGCCGTCGGCCATGAGTTTCACGACGTGTTCCTGAAGAAGTGCTGCTCATTGTTAAAGCCCGATGGGCAAATGCTGTTGCAGGCCATAACAATAGCGGATCAAAGGTATGAGCAATACAAGACCGGAGTTGACTTCATCAAGCGCTACATTTTTCCGGGCGGTTGCCTGGTATCGGTCACGGATATGACCAGTAAGATTACAGAGCATACGGACATGCGCTTGATTCATCTGGAAGATATCGGACCTCATTACGCGACAACGCTACGACATTGGCGTAGCCGCTTTTTCGCACAGCTGAAGCAGGTACGGGAGCTTGGCTATTCGACAGAGTTTATCCGTATGTGGAATTACTACCTTTGTTATTGCGAAAGCGCCTTTATGGAAAGAGCCACCGGAACCGTGCAAATGCTGGTTACGCGGCCAGAAGCCCGGGTCTCGCAGGTCGACCTCCAGGGGCGAAGGTTGCACGCTCATCCCGATACTACGTGACCCATGTCTCATATTTTGACATGACAGGACCGACTGGAGCATTTATTGTGACCGTCGTTCAGGCTCCGCGGAGAATGAACGGGCAGAATCGACCAATAACGAATTGCAATGCAGCGAATATATCTATGTGGCTACCAACATCAATCTACGAAAAAATCCCCCAGTTATGTTTTTTGGTCGGACTGCTGTTCATTTCGGCGGGTTTGTATGTCGGTTTTGAGTATGTTCTCACTGCGTATTATGTTGGTCTTGGCGTGCTTTGTTGTACGTACGGCATAGGGCTCTTTCTCCTGCGCCTGCGCCGCCGAGAAGGCAGGAAGTTGGATAAGGACACAGCAGGCGCATCCAGCTAAGCGCGGCATCCTTCATATAGCATGTTATTTACCCGTATTTCCGGGCACAAAAACCCTTCTCTATAGCACCCGACACACCGAACGTGAAATAATCTGTCGCATCTGCGGCCAGAGTGTTTTCCATGCGGCGTCCCAGCTGTGTTCCTAAATTTCTGACGCTTTCTTGCGTATTGGCTTGTTTGCTGCAGCCCGCGCTGGCGAGCGAGGCAGATCAATGGCGTTGGAGTGACGTTGATCGAATCGTCGTTGTTGGCGATATTCATGGTGCCTATGCAGAATTCGTGCGCTTGCTACAGGCGACCCACGTTGTTGACGAGTCGCTTGGCTGGACGGGTGGCAAAACTCATCTCGTCAGTCTTGGTGACTTGCTGGACCGTGGCGCGGAGTCACGCAACGTGATGGATTTGCTGATCCGCCTTCAGTCCGAGGCATCAGCGGCAGGTGGTCAGGTGATCGTGGTTGCCGGCAATCATGAGTTGATGAATCTGATCGGAGACCTGCGCTATATTTCAAGCGCGGAATACAAAGCGTTCGAGGCTGAAGAGCCCGCATCAATGCGGGCCGCCGAATTTCAAGAGTATCTGCGTTTGCCCGAGAATGTGGAAGTAACCGACGCTGCGGCCAAAGCTGCTTTCGACAATAACTACCCCAGCGGATTCTTTGCACATAGAAAGGCTTTTCTCGCCGATGGACAGTACGGGAGATGGCTGACCACGTTGCCTGCATTTGTCGTCGTGAATGACACTGCATTTGTGCATGGCGGATTGCCGCCAATAGTCGCGGCTACCGAGCCTGGAGAGCTCAACAAGAGTTACAAAGTCGCCATGGCTCGTTATCTGCAATTGTGGCGTGAGCTAGTCGAGAATGGCGAATTGCCAAACGACCAGACTCAGGAGCCCAGCGATCTGGCACGTGCTATCGCCGCTGAAAAGGACGTGTCGGCGAAACTCCAGGAACTCATCGATCTGAGTGAATTGCCGGTTCTCGGCAGCGATGGGCCGTTCTGGTACCGGGGCGACTCGCATTGCAGAAATCTCTTTGCAGAACCAGTCATTGATGCCTCGCTCGCAAATATTGGAGCTAGCAATGTCGTCATTGGGCATACGGTGACCGACGATCACCGCGTGCATGCGACTCACGACGAGAAGGTCACGATGCTGGATACCGGCATGCTGGTCTCATACTACAAGGGCAGGCCGGCGGCACTTGTTATCGAGGGCGAGCAGCGATCGGTGCAGTATCTGAATCCGAATGCGACGGACGTTGCTGTGGTCAACGACTACCCGGAGGCCTATGAGTTGAGTGCCCCGGAGCTTCTGGACGCCTTGCGCAGCGGTAGCGTTGTTGCGGTCGACGAGTCTGCCGGCCGAGATCGAGTCCGTCTGCAGTACAACGATGTGGAAGTGAATGCGATTTTCTACCCAAGCAACCGCAAGCGCGAAGCGCAGCGAGAGCTGGCGGCCTACGCGGTGAGCGATATGTTGGGCTTCGATATTGTACCGGCTACGGTTGAGCGCACGATTAATGGTCAACAGGGCGCGTTGCAACTGCTATATCCCGACCTGATAAAGGAGTCGCAGCGGGCTGCACAGAATATTGCGTTTGACGGCTGGTGCTCCATGACCAACCAGTTTGATTTGCTGCATGTGTGGGATACCTTGCTTGCGAACTCTGGCCGCAGCACTGACAACGTTATATATCGTCAAGACCTTTGGCGGCTTGAGGCGATCGAGTATTCGTCCGCCTTCGCAAACAGCAAAAAGCTTCCCCGCTCGATCACGAGGGGTCAGTCGAACCTGACGCTGCGACCAGAGGTTTTGGCGGCGTTAAGATCGCTCGATGAGGCAACCTTGCTTGCAACGCTGGACGAACTGTTAGATAAGAAGAGCATCAAGGCGCTCATCAGCCGAAGAGATGCACTACTGCAACTGGCAGGAGAGTAAACACTCCCGGATTGGGTGACCTTTGGATTTGCGACAACCAGAATTTGCAATTACGCTAAGCGACGCAGTGCTCTCGGTTAGCGCGTATAACAATTAAAACCAGAGTTGGTATAAACAAGAAAGAGCAAGCTCTTGCTGGTCGCGAAGCGTCCGGTTCCCCGAGGATTTTTGAATGCCCCCAAGTTCTGCCCAACCCTTAAACCCGGCGCCAGAGGATTTCGCCGGTGATTCGGCAGGGCGTACTGCAAAGCGTTTGTTTCACGCGACACGTCCGAAATTCTTCCCCGCCTCAGCGCTGCCCGTCGTTGCCGGAACGGCATGGGGCATCTACGCGACCGGGCAGATCGATTTCGTCACTTTCCTGCTGGCGCTGGTTGCGACGGTTTGTGTGCACGGTGCCAGCAATGTCTTGAACGATGTTGGCGATGATCAGATAGGCACGGATCAGCGCAATGACCAGCGTATCTACCCATATACGGGGGGCTCGCGATTCATTCAGACGGGAATTCTGAACTCCTCGAGCATGGCGCGCTGGGGTTGGAGCCTGCTCGGGATCGCATCACTGGCGGGGCTCGCCTTGTTGTTGCTCAAGGGACCGGTCATTTTGCTATTTGGTGTGACGGGTATCGTGCTGGCCGTACTGTATTCACTGGGTCCAGTGCGATTGAGCTCAATCGGTATCGGCGAAACGGCTGTCGCAGCGGCCTTCGGTGTGCTGCCAGTGACGGGCGCTGCCTGGCTGCAGGGTGCGCCAATAGGCCTGGATCTGTTGCTCTTTTCGCTGCCGATAAGCGCCTGGGTCGCGATGATCCTGTTCATTAACGAGGTGCCGGACATCGAGGCAGATGCCGCGGTCGGAAAAAACACACTTCCAGTACGACTGGGACTCAGCAAGAGTTCGCTGCTCTACATTGTCGTGCAATTTTCGGCGGCAGCTGTGGTGTTGCTGTTGACGGTTCGGGGTGCATTGCCAATGCTATCGCCATTGCTGCCATTGGGATTGTTGGTACTCGCCTGGCGTGCATCCGCTGGTATCAAGACAGGTGTTCAGGACCGCGACAAGATGACCAAAGCTATCGAATCGACGCTTGCTATACACACTCTCGGCTCCGTCTGGCTCGCCGCCTGCGCGTTGTTTGCGCTGTGGTCGCCCGCCGGCTAAATTTCCTCGAATCAATAACAATAATATGCAGATAAGAATAAAAAGGGGCCTGGACATACCATTGACTGGTGTACCTGAACAGTCGGTCAGTCCTGCCATGAACGTAAACTCTGTTGCCCTGCTGGGGCCGGATTGTATCGACCTGAGGCCGAGCATGAAGGTTCATGAGGGTGACCGTGTTCGTGCCGGTCAGCCGCTCTTCAGCGACAAGCAGAACCCTGGCGTACATTTTACGTCTCCCGGAAGCGGTGTCGTTACGGCAATTAATCGTGGCGAACGCCGTGTATTACAGTCGGTGGTGATTCGTCTTGAAGGAGACGACGCAGAAACATTTGATTCCTGTACAGATGCGCAGATCGCTGCGCTCAGTGGCGATGATGTGCGCCGCAATCTGCTCGCATCGGGAATGTGGACCGCATTTCGGACTCGCCCCTTCAGTAAAATTCCGACACCCACCGCGACGCCGCAGGCGATCTTCGTTACAGCAATCGACACGAACCCGCTAGCCGCAAGTCCTGCTGTAATTATCGCTGAGGACCAGCAGGCGTTTGAGAACGGTCTGCACCTGATTGCGAAATTGACCGACGGCTCTGTCCATCTATGCACGGGCAGAGATTCCGGCATCGCGCCACCTGCTGGTGATCAGTTCAAGCATGCTGAATTCTCCGGGCCACACCCATCGGGCCTCGTTGGCACGCACATTCACTTTCTCGAGCCGGTTAGCGAGCAAAAAGTTGTCTGGCATATTGGCTATCAGGATGTGATGCAGATAGGTCGACTGTTCAGAACCGGAAGCTTGCCACTCGACAAGGTCATTGCGCTGTGCGGACCGTTGGTCAGCAAGCCGAGATTGGTCAGGACAAGGATTGGAGCGAATACCAGCGATCTGATTCGCGGCGAGATTTCGGCCAAAACCGTGCGGGTTATTTCCGGCTCGGTGTTGTCCGGTCATCGCGCCGCGGGTTGGGCCGCTTATCTTGGTCGCTATGACAATCAACTTTGTGTACTGCAGGAAGGCAGTCCACGCGAATTTCTTTCCTACGTACGACTCGGCACGGACAAGTACTCGTCCGGGCGCGGATTCCTTGGACACTTGCTGCGGCGTGGCGGATTTTCACTGACCACATCACAAAACGGCAGCCCGCGTGCCATGGTATCGATAGGAAGTTTCGAGCAGGTGATGCCGCTGGATATTCTGCCAACGCCTCTCTTAAAAGCACTCTTGGTGGGCGATACGGACAGCGCGCGCGATCTGGGTTGCCTGGAGCTCGACGAAGAAGATCTGGCGCTGTGCTCGTTCGTCTGCAATGGCAAGTACGACTACGGTCCGCATCTACGCAGTAACTTGCACGAGATTGAGGTGAACGGCTGATGAGACCATTACGTCGTTTCCTCGATAGCATGGAGCCGCTGTTTACCAAGGGCGGGCGCTTCGAAAGGTTTCATGCCCTGTTTGAGATGGTTGACACGTTGTTCTACTCGCCGCCTGATGTCACGCGGGGATCGCCCCATGTGCGTGATGCGCTGGACCTGAAACGCGTCATGATCATTGTCGTATTTGCTGCGACTCCTTGTGCGTTATTCGGCATGTGGAACACGGGTTTTCAGGCCAACATTGCAATGGCGGCAACTGGGCTGGTTGGCATTGAGGGCTGGCGTGGCGCCCTGATGGGATTACTTGGTGCCGGTTACGATGCAGCGAGTATTTACGACTGCACTATGCAGGGCATGTTGTACTTTCTGCCCATCTACGCAGTGACGATGGCCGCGGGCGGTTTCTGGGAAGTCTTGTTCTCAGCCGTTCGCAACCATGAGATCAATGAGGGTTTCTTCGTAACGTCGTTGTTGTACGTGTTGATTTTGCCCGCGACGATTCCGCTTTGGCAGGTCGCTGTCGGCATTAGCTTCGGCGTCGTTATCGGTAAGGAAGTATTCGGTGGCACCGGCAAGAACTTCCTGAACCCGGCGCTTGTGGGTCGGGCCTTCCTGTATTTCGCGTATCCGGCGTATATTTCCGGCGATGCGGTGTGGACTGCGGTCGATGGATTTAGTGGCGCGACCGCGTTGGGCGCCGGCGCTATCGATGGCATGACCGGTGTGCTGGCAAGCGGGCTGACCTGGAGCCAGGCATTTATTGGCCAGATGCAGGGGTCGTTGGGCGAAACATCGGCGATTGCGTGTCTGTTTGGTGCGGCCGTGCTCATTTACACGCGTATCGCATCCTGGCGCATCATTGTTGCCGTGTTCGCCGGCCTGATTATTCCGACCCTGTTGTTCAGTGATGCGAACAGCTCGAATCCAATGATGTCGATGCCCTGGCATTGGCATGTCGTGCTTGGCGGATTCGCGTTCGGCGCCATTTTCATGGCAACCGACCCGGTCAGTGCGGCACAGACCGATACTGGCAAATGGATTTTCGGATTCTTGATCGGCTTTATGACCTGGCTGATTCGAGTTATTAATCCTGCCTTCCCGGAAGGCATCATGTTGGCGATCTTATTCGGCAATATATTCGCGCCGCTTATTGATTACTTCGTCGTGCGGGCGAATGTCAAACGGAGGCTGAAACGCAGTGTCTGATGAAATGAACAAACAGACCGATAGCGGTGCAAAGTTCTCCAGAGACAGTGTGAAGAACACATTGACCGTCGCCATCGGTTTAAGCCTGATTTGCTCAATACTCGTTGCGAGCACCGCTGTCATTCTGAAGCCGGTACAGGAAAAGAACGAAGAGGAGTTCCGGCAGCGGATCATTCTGGAAGTTGCCGGTCTGATGCAAGTCGATGCTGATGTCGAAGAACTTTTTGCGAGCATCGAGCCGCGCCTGGTGGATTTGTCCAGCGGTGACTATGTGGACACCATCGACGCGAGCAGTTTCGATGCAGCGGTCGCTGCCGCTGATCCGGAGCTCGGTATTTCGATACCGCCGGAGCTGGATATCGGCACGATTCGACGCCGCGCAATTTATGCACCGGTGTATCTCGTTAAGAACAGGGACGAAATTGAGCAAATAATCTTGCCGGTCTACGGTTCGGGATTGTGGTCAACGATGTACGGCTATCTTGCGCTCGAAAGTGACGGCGTTACGGTGAAGGGCTTGCGATTCTACGCCCACGCCGAAACGCCGGGGCTTGGCGATCAGATCGATAAGCCGGAATGGCGTCAGCAGTGGAGCGGAAAACGAATCGCCAACGCCGAGGGAGAGCCGCGCATTGAAGTGATTCGTGGTTTCGTGCAGACGGAGAATAACAGCAATGCGATCTATCAGATCGATGGCCTGTCCGGAGCGACTCTGACCGGTCGCGGAGTGACCGACCTGTTGCACTACTGGGTCGGCCCGCATGGCTTCGGTCCTTACCTGCAAAACTTTAGGCAAGCGGAAGGCACCTGACGATGAGTGATGCCCGAAAGATTCTTATTGATCCACTGGTGGACAACAATCCGGTAACGCTACAGGTGCTGGGTATTTGCTCGGCTCTTGCAGTAACAACCTCTTTGTTGCCGGCGTTGCTGATGTGTGTGGCGCTAACGAGCGTTATTACCTTGTCGAATGGGGCGATTAGCAGTATCCGCAATCGTATTCCGAATAATATTCGCATCATCGTGCATATGACCATTATCGCGACGCTGGTCATCATTACCGACCAACTGCTGCGAGCCTATGCCTTCGAGACGAGCAAGCAATTGTCGGTGTTCGTCGGTTTGATCATCACCAACTGTATCGTTCTTGGCCGTGCCGAAGCTTTCGCGATGAAGAACGGCGTCGGTCTTAGCATGCTCGATGGCCTGGGGAACGGTCTCGGCTATAGCGCTGTCTTGTTGATCGTGGCGACGCTACGAGAGCTGTTAGGCGGGGGCACTTTGCTCGGCTACCGAATCCTGCCACTAGTGTCCGACGGCGGCTGGTATGAGGCGAACGGCATGATGCTGTTGCCACCAAGTGCGTTCTTTATTATTGGTTTGCTGATCTGGGCCATACGCAGCTGGAAGAAGGCGCAGGTCGAGAACCCGGACTATCAGATTCATGAAGTCCATCGGACGGAGATAGTCTGATGGCCGATTATTTCAACCTGTTCATCAGAGCGGTCTTTGTCGAAAACCTGGCGTTGGCCTTTTTCCTCGGCATGTGTACCTTCCTGGCTATCTCCAAGCGCGTTGATACGGCGATCGGCCTCGGGCTTGCTGTTGTCGCCGTGCAGATAATTACGGTCCCGGTCAATCACCTCATCTTCGTCTATCTACTCAAAGATGGTGCCCTTGCCTGGGCAGGATTGCCAGATGTTGACCTCAGCTTCCTGGGTCTGGTCAGTTATATCGGTGTCATTGCGGCGCTGGTGCAGATTCTTGAGATGACGCTCGACCGCTATTTTCCGAGTCTCTATAACGCGCTGGGTATTTTTCTGCCATTGATCACTGTTAACTGCGCCATTCTCGGTGGCACGTTGTTCATGGTTGAGCGTCAATATGATCTTGGTCAGAGTGTGGTCTACGGCGTCGGCAGCGGCGTGGGCTGGGCTATCGCGCTGATGGCATTGGCGGGTATCCGGGAAAAGCTGAAATACAGTGATGTTCCGGACGGACTGCAGGGACTGGGTATCACGTTCATCATTGTTGGTCTGATGTCACTCGGCTTTATGGGCTTCTCGGGGATTCAGCTGTGAACATCGACCATGCTGTCATGCTGGAGGTCGGGCTTGGTGTTGCTCTGTTTACTGCCATCATTCTGTTACTGGTATTCGTTATTCTCGGCGCACGTTCAAAGCTCGTTTCCAGTGGCACAGTCAAAATTATCGTAAACGATGACCGTGAGCTGCAATTGCCCGTCGGGGTGAAGTTGATGCAAGGGCTGGCTGACGCCGACTTGTTCGTACCTTCAGCGTGCGGCGGTGGTGGTACTTGTGGTCAATGCAAGGTGCGGGTTCTTTCGGGCGGCGGTGCAATCCTGCCGACCGAGACTTCGTTCATCAACAAGCGTGAGACAGCGGAGCACTATCGCCTGTCCTGTCAGGTGGCGGTCAAACAGGATATGGAAGTACAGGTGCCGGACGAAGTTTTCGGCGTCCGTCGTATCGACTGCACTGTGGTGTCCAACGGTAATGTCGCCAGCTTCATCAAAGAGCTGGTGCTGGCCTTGCCGGATGGAGAGGAGCTGGAGTTCCGTGCGGGCGGCTATATTCAGATCGAATGTCCACCGCATGATCTTAGTTATTCCGATTTCGATATCGAAGAGAAATTTCGTGACGACTGGGATCGCTACAAACTGTGGCGCTACGAGTCGCATGTGAAAGAGATAGTGTCCAGAGCCTACTCGATGGCGAGCTTTCCGCTGGAAAAAACAGTGGTGAAGCTCAACGTGCGTATTGCTACGCCACCGCCCGGCTCAGATGACAAAGTACCACCCGGCATCATGTCCTCGTTTATCTTCAATCTGAAGCCCGGCGACCACGTTACGATTTCCGGTCCCTATGGTGAATTTTTCGCCAAGGAAACAGACAATGAAATGGTGTTCGTCGGTGGCGGAGCCGGCATGGCACCGATGCGTGCACACATTTTCGATCAACTGAAGCGTCGCCATTCCAAACGCAAGATGTCGTTCTGGTACGGCGCGCGAAGCCTCAAGGAAGTTTTCTATAAAGAGGATTTCGACGAGCTTGCGGCCGCCAACGATAATTTCGAGTGGAATCTTGCGATGTCTGAGCCGCAGCCCGAGGACAATTGGGAAGGCTACGTTGGGTTTATTCACAAAGTACTTTACGACGAATATTTGCGTGCCCACGAGGCCCCGGAAGATTGCGAGTTCTATCTTTGTGGCCCACCAATGATGAATACTGCGGTCATCAAAATGCTCGAAGATCTTGGTGTGCCGCGCGAGAACATCTTGCTGGACGACTTCGGTGGTTAATGCCTGATGGCGAGACTGCTACGCATTGGTTTTCTGCTTATCGCGTCACTCGCAGGCGCCTGCCAGGGTGACGGTGACTCGCGCCTGCCGGAGTTCGAGCTGTCCGGAAGTACCATGGGCACGACATTCAGCGTGAAACTTGTGGCGCCACCTGAGTCCGTCGCGACGGACTCATCGGCGATGGAATCGTTGCAAACTCAAATTACCGCGGTGCTGGAACACGTTGAGAACCTGACGTCGACCTACCGCGAATCGTCAGAGCTCTCGAGATTCAACACAAGCGCAGCAACGGAGTGGGTCACAGCATCCATGGAGCTCTGTGAGATTCTGGCACAAGCACTGGAGTTAAGCCGCGACACGAACGGAGCATTCGATATTACCGTTGGGCCCGTCGTTAACCTGTGGGGGTTTGGCCCTGATGGTGACGTCGCAGACCCACCGACTCAGCATGAGATTGATGCAGCAGTCGTTCGAGTTGGCTATCAACAGCTGGCAACCGATTGCAGCAAACCCGCCATCCGCAAGGATAACGCCAACGTATACGTGGACCTGTCAGGATGGGCCAAAGGTTATGCGGTCGATCAGGTCGCAGCCGCATTGAATGTAGCGGGCCTTGCGAATTACCTGGTGGAGATAGGCGGAGAAATGCGCGCCAGTGGGCACAACGCTGAAGGTCTTGCCTGGGCGGTCGCTATTGAGGCACCGGTGTTTGCTGGCCGCAACATACAAACGGTACTGCGACTTACAGATCGAGGTATCGCAACGTCTGGCGATTATCGAAACTTCTTCGAGCACCAGGGCAAGCGCTATTCGCATACAATAGATGCGCGCAGTGGTCGTCCAGTGTCACATGCGTTGGCTGCCGTGACCGTCATCGACCGATCGGCCGCTTTCGCCGACGGCATGGCTACCGCACTATTGGTTCTTGGGCCGGAGGCTGGGCCAGAGCTTGCTGAAAAACTCGGCGTTGCCGGGTTCTTTCTTGTACGCAGCCAGGCTGGGGTCGAGGAACTGACAACAAGTTTTTTTGATGCGTTGAACATACGATGAGCACAGAACTTATTACACTTTTCTTTAGTTTCGCTGTCATCTTGCTGGTGGTTGCCGGCATGAGCATCGGCGTTCTAAATGGTCGCAAAGCCATTAGTGGCAGTTGCGGTGGTTTGAATAACGGCAGCTGCGAATTGTGCAGCGGCAATTGTCGCAATAAACGGGAAGCTCCCGGCGGAGACAGCGAATGACGCCGACATCATGCCTGGTGAAAGATTATATGGCGCGCACATTGATCACCTTCAAACCAGAAATGGACGTACTGGACGCTGTCCATATTCTGGTACAGAAGCGTATCGCGGGCGCTCCTGTCGTTGATGATGAGGGGAACCTTATCGGAATGCTTTCTGAACTTGATTGCATGCGGGTCGCGCTGAATGCGGGATATCACGGAGATTGGGGCGGCCCGGTTGCCGACTTCATGACCGTTGATACCAAGACCGTCAATGCGGAAATGAGCATCGTCGATCTTGCGCAGGTTTTTGTTGATTCCCGCTTCCGGCGCTTCCCGGTGACGCAGAATAACCGCCTCGTGGGCCAAATAAGTCGTCGCGATGTTTTGCGAGCGCTGGCGCAGATAGCCTCAGGTTAAGACCCATCTAAGCGGTTCAATCGACTCCGTCTTGCCGCGCAAGCTTTGCGCCCAGAAGTCGTCGACGTAAATAGGAATACACTTCCAGCAACGGTAGTTCCTTCGGGCATACGTCTTCGCAGGCCATCAAGCCAAGGCAGCCAAACACGCCCTGCTCATTGGATACAACTTCAAACCAATCCGCATCGCTGCGCTGGTCGCGCGGATCCATCATGAAGCGTGCGACGCGATTCAATCCTGCTGCTGCAAGAAACTCAGGATTGATATTTGCCACACCACAGGCTGCTACGCAGCAGCCGCACTCGATACAACGATCACCTTCGTAGATTGCATCGGCGAGGCTGTCGCTCATGCGCGCTTCTTGTGCATCAGGATCAAATGGCAGTTGATCGTGTACCCATGCTTCCGTGCGTTCCGCCATCTGCCGAAACCAGGTTCCTGTATCGACGGACAAGTCCCCAACCAGCTTGAATACAGGCAAAGGGTATAGCCGGATCGTATCCGGAAGGTCCGATGTGAGGGTGCGACAAGCCAATGCCGGGCGACCATTGACCATCATGGCGCAGGAGCCGCAGATAGCAGAGCGGCAGGCAAAGTCGAACTGCAGACTCGGGTCTTGTCGTTCTCTGATTTGATTGAGCGCAATGTACAGAGACATGTATGGCTGTTCTTCAAGCTCAAAAGTCTGCGTATGTGGCTTGGAGCTTTCGTCCTCAGGATTGAAACGAAAAATCTCGAAGCTCAGTCGTCTGCAGGGCTTGCTCATGATTCGGTACCTGCAGAACCGTGACTTCTACTGCCCATCGTTTCCTCAGTCGCCAAGCGGCCATGTCCTGTTTGCCGTTCGAGAACGGTCTTATTGTACGTGTTGATATCAGCATTCATTTCGATTCGTTCATCACTTCCATAGCCACGGTGTCCGGGCGGTACGTCCATCAAGCCGGTGGGCTCATAGTCAAAAGTCGGTGACTCCGCATCGCGCGCCCAGCGCACCAGCGTTCGATTCAGCCATTGCTCATCATTGCGCAATGGATAGTCGACTCGGCAATGCGCGCCGCGACTCTCGGTTCTGGCGAGTGCTCCCATGGCCGCTGTAATTGCGAGACGCAGCATGCCCTTTATCCGTAACGCGAACGTGAGCTCCGGATTGACACCTGGTGCTTTGCTGCGCAACACGGCCGTGTCGCAACTCGTGAGCAGCGCCTGCAACTCTGCGACAGCCTCGCTGAGCTCTTCGGCGTTTCTGAAGATACCAACTTTGTGCATCATTATTTCGCCCATGGCATCGCGGATGTCGTAAATACCTGGACCGGTGCCCTCACGATCCAGCCAGCCGTTCGCCGTGTGCTCGGCCGCCTCAATCGCGTCGAAGGCGAGGCCAGTATCTGCGCGCAGTTCGGAGCCGGCAGCGTAGCGGGCGGCGCTTGCACCGACGAGTCTTCCTGCCACGAGCGTTTCGGCAAGACTATTGCCGCCAAGGCGATTGAAGCCATGCATATCCCAGCATGCGGCTTCGCCAACGGCGAACAGTCCGGCCATGTTGTAAGCCTGCCCATCCTTGTTCACGCGTACACCGCCCATGGAATAGTGCTGCGTCGGTCGCACGGGAATCAGCTCATCGGCTGGATTCAGACCTGCGAAGTCCTTGCAGATATCAAATACTTCGCGGAGTTTGGTGGTCAGATGTTTTTCGCCAAGGTGCCGAATGTCGAGCCACAGGTGCGGGCCGTAAGGCGACTCCACGCCATAACCATCACGTATGCGCTGCGCCATATGTCGCGATACAACATCGCGGCTGGCGAGTTCCTGTTTCTCGGGTTCGGCATCGACCATGAATCGGTGCAGGTCCTTGTCGAGCAGGTAGCCACCGTCACCACGGCATCCTTCTGTGATCAGAATGCCACTGGGCGATAACGCGGTTGGATGGAACTGGATGGCCTCCATGTTACCCAGCGGCACAATGCCAGTATCCAGTGCAATCGCCGCGCCAGTGCCTTCATTGATCGTTGCGTTGGTCGTGTACTGACCATAGATGCGACCATAACCGCCGGTCGCGATTACCGTCGCCTTTGCCAACATCGCTGAATGTTGTCCTGTCCTGAGGCAGCGAATAACGGCGCCGATGCAGCGACTGCCATCGTGAATGAGTGAGACTGCCTCTGCTCGATCGCGGACGGTGATGCCAAGACGCACCACTTCACTGTCGACCGCGTACAAAGCGGCGTGACCGGTTCCAGCCGCCGCATAGCACGCTCGCCACTTCGCGGTGCCGCCGAAGTCCCGATGCGTAATCAAGCCCTCATTTTCTTCTGCCTCATCAATTTCGACGCGTTCACCCTTGATGAAGTAACTGTTCTTGCCCGCGCGGACGCGTGTCCACGGTACGCCGAAGTGGGCAAGTTCCCTGACTGCCACCGGCGCTTCTTCTGCAAAAATACTGGCGACTTCCTGATCCGCGCCCCAGTCGGAGCCGCGAACTGTGTCGAGATAGTGCAAGGTCGGACTATCGCCGTCCGCCTTGACGCAATTGCCAAGAGCCGCTTGCATGCCGCCTTGTGCTGCGCAGCTATGGCTTCGTCTGGGTGGCACAAGCGAGATGATCGTTGCGTCCAGCCCTGCCGCCGCCGACTCGATCGCGCAGCGCTCACCGGCCAGGCCCGCGCCGATTATTAGTACATCGGTGGTGGCGAGTCGCGAAGTCATGCGGCACCGGTGCTGAGTAAGAATTCGAGAGGAGGCGACAACCAACCCGCGAGCACCAACAGCGTAATCGTGCCGAGCCCGAGAATTGACCAGAAAAGGAATCGCTCAATTCGGTGCAGGATATTGCGTGACAAAAACTTCCCGGCGCCCCACTTTATGGCGAGTCGATACAGACCGACGCCTGCGTGGAATTCGACGCACAACAGGAGTAGTGCGTACGGCATCCATAAGCCAGCGCTAACTCTGGCCATTGTGGTTGCCGACTCGAGACCCGCCTGGTTGCCATACAAGGGGGTAAAAACGTCGACAGCAATCAAAATGAGGTGAAAGCTGCCAAGCACCAGAATGACCATGCCGGTGCGTACCTGCCAGATCCATAACATCGATTCAACATGTGGCTGAAAGGGAGAGTCCTCACGACGGTTCGTGGTGGGTTCCCTGCCGGACTTCTGCAGGTCTTTAGCCAATCGCACAATGCGCTTGCGGTCATCAAGCTGCGCCGGAATCTTGCGTGCGGCGAGTACCGCATGCAATAGAAAGAGCGCGAAGATGAAGACCACTGTGGGCTGGGCAATGTAGTAGTCCTCCAGCATCGTCGCCAACCAGTCGAAGCCGCGCTCGCCGGTCAGGATGGAACCGACCAGGACGACGTGTCCCCACATAAACAGTGCCAGGATCAGCCCACTTGCGCCGCTGACGAGTTCGTAAAGAAGCTGCCGGGATGCCTCGCCCGGAGGAACGAATCGATTAGGTGGAAAATCCGAGAGTTTCACGTCACACAGTTCTCGATTGCATCGCCTATGGTCACTCCGGGAACAGGCTCGTCAGGATTTCGGGGTTCTCTTCCCGTTCGGCGAGTACGGTGTGACAAGCATCGCAGTCACTCGTAATCTGCACTCGCTCCGCCGTTCTCATCTTCTTGTCGTGGCAACGATAACAACCGGGTGATTCTTCGTGGCCAATGTGGTTCGGGTAGGTATTCCACCAGACTTTCATCTGCGGGAAGACATTCAGCGAATAGATATCGCCCAGAGCATTGGCTGCAGCGACGATGACATCGGCCTGATCTGCCGCGATCGCCGGATAGTTCTCGTTGTAGTAACGCTCAAGCTCTGCAGTAATAGTCACGCGCGCTGCTTCATGTGATTCATATTCAGCATCGATAATGCGCAGGCCTTCGCGCTTTACGAAAGGCAGGGAGCGATCGATAAGGCCACCTTGAATTGCAAGGTCAATCTCGGAGCCAGGCGGCTGATAGACATGGCTGGGTCGATTGTGGCAGTCAACGCAGTCCATGGTGCGCCAGACACCGCCTTCTTCGGGAGCTCGTCTGTCGCTGTACTCAGTGACTGTGCCATCGGCATCAGTGAATTCCACTTCGTATATGTCCTCGCGGGTTTCATCCGATCGGTAACGAACCGTGACATCAGGATCCACGTGCCAGTGAATGCCGGTCGAATGCGCGACACCGGTGCCACCGACTTTGAGTAGCAATGCGGTCGTTAATTCCGTGTTGACTTCATCCTCTTCGTAGTTCTTTGTCACGATTAGCTTGTCGCCAACAAATTTCGTGGGCCAGTGACACTGCTCACAGGTATCACTTGCCGGCCGCAGATCGTGCAGTGGGGTTTGGATTGGGCGAGGATACAAATCCAGCGTAACCGAGACCATCTGCCAGGCACCGTCCATCTTCGATTTGACGAACCAGTCGGCTCCGGGGCCAATGTGACAATCGGCACATGAGACACGCGAGTGTGGCGACCGTTGATGAGCAGTACGTTCCGGTTCCATTACGGAATGGCAGGCCAGGCCGCAGAAATCGACAGAATCCATGATCGCAATGCCCTTGTACGTTGAGCCGGCGAGTATGAAAACGCTGAACAGGGTTGCGCCACAGAGTGTTAACAGCCAGTTGCGTGTTTGCGCGACGTTCAGGTCGAAAACTGGCAGTGCCGGGCTTTTCTCACTACCTTCTGCACGACGCAGCTTGCGACGCCAGAGCAACGATCCAAGCGGGACAAGAAACAGCCCGAACGCGAGTACCCCCGCCAGCATCAAATACGGGATACCGAGGTACGGCGCCCCAACCAGTCCTAATTGTTCTATGACGAACGCGCTGACGATAAGTACCAAACTTACCAGGGTGATACCTGTTCCAGCCAAACCGATCCAGTTACGGGTGATGGACCCAAGAAAGTTCCTGAACATAGTATTCCTCGATTGCTCGCAGACTACGGACCACTATTTCGCGTGGCTGCCACTGCCGGCCAGATTTTTATAGTCTTATTAGTGGCTGAGCAGTGCCCAGATGATACCAACAGCGAGGGCAACGCCGATAGTCAGGAATATCGTTCCCCAGATGTAAGCCCTGCGACGCTCTTCCGCCGTAGGCGGATCGACGAGATAGTTTTCCAGTTCATTATTATCAACCAGCCGCTGGTACTCAAGTGCCCGCTCAGACTTGAAGCGCTGCAGCGACATCTTGCCGGTGAAGATCACCAGGTCCATAGGGAAGCTCTCGGGGCGCAGGTGCGTGTGGAAGAAATGGAATATGAAGATAAACCCTGTCGCCAGCAACGCTTCATCGCTGTGCACAACGTAAGCAGCGTTCAGCGTCCAGCCTGGCAGGAAGCTGGTGAACAGGCCGGGGAACCAGAGCATTAGCCCGGACAGGCCAATTATCATCACGCCCCAGAAAACCGCGAGGTAGTCGAACTTCTCAAAGTAGGTCCAACGGTCACCAGAGGGGCGTTCGCCCATATAGAGGAAATAACGAATATTCGCGAAAAAGTCGCTGAAGTCGCGTGGCTGCGGGACCATGGAATTCGGACCCCACAGGAGCCCACGTTCTTTACTGAAGACCCAGCGGACAAACAGATTGCCCAGGTGATATGACATATAGCCGAACGTTCCGATCGCCGCGATGCGATGCACCAATCTCGCGAAGTCGATACCGCCAAGCAGGTTGATCAGCTGCTGTGCCCATGGCGCGGCGTGAAACTTGAGCGGTAACCCGGTAAGAGCCAGCAACAGGAATGTCGTAATGATAACGATATGCATGCGACTGTTCATGCGGGTGAAACGTCGGACGTACTGCGTATTTTCGTCTTCCTCTTCTTCCTTGAACTCGCCTCTCAAGACGCCGACCAGTGAGCGCTGCAGCCAGAGAAGGTCGTGCACGCCAAAGAACGCGAACACACCGAGCAGCAGACCGGTCATCGCGAACCAGACAACGTATACGGCGAAATTATCATCCGGATTCGATGGGTCATTGTGTGGGTCGAAGCTGATGAAGCGTTCGGTTACATTGTCATGACACTGGCCGCAGGTTTCGACAAGGTTGGCAGCATTGACGCTGGACTGCGGGTGCTCCACCGGAAGGTTCTTATGCGGCGTATGGCAGTCGGCGCAGGTAGCGCCACTCACCATGCCAAGGTCGTTCGCCTTGCCATGGAAACTGTCTCTGAAAGTGGTCAGATACTCCTCGTGACAGCTGCCGCAGTTGTCAGCAGAGGCCAGGCGACTCGCACTCGTCGTTGGATCGGCGATACCGTGTGTTGAATGGCAGTCTGTGCAAACCGGACCTTCTTCGCCCTCTTGCCAAGCCAGGCCGTGAGCGCTCAGGTTCTTCCAGTCTTCCAGTAGTAACAGGTGGCATGAGCCGCATACTTCTGGCGATTTATCATGCGATGTCGGCGCTCGGTCACTCGCTATATCGAGAATGCGATGGCTGCCATGGCAGTCACTGCAACTTGGCGCATCAACGAGCCCGGATAGCAACAGCGCTTTTCCATGCTCGCTGGTCAGGTAGCCATCGACAAGCGATTCCGGAGTATTGTGGCAACCACCACATTGCTTGATCTGATTGACCGCGGATACGGCTGAGGCAAGATCAGAAACTTCATGAATCTCATGCGGACCGTTGTGGCAGTCGATGCAGGTTGCCTGATCTTTGTGAGCGCTTCTGCCGACCGTCCGAAGAGCAGACCCGTGACATTCTCCACAGCTCTCGCCTTCAGTCAGCGGCTCCAGGTCATCGGCCTCATGCGCTGCAGTGACATTCGTATGGCAGTCACTGCAGATAACGTCTGGATGTGCGGGAGATGAGATGACAACGTCTGCATGACATTCGGCACAGTCAATGTCCTGACCGAGCGCGAACGAACACGCTGAGGTCAGAGCTATCAGGGCGATCGTTTTCCACATACCCCGGGTGAAACGCTCAGCCATTGCCATTATTCTAATTCCACTGTCGAAGCCAATGCCAGTGCACTTAATATTACGATGGCGATGAATAAGCTATGCGGGTTTTCCGAAGCCGTGTATCGCTTGTCACCCGAGTCCGAAATTTACCGCGAAAACAGGGCAGAACGCTCCTCGGCAATGTGTTGTCGCATGTCGTCGCGAAAATTATTCACGCCGCCAAAGAACTCCTGCATCATCACGACCCACAAGTAGTAGCCGCTTTCCGTGAGTTCGATCGTATCCTCGGAATCAGTCGTCGCTCCGATTCCGCGCAGGCCAGCCAATTCTCTGCGCAGCGTGCGCTGGAAGCGACCTGCGAAGCGTTCTTCAGCCGCGGCCTTGTCGAGTGCTCCGCTGAAAAGTTTCATTAGAAGGTAATAACGCATCTGTTCCCGCGTCGTCAAAGGGCGATGTCGCACGCAGCTATTGTTACCGGCCTGCACAAGCTGCAGGTAGTGGTTGATAGAGAAAGTGTTGGCATACATGCCACCATCGATATAGCTGAAGGAGCCACTGCCGAGGCCGAGATACTCTTCATGACCTACGATGTATTCATCCAGCATCGCCGCTTGTCTTGTAAAGCACCATGCAGATGATCGGGTATAACCGGCGCTTAACATGTGCTCAACAATGACCTTGTAGAAACGATGCTCTCGGGAGGGGTCCACGACGCCAATATCATGCTGCATTGCCTTTTCAGTCGAGGCCGCGCTCATGAGCGGGTAAAATGACACCTGATCCACTGCTAGCACGTCCGTCAGGGTATTTAAATCCGTCGTTAGTGAGGCCTGGTCCTGATGCGGAAAGTTGAAAATCATATCGACGTTCAGCGTATCGAATATTTTGCCTGCCAACTGCAGGTGTCTCTGGATTTCCGCCGCGCTGCCATACTTGTCGTAGCGCTGCATTTCGCGCAGCAAATCATCGTCGAAGCTCTGTACGCCAACGGACAGTCGGCTAACGCCAGCCGCACGCAGTTGCGACAGGTTATGGGCGTCCAGATCATGCGGATTCGTTTCGACAGAGATATTTTTGACCGGATGGAGTGAGCGGACCAAATCAATGGTCTCGACGAGTTCATCCGGCAAGACCGTAGGCGTGCCTCCTCCTACGTACAGTTCACTGAACGTGTAACCAGTATCCGTTGCGATGCGGATCTCTTTCCTTAGCGCGTCGAAGTACTGCCGCGCCCGGTCTTCTTTGAATTGCACTCGATGGAAAGAGCAGAATGGGCACAGGACAACGCAGAACGGGATATGCAGATAAAGCAGATAGTGGCGCTCGGGGTTCGGCTCAGGCAAGCGAATGTCGCCCGGCGCGTCCGGGAAAGTCATGAGGTGCCGGTAACTGCGCCGAAAGAAGCCGCCGATCAGAGTGTCAATATTCACGGCGGCTGCGCGCTGTGCTTAACGCCTGCGTCTACTCTGCGTAGAGTGGACCGGCATCCATATAAATCTTGTAATTCGATATACGATCACCCTCAAGCTCCAGAACATCGGCGAATGGCAACGCAATCTGCGAGCCGTTAAGTCGCGTGTAGGTAACCGTACCCTCGCAAATGATGGCATCGGTTTCTTCAACCACTCTGCTCAGCGCGTGGCTCAAGCCAGTAATGCTTGCGAAAAAGCCGTCCAGCACAGCGCGAATCGTTTCGCGTCCCTGTGCCAGCGGCGCCGATCCGAAACGGAAGGAAGCGTCGTCGGTCAAAAAATCAAGAAAACGCTCGGTATCCTTCTCATCAATTCGGGCAAACAAATCATCCAGCAGAGCGCGAGTTGCGCTGCTGCTGGTCATTGTTGGCTGGCGTAGTAGTGGATCAGTGCGGTAACGTCCTCGGCACTCAGCGGGTCCATCTTTTCCTTCATTTTCTTGTCCTGGGACCGCTCACCGGAGGCGTACTGCGCAAAGGTGCTTTCCATATAAGGTATCCACTGGCCGGCAAGAATACTGGCCTCGTCCTCGACGTTTGAGCCGCCTTCGGAGTGGCAGCGATCGCATTCTGCTTTGTGAATTGCCGCGCCCGATGCAGCCAGCGCCGCATCAAAGTCTTGCGTTGCTGCGACGAACGGCAGACCCGCATAGTGATCAGCTATGTCGTCAATATCATCGTCGCTCATGTTTGCTGTGACTTCGCACATGGTTGTCGCGGCACGACTGGTGTCACCCTGACGATACTCGCTTTCCGCACAGGGCCGTTCCTCATCCCGGTACAAATACAACGCGTCCGAATGCACAAAGGCATCAATGCCAGCGATTGTGGGAACGTCGCCCCACTGGCTTACGCCGTTGTCGCCATGACAGCCATCGCAGGTTTCAATGGTTGCAGACAGGTCATCTGCGACAGATACAGACACAAGCATTCCAAGCGCTAGTGTTAGTGCGGCACGTTTGAAGCTCTTCATGAAAATCCCTCTTTGGCAGAATTGATCTTGGTCAGTTGCATAAGATACCAATTTTTACGTGAATCGGACCTTAACAAGACTAAACATAAATTGATGGTGGAAAAAATCAAGGCCCGTATGTCGCCGAATAAAAATCGGTTCGGTACAAGCGTGAATTTTGCACAATCAAGTGCTGACTCCAATAGGTACACGCCGTAGTTCGCAGCACAACTGCGCCGCGGTTCGCGCCCTGGCAGGCTTATCGAGGATAGATGTGCTCAGGCGAGAACGCGTTCGTCTGCTGGCTTGTACGCAATCGCATGCAATTGGGCCCGGTCTCGGATCTCAATCTTTCCACGCGGTGCGTAAATGGCACCAGCGCGATTCATTTTGGCCATCAACCGACAGACGGTTTCCTCACTCAAGCCAAATAGCCCAGCCATTTCGCGACGGGAAATCGGCAAATCATAGTGGCAATTGCCGTGTTGCGCATTCGGTGTCATTAGCAGAATAAATGCCGCGATTTTCGCGGCAGCACATTTTTGCCCCATCACTTCCAGGAGGGCTCGTGTGTGCGCCAGCTGAGCATTGACAGCATGTAGCAGCTTCATGGCGAGATTACCCTTGGTTTCTGCGAGCGACAACAGAGTTTTGTGGTTAATCTTGCAGGCATGCACGGTCGTTGCAGCGACGGCAGTGTATACGTAGGTGTCCTCGCTGATTGATTGCAGACCGAGGAGCAAGTTGCCAGGCGAGCTCAGACCCACGATCTGTTCGTGCCCATCGGCTGAGTTGGAGCAGATCTTGACCATGCCGCCAGTTAGAGAGTACAAATTGTTGCTCGGCTGGCCTTGCATAAACAGGATTTCACCCTGTTTGAAAGCCACTTTTTGCGTCGCATTATCAACCATGCACTGAAATTCGGGTGCTGCTAGTGGACCGCCGTTCGCGTGCAAACTAAAGAATGGACATTCGGAGTTTCCGCATGACATTCGACTGTACCTCCCTTAGGCTGCAGTTCAGTTTTTTTTAAAGCAGCCTGACAGGGTTGTTTTATCGCTTCGGGTGCTCACTGTCGATAGTGACTTGCCCATGCCCTTTGTCGGTTTTTACGTAGCAGAGAGTGATTTTTGTCAGTGCGCTTTCCATTCGCAGGGCGCAGACTCTTCAGGCCCGTTTGTCCCTCCATGCAGCATCAGTTCGTGTGTTTGAGTCGCTCGATCGGGCGGTGACCGAACTCGGCTGCCAGCGCTGGTGCGCTGTACGTAGTTACCACGAAATCCTGCCCTCCAGATAGGCGAAAGCCACGGTCCAGTATTGGGGCCGAAACTGACATATGTCAGTGTCGCGAAAATGATGTGGTTCTATTCTACGCATAGTGCCTAAAACCTCGTTTGCGCGTCGCGCATCGCGGCTTTAGGTCCTGAAATATCTGAATTGAAATAATAACCAGGGGATACACATGTACTCTTCAATCGGCCAGACACTGAAGCTGGTGTTCTTACTTTTCGCGACCGCTTTCCTGTTCGCTTGCTCGGACGGAAAAGACGGCCTGGACGGACAAGACGGCTCCGATGGTCAGGATGGCATTGCCAATGATACTGGCACCATAAGCGCCACTGTGACCTCTGGGGGCAATCCCGTTGCGGGCGCAACGGTATCGACGGATCCGGCGAGCACGACCGCTGACACCGATGCCACCGGCGTAGCTTCTCTGACCGGCGTCCCTATCGGTGTCTACGAGGTAATCGCGAGCATAGGCGGCATCACGTCGTCTGAATCGAATGTCGGCGTTGCGGCGGGAGCAACCACGGACGTGTCTATGTCCCTGAGGGGCGTTCCGGGTACGATCACCGGCAACGTCGTCGGCCCTGACGGTGACGACAACGGGCTACCCGACCCCGTAGAAGGTGCAACAGTATCTACGCCGGGAAGCGTCTCCACTCTGACGGATGTGAACGGCGATTTTCAACTCGACTCGGTCACGCGCTCATTCATTTCGGTCGATCCGCCAGCTGGTGCCAGTTTACTGCCAGGCGGGACGCGCCATTCCATCAGCCCGGGTGAGTTCGTAGAGATCGAGCTGTCGGGCCGGCCCGCAGACGACGCAATATTCGTATCAAACGACCTCTGCGTAGCCTGTCATGGCGCAATGTCGCCCGGCTTGGTCGCTGCCTGGCAAAATTCCGGTCACTATCGCGTGATCGAACGCTCTCTCATCGAGATGGATACGGCCGGGTGGCCAGCCGATCCTGGAGCAGGTCTTTGCAGTGCCTGGGCCGACACCGGGGTAGACTCCAACGACGTGACGGAAGATTCATCATCTAGCCCCAGCCACGACGTCTATATTCGCACCTGTAACGACACCCCGGATCTTCGTTTTGAAATCCTGGTGGACGGCAACGACGATGGTGCCAATGAAGCTGTCGACACACTACTTACCGTGTACTCGACCTACGGCGGCGTGGGCACCGCGGCCGGCGAACTCACGGTGCTACAGGGTCGTGGCGAAGCCACCGACCTGCACGGCGCCTGGAAACAGCGCTATATGTTCAATATTGGCGATGTCGTCGGCGGTTGCTCGGCGACGAGCCCGGAAGGCTTTCCCAAGCCCGCCAAACCGGCCTTCGTCACCTGGGATACCACCCAAACCTGCGAAGACATGCTGCTTTCGCCAATCCAGTACAACGAGCGGACGGGTGCGTGGGTTTCTTACCACAACAACAACTGGTACACGCAAGGCAGGACGTATTCCAAGAAATGCTCCGGTTGCCACGAAGCAGGCCTTAAGCTCGAGGCAGATGCGGCTGGCAACGTCACCGAGTACTCCGCGGTGGACTATCGTATTGGCTGTCAGAAATGTCACGGACCTGGCAGCGGCCATATCGGTGGGGCCGGTGATGCAACCCAGATAGTCAATCCGAATCACCTCACTGCTAAAGGCAGCCGGGAGATGTGCGGGCAATGCCACAGCCGTGGTTCGGAACCTCCTGTTGCGGGCGCGGCGTTCGGCTTCCCATGGCGCAGCGACGTCACCGAATTTGATGGCAATTTTGTCGCCGGCATTCACACGCTGGATTGGAACGCCACTGATGAGCCGGAAGGATACTACCTGCAAAAACCGGGATTGTGGCCTACTGGATATTCAGTGAAGCATCACCAGCAGTACAATGACTTCCTGAAATCGACGCACATCGACAATCCGTATGAGATCCTGACCTGCTATGACTGCCACTCTCCGCACAGCGGCAAAGGCGGTCCGTTCCAGTTCAAGAACGAAGATTTCTCCGGCAACGAGTTCGTCTTCGGCGACAACGCGCAGGCGAACATGTCCAACGTCCGGTGCCTGAGCTGTCACGCGTCGCAGGGCTCGTTCGCGACACTGACGCTCGATAACATCGCGGTCTACCATACGGCTAACGGCGGCAGCGTCGTCAAAAACGATGTTGCATTGGCGCCGACTCCGACGGAACAGATGTCGGCATCGGATCTGGTAGAGCAGGCGGTCAAGGCCCATAGCGGTGAACGCGCGGGAATGCCGCTGGCGCCGTACCAGCCCGGGGACTCGGTTATTCCGGAGAACTACCAGCTTGGCGAGGGTCCGGTAGGACGTTGCACGTCTTGTCACATGACCAAGACCTCCAAGAGCGCAACGTGGTTTGACGATTCGGAGGGCAACAGGATCGAAGGCGATGCATCGAGCCATGTGTTCGACGTTGTTGCGATCCAGCCTGGCACGGATCAGCCAAATGCATGCGGCAAGTGCCACGAATCGTTCCGCACGAATTCGGCACCGCCGGGAGAAGACTAGAATCAGGCTTTGGCCTGAGTACGTTAAAGGGGCGGCTTTGCCGCCCCTTTTTTTTGGGCAAAATGACACCCTAAAGCACCATCGCCGGCAGATAGAGCGGGGGACTATCACTGTCCTGCAAGAACGCCTCATCTTAGCCGCCAACCAGGCGGGCAGCAGATAGCCGGAGGTTCTTACTCAGACGGACGTCGGCAAAACCTCCGCACTCAATAATGCATTTCCTGTTTGATTAATTTGCTGTCGAAACACGGCCAGGGCGCCAACCGCCTTGCGTGTTTCGGTGTTCGCTTGGCGGCTTCATTCCAGTTATGGCGAAGCTGGTCACCTGGTTCGTCTTATTCGAGGTGGTGGAATGCGAAATTATCGAGCTGCTGTGCAGCGAGCATTGAGCTGGTTTCAATCCACTGTTCGTTAAACAGTTCACTGGTTCGAGCGCCGGGCATCGTAAATTGCATGTCGCAGCTGCCTTGTCTACGAGTAACGGTTGAAACCGCGAAACGACCGTACCGACCTAGGTGTAATCCACAGCGATTATGCCTGCTGGAACTGAGATATATCAGTGTCACGAAAATGATGAGGTTCTATCCTGCGCATAGTGCCTAAAATCTCGCCTGCGCGTTGCGCATCGCGGCTTTAGGTCCTGAAGTATCCGAATCGTAGTAATAACCAGGGGATCGACATGTATTCTTCAATCGGCCAGACCCTGAAGCTGGCACTCTTACTTCTCGCGACCGCTTTTCTGTTTGCTTGTTCGGACGGAAAAGATGGATTAGACGGTCAGGACGGACAAGACGGAGCCGATGGACAGGACGGATCGGATGTCATTCCACCAAGTTCGGCAGAAGCTGCCATCGCGATGTCCAAAACCGAGTCCTGCGGCACCTGTCACAGCGGTGAAGGGGATGAGCATCAGGCGATCTATGACCGGTACGTGGATGAAAGCAATCTCGAACTGACCTTTCAAAGCGTTACCAGCGTAGGCCCTGCCGTTGACGGCACCTATGTCGTCACCCTGGCGTACAGCATTTCCTACTTCGATATGCCGTTCGACGATGCTCCCGGACTGCCCTCGCTTGACCAAAAGCGATTCTATGTGGTCGGCTACAACAGCGATACGGAACAGTACCTCAATAGTTGCAGCCTCGGTGAGAATCACGTTGCACTCGGCAATGGCATGTATACCGTGCAGGACACCAATTGTTCGTACGCTCCTGAGCTGCGGACGGTCTCCCCTGAGGGCGCACACGCCTACGGCTATATCGCAGACGGTCCTCTGCTCGAGCACTCCGGAAGCACAGCAGTTGAACTTCCGCCGGGTACGCACGTACATCTCTACGATGATGTCGCGAGCGCGTCTTTGGCCTGGGGTACTGGAGATGCCGCCAGCCCGGACGCTTATGTTTCTGCAGCCAAGGTTTCAGGCTGTGAAAATTGCCATGGTACGCCTTACATGAAGCACGGCTATCGTGACCCGGTCGTCGCCGGAATACCCGACTTTGCCTCCTGCAAGTCCTGCCACTATGACAACCGCAACGGTAATCACAGTGACTGGCAGTACATGGTCGACGCGCCTCTTGACTGGGCAACCGGGGAAGAAGAGGCGGCTGACTATTCTTACCTTGCCACGGTCATGAACGACACTCACATGTCGCATGCCATGGAATTCCCGTATCCGCAGTCCATGTCAACCTGTAACACTTGCCATGAAGGCCAGTTGACCAATATTTTGGACAACGACAACTTCACGGCAGAGACCTGCCAGAGCTGTCACGCGATACAGGGTATTGATGCCTGGCCCGGAGAGGCTTACGCCCAGGGCAACAGGGCACCTCCGTTCGAGTACTTGTGGAATAGAGGCGAAGACCTCTCCTTCCATGACGTCGAGGATTTTCCGGCTTGCACGACTTGCCATGGTGCCGGAATTGCTCCACCGTTCAGCGAGTACCACACGGGCTATGACAAGACGATTTATGACGCCAGTGGTGTCAAATTCGCCGATGCCTATTCGGTTTCGGTTGATCAGGTCACGCTCGACGGCAACTTGCTGATGATCAATTTCAGCTCCAGTGATCCGGCCATTATTCCGGAGGTGTTAGTGTCCTTCTACGGCTGGGATGCGAAACAATTCATCGTTGCATCTCATACCCGGGATGCCCAGGTCGACGCATGTCCGGGGCGCTATGGGAACGGCTGCCAGATGGAATACACGCCTGAGAGTTCAGGCGGCAGCGCGAATCCACTGTTCACTGAGGATGCTGCCAGCATGCCAGGGAGCTGGATGGTGACTCTGGACATGGCGGCTTACCAGTCTGTCAACACCGACGATATTCCAACACTGATTGCCAATGGTGAAGTCGGGAAGGTAGAAGTCACCGTGACACCAGAACTGGAGCTTGACGGCGAAGATGTCATCCTCACTGCAGCAGGTATGACATTTGACCTGGTCAACGGCGCGGTTGTCGATGACTACTTCAAGGGTGCCAACGCAACTGTAGATACCGCAAAATGCAACGTTTGCCACGATTCACTGGCCAGCACCTTCCATGACGGCAGCGGCCGGGGCGGTGATGGTATCGAGGTCTGCAAGAACTGCCACGTAACGACGAGCCCAGGAAGCCACGTTGAGATGGCATCGCGTGCGATCGACTCGTATACCCATGCGATCCACTCGTTCCAGGACTTCGATGTAGGTGACACCTTCGAAACGTTCGATCCTGTACTGGCGAAACGCTATGACCAGCACATCACGCACGTGTTCCCGAACTTCACGATCAGGAACTGTGAGGCTTGCCATGTCGACGGAACCTACAATGTGCCGGATCAGTCCGAGTCAATGCCGGGTGTCCAGGCCAAGTCTGATGACGTAGCTACCTGGTATGACATGGTCGACGGACTCGCCGTTGAAAACGCCGAGGGCAGGAAGATCGGGTCTGTACCAGAGTTTGTTACTGGTCCCGCTTCCAGAGCCTGCGGTGCTTGCCACAGGTCACGCATGATCAATGACGATCTGGCCGGTGAGCTTGCAACGTTCAATGCGCATACCGATGCCTTTGGTACGCTGGTCGAGAACGACGATGAGGACGAAGTCGTTTACGGTGTCATTGACAAGCTCATGAGCCTGTTTGAATAAATAGCAGTTAAACGGTGGACCTGCGGGTCCACCCACCTTTCGGGCCGGGCGAGCAATCGCCCGGCCATTTTTTTGTGGGAAGCAGCAATAATTGAAGGCCGACTCGCACAAAATCTGCGGATTCCAGTGCATCAGACGACAGGCCGGGTGGTCATTCGGCGGGTTTTTCGGTGCTGTTCCAAGGGCGTCAGGCAGGTCGCGGTGTGTTTTACGGTCTGCAGTTCCTCCGAGAATATATAGGTACATGTCGAATGCCCGGGCGACGATTGACTATTGAGATACTGGGGCAACGTTGAGTATATTGGCTATAACCAGAAAAAACGGGCGGCAAATTCTACATGCTGCCGATAACAGGCAAGGTGATGGATCATGGCAAGTAACAACCACTGCTCAGGCCGCATCGCGGCTCTCATGCTGTTCGGTCTTCTCTTCGCTGGTTGCGAAGGAGGAACTGGTGCTCAGGGGCCATCAGGTTCTGATGGGTCTGCAGGTCCGCCTGGACCGGCCGGACCATCGACGGGTAACGGCCTTCCGGTAACCTCGGCAGAAAAGATCAATGTGCAGATTACGGCCGTGACCTTCGCTAATGGTGCGGGCCCCACTGTCGATTATCAGCTAACAGATGACCTTGGGCAGGGCCTGATTGGGCTGCCGCCTGCCAATATTCGTTTCGCCATTGCACAATTGACGCCGGGCAGCGGCGGTGGATCCAGTGAATGGCAGTCCTACATTACTCGCGATGACGGGGGTGTTACGGACGCGCAGGCAACCACAGAAACGGCTACAGCGGGAACGTACACAGACAACAACGACGGGAAATACCAGTACACATTTGCGAGTGCGCTTGATGCTTATCCGGCGGGTCCCGTTTTCGATGCTTCAAAAATTCATCGTGTGGGCGTAGAAATACGTACGAATTCAGGTGGCTTCTGGCCTGTCAATATCCCGGCCGACAACGCACCTGTTGACGTAATGCCGACCGGCGGTGCTGTGATTCCTGAGGATAATCGCCTGGTTGTGGACAATGCTTCCTGCAACGCCTGTCACGACAATCTTGAATTACATGGCGAGGCCCGATTTGATGTCCAGTATTGTGTGCAGTGCCACAACCCGTCGTCCATTGACGGCAACACCGGCAACACAGTCGACATGAAAGTGATGGTTCACAATATTCATGCCGCCCGACCGGACTACACTATCGTTGGCTACGGTGGATTTGCACACGAGTGGTCCGACCTGGTCTGGACACAAGACCTCAGGAATTGTGAAACCTGCCACAACGAAGATAACCTGGAAACGCCGCAGGCAAGCAACTGGCGGGAAGTTCCTAATCGTGCTGCCTGTGGTACCTGTCATTTCGACGATGGTGATCCTGATAGCGGTGAGCACGAGTTTGCAATTGAAGACGGCGAGCATCCGCTGGGGCTTCAATTTAGTGATGATACCCAGTGCGCTACCTGTCACGGTCCGGACGCCACAATCACGAATTCAGAAGGCGTACTTGTACGCGTGGATATCATTCATACAATCACCTCGGACGTGGCAAGTGAGAATTTCATCTACAGCATCGAAGCTGTCAGAAACGTCATTGCCGGCGGGCCACCGTTGGAAATTGACTACATGGTAACGGACCGAAATGGCGTACCTTATGACATTGACACTGACCCTGCATTCACCGCCTGCGCTGATGGAACGAGCCGCCTGGCACTCGACATAGGCTGGACGACGGAAGATTTCACGAACACTGGCTCTGGCAAAGCGAACGCGTCACCTATTGGTATCAATGCTCTCGGCGCGGGATGCGGCGGAGCGGGTACTGATGTGGACGGAGATGGCATTTTCACGGCGATTGCAGGGGCCGGTCTCCCGGCTGCTCTGGGCGGTTCTATCGCGGTCGCCCTGGAGGGGCACCCGGGTGTGGACCTCAACGGCGACGGAGTTATCGCGGGAGGCACGGACCGCGTTCCTGTAACCAGCGCGATTGAGTATTTCGGAGTAGACGGCGCCGATACGACGCCGCGTCGAGTCGTGGTAAATATCGACAAATGCAACGACTGTCATAGCAAATTGTCATTGCACGGCGGAAATCGCACGGACAAGCCGGAAGTTTGTGCCATTTGTCACAACCCGAACGCAACTGACGTCCTCCAGCGTGTAGCAGACACAGCATGTGTCAATACGCTCGGGCCGGATGATCAGACTATCGACCTGAAGAACATGGTCCATGGTATCCACTCCGGCACGGTAGGCGTATGCGGCTTCCGCAATTCGGCACATTCCTACTCTGATGTTGTCTACCCAGGCAGGTTGAATAACTGCGAAGGCTGCCATACGAAGGACGGGTATTACCCGGTTGAGCCTGGCGAGATACTTGGCACGACGGTGGACGCTGTTGATCCTGCTATCGTTACTGACGACATAGTTATCTCACCGAACACCTCTGCATGCTCCGGCTGTCACAAGAGCGAGCTTGCGACTGAGCATATGAAGCAAAACGGCGGCGACTTTGATGCCAGAAAGGCGGCCGACAGTTCGCTCATTTCATCGCAGGTAGAAACGTGCACAATTTGTCATGGCCCGGGACGTTCGGCCGATGTCAAAGCGGTGCACGGGGTTGGTTCATTCGAGTTCAATTGACGAATAGGGGCCACGGCAGCGTGGCCCCGATCTGACCACGCTGGTTGTGGTTACTGACAGACGGGAATCGATGTTCGGATGAGTACTCTAATAAGAATAAGCCAGTTTGCAGTCGCTTTGTGTGCGTGTGCGCTGTTGGCTACTGTGGCATCGGCACAATCGGAAGAGAACAACGATGAGGTTCCGTACAGTAAGAAGGGTGCGGACACGTGTCTGTCCTGTCATGAGGATCAAACTACGCTTGCGGTGTTCCGCAGCAAACACGCGATGCCCGGCGATTCGAATTCACCGTTCGGTCACGGTCAGCTGCAGTGCGAGGCCTGTCACGGGCCAGGCGGCGATCATGCGGGACGAGTACGACGCGGGCAGGAACGTCCGCCGGTTGTAATGTTCGGCTGGGACAGTTCGACGCCGATCGAGGTGCAGAATAGTCTGTGCGTTGATTGTCATCAGGATGACGCAGGTTTCGCATGGCATGGCAGTGGTCACGACGAAAACACCGTGGCCTGTGCCGATTGTCATGTGAGTCATACCGCGAGCGACCCTGTTCTGGCGACCGCCTCACAGCCTGAAGTGTGCTTCGATTGTCACCAGCAAACGCGCACCGAGATACATAAGCCTTATGCGCATCCTATTGCCCAGGGCAAAATGGATTGTAGCGACTGTCACAGTCCACACAGCAACTCTGCGGATCAGTTGATGGTGCGGCAAACGGTCAATCAAACGTGCTACGAATGTCATGCCGAAAAGCGCGGGCCCTATTTATGGGAGCACGCACCGGTCGCGGAAGATTGTACCAACTGCCATAACCCGCATGGATCGAACCAGCCCGGCATGCTCAGTCAGCGAGCACCTTTGCTGTGCCAGAGCTGTCATTCGCAGTCCGGCCATCCCAGCATTCCGCAGGATGAACGTGGCTTGCCTGAGAATACTCCGTCGCAATTCCTGCTCGGCCAAAGCTGTATGAATTGTCATAGCCAGGTGCATGGCTCGAATCATCCTTCGGGATCGAAGTTGGAGCGTTAGGAGCGCTGTGATGCCAGAGAAGAACAGAAATTTTCCACGCAAGCTGTTAATCGTCGCCGCACTTTTTGCATTGCCGGGCTTAGGCTATGCAGAGGTCGATACGAGTGAGTGGGTGTGCGAGTACTGTCCATTTGAAAGCGGTTATCGAGCCGATTACGAGCTCGGCGCAATTTATGTCAGCGAGGACGCGGCCCGCTTCGGTAATGCGACAGGCCTTGACGAAGAGGGCACCTATGCCGATGTGAATGGTGAAGGTCGCTACGTCAACGATGGCTATCGGTTGGATTGGTATCTTGAGGACCTTGGTCTTGACTCGCGCGTCGCAGGAATTGAAGGCGCCCGTCAGGGTAGTTACGATTTCTACGTCGGTTATCAGGAATTGCCGTATCGACGCTTCGATACAACGCAAACTGTGTTTAATTCTTCATCACCTGACTCCTTGTCATTACCGGCAACCTGGGTCCCCGCCGGCACAACCGATGGAATGACTGACTTGAACTCGTCATTGCGGGTACAGAATATTGGCAGCGACCGAAAAGTGCTTGATGCCGGTGCTGGCTGGGAGGCGACCGATAATATTCGCATCTACGTTGACTTCAGTCACCAGACGCGTGAGGGCATCGACATCATGGCGGGTCCGAGCTACTCGCAATCATCGCTATTGCCGCGTTGGTTTGACTACGAAACCGATCAGGTCGATATCGGCTTGCAGTACGGTTCCAGGGATTTCAGCCTGCAATTCGCCTACTACGGTTCCTTCTTCAAGGATAAGAACGAGTCTTTGACATGGGATACGCCGTTTACTACGATCGCCGGCGCACAACAGCTGCGACTGGCGCAGGAGCCCGACAATAGCTTCCAGCAATTCGTTTTTTCCGGTGCCTGGCGTGCGTCAGTCTGGGACACCGTGCTGGCATTTTCCCTGGCTGCTGGCAACGGCGAACAAAACGACACGCTGTTGCCGTACACGATTAACCCCGATATAACTTCCGCTGCTTTACCTGTTGCCTCGCTGAACGCCGAGGTCGATACCGGCAATTATGCGCTGACACTGACTTCTCGCCCGTCGGACCGCATTCGATTGAAATTTACGTACAGCATGGATGAGCGCGACAACAATACGGAGCAATATGTTTGGGAACGGGTTATCACGGACCTGCTCAATTCCAACGATCCGGAGCTGAATACTCCGTTCAGCTTCAAGCGCTCGCGACTTAAATTAAGCGGCGAGTGGCGCATCCTGAAGGATTGGCGTCTGTCGGCCGGATATAATCGCACTGAGTTGGACCGTGACTATCAGGAAGTCGCGGAGCAAACAGAGGATGATGGCTGGGGACAATTGCGCTGGCAGCCGGCGAACTGGTTTGATCTGCGCGCGCGAGGCGGTGTGTCGACACGAGATATCGATCGCTATGACACGGACCTGGCTGAAAGCATTGGTCAAAATCCGCTCATGCGCAAATATAACCTGGCGTATCGATACCGCACCTATGGCGAGTTGGTTGCGGCCGCTGCACTTGCGGATGCCCCGCTTTCTTTCAGTGTCACGGCGTTCTACGCGGAAGACAGCTACACGCGTTCTCAGCTCGGCATGACGGAAAGCGAAGAGGTTCGTTATACGGCTGACATAAGTTGGGCTATTACAGATAATGCATCAACCTATTTATTGATCGGCAACGACAAGATTGATGCCGCTCAACTGGGTAGTGAGCAGTTTGACGATGCTGACTGGCAGGCGCTGCACAACGACAACTTCGACCATGTCGGATTCGGTTTCTTGTGGCGGCAGGCGGAAGGCAATTTTGATCTGAAGTTTGACTACACTCGCGGTGAGGGAACGACGGCTATTCTTTTGAACAGCGAGAGTGGCGGCCAAAGTTCGCTGCCGGAATTGACGTCCAAACTGGACTCGCTTCGTCTGGAGGCTTTGTATCGCATTTCAGACAAATGGGAAACAACAATAGACTTGCGCAACGAGCAATTTTCCACTGCAGATTGGTCGCTGCAGAATGTAGAGCCGGATACTCTACCGCTGATACTGACGCTTGGTGCTGACCCCTATGACTATGACGTCTGGGCGGTTGGCATAGCAGTCCGGTACCGGTTTGGCGGCGGGGATATCGCCCTTTAGTCCAGTGGCTCCAAGATTCCAACGAGCAACACTCTAACGGGCGATTGAGTATCGAGGAACCAGGCAGACCTGCCTGTCGTCGCGAACAGGCAAGTAAGCGAGTCGCGCATCGGTCTTAGCAAATGCGGGGCAGGGGATCATCCTCGAGTTCTTCGAGGAAACGTTCTCCGCCAAGTTCTGTTTCGAGAATAACGCGTCCGTTGTTCGCGTCCATTCGGCCGATAATCGCCGCACCTTTACCCGCTGCAATAGCGTGCCAGGCCGCCAACGCCGCATCGGCTTGCGATGGCTCAATGATCGCCACAACGCGACCTTCGCAGGCGAGATACAGAGGGTCGTAACCCAGCATGTCGCACACCGCCTGCACTTGCTCCTGCACCGGTATGTCGGGGGTGAGGCGTACGCCCATCCCGGTTGCGCGAACGATCTCGTTGGCCACTGACGCGAGGCCACCTCGCGTTGGATCACGCATGAATCGCAATCCATCAAACTGCATCATTGCCTCGGTCAATTTGAACACCGATGCGGAATCGGACTTCAGGTCGCCACGCAAACCGAACTCCTCACGTGCCAGCATAACCGCGGTGCCGTGGTCGCCAACAGAGCCGCTCACCAGGACAACATCGCGATCCTGAATCAGGCCTAGCGACGGCTTGATTCCGGGCAACCTGATGCCAACCCCCGTGGTTGCCAGATACAGACCGCCGCCTTCGCCCCGGCGCAGAACTTTCGTGTCACCGGCGCTGATTTTTACGCCGGCTTCCCTGGCGGCCCGCGCAAGACTCGCAACAATTCGATCAAGCGTCTCAATTTTCATGCCTTCTTCGATGAAAGCATTCAGCGTCAGATACAGCGGTTTGGCGCCAGCCACGGACAGATCATTGGTGGTGCCATGTATCGCCAGCGAACCGATATCACCGCCTGGGAACTCGAGCGGCTGCACGGTAAAGCCGTCGGTCGTGATCATGGCCTCGCCGCCATTCAGATCAATCGGAGCTGCATCGGCTTGTACGTCAAGCTCTGAATCGATCAAGTTCTTGGCGAATACCTCTTCGATGAGTTCGCGCATGAAGCGCCCACCGTTGCCATGTGCGAGAGAAATCCGGTCGTCTTCCATTAGTCGATTCCTTGTTGGCACGTAGCGGCCCATTCGACCGCCTGGCCGTAACTCAGCCCGGCATCGTTGCAGGGCAGTGTGGAGTTCAGGTGAACTTCGAAGCCTACGCTGGCCAGCATAGCCATCGCCTGCTCGGTTAATCGGCGATTCTGAAACACGCCACCCACCAGACCAACGTGACGAATATTGCTGCGCTGGTGAACAGCTAAAGCCTGATCAACAATGACATTCGCCATGCTGCTATGGAAGCTTTCGGCGCGGGAGTTTGCATCGATTTGCTTATCGCTAAGGAGTCTCAGTAAGGGTTCCCAATCAGTACGCAGTATTCCGCCGGCATCCTCTTCAAGTGGTAGCGACATCATGGTGCCGGGCGTTCTTGGCAGAGATTCGAGCGCCATCGGTCCCTGGGCCTCGAAGCTTACTTGCTGTACGTCGAGAATCATTGCAGCAGCAGCATCGAAAACACGGCCGGCCGCCGAGGTTTGCGGGCAGTTCAAGTCTGCGGCCCAGGCTTGTCGCGCGATGTCGCTGTCACCAGACTCTGTTTCCCAGTTTCCCCCGGTTTCCCACATCATCGCAGCCGCGCTTCGCCAGGGCTCGCGTCCAGCCCTGTCGCCACCCGGCGGTCGAAATGGCCGCAAGCTACACACGCGCCGCCAGTTGCCAGGGCCGCCGTATAACGCTTCGCCACCCCACAGCGTGCCGTCGGGACCAAGACCAACGCCGTCCCAGGCAAATATCAGCCACGGGCCGGAAAGGCCGGTTTCGCCGGCCAACGCCGAGGCATGTGCGTGATGATGCCAAACGACACTGGCGGGGAGTGTGTCCTGGAGCTTCGCCCAGCGGTGTGTCGCATAGCCACTGTGCGCGTCGCAAATCAAACGCGTGGCTTGCACGCCGTATAGAGCCTGTAAGTCTGAGGTGACCTGCTCGAAAATGGCGAGGCTGCGCGGGCTATCCATCTCGCCAATGTGCGGTGAAATGACGACGCGGTTATCCCAACTCAGCGCCACGGTGGATTTCATGTGGCCGCCGACGCACAGAACAGGCTCAGGCTGACGCCATGGCAATTCGAGCTCCAGCGGTGCGATGCCGCGACCAAGACGAAGCGGGCGAGCGACCTCGCCAATGGAGCGAAATACCGGGTCGTCAGCCGGACGAACAATAGGGCGATCATGATGCAAAAACGCGTCTGCGATTGTAGCCAATTTCGTTCTCGCGTCCTCGTTATCCGTCAGTACGGGTTCACCACTGATATTCCCAGAGGTCGCAACCAACGGTGCGCCGAACTCACTAAGCAGCAATTGATGCAGTGGGCTGTAGGGCAGGAACACCCCCATTTCAGCCAGCCCTGGAGCAAGCTCGGTGGACAATGGGCAGCCGACCTTCTTCGCAGCGAGCACGATAGGTCGAGCAGGGCTTGTCAGCCGCTCCACTTCGCTATCGCTTAGCTGCACGCTCTTTCGTACCGCCTGCAGTCCATCATCACCGACCAGTGGAAACATAACGGCCAGCGGTTTATCGGGCCGATGCTTGCGTCGTCTCAGGCGCGACACTGCCGTCGAATTTCGGGCGTCGCACATCAGGTGATAACCACCGATACCTTTGATGGCGACAATTCGTCCGGATCTGAGTTCGTGCAACGCGGCATCCAGCGCCGCCTTTTGTACGGCACGGGTTGCTTGCCCGCTAACTTCGAATTCCAGTTGCGGGCCACAGACCGGGCATGCAACGGGTTCTGCGTGAAAACGGCGGTTGCCCGGATCGGTGTACTCGGACAGGCAGTCAGCGCAGAGCTCAAAGCCCGCCATGCTGGTGTTCGCACGATCGTAGGGCAGATTGTGTATCAATGTGTAGCGCGGACCGCACTGAGTGCAGTTGATGAACGGATACTGATAGCGGCGATCACCGGGATCACTTTGTTCTGCCGCGCAATCCGGGCACAGAAAATAATCAGGTGGCACGAATATTCGTGCCGAGTCGCCGCCAGCGCTACTCCTGATTTCGAATTTTTCGAAGCAACCTGCAGCTATTGAAGTGGTACTGGAAACAGTCGGGCGCGCAAGCGGTGGCGCATCGATAATCAAGCGGCTTTGAAAGGAGTCCAGTGATGAGATTGCCCCTTGCACGATTATCTGTACCGTGCCGAGTCGATTGCGTACCTCGCCAAGTAGTTGCATCTCTTGTGCGAGCCGGTAGACAAACGGTCTGAAACCAACGCCCTGTACCTGGCCGCTCAATTCGAGCCGGCGTGTTTCTGTGGATGTCGATTTATTGTCTATCGATTCATTATCTATCGGTTCATTGTCTATAAGTTCATGGCACGTCGATGCGCGACGGTGTACCCGCCGTTGTTCGACACCGAGCGGGGCGCGACTAGCCAACGGCTTGCTTCGGTTTGTCGCTCTGGGCAACATTCTCGCGTACGCCGGATGACCACCAGATTCGGCACGCGCCTTCGTCCGACACCATGCATGGACCGATCGGTTTGCGGGGTGTACAGGCGAGTCCATAGAGCCGGCACTGATTGGGGTAGAGTTTGCCAAGCACGACTTTGGCACAGTCGCAGCCGGGCGGCATTTCCCCGACCCGCTTTCTGGAATCATCTGCATATGACGGCATTGCTTTGCGCGAGTCGTGCGCCGCGAATTCGTCGCGTAGCTGGTACCCGGACTTCGGGATGATGCCAATTCCGCGCCAGTTTGCGTCCGTTACCTGCATGACCTGTGACAGATATTTTCTGGCCAGCGGATTGCCGCCTGCGCGCACAACCTCAGGATAGCAGTTGTCTAAAAATGGTTTATTATCAATAATTTGGCGAAGCACTGAGTACATGGCTGCGAGCAGCGTGTCGGGCCTAAAGCCTGCGACCGCCGCCGGTATGTTGTGCTTTTCAACAACGAATTCCCATTCTTCCGGCCCCATGACGGTGGAGACATGACCGGGCGCGATGAGTGCATTGAATCCGGGTGTGCCGGAGTCGAGCAACATCGCGACAGCGGGCCAGGTCAGGCGCGCGGATAGCAGCACCAGTAAATTACTGGGGACGCCTTCGGCGAGCATCGCGGCGACGGGCGCGGTCGTCGTTTCAAATCCGGCCGCAAAGAATACGACGCGGCGATCAGGGTTTGCGTTTGCGATCGCCACGGCTTCAGTGGGTGTTGCAATGGGTCGAATATCTGCACCGGCGGCGCGTGCCTGCTCCAGTGATCGTGGTTCTTTCTTGGGTGCATTAACCGGCACCCGCAGCATGTCACCAAAAGCAATCAGTATTACGTCTTCGTGTAGCGCGAGCTGAATCGCTTCATAAACATCTTCTTCCGGGCAAATGCAGACGGGGCAGCCCGGTCCTGGCACCAGCTCGATGTTTTTCGGAATCGCACTACGCAGTCCCGCCAGCGAAATTGAGCGCTCGTGTCCACCGCAGACGTTCATGATGCGCACCGTCTCCGGTAGATCCAGTGCCCGGATCTTGTCCAGCCAGTACTCTGCGCTGCGGCTCATATGACTATCCGAATCAGGTGTGTGAATGCGCGTGCGGGTGGCGATCGGCAGTTGCGGCAATTTGTATCGCAGGCCGCATGACGTGTCCGGCCGCTGTCTCTGCATGACAATCGATGACTGTTTGTCGCAGCCAGCTTAGCCATTCATTCACGCCGGTGCCGTCGCGGCTCGAGAGTGCAATGACAGGAGCCGGATTCGCAAGGCCGCGCAGCGCTTGTACCGCTTTGTCGGGGTCGAAATCACCCAACACCTCCAATAAGTCGGACTTGCTTAGTAACATCAGGTCGGACGCCCGGAACATCACCGGATACTTCGCGGGCTTGTCGTCGCCTTCGGGCGAGGACAGCAGCGTCACGTTGCGATGTTGCCCAAGATCAAAGCTGGCGGGACAGACCAGGTTGCCAACATTTTCGATGAACAGAAGGTCCACCGCTTCCAGATCCAGTTGGTGTACTGCCTGGTGAACCATATGTGCGTCAAGATGACAGGCGCTGCCGGTACTGATCTGTATTGCAGCCACTCCCTTTGAGCGAATTCGCAGCGCATCGTTCTCTGTCTCGAGATCACCCTCAATCACAGCGATTCGAAATTCATCCTTTAGCGCGTCAATAGTCGCTTCGAGCAATGCAGTCTTGCCAGCGCCTGGCGAGGACATGAGGTTGATCGCAAGTACGCCCTTGTCATCAAAGTGCTGTCGGTTGTGTGCTGCTTCATGGTCATTGGCATCCAGCAGGCCTCTGAGAACCAGCAGCGACTCACTGCCCGTTGCTGTGTGTTCAAGCTCGCCGCCCGCCGAGACGAGGTGGCGGTTGCCATCAGTAACGTTACATCCGCAGGTATTGCACATCAGTTAATCGCCTCGTGGCTTTTCGTGTCCATACACACTCTTTCGAGTAGCAATTCATCACCGCTGACCAGTTGCGTTCGCCAGTTGTCGCAGTGACCACAAATGAGTCGATTCGCAGCGACTTCCGTTTCTTTCCCACACTGTTCACAGGAAATGGTTACCGCCATTTCATGCAGGTGCAGCGTTGCAGCTTCCGCCACAGTTTTCGCAGCGGCAATGGGGAAGGCGTTAGCCAGTAGTGCTGACTCGACGCCAGACAACGGCCCGATGCTGACGTGTATATCGCTGACCGAATCAGCATCGTTATCTCTTACGATGGTTTCAACCGCCTCGATCAGTGCCTGACAAATAGCGAGTTCATGCACGAGCATCTTGCTCCGCCAGTATTTGGTCGAACAACTCCCAGGTGCTATTGGCTTCGTCCTTGCTTATTGTCTGAATGGCATAGCCGACGTGCACCAGCACATGATCGCCGGGTGCAACGTCTTCATCCTGAAGCATGAACAGGCTGACTTCTCGTTCGATGCCACGCGCTTCACAGACGCATTGAAAGTCATTGATCGACTTGATCTGCATTGGGACCGCCAAGCACATCACGCTCCTCCGATTTTTCTTATTCAAGGGCGAATGGTGTGAATCTATGCACTTATCATAGACGTCAGATAACCGCATAAAACTAAGTAATTACGCTTATTTGCTTCGCGACACATCACGGTTAATGTAGCTGTATGGAAGGAACCACATCCTTTAGTTGGGTGTTTTTTCGCACACGAAGAAGAACGAGAATCGAGTGTTTCTTTACCAGACAAGTTGCGCGTCATGACCAAAACCCTGGTGTTGGGTGTTGGAAATACGTTGCTCGCCGATGAGGGTGCTGGCGTTCACGCACTGAATTATCTATCGCAACACTATGACGACCTGCCGAATACCGAGTTTCTCGATGCGGGCACCTTAAGCTTCACCCTCGCCGGTGATATCGCAGACGCAGACAATCTACTCATTTTTGACGCGGCTAAACTGGATGCTGAGCCTGGCGCGATACGCGTTTTCGAGGCTGCCGATCTGGATGAGTTTCTGGTTTCGGGTCGGCGCAGTGTGCACGAGGTTGGTTTTACGGACCTGATGGACATAGCGCGTTTGCAGGATTGCCTGCCAGTGAATCGCGCGTTGATCGGCATCCAGCCAGAGCAGCTCGGCTGGGGCGAACATCCTGGCGCTGCTGTCGCAGCGGCATTGCCTAAAGCAGCTGAATTGGCTGCAAACATCATTCGTCGTTGGTTGGCAACATCCCCAGAAGTTCCCGACGACTCGCGAAATTCGGCAACGACATGAGCTCACTCAGCGACATCGGTGTATCAGTCGAGAACGCGACGGGCAATGTGCAGCCGTTGCTGCACGAAATTCGTCATGCCCTGTCCAGACTCGCAAATGATGGCGAGGATAGTGTCATAGATTTGCGCGGCATTCCGTTGGCGCCCGGTGAAGAGTCACGAATAGAGGACACCCTGGGAGTGGGAGAAGTTATTGCCGAACTGAATGCACTGGGAATCACAAAAATTCAGGAAACAGCGTTCGCCGGTGTCTGGATAGTGACGCATAGAAATTTGGAAGATGAAATTGTGGCGCGATTTGTCGAGGTTTGCAGAATTCCGGAAATCTTATGCGCTCAGCCGGACGACATCAGGCATGGCGTGGACAGATTGGCGCAGACACTGGACGTTGCTGCGCAGGCGACTGGGATCGATGACACAGGAAGTGAATTAGCGAGTACGGGTTAGCAACAATAAATTATGTCGGTGCTTCGCCATTGAAGAGCTGGCAGTGATGCGGAGGCAGGGCAATGCGGAAGAATCAAACACTGGGGGACTACCTTACTGAGCAAGGCGTATCACGCCGCGGGTTTCTGAAGTTTTGTTCCGCGACTGCGTCGTTAATGGCATTACCTCCATCGGCGATTGGGCAGGTTGCTGCGGCCTTGGCGACGGCCAGAAGACCATCAGTCATCTGGTTGTCATTTCAGGAATGTACCGGGTGCACTGAGTCACTGACTCGATCACATGCGCCCACGGTCGAATCGCTGATATTTGACGCCATATCACTAGACTATCACCACACCTTGCAGGCCGCCGCAGGCCACGCCGCCGAAGAGGCGCGTGAAGCTGCCATGGAAGAGAACAGTGGCGAGTACCTGTTGGTGGTCGACGGCTCTATTCCGCTGGGCAACCCGGGGTATTCGACTATCGCCGGCGTCAGCAACGTCGATATGTTGAAACACAGCGCCAAGAACGCCGCAGCGATTATCTGCGTAGGCAGCTGCGCTGCTTTTGGCGGCATCCCAAATGCAAACCCGAATCCGACGGGCGCCGTATCGGTTTCCGAGATCATCACCGACAAACCGATAATCAATGTGTCGGGTTGTCCGCCGATTCCAGTAGTGATTACGGGTGTGCTCGCACACTTTTTAACTTTCGGCAGTATCCCGGAACTCGATCATCTTGGCAGGCCGGCGGCTTACTACGGCCAGAGTATTCATGATCGATGTTATCGCCGTCCTTTCTACGAGCGCGGCCAATTCGCCAAGACATTTGATGACGAAGGCGCCAGGAAGGGGTGGTGCCTGTACGAGCTTGGTTGCAAGGGTCCGACGACCTACAACGCTTGTGCGACCGTCAAGTGGAACGGCGGTACAAGCTTCCCGATCGGTTCGGGCCATGGTTGCATCGGCTGCTCCGAGCCGAATTTTTGGGATAAGGGCGGTTTCTACAATTCAATCTCAGCCGGTGACTGGGGCTCACGCGAAGCACTGATGGGTGCCGCAGCGGCGGGCACGGCATTAGGAATAGGTTCTGCACTTAGCTCGAGATCGCGCAAGAAAAAGGCGCAGGAGGCAGAGGAGGCGACGACATCATGACCTTACTGGATTTTGCCCGCGGACCTGCGTTGCAGTGGTCGCTGTTTATTTTCTTCTTTGGTGTCATGTGGCGACTGGTCGGGACGCTGTTCTTCTTCTCTCGCAAAGAGCTCTCCAAGCCTCGGCACGAGAACAAGGCGATCGACGGCATGACGGTCATCGCAACACGCTCACTGCCTGCCCATGTATTTGAACGACGCATTCGCTTTCAACATTACACCGGCTATGCCTGGCACCTCACTCTGTTCGTGGCGGTGTTGTTTTTTGCACCTCACATTCTATTCTTCGAGTCAGTTCTCGGCTTTAGCTGGCCGAACCTGCCGAATGGCATCATCTTGATTTTGGCGGCAATTACGCTGGCTATTCTGCTGGCGCTGTTCATTCGTCGTGTAACCAATCCCGTCATGCGAATAATTTCTAATGCGGACGACTACATCAGTCTCCTGGTTGTGGTCGCTGCGCTCATCACCGGCATCCTCTCATTCGCGCATATTGGAGCACGCTACGAAACGATGCTGGGGCTACACATATTATGCGTCGACGCGCTAATCGTCTGGTTCCCGTTTGGCAAGCTGATGCATGCCACATTGGTATTGCCGTCGCGCTTCAAGGCGGGTGCAAGTATGGGTAGACGCGGAGTTAAGGCATGAATACATTCGTCAACAAAGCAGCGCTGCAGGAATTTCGCGACTCACTGGATCACCTTGGAGATAATGTTGTTCGCGAGCAGATGTCTGATGCGGAGCGCGTAGGTCGAGCAAAGGCGACTTTCGTCAGCGAAATCGATGGCAACATGGCTATAGATCTCGAGGCATGTATTCACTGCGGCATGTGTGCCGAGGCTTGCCACTTCTATGAGGCGACCGAGGATCAGGCCTATGCGCCGGTGCGGAAAGTAGAGCCACTACGCCGTTTCTACCGGCGTGAGATGAGCCCGTTTCGCTGGTTCTTTCGTCCGTTCACGCGTGACTTGAGCATAGAGGATCTCAAAGAGTGGCAGCCGCTGGTGTATGACGCCTGCACGGGTTGCGGTCGTTGCGACATGATGTGCCCGATGGGTATCAGACTGTCGCGGGGAATCCAGGTCATGCGCAAGGGAATTGCGAGCGCTGGCATGTTGCCTGATGAGTTACAGGCGTTGGACGATGAGCAGCGCGATCAAGGAACCGTGTTCGGTATCGGTTCCACTGAATTTCGGCAGAAGCTGACTGAGCTCGAACAATCTGGCGTAGAAATCCCGCTCGATAAGGAGCAGGCAGATGTCCTGGTGTTAACCACGGCTGTTGAAATTCGGTTGTTTGCTGAAACGTTGGCGGCAACGGCCAAGATCATGCAAAAGCTGGGGGTCAACTGGACGCTGCTTACGGATGCATTCGAGGCGACAAATATCGGGATGGTCTCGGGAGACATACAGGCGCGGAAAAACTTAACCAGGCGAATCGTCCAGCGCGCCAAGTCCTGCGGGGCAAAGATCCTTATCGTCCCCGAGACAGGTCACGCCTATCAGGCGCTGAGATGGGAGGCGGCGAACGATGTTGGCGAAGCGCTACCGTTTGAAGTACTGGCTCTGTCGGAGTACCTCTCCAGAGAAATCGATGCCGGGCATTTGCGACTCAAGCCCTCGAAAGCTGGAACGTCGGTCACGTATCACGATCCTTGCCGACTCGGCCGACGCAGCGGCGTATACGAACAACCTCGTGCCGTGCTGGAAGCACTGGGTCTGGAAATTCGGGAAACCGAATCCAATCGGCGCGAAAACTACTGCTGCGGCGGCGGCTGTGCCGAGTACGTTATCGAGCGATCCGCACCGCTGCGCCAAAAAGCATTCGAGATTAAAAAGCGGGACATCAACAAGGTGGATCCCGACGTTGTGATTACAACCTGTGCCAATTGCAGGGTGAACTTATTGATAGGGGCCGAGAATTCGGGTTGGTCGAAACCGATTGAAGGTCTGGCAGAACGAGTGGCGGAACATTTGGCCGATTAGGCAAAGCGACATAGTGAACCTTTAAGGCGACAAGAAAATGAATGAACGAATTGTTGTAGATCCGATCACCAGAATCGAGGGGCATCTGCGAATTGAAGCGCAGATGGATGGCGACACAATCGCGGAAGCTTATTCATCGGGCACGATGGTCAGGGGTATCGAAATTATTCTGCGCGGCAGAGATCCACGGGATGCCTGGGCGTTTGCGCAGCGTATTTGTGGGGTCTGTACGCTAGTGCACGGTATTGCTTCAGTGCGCTCGGTTGAAGATGCGCTGAACTACGAGATACCGAAAAACGCGCAGTTGATTCGCAACCTGATGATTGGTGCGCAGTACATTCACGATCATGTAATGCACTTCTATCATTTGCATGCATTAGATTGGGTGGATGTGGTGTCAGCGCTTTCGGCTGATCCGAAGGCGACCTCAGAATTAGCGCAGAGCATCAGCAGTTATCCAAAGAGCTCGCCGGGCTACTTCAGAGATACCAAAAAGAAGCTGAAGAATTTCGTGGAGGCCGGCCAGCTCGGAATATTTGCCAAGGCCTACTGGGGTCATCCGGCGTACAAGTTACCACCTGAAGCAAACCTGATGGCGGTCGCACATTATCTGGAAGCACTGGAATGGCAGCGAGAGGTGTCGAAGCTACACACAATATTTGGTGGCAAGAATCCGCACCCGAATGTCCTTGTTGGTGGTGTTCCCTGCGCGATCGATCTCAATTCTGATTCGGCCATCAATATGGAGCGCTTGTCCAAGGTGCAGTCCATCATCAATCAGATGAGGACGTTTGTTGATCAGGTCTACGTGCCCGACACACTGGCGATAGCAAGTTTCTACAAGGATTGGGGTGCTCAAGGTGAAGGGGTCGGAAACTTCATGACCTTTGGCGACTTCCCGGCCACTGGAACTAACGATCCATCGACGTTCCTGTTTCCGCGAGGGGCTATCCTGAACCGCGATTTGTCGACCATTCACGAAGTGGATCTGGATGCGATGGATGAGGTCAAAGAGTATGTGTCGCACTCCTGGTACGACTACTCGGCAGGTAAGGACGCTGGCCTGCATCCGTACGAGGGTGAAACCGAACTCAATTATGATGGTCCGGCGCCGCCGTACGAGCACCTTGACGTGGAGAGCAGCTATTCGTGGCTCAAGTCGCCACGCTGGAAGGGCAATGTCATGGAAGTTGGGCCTCTGGCGCGTGTTCTGATGCTGTATGCATCCGGCAACGAGCTGACGCAGGAACTTGTGAACATGACCTTGAGCAAGCTCGATGTGCCAGTTGACGCACTGTTCTCGACCTTGGGCAGAACAGCGGCGCGAACGCTTGAAACAAAGGTCGTAGCGGAGAGTATGCAAGGCTGGTATGACAATCTTATCGCCAATATCAAAATCGGTGACACAAAAACGTTCAACGAGACCTTGTGGGAGCCATCCAGCTGGCCGAAGAAAGCGCAGGGCGTAGGCTTCATGGAAGCTCCGCGTGGCGGATTGGCACACTGGATCGTGATCGAAGATGGCAAGATTGCGAATTATCAGGCAGTCGTGCCGAGCACCTGGAATGCCGGGCCGAGAGATTCGGTTGGTAAGCCCGGGCCCTATGAGGCCGCACTGGCGGGGCATAAGCTGCATGATCCCAAACAACCTTTAGAGATACTCAGGACGATACACAGCTTCGATCCGTGCATCGCTTGCGCGGTACATGTAACCGATCCGGATGGCGAAGAACTCGTCAATGTCAAAATACGCTAGAAATCGAGAGAGACGATGCTAAGACTAATAAATACCTGCCTGATTCTTGCCTTCAGTGGGCCGGTGATGGCGCATACTTTGCACGACGAGGCTGGCACGGTTGCACAGCTTTACCATCAGGTACTTGGATCTCACCACTTCCCGCTGCTGCTACTGTTGTTCGTCGCTGTGTGGCTGGTGTTGCGAAAATTCGGCACATCGAAAAGCCGCTAGACAGTTGTGGTAGTGATTGAATGAGCCCTATTTGGGCGGCAATGTGCTTGTGAACTCGCCGCAGAGGGCGACCCAGTCGAGCAGCTGCTGTTCCTCAGCAAAGCCGGGCGGGTCCACGTACACGAAGCCGGTCAGCGGTTTGCCAGTGAAGTCCATCTCTCTTGCATACGGCTTGCTCAAAGCGCTTGCGTAATTGTCGGCGCCAACGCGCGCCATAAGCATGTCATTGACGACTCCGCAGCACATGTTGCCGGAGTGCATGAACGCGATTCCGCCAAACATCTTTTTCTCCAAGATGTCGACGCGGCCTTCGAACAGCTCTCGAAGTCGTTCTGCCACGCCTTCATCAAATGCCACGCGCGTTCCCGATGCCTAGCCCCTTGGCGCGAATATCTGGTCCAGCGATGCCGGTCCATCGCCTTTTCGAACAAGGTGTGGGTAGCGCAGGCCGCCAGTGTAATTCAGCGAGACAGAGTGATAGCGGTCACCATCCATAATTAGCAGCGTGATGGGATCACTGCTCGACTTCGCGTTCGTTATGGCCCGTTTCAGTCCTTCGGCATCAAAAGCGATCTCATCGACGGCGACAATCTGTGTGCCGATTGTTAAGCCTGCATCGAAAGCAGCGCCACCCCATTGGACCTGGCTTATGGCCCCATCTGAGCCGACCACTATGCCAATAGAGTATGAGAGGTCGCTCTTCTCGCCGCTAGCCTCCGAGGCCGTGAAATACTCGGTCGGTGTATCGGTGAATACGAGTTCGTAACCGCCGCGTTCGATTCCGTCCAGCGGTGCCCCAGGGCCATGACCGTCAAGCCGGCTACGCAGGAAGGTTGCCCAATCGTGAGCGTGAACCGTGTTCAATGTGCTGACAACATCGTCGAACGTATATAAAAGCTGAACGTAGCTGCCGTCATTCATTCCGTAGAATGCCTTGGCGAAATCATCCAGAGACTTCTTACCGTTCGATGCTTCGCGGATCAAGGTGTCGGCGTCAAGCCAGATGAGTGCACCTTCGGCGTAATAGCCCTCACTGCGTTCCCAGTTGCGCCATGGTCGTGACCGGCGTTGCGAAACAACGGGGTCCGCCGTCGTATCCTGCAGCGCTCGCCACTCACGCCCGATGCGTTCTTCGTACGAGGCGGCATTGTCGGCGAGAGAGTCCAGGGCCTGTTGCAGCGTTTGAAATCCCGCCCGCGCAGACAGGATTTTGCCCCAATACGTTGTTTGTCCTTCATAGACCCATAACAAACTGCCGCGCATCGGGGTATTGAAGTTCGGCGCCCAGAGGTCCGCCGGCTGTCGAAACTTGCCGTCCCACGAATGAACGTATTCGTGTGGTAGCAGGCCGCGCCCACTGACATGTTCGTCCCAGTCAGTGAAAATAGTGGGGTCGAGGGTGTTTTCACTGGATTGATGATGCTCGATACCGATACCACCCAGGCGATCTGTCAGGGCAAGTAAGAAGTCATAACGATCAAAGTGGTGCGAATCGAACAGCAGGTCAGCCTCCTGCACCAGGGCCCGGTGAATTTCGAGTTGTTCCGGGGAAACGGTCAGCGAGTCTGGCCGGTCTGCGAATACGTTTAGATGTACTGCATAGGATCCGTCAGGATTAAGGTCTAATCGTTTGAAATGTTTGCCCGCAAATATCGGCGAATCAATCAAATGATCGAGCCTCACCGGATTGAATTCAGTCACGGCACCATCGTTTGATTTGACCTCAAGTGCGGTCGCCACTTGCCAATCGTCAGGCACGCGAACGCCCGCTTCGACCATGATCTGACGTGCAAAATAGCCCGCGGGATATAGCAGCATCGCTTCCCACTGCAAATTCAACATTTCCGGGGTCATCACAATGCGACCTTGCTCTGCGACCACGGGTGATACGTACTGGAATTCGAGGTCGATAGCAGTTACATCAGATGGAATATCCACGTGGAAGGCGTACACATTGACCGGGTCCCGCGTCCACTCAAGACGGGTTCCTGCGGCATGAATGATCAGCCCTGCCAATTTGTCGACACGCCCGCTCGGGCCGTGCTTGCCAGGAATCCACTGCGGATAAAGCAATGTGACCGTCTCACCACCGCGCACGGGAATGGTCTCGCGTACCTCGAATATGTGGCGACTCACATCGGTCGCATCCACCTGCAGACGAATGACACCAGGGTAAGGAACGTCCTGAGGTGCAGAAATCGGTGCAGGCAAATCCAGAGGTTGCGGCATTACAGACTGTGCAACAGCAGTGTTCGTGCCATGGGCTAGAAGTAGCCACGCTAAAGCAAGCAAGCTGAGATGGTTGAATTTCGACATTTGGCACGCCTTCATAAGATTGCAAATAAAGCATGAATCGCGCAAAACATAGCACATGAAGCATCAACTGGCCGATGCGGGCATGTGCGTATCGACGCAATGTAGCTAGTCGAGTGATGTTGGCGTTGGTGAAACAGCTGTATCACCAAAGTAATGTTTCTCTATAATTACGATCTCTTCCAGATTATGCGAGCCTACTATATTGCTTTCTTCGCTCTGGCGATTCAGCCATGTTTAAGCACCTGCACATCGTTGCGTGTTCGCCGCGCAGTGGCACAACGTTGCTGCATGAAGTCATGGTGACCTGCTTCAGGATCGATAAGCATTACGAGCACGAAATTCGCTTCAATCTCGTGTCCGCAGATGATGGCCAGGTTTTGCTCACCAAGCGACCCAAGGACACAATGTACATGCCGGACATTCTCGATGAGGATCCGCAGCTGTATGTTATTTATGTGCTGCGTGACCCGCGGGACGTTATCGTTAGCAGGCATGGCAAGAATAAGGACATGTACTACTCGAACATTCGTCTATGGCGCGAGCTGCATGAAACGGCGAAAAGCATGTATGGCCACCCGCGATTTCTTGAGATTAAGTATGAAGATTTTGTAAGCGATCCAAATGCCG
>RCNF010000042.1_pt1 | contig 63451 bp, 65 predicted proteins | sample 2041311 | NCBI WGS metagenome assembly RCNF01 (sample SAMN09708228, study PRJNA481090) | Marine sediment metagenome, whole genome shotgun sequencing project. | biome: marine sediment; feature: ocean; material: sediment; isolation source: Sewage treatment plant 2 marine sediment (STP2) ...
GGTGATCCTGTTCAGCGTGATCTTATCTCTGATGGGGGTGTTCACCGGACTGATGATCACCCAGACGCCCTTCGGGATCATCATGACGGGTGTGGGAGTAATTTCCCTGGCGGGGATCGTGGTGAACAACGCGATCGTTCTGCTGGATTACATCATCCAGCTGAGAAAGCGGGGGATGGACAAGACCGAGGCCATCGTCCAGGCAGGCATGACCAGGTTCCGGCCCGTCATCCTGACCGCACTGACCACCATCCTGGGGCTGATTCCCCTGACGACGGGTCTCGCCATTGATTTCGGGGCCTTGACCCACGGCAATTTCGGCAGGGTTCTGGTGATAGGGGGCGAGTCGAGCCAGTGGTGGGGGCCCATGGGTGTGGCGGTGATCTGGGGTCTGGCCGTGGCCACCTTCTTGACCCTCGTTGTTGTTCCGGTCATGTATTCCACCCTGGAACCCATCAAGCGCTCTTTCGGGGAGTACTGGGCAAAGGTTTATTCCAAAGAGTATTTTGTGTTCAAAGGCAGAGTGCACCGGACGAAATTCTGGTCTTTCTTTGCCTGGAACCTGGTCCTTTCACTGGTGCTGATGAGTCTCGAAGGTCTTTCGGGTCGCCAGGGGATTCTGACTGTCCCATTCAGCCTGGTGGCTTTTGTTCCCACCTTAGGCGTGTCTGTGAGACGGTTGCATGATTCCGGGCGGGCGGGGTGGTGGATATTGGTTCCGGTATTGGGTATGGTTTTACTGCTGTGGCCCGGATCCGCCGGTGAGAACTCTTATGGTCCCCGGCCGCAGAAGTGCGAGAACGGCAAGTAGGGCATTTCAACCCAGGAAATGTTAAAGGGGGAAGGGTCTAGGCCCTTCCCCCTCGGTTATTTCCCGTCGATTTAAGAAATCAGTCCATGGCATCCAGCAGGGGATCCTTCTTGTAACCGAGGGCCTGCCAGTCCATGCGGCCGCCTTCCCGGTGGCAATCCAAACACTGGAGGGCCTTGTCAGCGGGCCGCACCTCGTGAAACAGACCCATGTACCGCTTGGTGTTCACCCACTCGTAATCCGGATCGTGGATGTCATACGCGGCGGCGGCACCTTCCCGGACGGCCTTGTCGATATCCCCGTCGATGAAGAACTCGTCCACCGCGATGGGGATCAACCACTCCTTGTCCTTGAGCAGTGGCAGAACGCCCTCGTGAAGCTTAAAGGCGTTGATCTTGGCCTTCTTGTCCCGGCGGCGGCCCTGGGGCGCCATGATGGTCACGGTACCGTCTTTATTGAATTTCACCTTGTCGCCCATCTTCATCAAGCGGGTGTCCCCATTGAACCACGCGTACACCGGGGTGACGTTTTCGCCAAAGGTGATGGTGGCCGAATACTTGTTGGCGATTTCATGGTGAACGGGAGTTGACCAGTCGCGCTTCATGTCCGTCTTGTCTTTCTTGGCGAACTCCGTGATGTGGCAGACGGTACAGTTCAACCTGTCCGTATGATGATCAAGGGCCTTGATCCCGTGTGGCTTGTCATCATGACAGCTGGTGCAGAAAAGCGGGTTGTCCGGGCTGTCGGTGCCCGAGAGATCCGCACCGCGCCCGCGGACACGGTGATCATCGCCCGCGTGGCATTCCACACAGTGCATGTCGTTGCCTTCGGTGGCCATGTGGACATCGAAGTCCGAGCTGCAATCGCCCAGCTCGTATTCGATGTCGCCCCGCTTGAAGTTGGGGCCTCCACCGGCTCCGCTGTGGCAGCGCAGGCACATCTTGCGTTCGGGCTTGGTGATCCGCTTGGAAATGGCGTCCAGGCCCTTTTGGTTCTTCCACAGAATGGGGCGCCATTCCCAGGCGCCGTTGTCATCCTTGTACAGGTCGCGCCGGTAGCCCGAAGCGTGGCAGATCAAGCAGTCGATGTTTTCCAGCTGTTCGCGGCTCATTTCGGCGGAGGGCATTTTCCCCAGCCCCGCGTGGCACTTGGAACAGCCCTGGGCGATCACCTTGCCTTCGACGTTCACTGCGTTGCCGATCCAGCTGGCGGCCGGATTGGTGCAGAAATCGTTCATGGTGTTCATCTTGCCCAGCAAATCGCCATCGGCGTTGACGATGTTGGGCGACTGCCCCTGCCACTGGTAGTGCTGGCTGTGGAAAAACGCTTTGGCCTCGTCTTCGTGGCACTCCAGGCAGGTGGTGGTTCCCTCGTAGGATTCGTAATAGTCGTCCTGGTGACTGTAGATACGCTTGACGGCCGGGGAATCCCCGGCCGCCAGAGCGACAATCACCAGCGACAGCAGGATGGTCGCTGTAATTTTCATTCCATACTCCTTCTAGAACCTGGCGCTGAAGCCCAGGGAAACCTTGCCGGCTTTGGAGTAGGTGGGGAATCCCTGGATCTGGGGACCGGCCGCCAGGTCCGCGGGAGCTCCCACATGCCAGCCGCTTCCAGTATAGTCGTACTGGTAATTTATGTAAGCCAGTTTCATGACGAAACGCCTGCTGACGCGGTGGGTCACGTAACCTTCCCACACGGTGCCGCGGGTGCTGGTCTTGGGGGCAATGATATCATCCTGGCTGGGGGCGAAGTTGAACCAGTTCTCCGAACCCTTGTTCCACTCCAGACCCAGCTTGGTCTTTTCCTCGTTGAAATTGAAGCGGGCGCCCACGTAGTACATGGAGCCGTTCTTCTCTTCGGGGTTGTCGTAGGGGCCGCTCAGCAGGCCGCCGAAGGGACCGGTGACGCCCTCTTCGGGGCGGCTGCCGCTCAAGCTGCCGGACACGAACCAGTCGAAAGGACCGTCGCGACGGGCCAGCATCAGACTGGCGATGTCGAAATCGCCGAGGTTGGTCGAAGGGCTGAACCGGGTCACGATAGGACCGGGCATGGGCTGGCCGGTCACCGGGTCGTTGGGCATGATGATGTAGCCGGCAAACCCGTCGGTGATGTCGAAGGCCCGGGCAAACGTGGTCTGGATCTGCATACGCTCGGTGTTGTAAGCGTCGATGTTGAAGCCGAAGAAGTGGGCGTCCTTCAACGCCTGATCCTTGTTCAACGAACCGTTACCGTACTGGGATTCGTAACCCAGCCCGTAGCAGGCCCGGACGGTGGTCTTGTCACTGAAGTTGTAACCGAGGGTGGCGCCGTCGAACTGCATGTCGATGACGGTGCCCATGGGCGTGCCCGCGCGCATCTCGTCATTGCGGTAATGCAGGGGAGGGCCGTCGGTGCTGGGACGGCGACCCAGGCTCAGATACAGCGGGGCACCAAACAGGTTTTTCCAGTTGAAGTAGGCACGGTCGACCTTCAAGGTGGCGTCACCCGCGGTGCCGGGCCAGTTGGCGTCGGTGTTCAGGGTGTTGGCCTGACCGTTGAAAACGCCGGTCTGGGTGGAGGCGCCCCAGGGTTTGTACATGCTCAGCCGGCCGGTGAAATCGATGTTCTTGGCAACCTTGGCGTTCATGTTCAGACGCAGCCGGGTTGTGTAGAGGATGCTGTTGTCGGTCTTGAAACCCTCGCGGTAGGCATCCATGGCGAAGGCGTTCATCATGTCGCCCATGCCGGGATTGTTGGCCATCATGTACTGGACCCAGTCCTTGACCTCGGGAAACCGGTTCATGCCAGAGAAGACCTGGAAGGATCCGTAATTCTCGCCGATGAACTGGTCGATTTGATTGGGGCCGAAGGGGGTTGGGTTCATGGGATCCCAGGCAGGATTGAAACTCGATGTGTAGAACATGGCTCCGTAAGTCAGGGCCTGCATCCTCATGCCGTCCACGTAGGGATCGACTTCCCCGGTAGTGCTGTGAACCTCGACCCGCAGATCGCCCGTCCACTTGATCCGGTCCTTGGAACCGTCGATTTCCAGCTTCTGCAAACGCTTTTCCAGGGCCTTGAGCTTGGCATCGGTCGCCTCATCGGCAAAAACACCTGTCGCGATGGCAAGCAGTGCCATCAAGCTCAGCAAAGTGGTCAACGTCGTTTTCATTTTCCGCCCCTCCGGGGTTGGAATTTCGGCAAAGGCCGACGGTGAGAGGAACCGGACTCATTCCGGATCCTGAAAAATCAGGCCGCCTGGCGGCCGGTGAAACTACCCGCAGGTCATGGGCTGCTCGCTGTCAGCCGCATGGTCCACGCAGAACTTGCGCAGCTTCTTGATCATGTCCTTGTCCAGAATGTCCGTGACCTTCTTGTCCTTGTTATCCAGGGCCGGAACCTCTTTGTGAGTCTCGGTGAAGGTCTCGTCAAAGAACTCGTCCCACTGGTCCATGATCAGGGACATGGGGGTGTACTCGCCGGCTTTGGAATCTTCGGTGTGGCAGACCTTGCACTGGGTCTGGAAGAGTTCCTTGCCGTCCATCTTTTTGATTTCCTTGGGGGCTTCGGTGACTTGCTCGTCTTCGGCCAGGGCGGCTCCGACCATCGTGGCCAGAATCATCAGGGCCAGGATCACCATGAGCGTCGATTGGAATTTCATTTTGAACCTCCTGGTCAGCGAACCGACCTTCGTTTCGCCGCATTTTCACGGCACCAGATTGATACAAGCGTTTACTAAACTGTTTATTGTTAGCGAAACTTTGATTATTCATCGGTGATGAGGCAAGAAATGAAATGTCCTTTCCAAAAGAGAGTTTTCGGGGGGTAAATACCTTATTGAAAACAAAACCATTTTCAATTAAGCGTCATTGTAACCTGTTGAAAACTAGCCATTAACAAAATTCAGATCCTATTAATTAACTATGATACTAGTAAATTGAAATTTGAAGTCATTTAGAGAAAATGGATATTTTGGATGAAAAACCCAACATAATACCGTCCCCGGAAAGCCCGGCCATTCAGCGGAATCTTAACTCATTGAAATTTAACAAATTTGGATACATATATTTTTGTAAAAACATCCCTTGAGCCACCAGCCTGCCTGGTCCAAAGTCTCAAAACCCCCGTTTGCAGGCTTTTCCGGTTCACAGGCCGCTTCCCTTCCCCGGAGGTCATCATGAAATTCTTTTGGGTTTCACTCGCCGCTGCTGTTCTGGCTCTGGTTCTCGTGGTTGGGATCATCCTGGGTTTGGCCGCCTGGAAATTGGATTCCAAGTCCGACATCGAGGATCACAGCTGGCTTCATCTGGACATCTACGGCTCCCTGCCCGAATACGATCCGCCTTCAGGGCTGGCCGGCGCTCTGACCGGCGGGGACAACCAAACCCTGCAGTCAATTCTGACCAACCTGGAAATGGCATCTCACGACGAAAGAATCGACGGGGTCGTGATCCAGCTTTCGGCCGCCAACGATGCGGGCCGGGGAAAACTGGAAGAAATCCGGCGTGCGGTTTCCCGGGTGCAGGCAGCGGGAAAACCCGTGTTGGCCTTTGCCGACAACATCGACCTGAACGTCCTGTACACCGCCGCGGTCTGTGATTCGTTTTTCTGCCCACCGCCGGCCTACATCCTTGTCACGGGGATTGATAGTTCGATTCCCCACGTCAAGCAGAGCCTGGCCAAGATGGGCGTCGAACCTTACGTGAGCGCCATCAAGGATTACAAATCGGCCGCCCAGATCGTGACCCGGGAAGACCTGACGCCCGAGGCCCGCGCCAATCGGGAATGGATGCTGGACGAATACATGGACCTCATTTCCTCGGCCCTGGACGAGGGACGGGGGATCGACGCCCAGGGTCTGGAGGCCATCATGGAAAATGCGCATTTCCTGGCGCTCGAGGCCAAGCAAGCGGGCATCGTGGACGACGTGCTGTACTGGGATGATCTGACCAGCCGTTTCATCCACGAGGAGGAGGACACACCCCGGCTGGTCTCCGGAGCGCGATACGCTCAAGAGGATCCCGAAGACATGGATCTTGGCGGGGACAAGAAGATCGCCGTGATCCATGCCCAGGGAAATATCGGCGGACGGACCAGCGGGGTGAATCCGCTGCTGGGAATGATGATGGGACACGAGTCCATCAACGCGGAACTGGAAAAGGCCCTCGAGGACGAAGACGTGGAAGCCATCGTCTTGCGCATCGACAGCGGCGGCGGGGAATCATTGGCTTCGGACCTCATGGGTCAAATGGTTCACAAGGTTGGCCTTCAGAAACCGCTCGTGGTCTCCATGGTTGATGTCGCCGCCTCCGGCGGTTATTCCATGGCTTACCGCGCCAATTGGTTAGTGGCCGACAACATGACCGTGACCGGATCCATCGGTTCGATCACCGCCAAATTCGATCTGAGCGAAATGTATGAAAAACTGGGCATCGGGTTCAGTCATGTCACCAAGGGGCCCAACGCTCGCTTTTTTGGATCGGACCGGGGGTTCACGGACGAGGAATTCAAGCGATTCGAGGAAAGGCACCAGGCCAGCTTTCACGTCTGGGTCGAGGGCATCGCCGAACACCGGAACATGACGATCGAAAAAGTGGAATCGCTCGGGCAGGGGAGGGTCTGGACCGGCCGCCAAGCTGTCGCCAACGGCCTGACCGACGAGGTGGGCGGTCTCTGGGAAGCAGTTGCCGCCGCCCGCAGACTGGCCGAAATTCCCGCAGACACTTCCACCGAATTGTGGCATCTTCCCGAAAAGAAGGACCTGGTGGCTTCGCTTTTGAGCGGAGACTCCCAGGCCTTGGCCCTGGCGGGCCGTTGGCTGATCTACCGCTCGGTGCGTGAAGATTGGCGGCAGGCCCGATTGAGTTTGAATGCGAGCGCCTGGCAAACCGTGCCGAGCGGCTACCTGGATTGAGCAGGAGTAAATCGTGCAAATCGTTCCGGTCATCTTCGAGGATCACAACCTGGTGCGGATGCGGCCGCTGACCTGGAGTATTCCCGTTTTCGAGGTGCGCTGCGGGATGTTCAATACCCGCGAACGGGTCGGCATGTGTGGGGAACGGAATGGGGGAGTGCTGCTGGGGCGCGAGTTGCTGGGCGGTCTCCACACGGCTTCGGGGTGGGAAACAGGAGCCGGGTCTTTGTCCCTTCCCCAGTGGAAGAACAGCCGTTTCCTGTTCCTCAATGGGATGTTGGCTCCTGATTTATCCCTCATCCGCGGTTTGCTGGAAGGTGCGTTCGACCGTCCGGATTTTGTCTGGCAAAACGATGAAGGACTGGTCGCAGCCCTGGTGGCTGGACCGGTGGCCGAAAGGGTTGGCCAGGATTGGGAATGTTGGGACCGGGAAAACGCCGCCGGCGGAGCCTGGACCGACCCCGCTCAATCGCCTGGTTCCTGGACCGGGGGCGGACAGATGGTTGACGGCCCCACGCAGAAATTGCCCTTGGGAGGACAGCTCCAGGTGGCGGCCGCAGGCCAGGACCGCGCCGCGGACCTGACCCGATATCTGGGGAAAATGGAAACCCTCCAGACCGCCGGCCCGCGGTGGATCTGGGATCTGGTCGCTGCCACTCGGCCGGCCATCATGAGCGATCTGGATTTTGTCAAGAATGGCGCTGCTTTTCGGCGCGAACCTTTCGGTATCTTTCCCGCCGAGGATAATCCTGCTCCCAGCTGGTTGCTGGAAACAGCTTTGACCTCTCTCGCGGCGCCTTCTTTTTCCGGCTCTGTTTCCCGACTGGTGGTCGACGATCCCGAGGCGGTTTTCTGCGCCGAAGGCGTCGGCCTGGCGTCCGGCACCGCCCTTAACACGACCCAAGGGCCCATCATTCTGGATCGGGACGTACGGGTCATGCCGCAAAGTTATCTGGAAGGGCCGCTTTACATAGGACCTGGTTCCCTGGTGAAGCCGGGGACTCGGATCCACGGAGAATCCTCCTTCGGCATGGTCAACCGCCTGGCTGGGGAGATCGCCGAAAGCACCTTCGGTGATTTCGCCAACAAACAGCACGAGGGCTTCATCGGGCATGCGATCCTGGGTTCCTGGATCAATCTGGGCGCCATGACCACCTGCAGTGATCTGAAAAACAATTACGGTGAGATCAGGGTCGATCTGGGGTCCGGTACCGTGGCCACGGGCCAGCGTTTCGTGGGGCTGATGATGGGGGACCACGCCAAGACCGCCATCGGCACCCTGTTCAATACGGGAACCAGTGTGGGTTTTGCCACCAACATTTTCGGATCTGGAATGCCTCCCAAGTATGTCGGTAACTTCCTGTGGGGTGGTCAGAAGGGGTGCCCGTCCTATTCCGAGGACCGGGCCCGGGATACCGCCGGCATCGTCATGGGGCGACGCGGGTGCCGATTTACCAGCGCCCACGGCCAGTTGTTCAAGGCCCTGAGCTGAATCCAATTCCGGCTATCGAGACCCGTGCATTTTGCCCTTCCGTTCAGGGGTAGTTGTTTCCTCTTGCATCCTCATGTGTCCTGATGTTTCCGGTTATGGGCCAGGATTCTCTCTAAATATAAACTGTAGCAATTGCATAAACTTTTTAGAAGCAACAGCTTGATAACATCTGAGCGTGTGTTTTATGAGAGGCGTTCAATTTGGCAATCCGTGGCATGCCGGTTGCTTTTCCCGGGAAAATGTTCTCTGCGCTGTCCGGGCTTGATTGCCGCTAGACCTACGGTCTCCGTGTTGTAGTGTTTAGCAGGTTGTCACGCGGCAGAAAGCGGGGGACATTTTTTTCTTGGAATGCCTAGGGAAATATGATATTTATCTATTCTTAACCCGCGAAAAACAAATAAGGTAGAACACTGGACCCTGCGGGTGGGCAAGGGTGGAAGAAACAGGGAGCTAGGAATGACCAAAGCCGAACTCGTCGAAATCATCTCCCAGGAAACAGGTGTCAGCAAGAAGGACACTGGCGTGATTGTCAACTTGATCATGGAAAACATCGGCCAAGCCCTGGTCAGCGGCGACAAGGTTGAACTTCGCGGATTCGGCAGCTTCAAGGTGAAGACCCGCCGCGCCCGCCTGGCGCGAAATCCCCGGACTGGTGCCTCGGTGAATGTGCCCGCCAAACGAGTTCCCTATTTCAAGTCCTCCAATGAACTCAAGGGTCGGCTGAACAATAAAGATTGATCCACGGGAAGTTCCAGGTTGTAGAGAATCCTCTGATTACCTATCTTGGGCAATCCTATAGACAGTCACGGGGACCTCTGACTCCCTCGTGCGTATTGGTGTGATTTTCGGTGGTTGTGTCGCTGGAACCATCCTGGGACCGACCCTCGGGCCATGCTGAGACCTAAATTTGTGAAAGGTGGGTAGCGATGCCTAACGGGCGTAAGCGCAAACGCAAGAAGATTGCGACACACAAGCGCAAGAAGCGGTTGCGTAAGAACCGTCACAAGAAGAAGTAACGAGCCAGAGCGGCCGGCATTGTTTCTTGCAGAAAACAATGCCGGCTGATAGGCTTGGCTTCCAAGGGGGATAGTTTCGATTATGGACCGCACTATTTTGCAGCGGTCCTTTCAGGAGGAACACCCGGAATGACGGAGAACCAGATCAACAGGCGCAAGTCCGATCGGATCAACGCCAACTTGAAGCTGGAAGTGGAATTGCCGCGCGTCGACGGCACGTCCGACAAAGCCACTCTGGAAACCATCAACATCAGTTCCTCCGGTGTATATTTCAAATCCGGTCACTTCATTCAGCCAATGACCAAACTGGCCATGGAGTTCGAGGTTACCGTGCCGTCGGCCGATGGGTCCGACGGTGTGGAATTGGCGCCCGTCCCCTGCGAGGGCCTGGTTGTGCGGAGCCAACCGGAGACCGAAACCGAGGGCTGCGATGAATACGAAGTCGCCGTTTTTTTCACTCATATCGAATCCGACGGTGCCGCCATCCTGGAACGGCATATCGCCCTGTTGATCTCGGACCCGTCTTAAATTCCCCAATCTGCCTTTGAGGGTGCTTTTTCCTTTCAGACCTTCACTTCCCAGCCGATAAAGATCGAAGACAGCCGGGTGGGTTATCACCTGTTCGGGGGGCTATAGTGTGCCCGGTCTGGATTGATGAACTTCAGCTGCGAGGAATGGTTAGCCGGAATGACCGAGCCCAAGGACCGCACGATCCTGGTTGTGGATGACTCTCCGCCAACCTGTTTGTATCTCAAACGGCTGCTGGAGAAAAAGGGGTACTCGGTCGTCACCGCCGCGGACGGCGCCATCGGAGCCCGCCTGGCCATGGAAATCCTGCCGGACCTGATTCTGCTTGATAAGGAAATGCCCGGAATGCACGGGTTCGATGTCAGCCGCATCCTGCGGAAACATCACGACACCTGCGGCATTCCCATTTTGATGATCAGTTCGGAAACCAAGATTTCCGAAAAGATCCGCGGCCTCGAAATGGGGGCCGACGACTTCATCACCAAGGGCATCGGGGCCGATGAACTCCATTCAAAAATCGGGGCCTTCCTGCGAATCAAGGACCTGCAGGACAAGTTGCAGCTGGAAAGCGACAAGCTCAATCAGATTTTTCGTTTCCTGCACGAACCGGTCGCCATCTGCAGCAGGGCGGATAAGCTGCTCCTGGTCAGCCAGGTATTCCTGAATCTGCTTCGCATGCCCCGCGAAGTAGCACGTTTCAAGACCATGACGGAAATCCTGCGAACTCTCGACGTGCCGGACGAGATCATCGCCCAGCTCAGAGAGGGATCCCAGGAGGATTTACGTCTGACCATCGTGGTGGATAAAGAGGAAGTCCATCTGACGGCCAGAACGGCCCCCATCCAGCTGGATGAAAGCGAAACTGCCTGGGCCTACACCTTCCGCGATATCACTCAGGAAGTCGCCGCCGACCAGATGAAGGCCGATTTCCATTCCATGATCGCCCACGATCTGCGCTCACCCATGTCCGTCATCCAGGGATACGTTTCCCTGATGGCCACGGGGAAAACGGGCGAAATGAACGAAACCCAGATGGAATTCCTGGGCAGCGTGAACCGGAAAATCACCGAGATGACCTCCCTGCTGAACGACTTTCTGGACATCAGCAAGATCGATGCGGGCTTTGTCAACCTGAAGTGCCAGGACTTGGACCTGGGCGATTTGATCGCGGACGTCGTGGCTGACCTGGAGCCCATGGCCGCCGGTTCGGAGGTCAACCTGGATGTGGCTCTTCCGCCGGAAAAGGTCCGGGTGAACGCAGACCCTTTGCGGCTGACCCAGATCTTGCGCAACCTGGTTTCCAACGCCATCAAGTACAACGTCGAATCAGGGTGGATCCGTCTGACGGTTGTCCCTCGGGAAGGCTGGGCCCAGATCTCCATTTCGGACGGCGGGATCGGAATGACGCCCGAAGAACTGGCCGTTCTGTTCGAACCTTACACCCGGGGTTCGACCCAACGCAAGGTAAGCGGCGTGGGGCTGGGCGTGGTCATCGTCAAGAAGCTGGTGGATTCTCACGGTGGTGAAGTGACCGTGACCAGCGTGCCCGGCAAGGGGTCAACGTTCACCTTCACCATTCCCCTGGCAACGCCCGCCGGTCCTTTGAAAAACGAAAATGGGGCCCTCGCGCCCCTGACATCCGACTTGCAGAAATCCGTCAATTAATCACCCACCGGGTGTCTTGCTTCCTGACAGCCCTTCGGCCCGCTTCTCTGGCCAGAGGGTTATATACTTGAAACCGGCAAAATTTTCCCACCAATAACCACTGGGATGAACAGGGGCCCAAACCTGGTCTGAGCCTTCACAGAAGGCTGTTTCCGCGGCTCGACGGCATATCACTTGATCGAAAATTCCAGGTAAATCCTTCCTCCACCTTCCCAATCCCCCGGAAAAGCCCATTTCAGGCACCGGGCACGGGCTTTGCCCCTGCCTTGGCGGGTACATGGGACAAGTGTCCTTTCGAAAGGAACCGTTTTGATCAGAAGCCTGAATACCGCCGAAAACGCCATGTTGCTGGAACAGAACCGGATAGACGCCCTGGCCAACAACCTGGCGAACGTCGATACGGCCGGCTTCAAGCAGATCCTTACCAGGGTGGCCGAAGCCTCGGTGACCGCCCCCCTTGACGAGACCGGCGATATCTCCACCGATATACCCACCGCCGGTGCCGGGGTGCCCCGATTACAGATGTACCACGCTCTGGACAATCGACCCGGGACCGTGAACGCCACGGGTCGTAACACGGATGTGGCCATCATGGGGCAAGGATTTTTCGAGATCAAGGTCGACGGGGGCACGGCCTACACCAGACACGGTTCGTTCCTGCTCGACGCCGAACAGCGGCTGACCACCCCGGATGGTATGGCGGTCATGGGGGAGCGGGGACCCATCCGGTTAGCGGGGAGTGATTTCTCCATCGCGAACGACGGAGCGGTCCTGGTGGATGGAAAACTGACCGATCGTCTGAAGCTGGTGGCCTTCGACGACCCCACCCGGTTGGAGCACCTGGGTGCAAACCTGCTCAGGCCGGCCGCCGAAATGGAAAGCCGAACGATGGACCCAGCGGAAATTGTGGTGGCCCAGGGCCACCTGGAAGGCAGCAATGTCAATCCCATCGACACTCTCATCGCCATGATTGCGGCTCAGCGAGCCTTTGAAGTGCAGAGCAAGGTCATGAGCACCGAAGACGAGATGCTGGAAAAATCCGTCAACAACCTGCCGCGCATCAGTGGTTAGGTCACGTGAAATAAAAGACTGGAAAGGGAAGACCAATGATTAGAGCCATGGGAACCGCGGCCTCGGGAATGAAGGCCCAGCAGATGAATATTGACACCATCGCCAACAACCTGGCCAACGTTAATACCACCGGTTTCAAGAAGAGCCACACGGAATTCCAGGACCTGCTCTATGAAAAGGTCATGCCTGGAGGACAGGTGGATGCGCAGGGTCGGGCCCTGCCGAACCGGATCGAAATCGGGCACGGGGTAAAACTGGTGGCGACCAACAAGAATTTCAGCCAGGGAACGGTGATTTCCACCGGCAACCCCCTGGACCTGATGGTCGAAGGGGACGGCTTTTTCCAAGTCCGGCTGCCCGACGACACCATCAAATACACCCGGGACGGTAGTTTCAAGATGGACGCCGAGCGAAACATCGTCACCTCCGCAGGCTACCGGCTTTATCCGGAAGTCCAGGTTCCGGAAGATGCCGTGGAACTTTCCGTATCCCGCGACGGCATGATCAGCGTCATCGTTCAGAACGACGAATCCCGCATTCAGGAAATCGGACAGCTGGAGCTGGCCCGCTTTCCCAACGCGGCGGGTCTGCTGGCCCGTGGCGGCAATCTCTTCGGGGAAACGCCGGCCAGTGGGCGTCCCATCCTGGAAACGCCCGGGCTGAACGGCGTGGGGGAAACCGCTTCCGGGTTCCTGGAAATGAGCAACGTGGAAACGGTGGACGAACTTGTCAGCATGATTTCCGCCCAAAGGGCCTATGAGCTGAATTCAAAAACCATCACCATGGCGGACGAGATGTTGCAGACCGTCAACCGCCTAAAAAGGTAGAGGATGAAAGTTAAGGTCACATGGCTGATTCCGATCTTGGCGCTTCTGGGTGCTGCAGGGCCAGTCTGTGCCGCCGGCAACTGGAACCTGGTATTGCCCGATACAGTGGTTCTTACCGACGACCGGGCCACCCTGGAGGACCTGGCCACCGGCCCGGTTCCGGCCTTCGCCCAGGATATTGTCATCCGGGCGGGTCTGGCGCCCAATAGTGTGGTGGCGGTTTCCCGGCAGGATGTCCTTCGTCGCCTGGTGACTGCGGGTCTGGCCCACGGGGTGAGGCTTAGCGGTGCCGAACGATGCCATTTGATATTTGCCGGTCGTGAGGTGGATACCGCTGCCATTCAAGAAGAAGTTCGCCGAGCCATCCAACCTCTAGTGCCGCCCGCGGTTTCCGGGGCTCCGGATTCGTGGTTCGAACTGGAACTGCCGACCATGGAAATGTCGGTCGTGGATTCCTGGAATGTGGAAATCGATCGTGAAAAGCCCCTGGAACCAGGGCGCAATCTGGTGCGGGTAGGCGTGCGGGAAAATTCCCGCACGGAAAATTTCGCCACCGTGGTCACGCTGCACCAATTCGGTGAGGTTGGCCGGCTTCGGCAAGACCTTTCCCGCGACCAGGCCATGGAAGAATACCAGTGCGACTGGCTCTGGCGTGATCTGGCGGATCTGGATCAGGGGTTGGCCGTCCATCGTTCCAGCATCACCGGTGCCAGTGCCGTCCGCAATCTCAAGGCCGGGGAATACTTGAGGAAAGCGGACCTGAAAGAAACCCCGGTCATCCTGGTCGGGGATTCCGTGGAAATGCAGATCAGACGTGGCCAGGTAGCCGTCACGGTCCGGGCCTTGGCCCGGAAAAACGGTTGTCTGGGTCAGACCATACCGGTGCGTAGCGAATTGACAGGCAGGCTGGTCAATGCCCGAGTTGCCGGGCCCGGTCTCGTGGAATGGAGAAAGTGACCCATGAATTTCAACAACACATCGATTGCGTCAATGAGGAAAGCCAAGGGGCAGGTGCTGATCTTGGCATGTTTGATGGCGACATTGTTCGCGGTCCCGATGGCTGAGGCCAAGACTCCCCTGGTGAATTTCGAGACCGGCGAATCCCTGGTTTCCAACATCAAGGCTCGGAAGGTTGGGGATCTCATCACCATCATCATCACCGAACGGGCTACTGCCAACGCCAACAGCCGGACCAAAGCCAACAACAAGAGCGAAACCCGAGGCGGCCCGGCGCTCGGCTGGCTGGATTTCATCAAGCCCTGGGACATGACTGTCGAGAACAAGTACCTCGGAGACGGCGGAACCCAGCGTGACGGCAGCCTGCGCGCGGAAATATCAGCCCGCATCGTGGAGATCCAGGAAAACGGCGATTTTCGCCTGGAAGGAACCAGGATGGTGAATATCAATGGGGAAAAACAGCTGATCGAAATCACCGGATTCTGCCGGGCGCGTGATATCGGCGCGGACAATACCATTCTCAGCACCTACATCTCGGACGCCCAGATCGCCTACAACGGTTCAGGCGTGGTCAACGACACGGCTCAGCCGGGGGTCGTGACCCGTGTTCTCAACTGGTTGTTCTAGGAGGAACCCCGTGAACGGAATGTATAACTTCTCACGACTTGGACTTACTGCCTGGGGCCTGCTGCTGGTTTTGGCAGTCTGGGTGAACCCCACCGTGGGACAGGAAACCTCTCGGCTCAAAGACCTGGCGTTTCTGGAGGGAACCACGGACGAGCCTCTGGTGGGCTACGGGTTGGTGGTCGGCCTGAACGGAACCGGCGACAGCTATTCGGTGGAAAACACGGCCAACTCCATCGCCACTTTGCTGGAAAAACTCGATGTCACCATCAGCCCGCGCGATTTGAAAGCCAGAAACGTGGCCGCGGTGATCGTGACCGGAACTCTCGACCCCAACACCAACGTTGGCGGGCGGGTTGACGTCAAGGTCAACTCATTGAACGACGCCACCAGCCTGGAAGGCGGGCACCTGGTCATGACCCCGTTGCGCGCCGCGGACGGTGCGTGCTTGCCCAGGGAAGCGTTTCCATCGGGGGGTTCAACGTGAAAGCGGGCCTTGGCAACAGGTACCGGAAAAACCATGCCCAGTCCGGACTGGTTTCCAATGGCGGGTCGGTCAAGGTGGCCCTGGAAGGCAGTTTCATGAGCGAGGGCCGGATGGCCTGGCTTCTCCACAACCCCGATTTCGTCACCGCGGCTGCGGTGGCAGCGTCCATCAATCGAAGTTTCGGAGAGGGCACGGCCCAAGCCCAGGACGCCCAGCGCATCCAGGTGAACATCCCGGTGACAGATAACAGCGATCCGGTGGGATTCATTGCCCGGATGAGTGAACTCGAAGCCCGTAGCGACGCCGTGGCTCGGGTCGTGGTCAATGAACGCACCGGCACCATCATCGTGGGCAAAAATGTGAAACTGAAGGAAGCGGCCGTGGCACACGGCAATCTCAAGGTCATCGTCAATACCTATTACGACGTTTCCCAGCCCAGTTCGTTCAGCCGGCGCGGCGACACCGTGGTCGTACCGGAAACCAGCACCGATGTCGAAGACAATGAGGCCCGTGTCCTGAGGGTTCCAGACACAAGTACGGTGGCCGATGTGGTCGGGGTTCTCAACGACATCGGGGCCAGTCCCCGGGACATCATCGCCATTCTCGAGGCCCTGAAAAGGGCCGGGTCGCTGCAGGCAGAACTGGTCCTGATGTAAAGGCCAAAGGAGTCGTCGGTGGAAATTCCGGGATTGCAATCATGGGGCCACCTGGTATCCGAAGCCGGTGAACAGGCCGAACAGGTGCGCCTGCGTCGGTCCCTTGATGTGGCCGCAAATTCCCCAGGCGATCAGCAAGAACTTGAAAAATCCGCCAAGGAATTCGAAGGCGTTTTCTTGAACACCCTGCTCAAGGCCATGCGCCAAACGGTTCCGGAAAATGACCTTTTCAACGGCGGCGGCGCTACGAAATTTTACCGGCAGATGCACGATGCCGAGATCGCCAAGACCCTGGCCACGGGCCATTCGGGTATGGGCATTGCCGACATGATCGTCAGACAACTATCGCGAAACAGGCAAGCGGAGGCGATCCCAACTGCCACCGGACCGGAGGTTCTGGGACCGCCAGCGCCCAAGGTTTTGGCGCGATACCGGGAAATGATTCCCCGGGAATCGGACTTGGTGGCGCGCACCAGGTTGACCCAGCTGGCCGCCAGGCAGGGGAGCGCCGTGGCGGACACCCTGGGACGGTTCCAGGGGGAAATCGAAACGGTCGCCCGCGGTACCGGTTTGGACCCCGCCCTCATCCTTTCGGTGGTGATGGAGGAATCCGGCGGTGATCCCGGTGCCCGCTCGGCCAAGGGCGCTGTGGGCCTGATGCAATTGATGCCCGACACGGCCAGGGATCTGGGTGTGGCCGACCGCACCGACGCGGCACAGAACCTGCAAGGTGGAGCCAGTTATCTGGCGGACATGTTGAAGAAATTCGCCGGGCAGTTGGATGTGGCTCTGGCCGCCTACAACGCCGGCCCCGGCACAGTGGACCGTCTGGGCGGCAAAGTCCCGGACTTTCCTGAAACCAGGCGCTATGTGCGCCGGGTCCTGGAAAGATACGAACAACTGGGCGGTGGCATGCCTTTGGCGTCCGGTAAACCCTAGAACTGGGACAGGACACGATTTCCTGGAGGAGCACCCGAAATGCAAAATGACGTCACCAGGTTGGAAGAAGAGGATTGCCGCCGATTGGGGGCCGTACTGGACTTGGAAGACAAGAATTACCGACGGTTGCTGAGGTTGGCCTGGCGTCAGAATTCTTACATGCAACGTCAAGATGTGGACCGGCTCCAGGGCAATGCCCGGGAATGGGCCCGTTATCTTCCCGAAGCCAATGAGGCCAGGATCGCCCGGGAAAGGTTTATTGGGGGACTGGCCGACAAAAGTGGATTGACCATCCCGCCGGACCGGGTGGAGGACCTTCTGGACTACACGGACCTCGACACCAAGAGGAAAGTGGCCGGTGCCTTGAACAGCGTTCGCCGCGTGGCCGCGAAGCTGGCCCGGCAAAACGAATTGAATCGCCTGCTCGCCGAATTCTGCCTGGATCTGGTCCATGAAGAGGCGGAAATATTCACCAGCTCGGTACTCGAGAACCCTGCCGGATGTTACGACAAGGAAGCCCAGAACCGGGACCGCGGACCCGGCGGCGTGATCGTACGGAAGGCCTGAAAGGACCACTCATGTCCGGACTGAATGCAATCATGGACAACAGCCTGTCGGCGCTGCTGGCTGCTCAGGCCGGGCTGGCCACCAGCGGACACAACATCGCCAACGCCCACACACCCGGTTTCACCCGCCAGGATGTGATTTTCGGGACCCGGCGCCCGGAAATCATGGCCTATGGGGCCATTGGTCGCGGGGTGGAAGTCATGGGCGTCCGCCGCATTCAGGATGAATTTCTGCTGGGCAACCTGAGGGCCCAGACATCGCGTTTGCATTCTTACGCCGCGGTGGATTCGGCCCTGTACGACGTCGAAGGCATTCTCGGTTCGGTGGACAACGACCACCTGGGCAATGCCCTCAATAATTTTTTCGATGCCTGGAATGATCTGGCCCAGCCGCCATTTAGCGACAGTCTCAAACTCAATGTCGTGTCTCAGGCCGAAACCCTTGTCGCCGATTTTCAGGCCATCGACGAAGCCCTTGGACGCCTCGAGTCCGATCTGGAAATCAGGATCCAGGCCGAGGTGGAAAACCTCAACCGCCTGCTGACGGATATCGGGGAACTCAACCGCCAGGTCATGGCCGCCGAAACCAACGGCCATCCTGCCAACGATCTGCGCGATCAGCGCGATCTGAAAATCACCCAGCTGGCCGAACTGGCCGAGGTTTCGGTGTTGGAGCGCGAAGACGGTTCCAAAGACATCATCCTGGCCGGACGCACCATGGTCGCCCGGGACCGGGTCACCCTGTTCGAGGGAATCTACCGGCCGGGAACGGATGGCTACACCTTCGCCGTGGTCACCGAAGGCAATCAGCAGGATGTGGCTCTTTCACCCGGAATGCTGGAAGGGCTTCTGGCCGCCAGGGACGTACACGTCCGCAGCGTGAGGGAACAACTCGATGCCGTGGCGAGGCAGCTGATCACCGAAGTCAACGACTTGCACACCGCGGGTCTGACTTACGGCGGCCGTGGGGTGATGTTTTTCACCGGTGACAGCATGCACAACATCGGGGTCAACCAGGCCATCCTGGACAATGAAAACCTGGTGGCCACCGGCACGACTGGCAGTTCTGCGGACAACGACATTGCCCTGGCCATCGCCGACTTGGGGCGCAACAGCACCAACGGGCCGGATCGAAAATCGGTAAACGAATCGTACCGGTCGGTGGTCATGGACGTGGCCGGCAGCCTGGGCAGTTTCGAATTCATGGTGGAAAACCAGCAGAGCGTCGTGGCTTCTCTCAATGCCAGAATGGCCAGCGTCAGCGGCGTGAGCCTGGATGAAGAAGGGGCCAACCTGGTCCGCTACCAGAACAGTTACAACGCCGCCGCCAAGGTCATCGCCACCGTGCAGGAAATGTACGACACCCTGCTGAATATGGTTTAGGGGAAAGGTAAGGCATGAGCATCCGCATCACTGACAGTTACCTTTCGGCGATTCTCGTCGGGGACTTGAACCGCAGTCTCAGCAGCCTGCTCGAGCAGCAGCGAATGGCTGGCAGTCTACAGCGGGTCAATTCTTACGCCGACGACCCGCGCTCGGTCAGCCTCATTCAGCGTTTCAATTCCCTGATCAGCCAGAATGAAAGCTACCTTAGCAATGTCGGTCGCAGCCGGACCCTGTTGGACGGCACTGACATCGCCCTGCAGGATCTGAGCGAGATCCTGGCCGACGCCCGGGTGATCGCTCTGCGGGAATCCTCGTCGCTGGCCAATTCCGACACCATGACCAATTCAGCCTTCGAGATCGAAAACCTCGTCGGGCGGATGCTGGAAGTTTTGAACACCTCGATCGAGGGCCACTACCTCTTTGCCGGTCGGGAAACGAACACCGCGCCCTTTATCCTCAATGGCGGGACTGTCAGTTACCTGGGGGACGACGGAGTGATCAACGGTCGCACCGGTCCCCATTCCATCATGGCGCTGAACATTCCGGGGGACATTTTCATGGGCAGCCAGGCGGCCAGTCTGGCTGGGGACGTTCACCTGGGACCATTCCTGCGCGACACCACCCTTCTTTCGGATTTGAACCAGGGAGACGGCTGGAGTCCCGGCAGCATCACCATCACCGCAGGCAACACGACCAGCTACCGGATCGACCTGAACGATGCAGCCACCGTCGGCGATGTGCTGAGCCGGATCCAGACCGGAACCCGAGGTGCGATTACCGCCGCAATTTCCGCCGATGGCCAAGGAATCACCCTGACCGGGGCGGCACCTCTGGCTGTGAGCGAAGCCGACGGGGGGACCACGGCCATTTCTTTGGGACTGAACACCCTTACCGACGGCGGATCCTTGCGTGGTTCCGATATCCGACCCGCCCCGGCTCTGGACACTCTGCTCAACGACATCCCGGCCTTGGCTCCCCGCTTGCCCCTGGGCACCCTGGAAGTGACCTGGGAAGCGGGAACCGCCACGGTCGATCTTTCCTCGGCCCGAACGCTGGGAGATATCCAGGACCTTTTCCAGGCCCAGGTTCCCGGCATGGAAATGACACTTGAGGAAGGCTATCTGCAGATAGTGGGCTCCAGTTCGGACACCTTTTCAATAACGGACACCGACGGCAGCGGAACTGCCTCACTCCTGGGGATAGATGGACAGGGCGCTCCGGTCCGGTTTTTTGGAGTGATGGAAGATTTGCAAGCCGCAATGAGGGCGGGGGATAAGGCGGCGGTCAATGGGGCCGTCACTGAACTTATGGCCTTGAGCCAAACGGTGACCGGATTACTGGTCACAACAGGCGGCCGCCAGAACGACCTGGACTGGGCCGAAAACACCCTTTTGCACCGGGACGAAAGGTTGCGCGCCAACCTGTCGCTCGAACGTGATGTCGATGTGGCCCAGGTGGCCACGGACCTGAGCAGGGCGCAAGCCAGTTATCAGGCGAGTTTGCTGGTGACCAGCAAACTTTTTGAAAACAACCTGATAGCCTATCTGCGTTAACAAGTGGAGTGAGCCGGATTAGGCCGGTTGCCACCAACAAGGAGCTTACGATGCCTAAGATCCAAACCTTGCGCTTGGGAAAGCTGGAATACCGGGAAGAGGATGTTGTCCATCTGCCCGAGGGACTGGTGGGCATGCCCGACATGTGCCGCTGGCTGGTCCTGGAAATGGGGGAAAACATTCCCATGAAGTGGTTCCAGTCCCTGGACCGGGGCGACTTCGGCTTTCCGGTGAGCCAACCGGCTTTTTTCACGGACACCTACGATGTAGATATCCCTCCGGGCTCCGCTTCCATCCTCAAAGGGGAAGAAGGAGAATGGATAGCGATTCTCATCATCACCACTGTTCAGGACGGTGGGACAAAGATCACCGGTAACTTGTTGGCCCCATTGGTGGTTAACGTTGATACACGGCAGGGTCTCCAGCTGGTGATGAGCGACCCGGCCTGGGGCGTTCAGCATGAGATCAATTACTTGAAATTTGGGCTTGCCGTAGATGCCCAAGCGTCGGAGAATGGGTCTACGACCATGGACGGGAAGAATCTTGTGCAGGATTTGCTTGATTCCTCAACCGAAAGCGGTCAGTCTCAGGTCCGACCCGAGGTGGATACGCCCGAGCCCGCCGAGGTCTAGCCCAGGCCCGGCATGCGCCGTGAGGCATTCCGGAGACAGGACAGGGAGGTCCCGTGCTCATACTCAGCCGAAAGCGCAATGAGAAGATAATGATCGGAGATAACATCTCCATCATGATCGTCGACATCCGTGGTGATCAGGTCCAGATCGGCATCGACGCACCCCGCTCCATCCCCGTACACCGGCATGAGATATACGAGGAAATTAAGAGTTCGATGTTGGGTGCGGCTGATTCCCAGAAGGTCGATATGGATGGGATCCGCAAGAAACTCAAAGATGACAATGGTGATGATGATCCACTGAAGGGACGTGGGCAAGGAAGCGGTTGATAAAACCCCGATATTTTTTCTGGATCCTTTAGACCTTCCTATCCAGGCAAGCCTGGGTGGTTTCGTTACCCCTCGAATATTTGCCTTGAGCCGACTGCCCCAACTGCCCACTGAACTCCCCTGTTACCAATGCCAGCAACTGACGGGACAGGCCCTGCAAGCGGCGGTCAGCTTCCGCCAAGGCCCGGACTTCATCCTGATATCTTTCCCTTTCCGGCCTTGAGGCATCCCGATGGGCCTCGGTGAAATCCGCCAGGGCGTGTTCCCGTTTCTTCAAGAGGTCATCACACAAGCCGTGGTCTTGGGCTTCCAGGGCCTCATGCAGACGCTGGGTCAGGTCGCCGGCCCGTTGGATGGTTTGGTTCAGTTCCATGTCACGCCGATACTGAAAAAATGGACGATGAATGACCTTCCCGGTCATGTGGGTCGGGTTGGCAGGTTTCAGCTTCTGCCGGGTCACCTTCTGGATAGCCCTGCGAATCACCAGGCTCGCGTTGGCGGTCTCGATCTCTGGCGGCTTGGTGGGCCGTTCCAGGCGGGATCTGCCGCCAGGCTTCAAGCAAAGGTTTGATGACCGCCAGGCATTGATCGACATGCCGGGGATCCTGATCCACCAGGGCGGCCATATGCTCGGCCAACAGGTAGTCGTAGATGGCCTCCAGATTGGCCGGGATTTCGCCACCGACGGAATGGTCCAGGGCGCTGTGCAGTTCGGTGATGATCATCTGGGAGTGGGCCAGGCGGTCGTTCATGGTGATACGGTCACCGGTGGCCATGGCCTGGCGCGCGGTCAACAGGTCCTGGGCCATCTTCTCGTACAGCAGAACCAGTAGCTTTTCCTGGGAAAGGGATTGGATATCCGCTTCGAGATAACTCTGGATGCCCATGTCGCCTTTCCTGGTTCAGGAATTTCAGTCCGACGCTCCGCCAGACTTCATCCTGTTAAAAATTGAGGCTGCTCAGGTAGTTGCCCTGGGCCTGCAGCTGGGCCACCATGCGTTCCATGGCCAGAAAGCGTGCCTGCAGGTTCAGACGGTAGGACTCGATGCCCCGTTCATATCGTTCAATGGTCTGGTCAGCACTGCGGATCTTACTGTTGAGGGCATCCGTCGAAATCTTGAAAAATCCGGACACGCTGTCGGTCATATCGTCGATAGCGGTATTGATCAAATACCCTTTGCCGGGGTTTCCCTCACGCTCGATAAAGAGGTCCCGTACTCCAGCCATGTCTTCCAACAGAGCTGCCTGGAATTTATCCGGGTCCCACAGCAGCTGTCGGTCTTCACCGGTGGTGATGCCCACTTCCCATAGCATGGTCACCGACCCGAGGCCGCCTTCCAAAGGGGCGGTGAAAAGGTTTTGCAACCTGGTGGTGACCGATCGCAAGGTTGGGTGCCCGTGGAGGTCACCCTCGGGGGCCGATTGTTCCTGGATGAAACCGAACAGATCGTTGTAGGTGTCCACCAGCGCCTTGACCGCCTCTTCCACCTCCTGTCCGTCAGTTTCCACCTGAATGGTGACGATGGTGCCGGGTGCGGCCCGATTAAGATCCAGGGTCAAACCGCTGATCACATTGTCCACATGGTTTCCCGAGGCCGTTACCGGGATATCGTCCACAGTAAGGTGGGCGTCCTCGGCGACCTGGGTGTTGGTCATGACCGGGGCGTTGCCCCCGGACAGGCCCGTCGTGACCAGGGAATAATCTCCAGCCGAGCCTTCGGTGTCTCCGCGTAGAACCAGAAAGTGAGAATCGCCCCCGGTGCCGTCATTGATCAACGAGGCGCTCACGCCCTCGACGTTGCTGTTGATCAGGTCCTTGAACTCGGCCAGGGTCGTGCCCGGGTCCACCATCAGGGGAGTGGCTACACCGCCCACGGTGAACCATACCGTGCCGTGCCCGACAAGGTCGTCCACCGATCCGTAGCCCTGGGAAACGTCCTTCCGCGCTGTGGCCAGGCTCTCGACGATGATCTCGTAACTGCCGGTCGCCGCCGAGGAGTTTGCTGTGGCGGTGAGGATGTCTTCATGGGAAGAAGTGGCGCCCAGGGCGTTGAACTCGCCCATGGTGTCCAGACGGGCGGCCGCACCCTGCAAGGCCAGCAATTTTGTTTTCAGGATGGAAAGGGCCGCGAGTTGGTTCTGGAAATCGGTGCGCCGGTTTTCCAGCCGGTAGACCGGACGGCGCCGGAGCTCCACCAACTGGGCGACAATACTGGCGGTATCCAGCCCGGTGGCCAGGCCGGTAAATGAGACGGTGCTCATGGTGAACTCCAAGTGTTCCGTGCAACCTGTGGCCGTTCGCGGAGTGCGAATGCTGTCAGGTTTTGCGGTCGATGACCATGCCCGAAAGATCGTCCCAATTCCCGTTCAGGTTGAGGACTTTCTCGGGCGAGAAACTGGTCACCAGGGTGCCGTCGATCTTGCGGATCTCGATGAGGTAGTTCCGGCTGTCGGATTGGGGTTTGAAACCCACCAGATACGGTTCGGTCGAGGCCTTGCGGATGGCATCCGAAACCCTGGCCACGAATTCGCGCATCTTGTCAGGATCCAGGTACTGTTGACCCCTTGCCGGCTGAGGGGGCGGAGCCTGAACTCCGGCCTCTGCCAAGGTTTCCCTGACAGAAGTGGATTCGGTCGGCTCGGTGATAAGACCCTCGTCCGATTTCAAAGGGATTATATTTTCCTGAACCTGACCCCCCGGTCCAGTGGGCACAAGGCCCTGGTTTTGTCCAATTGTGTTCATGTCTTCCACTCCCGCTCGGGAGAAATCCCCTTCTCCGTATCAGCAGAATGTCCTTCTTTGCCCCATTGGGGGTTTTTGGTGACCTCGCCCCATGGTCTCCGTCCATGCAGGTTGGAGGAGGAGGCGAGGTCGCCTTATTCTGCCCGTCAGCTGACGAGCAGGCTCAACGCCAGTCCAGGCACGAGATTGGCCTGGGACAACATGGAGATCCCAGCCTGCTGCAGGATCTGATAGGACGTCATCCTGGAAGTCTCGTAGGCGACATCCACGTCCCGGATCCGGCTGTTGGCAGCGGCAAGATTCTCGGCTGTCATGCTGATGTTCCGGATGGTCGACTCGAGCCGGTTCTGAACAGCTCCCCAGCCGCCACGGGCGGCGACCACGTTATCGATGGCGGTATCGATTTCACCCATGGCCAGCTGGGCTTCGGCCACGGTTTCAATGGTGTTCACGATTCCCAGATCGGCAGCGGTATGGGACTGGCTCAGATCGACCGAAATCCTGTCCTGAGGTAAATTGGTGATGCCGACCTGAATCCCGACCACGCCGCCGGTACCGTCCAGCATTTTCACGCCGTTGAAGTCCGTGGTGGCCGCGATACGGTCCATTTCCTCAACGAGGGCGGCGTATTCATCGTTGAGATAGCCGCGCTCAGTGTCTCCAAGTGTCCCGTTGAGTGACTGTTGAGCCAGCTCCTTCATCCTTTGCAAGATGTTTGAGACCTCGTCCATGGCGCCTTCGGCAGTTTGCAGCATGCTTATGCCGTCGGAAGCATTGCGGCTGGCCTGGTTCAGGGCCCTGATATCGGCTTTCAAGTGTTCGCTGATGGCCAGACCGGCAGGGTCATCCCCGGCCCGAGTGATGCGCATCCCGGAACTCAGCTTTTCCATGGATTTGGCAAAGGCATTGGTGGCATTCGCAAGATGCCGCTGGGTTGAGAGGGATGCTACGTTGGTGTTGATGCGGATGGCCATGAGTTTTCCTCCTTGAAAACCATGCGGATACCGGTGATACCGGCGTTTATCCCGGGCCGCCTTGCCCAGGGTGGATATGGCGGTCTTGGGTTCTGGCCGCCATTCCTTGGGTTGTCATTCCCCATTTCGGCCATTTTGGTGGGAAACTTTAGCTTTTTTTGATATTTTGTAATTCATTTTGTTGCTTGCCAAGTACCGCCCAGGCCGGATAAATTCCTCGTAATTACCTGTATCCGGGAGATTTCATGGAAATTACCTCCTTCACCTCCGATCAATTCGAAGAATTCCTGACCCTGGTTGACCAGGCAGTCAGGCCAGTTGGCTCGCCCTCGCACGCCTGGGAGGATTCTCCCGTTGTTCTGGGCTCCGGAAACCGGAAAATGGTTCGCGGTATCTGTGCCGATGGCCGGGTCGCAGCCGGCGTGGCCTGCCTGGTCCGCCAGTTTCAAACCAGCTGCGGGACAATTCCCGTGGCCGGAATTGGCCGGGTGGTGACCCGGCCCGAGTATCGTGGGCGGGGTTTCAGCCGTGTTCTACAACGGGATTTGATCGACAGTCTCCGCCAGGCCGATGTCCCGCTGGCGGTACTCTGGAACGATCAACCCAATGTCTACCATGGCCAGGGGTTTGTTTCCGCGGGCTGGGAATTTCACCTGAACCTCGAGGGCCTGGCCCCGGATATGGATTTCCCGGCAGGTTTTTCCTGCCGAGATTTCCGGCCTGCAGACTCTTGCGCAGCTGAAGGTATCTACAACCGCCATCCTTACCGCACGGTCCGGCTGCCGGGTGACGGCGAGAAGTTGTACAGCATGCCCGGAACCCGCGGCCTGGTGGCCGTGGGCGAGGATGACCTGGTGGCCGCAATGGTTTTCTGCGGCAAAGGGGCCAATTTCCCGGAATATGTCCTGGAGTGGGGTGGACCGCTCGGACTGGTGTCGCCCCTGGTGGGCGAGGCGGTTCGTCGGGGCTGGGCCAAGCACCTGCTGGCCCCGCCCGGCGGCGAACCACTGGCCGGACATCTGTCTCTTGCGGGGGCCACGGTCCTTGCCCGGGACTCGGGCCACTGGCTCGTTGTCCAACCCGAACAGCTGGCCCGCTATCTTCAGGGGTCAGGACATGGGGCGGGCCGGGACCCGTCCGATCCGGCCGCCCTTCTGGGAACCGTGGGACCCGATGGCGTGGTCGTTCCCGGCATCCTGACCATTGCTATCTGGGGCTTCGATTCCGTCTGACCCTCAAGTTATTCGTGGGACTTGCCGATCCAGAATAACTCAAGGGAACCTCAGGTCCGGTCCATGGAACCAGCCGAAGTTCCCGGTTGGCACGGTTGGACATCACCAGGATAGGCATCACACTTGCAATCATGAAATACGTAGGAACAGTAAAAAACGCGGCCCTCAAAGGTAGGCTTGCCATGGTCATGGATCGAATTGGTGGATTATCACACATGGGTAAGGCGTTCCTGGACAAGTTCCAGGGATCCGACCGAACCGATTCCACCAGAGGTAAACCTGACCCGGAAAACGCCACCCCTGTCGCTTCGGCGGGCGACGCCAAGCGGTCGGCTCCTCTGGACAAAGCCGAGATTTCCCCGAAGGCTCATCAGCTCAATGATTTGCGGAATGCTGTCGATTCCGGTCGCGAAGCCCTGGATGGGGTGCCTGAAGTTCGCCAGGACCGGATGGCCGAAGTGCGTGCCCGCTTGAACAGGGGTTTTTATAATTCGGTCGATGTCCGCGCCCAGGTGGCCGAAAAGCTGAATGATGTAGCTCGCAACCTGGAGGACATCTGACCAAGGCCCACTAACCTCGGACTCCATCTTGCCTGGATTTTGAAACCTCCCGCCGTCCGGTTCCAGGGAGTGTTTTTTTTGTTTGCATATACTGGTAAATAACTTTACAGTTTTTCCTGCGATGGATCGCCACACATCTTTCACGATGTCAGGATTTGCTCATGGAAGACAAAATTTTCTGTCTCCCTTCACCCATTCCCCATGGTGCTATTTTTGTCGGCCCTTCCGATTGGCTGACCGAGTCGGCCCTTGGGGACAGGGATTGCCGGACCTTCGCTCAAGCGGACCTGGCCCTGTCCTGGCTGCGGGCCGCCGCCGCTGACGGACAGCAAGCCACCTCCCGCCTGGTTTTTCTCCACCAGGACGCCTTCGCCGGGGAAGAGGGCGCCGATCAACTGGTCAATTGGCTGGAAAGCCTGTCCGCTCTGCGGGCCCCGTATCTTCCCATATTTCTTCACGGCGATCTGACCGCTGAACCGCTGGTTCGTTTTTTTCGAGCTGGGTTGTTTGACGCCCTGGTCGTCCCGGTGGATCGGCGCCGCTGGGTCAACATGCTCATCAGGGCGGAAAAGAGATTCGAAATCCGTCAGCAGGGTCGGCTCATACTGGCCTCTTCCGGACAGACCCAGGATCTGTTGCGAAACCTGCGGCGACAGCTGGGGGATCAGACCGCCCGTTCGGCCAGCCAGATGTTGAATTCCCAGGAATCCCTGGAGGCCGCCAACCGTCAACTGAACGAAGCCATGGCGGAACTTTCGTTGCTCTACAGTTTCGGTCGCGAGCTGAGCGCCGCTGGAAACTGGGACGAGGTTTTGCGGGAAATCCTGAAGAGTCTGGCCGACTTCACCGGGGCCCGCGGGTCCGCCCTCATCCTGAGGTCGGCTCCCGGCGGCGCCTACTCACCTCGGCAGACCTGGCAGTGGGATGAATCGGCCTGGGACAAGGTCATCGTCGAACTCAAGGATCAGGTGGACCCCACCATTGCCGAGGGCATCCTGGCGCCCGGCGTTTTCAAGGTCGATCCCGGACGCCGCACCGAAGACAGTCCCGGCCGCCGCATCATTGCCTTGCCTCTTGAACACCAGGACCTTCGCCTGGGGTTTTTGTTGCTTTTACTGGCCGACCCGGTCGAACGCGACCGCGTCAGCCGGCGGTTCCTGCCTTTTCTCCAGGCCGTGCAAGTGGTTCTGTCCGAAGAGGTGGCCAGTGCTCAGTTGCAGGACCGTATACGCGACATCGGCACCTTCAACGCTCGAGTGCTGGAAACGGTCAACAGTTCCATCTGGGTGATTGATGAAAATGGCCGCACGGTTTTCTGCAACCGCGCCGGACAGCAATTGTTGACCGGCCATTCGTCCGCCGCCATGGATCCCGAAGAGATCCTGTTCCAGATTGGCAGGGGCCGCCGCGACGTTTCCGTCGGTGACTCAGCGGACGATCTGCCCGAACTTTTTCTGGACGGACGTTTGCGGCTCGATGAAGCCGACGGACTATTGCTGCCTTTCCTACGCGATTTGCCGGACAGTTTTTTCCGAGGTGAAGGCCAGGTGACCCGCACCGACGGGGCGGGCATTCCGGTCCTTTTGCAGACCTCGCGCATGCCCGGCAGCATCCCGGACCAGAACTGGCTGGTCGTTGTCGCCGAGGATCTCCGGGAAACGCGCAAACTCGAGGCCGAACGATTGCGTTCCGAACAGCTGGAAGGGCTGGTGGAGATGTCCGCCACCTTGGCCCACGAAATCCGTAACCCCCTGATGGGGCTCAGCGCCCAGGCCGAATTGCTGGCCGACCAGTTGCCGCCCGCGGACGACCGGTCCCGCTATATCGAAGTTATCACCGCTGAAGTGGACCGCATCGACGCTACCATCACGCGAATGCTTAATTTTGTCAGACCGTATGAACCGGCCCGGTCCCTTGCTTCGGTCGATGCCTTGGGGCGCGACGCGGTGGCCCTGGTCCAGTCGCGGGCCGAGGCGAAGAACGTTAGCCTGGAAATCCAGGTTGATCCTTTCGGTGACCATTCCGGCCCGGTGGAAATCGACGTGGATGCCGGGCAGATCAAACAGGTACTGCTGAACCTTATAATCAACGCTGTGGATGCCGTTCCGGAATCCGGCCGGGTCCACCTGAGAATTTCCGGCCGGGACAACCTGGCGCTGAGCGATCCGGCCCGAGGCACCCGCCGAGAGGGACCGGGCGTTATCATCGAGATCAGGGACAACGGTCCCGGATTCAAAGATGGGGATCTGACCCGCATCTTCCGCCCCTTCTATACCACCAAAAGCTCCGGCACCGGGCTGGGCCTCGCCATCTGCAAAAAGATCGTGGCCGCCCATGATGGACAGATCCTGGCCGGACGCGAACACGATTGGACTTTTTTCCGTGTCCTGTTGCCCCGTGACAGCGAAAGTCCGGCGGCCGGTCAGGCACAATTCGAGGAGAAGACATGAAACACAGGATCCTGATTGTCGACGACGAGGCCGCCATCCGATCTTCCCTGCTGGAATCCCTGACGGCCGAAGGTTATGACGCGGAAATTGCGGAATCCGGTGAGGAAGCCCTGGCCCGGTGCCATGGGGCGATTTTTGACCTGGTTATCACGGACCTGCGCCTGCCGGGGGTGGATGGGCTGGAAATCCTGAAGGCTCTTCGCAATCAGGGCAATGCCACGCCGGTCATCATGATGACCGCTTACGGCGACATGGAAACCGCCCTGGAGGCGATGGACTCGGGGGCCTACAAGTTCATCCCCAAACCCTTCAAGCTCGGCGAAATTAAAAAGCATGTGAGGGCGGCCCTGCGCGCCACGAACGATGACCGCGAAACGAAGGCCGAAACGGCCGCGGACGAAACAGGGGGACAGGCTGTTTCGCCGGGATCGACACACGGTTTCAGCGGCCTTTACATGAGCATGATAAACGCCTGCCCGGGCCTGGGAAAGGTCGCCAAAGTTCTGGAGAAAATAGGGGCCAGCCGAAGCGGCAACGATACTTCAATCCTCATCCAGGGCGAGTCAGGTTCGGGAAAAGAAATCGTGGCGCGTGCCGTTCACGAAGTCAGCCTCGGTCACTCGGACCGGTTCATGGAAATCAACTGTGCCGCGGTACCCGAGACCCTGCTGGAGAGCGAACTTTTCGGTTACGAAAAAGGCGCTTTCACCGACGCCAAGGGACGCAAGGAAGGTTTGTTCGAACTGGCCGGGAGCGGCACCATTTTTCTGGATGAAATCGGGGAGATGGGCGTCCTGCTCCAAAGCCGCCTGCTGCGGGTTCTGGAAAACCGGCGCTTCCGGAGGGTTGGAGGCAAGGATGACCTGCACGTGGAGGCCCGGATTGTGGCCGCCACCAACCGGCGCTTGAACGAAGCCATCGAAGACGGTTCCTTTCGCAACGATCTGTACTACCGGCTGCAGGTGGTGGAAATCGAAGTCCCACCTTTGCGGGAACGTCCCCAGGATCTGGAAATCCTGATCAATGCCTTCCTGCGTGAATTAAATGCCCAGCTGGGACTCCACACCGAGCAGATCGATGGCCGTCTGCTGGAAGTTCTGCAGAAATATCCCTGGCCCGGAAATGTCCGGGAACTGAAAAACGTGTTGAAGCGGATCGTCATTCTGGAGGAACCGGCCAAGCTGCTGGAAAGCCATTTCCCTGGTCATATTCTCGATGGGCGGAATCCTCGGGGATCTTCCCGGCAGCAAATGATGGGACAGGCTATGGGGTTGATTCCCCTTTCGGAGGTTGAAAAGCACCACATCCTGTACATCCTGGATAAGACGGAAAACAACAAGTCCAAGGCCTCCCGGATTCTTGGCATCAGCCGGCAGACCCTGCGGGAAAAATTGAGGATTTACGAAGAAAGCCAAACTCAGAAGGATGATCTGAAATCAGATCATGCGGAGGCCTGAGAGGCCTATTCCAGGTACCTGAGCCCAGCCAGCGGTGCCCGGTTCCTGGTTTCCCGCGCCTGACCACAAACTGACCACGCGGTGATCACTTGTTGAGGCTCCGAAATGCCGGAGCCTCAATTTTTGGCCCACAATTGGGATTAAATTCCTTAATAATCTTTATAGAAGAACATCGTAAACTAAGGCTTATAAATCTTTTAAGAAAATACTTTCCATTTATATACTCGGATTTTGCTTTCCTCTGCCCGGATTGCCCCACCCAAGCCGGAAAAGGCATGCGGTTTGCCCATTTAGGCTGAGATCTGTCGATATTCCTTCATCAGGATATGGCCGAAATGCGTCGCCAATCGAAAAAAATCCTATTCCTTGTCGTTGCCACCGGATTCCTGTCCGCTGGCTTGGCTGAGGCCGAGAACCTTCCCGAATCCCAGGATATACCATTGCCGTTGGCCCTGTCCTACACGGCTTGGGTTTCCTCCCTGGAACAGGACACCCCGGCAACCGCCGTTTGGCAATTCCCTTTTGGGGCGCCGCAACCTTCCGGTCTCAGCGAACAAGAACTGAAAATTGTGGTCTCGTTGCGGCGTCTGGTTCTGAACGGCAATCCCGAGGAAATGGAACCTCTCGCCGACCAGGTGGCCAGACGCCAGGGTGTCATGCCAGCGCAGATGCTTTTCTGGTTGGCCTATACCCAGGGACAGCTCGGACAGCAGGAGGCTTGCCTGGCCAACCTCAGGAAACTGCTGATGATTCCCGAAGCCTGGCCTCCTCTGGAAAAGGGTCAGCGGGCCTGGGTCCTGACCGAAACCGCCGATCTATTGTTCCTTTTGGACAACAGGACCGCAGCTGCGGACTGCTACACCAGGTTGTCGGTTTCCCCCGTTGATCATTTGAGGCTCTGGGGACAGTTCCAGCTGGCCGGCATGGCCTTTCTGGACCGGGATTTTGAACAGGCCAGCGAACGGTACCACTTCGTCTGTGAAGGTGACAAACCCGCCACCTGGCGCGGACATGCCTGCGCCATGGCCACAATTGCCGAACGGTTGAGCCGGCTGGGGAAAGAGGGTGAAGCCCGTGACGACTTTTCCGCATCTGGCCCCTGAGACCGAACGCACCGAAGAGGACTTGTTGGCTCGCCTTCTGGGTCTGTATGAAGAAGAAAGACAACTTTACGTCCGGGTCCTGGAACTGTCCCGCCAGCAGGGGGAACTGGTGAGCAGGGGGGAACCCTTGGCCAGCGTCCGTCGCCTCCTGGAAACAAAAAATGAATGCCTTGACCTGATAGGACGCCTGGAAATGACCGAACATCGCAGCAAGGTGGCCTGGGAAAAGGGCCGCCACCAATGGTCCACCTCCGGTCGGCGAAAATTGCACGAGGCCATCCAGGAAGTGGCCAGGCTAATCGAGGAGATCCTGATCTGCGAAGAGAAAAACGACCTCTTCCTCATCGAACAGACAAGGGTGGTGTAATGACCTTGGCCCTGACACAGGTTACCGGCGAATCGGGTGAACGGACGGAGGATTCGAGCCGCCGTCCGGAACGTCGTCTTTTGGTGGGGTACCTGCACAAGACCAGTAACACCCTGTGCGGCATCAAGGGGTACGCCAGTCTCATCGCGGACAGAGAAATGCCCGACGGCCAGGCCGGCCAGTGGGCTCGTAAGATCATTCGTGAGGTCGAACGGATGGAAGAGATATTCCGTTCGGTGGGCGATTTGACTCGCGGGCGGCAAAACCCCGATACGGGAATCGATTTGCCGCGGCACGTGACCGAAACGTCGCGCGCCCTGGCGTCCCACCTGGGAAACATGAATCTGGTGGTCCGGGACCTTCCTCAAGGGGAACTCAGACTACCGGCGGCGGACCTTGCCCTGATACTGGGCGAGGTGCTCAAGAACTGCGCTGAAAGTGCGGGCGCCGACCTGACCAAGGTGAATGTGGATATGACCGGAGTGTCCCTGGAAGGTGGCCGCATTTTCCTGGAAATCAGTGACGACGGGTGCGGCATGAATCGGGAGCTGACCGAACAGGCGTCCGCCCCGTTTATCACTACCAAGGACAACCACCACGGCGTGGGTTTGACCCGGGTCGATACGCTGATGGAGATGTACGGACTCGAATGGGGTCTGGACAGCGAAGAAGGTCGCGGCACCCGTGTATTCCTGGAAGTAGCGGAAGCGGAATGAACCAGCACTCCTTCAACAAGGAAAGGGACATGATGTCCGCCAAACCAAAGATCCTGGTCGTGGACGACGAACCCACCATGCGGGATTTTTTGAAATCCTCCCTGGGGGATCGATTTCACGTCAGCACGGCCGCCAATGGTAAGGACGCCCTGGCCATGCTGCTGGCCGAGAGGTTCAGCATCGTGCTTTCGGATGTGCAGATGCCCGGGTCCGGGGGTATGGAACTGCTGCAGAAAATTCGGGAAGGGCTCGACTACACGCCCTGCGTGATCCTGATGACGGCCTTCGCCAGTGTGGAACAGGCCGTCCGGGCCACCAAGTGCGGAGCCGACGACTACATCTGCAAACCTTTCGGGCTCGACCAGCTGGATCATGTCCTGCAGCGGGCCGTCTCTTTTCGTCAGCTTCACCGGGAAAATAACAACCTGCGCGCCAACCTGGTGGACCGGGCCGAGAAACACGGCTTGCTTGGCAACAACCCGGCCATGGACCTATTGCGTGAGAAGATTGCCATGATCGCCGATTCGCGGGGCACCGTCCTGTTGCAGGGGGAAAGCGGCACCGGAAAAGAAGTTGCCGCCCGGGCCATCCACGAATCGGGGGGGCGCAAAGACGGCCCGTTTATTCGCATCAACTGCGCCGCCATCCCCGAAACTCTGCTCGAGGCCGAACTGTTCGGTTACGAACGAGGGGCCTTCACAGGAGCGGTCCAATCCAGCCAGGGGAAATTCGAATTGGCCGACGGCGGCACCCTGCTTCTGGACGAAATCAGTGAAATGCCTTTCCCCATGCAGGCCAAATTGCTGAGGGTGCTGCAAGAACGGGAATTCATGCGGCTGGGCGCCCGCTATTCCACCCGGTCGGATGTGCGCATCATCGCCACCACCAACGGCAATCTTCATGAACTGATCAAGGAGCGTCGGTTTCGTGAAGATCTTTTCTACCGGCTGAATGTCATCCCCTTGATGATGGTGCCGCTCAGGTCTCGCAAGGACGATATCCCCCTGCTGGCCCGCCATTTTTGCCAGAACTTCTGTGCCGAGAACAACAAACCGGTCATGGAAATCACCGATGGGGCCCTACGCGGTCTGATGGCCAGAGAATGGCCCGGCAACGTGCGTCAGTTGCAAAACGTTATCGAGCGGGCGGTTATCCTTGCGACCGGACCTACCCTGGATGAAAAGGTGCTCGGACTGGCCGATGAAATCGATGCCACAGCCCCGGTGGACCAGCTATCTCCGGACATGACCCTCAAAGACATGGAGAGGGAACTGATACTCCGAAAACTGTCCAACACACGCGGCAACCGAACGCAGGCGGCCCATGAACTGGGTATCAGCGTGCGGACGTTGCGCAACAAACTGAATCTCTATTCCGACTTGGGCGTGGAGATTCCGGGATGAAACGATGATCAAAACCGGATTGTTCGATCAGGAACACCTGGCCGTTCTTAAAAAAGCCGTGGACGTCTACGGCCGTCGGCACCAGGTCACCGCCCAGAACATCAGCAACGTGGAAACGCCGGGATACCAGTCCCAGCGTTTGAAATTCGAGGAGCTGCTGAGCACCGAAAGGATGCGGCTCAAAGGATACCAAACCCACCGGAACCACTTGCCCATCGGTGGTGGAAATTTCGAGCAGGCCCGTGATGAAATCGTGGACAGCGAAGGCGGTTTCGACAATGGGGTGAACAATGTGGATATCGATAACGAAATGACGAATCTGGCCACCAACGATCTCAGCTACCGCATGGCCACCAGGCTTCTAAGCATGCGATACAACGTGTTGCGGGGCGCCATCAAGGGTCAGATCAGGTAAACAAGGAGCAGGAAATGAGTGAAGGATTGTTCAGCGCCATCAAGATCAGCGCCTCCGGACTGCGGGGTCAGCGAACCAAGATGGATGTGGTGGCCCGGAACCTGGCCAATGCGGAGACCACGCGGACAGCCGACGGCACACCCTACCGCCGGCAGCGGGCCATTTTCGAACAGGTCCTCAGCGACAAGTTGAAAAGACATTCGGTGAGCATGGGATACGCGGCGGAAAACCCCCTGTCCCGTACCCATCCGGCACACATGGGCGCTCCCAGCCGGACCTCCGTTCTGGGAGGTGGCGGTATGTCCAGCGAAGTGGGGGTGGCCCTGGATTCCTCGGAATTCCGAGTGGTCCATGACCCCGGCCATCCTGACGCCGACGAGCAGGGTTACGTTCTGATGCCCAACGTCAACCCCATCTCCGAAATGGTCGACATGATCACCGCCAGCAGGGCCTACGAGGCCAACGTGAGCGCCGTCCAGACGGCCAAGGACATGTTCAACGACGCTTTGAAGATCTGACCGGGAATGTCCGGCCCTTTGACCGAAACGAGGAAATGAAATGTCCATCGGCAGCATAAAATCTTTGGGATCCGTTGATCCGCGTGCGGCCTACGGTGGGATCCAGAGCGTTCCGGAGCCGCGGACCTCCTTCATGGACCAGTTGAAAAACGCCGTGGCCGAAGTGGATCAGTTGCAAACCAACCGCGAGGAAATGGTGGAACAGATGGTCACCGGCCAGGTGGCCGAAGTCCACGATGTCATGGTTGCGGCCAAGGAATCTCAACTGGCCTTCGAGTTGCTACTGGAAGTAAGGAACAAATTGCTGGAGTCCTACCAGGAAATCATGCGCATGCAGGTTTAACGGTCGGATTCAACCCGGATATGAGGTATTGCAGTGGATGGATTCAGGAACGTTGCGGACAACATCAAGAACCGTATCGGTGCGCTTTCCTTCAATCAAAAGGCTCTGCTGGGGGCCATGGCCACCGCCAGCGTGATAAGTGTCGCGGTGTTCACCCTGTGGCTGCAACATGAGGAAACCGCCGTTTTGTTCACGAATCTGACCCCTGAGGACGCTTCGGTGGCTCTCGATGAACTCGCCAAACTGGATGTCAAAGGGGACCTGGTCAATGGCGGAACCACCATCCTGGTGCCGGAAAACTCCGTTCATCGTCTGAGGGTGGATCTTGCGGGCAAGGGAATTCCCTCAAGCGGAACCGTGGGCTTCGAGATCTTCGACGGCAAGCAATACGGCCTCACCGAATTCCTGCAGAATGTCAATTTCAAACGGGCCCTGGAGGGCGAACTGACCAAATCCATTGAGTCACTGCAAGGAATCCAGTCAGCACGGGTCCACCTGGTGCTGCCCAAACCCTCGATTTTCAAAAAATTGGACGCTCCCGCAACCGCAAGCGTGGTTTTGCAAATGGGAACGGGTGCTCGGTTGCAGGAAAGCCGGATTAATGGCATTCAAAGCCTGGTGGCCGGCAGTGTGGAAAACCTGGACCCGGGTCAGGTGACGGTTATCGACCAGTTCGGCAAGGTCCTCTCGGTGGAGATCAAGGACGGCGAGACCGGTCGCACCGAGGATCAGTTGGCCCTGCGGAAAGAGGTGGAAGGTTACCTGGCACAGAAGGCCGGCCTCATGCTGGACCGGGTGCTGGGCGCCGGTCGTTCCATAGTTCAGGTGGACGCGACCTTGAACTTCGAAAAGATCGATCGCGAGAGGGAGATTTTTGATCCCCGAAATACGGTCGTGCGTAGCGAAGTTCGGCAAGAAACCACAGACGCAGTTGACGGAAGCAGCGACGAAAACAATACCACCAACTACGAAATCAACCGGACGGTGGAACACATCGTGGGCGACACCGGCGGCGTCAAACGGCTTTCGGTGGCCGTTTTCGTGGATGGTCATTACGAAACGGCCCAGAACAACGCCGCGCCCCTGTACCTGCCACTGACCGAAGACGAAATGTTGCAGCTGCGCCGGATCGTACAGACCGCCGTTGGGGTGGACGCGGTGCGGGGCGACCAGATCGAAATCGTCAACATGCAATTTAATCAGCCTGAGGTCATCGAGCCGGGCCCCTTCGGAAGTCCCAGCTGGATTGAGCTACTTACCCGATACGGGCCGAAGACCTTTGTATACATCCTATTCGCGGTCGTTTTGCTGAGCTTGCGCAAGGGAATCGGCAAATTGCTGTCGACCGAGTACTCGCCGACAAGCCGTCGGACTCATCAGGCCAACGACAACCGGGATTCGGAACATTTTGAGGGCATTCCCGACATGGACGACCAGGTCATCGACGACATCAAAGACTACGCGTCGGAAAATCCGGACCGCGTTGCCGACGTGGTTCAGTCCTGGATTCATGAAATGAACCTTGGCGATACGCCGAAGGAAACGGTGGGTGACAACAGTGAAAGATAACGCCGTACGCAAGGCTGCCGTATTCTTGATGACCCTCGGACCCGATGCGGGGGGTAAGGTGCTTTCCCAGCTTCCGGAAAAGATGGTGGAAGAACTGACCCACTCCATCGCCAGCATGGGTCCGGTGGGTTTGGACGAAAAGAAGAAGACCCTCAACGACTTCATTTCCAGCAGCGGTCAGATTTCCGGCATCGCCACCGGCGGTGAGGAGATGGCCAAGCAACTCCTCGAAGCGGGCTTCGGTTCGCGTCGCGCGAATTCCATGCTCAGCCGGGTTACCAGCTACAGCGAAATCAAGAGTTTTGAACATCTGAAGGATGTCGACCCCCTGACCATCGCCAACTACTTGCGCAACGAGCACCCCCAAACCGTAGCCGTTGTCCTGGCCCACATGGATCCCAGAGCGAGCGGCCCCATCCTGGCCCTGATGCCGGCCGATATGCAAGGGGATGTGGCCCACCGCATGGCTGTTCTGGAAGCGCCCAATGCCGAAACACTTCTTGCGGTCGAGAAGGTCCTGGCGGGCCAGATGCAGGGAGAGCTTTCGGCCAAGGAGGCCAAGTACGGCGGCCGCAAGCAGGTGGCCGACGTTCTCAACGAGGTGGACCGTGTCGTCTGGCAGGAAATTCTCGACGAAATGCGGGAGATCGACGACGAAGTGGCCAACGAGGTGAACAACCTCATGTTCGTTTTCGAGGATATCGTCCTTCTCAACGATTCCCACATCCAGGAGATCCTCAAGGAAATCGACGGCAAGGAACTGACCCTGGCTCTCAAGGGAGCCACCAACGAAATCCGGGACAAGGTTTTCGGGAACATGTCCAAACGGGCCGCCCAGGGGATCATGGAAGACATGGATTACATGGGTCCGGTGCGGTTGGCCGAAGTGGAGGAATCCCAGAAACGGATCGTGGAAGTGATCCGGACTCTGGAGGAAAACGGTACCATCACCATCGGAAAGGGCAGCAAGGATGCGGAAATGGTGTCCTGAACCCTTTGACCGGCCCCTGGACGAATCCCCGGCCTCCGGAGACAATCAGCTCCCCTTTGAACAAGATTCACCCGGCGGGGGCGACCTGCCCCAAGGTGGTGATTTGGGGTTCGAGAAGGACCTGTACCTTTCGGACCGTCATTCACTTTGGGACTTGATGAACCAGGTGGAAAAGGACCAGCTGCTGGAAAAAGCCCGCGAAATTCTGCAACCCGAATATGAAGAACGGGAGTCCGAACTCCGTCGCCAGCACGAGGAAAGAACGGCGGCCATCCGGGTCGAAAACGACCTGCGACTTAACAACTGGGGTAAGGAAGCGGCGGCCGCCTGGAATCAGGAATTAAACCACCTTTCAGCCGAAGCGGCGGGGCTTTCCTTGGCTCTGGCCCGACAGATCATCCGGGATACCGTCAAGGTGGATCCGGATTTCCTTTCCCGCACCGTGGAAACGGCCCTGTTCAAGATCCAGGAGGGGCTACCTTTGACCGCCGTCGTTCATCCGGATGATGCCGTCTTACTTACCGAAAACCCCGACCTGATGCATCGGCTTCGAATCGACACAGTGCTCCCGGACCGACGCGTGGAAAAGGGTGGCTGCCGCCTGCGCTCCGGTGCCCGCGAATGGGACGCTACTTTGTCCGGCCAGATGGAAACCTTGGCCGAAGTGGTCACAGAGGCGCTGGCTGAGGCCGGGGGCCTGCCGCTGGCCCATGCGGGAGGCGAAGATGATTGCCTCCTGGACTGAGCTTCAAGGAACCATAGGTAAAACCGACACCATCAGGACCGTCGGCAGGGTCCGGAACCTCGTCGGCATGGTGGTGGAGGTCGAAGGTCTGTCCGCCCCTGTTGGTTCTCTGTGCCGAATCCACGCCGGCAGGCATGAACCGAACGTACTCAGTGAGGTCATCGGTTTTCGTGACGACACCCTGCTGCTGATGCCCTATCAGAACACCCGGGGAGTGGCCGCCGGGCGGCCAGTGGACCTGATCTCCCGGAAGTTGACCGTTCCGGTCGGCCGGGGGCTTCTCGGTCGGGTGATTGACGGGCTGGGAAACCCCCTGGACGGTGGTCCGACCCTGACCGGTCTCCCGCGTATGGCTCTCGGAAACCAGGCCCCTGCGCCCCTGAAAAGACAAAGGTCAGCCGAGGTCTTGGGAACCGGCATCCGTTCCATCGACAGCATGATCACCACGGTCCGCGGTCAGCGCATGGGATTGTTTTCCGGCAGCGGCGTGGGTAAATCCATCCTTTTGGGTATGCTGGCGCGAAACGCGTCGGCCCAGGTCAACGTCCTGGCCCTGATCGGGGAACGCGGTCGCGAGGTTAAAGAATTTCTGGAGAGGGATCTCGGCCCTGAAGGACTGGCGCGAAGTGTGGTGGTGGTTGTCACCTCCGATGAAAGCGCGGTCATGAGGGCCAAGGGCGCCGACACGGCCATGACCATTGCCGAATCATTCCGGGAAAACGATCAATCCGTGCTCTTTTTGATGGACTCGGCCACCCGTTACGCCATGGCCCTGCGCGAAATCGGCCTGGCTGCCGGGGAACCGCCCACCACCAAGGGATACCCACCTTCGGTTTTTGCCGCCCTGCCACGATTGTGCGAAAGGGCCGGCTGGTCAGCGGTAAATTCCATGACGGCTTTTTTTTCCGTCCTGATCGAAGGGGACGATATCCAGGACCCGGTGGGGGATGCCATGCGTTCCATCCTCGACGGACACATCATGCTCAGCCGCGACCTGGCGCGAAGCCACCACTATCCCGCCGTGGATGTCCTGGGCAGCGTCAGCCGGTTGCGAAACGAGGCCGTCGCCACGGAAGACCTCCAGGCGGGTGCCCGGCTCATGGCTTGGCTGAAAGCCCTGGAAGACAACCGGGATCTCATCAACATCGGCGCTTATGTGGCGGGGTCTGACCGGATCCTCGATCAAGCGCTGGAAAAGGAAACCGCCATCAAGGATTTCCTGACGCAAGAAGTGAAGGAAAGTTTTTCCGCGGAAGGCACCCTGTCCGGTTTGCGGGAATTGACGGAGGTGGTTTGATGGCCAGCTTCCAATTCCGTCTGGAAAAAGTGTGGAAACACCGGCAAAAAATAGTAGACCAGCATTCGCTGGAAGTGGCCCGCGTCAATCGGCAGGTGTCGGCCCTGTCCCAAAGGGTCGTGAAAATCGATGGGGACATTCACCTTCAATCCTGTTCCATGGAACGCCCCCAGGGCCAGGAGTTGAACTCCCAGGATCTTACCACCGAGACAGCTTGGTTGAACCATCTTCACCAGCTTAGGGATGAACTGGACTTGCAATTGCGCGCTGCCTTGAAAGACCTGGATCGCCACCGGTCACGGCTGGCGGATTCATGGCGCGACCTGGAAGTGCTTTCCCGGCTCAAGGAACGGCAGACCGGAGTCTGGCAAAAGGAGCAGGGCAAACGCCTGCGCCGGGAAATGGATGAAATCGGGCAGAATCAGGTTTTTCGGTCCAGGGGGAGCAAGGATTCCCCCTGACAGGAACTAGTTGCCGGGTTTCCCGGAAAAAGCTGAGGACCCGGATTCATAGAAATCCCCAAACCTTTATCTTTATTAGAGATAGGGAGATTGGAAATATGCCAGTTTGGGCTTGCCCATGGCATCGGCATTGCGTGTCTGTCGGGACCGGGTGTCTGGATACCCGTCCGTTGAACCAGAAGGATCCAAAATGAAGAGTGTCCTTATCATTTCCGTGGTTACCTTTTTCCTCATTTTCGGGGGCCTGGGCATCTTGAGTAGCCAACTGGGCAGCAATCCCCTCGGCCGGCAGCAAAACTCCGAATCAGTCAAAGCCAAGGACGCCAGCCTGGTCATTAAAGGCCTTGAGGCCGAAAAAGCCCTGATTCGCCGAGAAAAAGAGGAACTTATTACCCTGCGCCAAGCCATCGCGGTTCAAGATCAGGTTCTGGAAGAAGGACGTCGCGAACTTGAGCTGATGGCCGGCGAAATTGAAGCCCAGCAGAGAGTCCTCAGCGAAGAAAAGGAGCGGTCGGTCGGACGCCTGGCCAAGATGTACGAAAATATGAAACCCGCCCAGGCCGCTCCGATCTTGAGTGCCCTGGAGATGGACATCCTTCTGGACATCATGACCCTCATGAAGGAGCGGGAAGCGGCCCGGATTCTGGCCAAGATGGAGGCGGGTCTGGCCGCCCGGATCAGCACCGAATTGAGCATGGGAGGGACCGGTTGATTTCCTCGTTTCCCAATCCGACCCCGCATGTCCCCACGGAAAATCCCCGTCCCCAAGCGGAGGGAGCAGATTCGCCCGGTTCCCAGCGGCGCGAGGTGCCGCAGCCCGCGGGGAACAAGGGGGAATCCTCATTTTCCCAGCTTCTTACCGGCGAACTAGGCCTTGCTCGTTCTGGCAGGCCCGAAGCCGAAGACAAGCACCACCTGAACATGGCCGCCAAAGAAGGCCAACCCAAGCACCAGGAAAATTTCGGGACCGACCCATCCACCCGTTACCACACCACAGCACCGAATGACGTTGGCCAGGGTGTGGAGGCAACCTTAACGGAACCTGAGCCGACGGTTAACCCCGAACTACTGGATGCTCGAATGCTGGCAGGCGCCCTGTCTTCATGGGGTGGATTGCCAGCCATGGTTCCGATGGGCCACCCGTTGGGATTGGCCAACACACCGGTGGCAGGAATTGCCCCATCAGCCGGAATGCCTCCTGAGGGAGTGGCCGGCCTGGCGGCGGAAATCGCCACCGGATACTCCGGAAAGAATGGCGTCCAGACCCTGACGGTGAACCTCGAGCCCGAACATCTGGGTCGCGTTGAAGTCCGGCTCCTGGCCAAGGGCGATCATCTTTCGGTACGCCTGATGGCATCGAATCCCGAGGCGGAATCGGCCCTGCGGGAAAATATCAAGGATTTGACCGAAGCGATCCAGGTCCGGACGGGCCGTTATCAACAGATGGAAGTCAGGGTTGAGCTCAGGGAAAGCCGTGAGCCTGACCAGGATTCCAATGAAAAAGAAAGCCCGGACTTTCACCACCAGGGTTCAACGGAAGATCGGGGTTCCGATCCAGAGACGGAAGACGAATCCCGTGAAAACCAACCCGATCAGGTGGCAACGGAGCCCGACCCTTGGGCCCAGGAAGGATAGACCATGCCGGTTTCAGGAATCACTGACGGATACGGGCCCGTGGTGGGGCAACCCGCGCGGGACAACGCCGCCGTCGACAAGATGGATTTCATGACGTTGCTGGTGGCCCAGATCAAGAACCAGGATCCCATGAGCCCCATGAATAACGCGGAATTCACCTCGCAGATCACCCAGTTCACCATGCTGGACGAAATGAAGGCCATGAACGCCAGGCTGGAAGAGAATCTGCTGGTGGGACAGACCATCAACAACACGGCCATGCTCTCTTTGGTGGGCAAGAATGTCACGGTCGAAGGCAACAAGATCTGGATGGACGAATCAGTGGCCTCGGAAAGCGTCGTGGCGGCTGATGGCCCCGGCAACGTCGTGGTTGAAATCACCGACGACACCGGTCACGTGGTGGCCACTTACAGTCGCTCGATAGAACGAGGTCTGAATGATGTTTCCTGGGATGGCCTGCTGGAAAACGGCGATCTGGCCGAGGACGGAAACTATTCTCTATCGGTCTCGCCTGCTGACGGTAGCGAAAGCGTTTCCTTCACCACATTGATGACCGGCCCGGTTGAAGGATTGCGTTACGAAAACAACATGGCGGTGGTCATCATCGGTGGCCAGGAATACTACGTGGCCGACATCTACAAAGTAAGTTAAAGGGGTGGCCAGGAAGGCCGTTCCATAATCGGGAGGATCCCATGTTCAGGTCTCTATACTCCGGCGTTTCGGGAATGGCCGCTCAGATCACCAACCTCGACGTCATCGGCAACAACATCGCCAACAGCAGCACGGTGGGGTTCAAGTCCGGGCGTGTGACCTTCAACGAAATGCTCACCCAGACCATCAAGGGCGCGACCAGACCCGTCAGCGGGGGTTTGGGAGGGACCAATCCCCAGCAGATCGGGTTGGGGACCCGGGTGGGAAGCATCGACACCCTGTTCAACCAGGGCACCTTCCAGACCACGGGTAAAAAGACCGACCTGGCCATCCAGGGCGACGGATTTTTCATCCTCCACGACGGTACCAGCCAGGTTTACAGCCGCGCTGGGGTTTTTGGACTGGATAGCCAGAGCATCCTGGTGAATCCAACCACCGGATGGCGGGTTCAGGGTGTGATGGCCGACGCTCTGGGCAACATCGGAAACGGTCCGTTGAGCGACATCTTCATTGATCCGGGGCTGGTCATGCAGGCCAGTGCTTCGACCAACGTCGAGCTCTTGGGAAACCTGGATGCCGACAGCGACCCCACCGGCACGGTGACCCAGACCCAGACTTTTCTCGCGGCGGCCGACGGGACCGACCGATTGGTCACCATGTCGGCAATGGGCCAAGGATCCTTGGGCCTGGCTGTCGGCGATGTCATTCATATCAACGGAACTGCGGGCGGATTCCCCCTGTCCGTGGCCACCTTCACCGTGGCCGAGGAGTCCACACTGCAGGACATGGTTTCCTGGCTCAACCGTTCCATGGACATCACACAACAGGACGTGACCTTCAGCCTCGATGCCTCAGGCGCCCTGCAGGTCGCCAACGACATGGGGCAGGATGTGATCGGGCTGTCCCTCTCGTCGGGAAACCTGGCCCCCTTCAATGCCAGTTTTATTTTTGAATCCACCATCTGGGCCGGCCATACGAGCAAGTCGCAAGAGTTGCGCGGCTTTGCCTTGGAATCAGATCTTTTGGCCAACCTTTACGATGCCAGCGGGAATCCTCTGGATATCGATCTTCTCAATCCGGCGGCATCATTGACCCTGAGCGGAGCGGTGGGAGGGATGCCCGTCACGGACCACACCATGGCCGTGGGCGCGGGGTCCACTCTCGGCCAGCTGATGCAGGAAATCCAGTTCACCCTCGGCCTGAATTCCCAGCCGGTGGTGCTCAACGACGTGGGTCAGATCATCGTTTCCGGTGAAGCGGGAACCGATGCGGCCCTCAGTGGAATCTCGGTCCGGGAAACGGGAATCAGCAACCCGGTTCTGGAGGGGGCCTTCGGCTTCACCCAGATCCAGGCAGCCACCGACGCCCAGGAGTATTCCCTCGCCACCACGGTTTACGATTCCCTGGGAGCCGAACATACCGTTGCCATCGCTTTTACAAAAATCCCGGGACAGAACGAATGGACGTGGACGGCCAGCATGGAAGGCGGCGAAACCATTCTCTCCGGCGGATCCGGGCGTGTGACTTTCGCCGACAACGGGGCTTTGAGCAGCTACACCTACGATGATGGATCCGGATCCCTGACCTTTCAACCTCAAGCGGCCGGCAATCAGGGAGCGGCCAATGTGGTTTTGAACCTTGATTTCGGCGAACCGGGAACCCTGACCGGTCTTACCCAGTTCGCCGGCACCGGGGTCATGCAGTCCATGGCCGACGGTTTCGGGGCCGGCAATCTCCTGGATTTCAGCATCGGACAGGACGGCGTTATCACCGGGATATTCTCCAATGACACAACCCAGGATCTGGCCCGCATCAGCTTGGCCCAGTTCGCAAATCCCGAGGGGCTGAGCCGGGTCGCGAACAATACGTACCGGACCAGCGGAAATTCCGGCCTTGCCCAGGAAACCTTTGCCGGACAGGGCAATGCGGTATCCCTTGTGTCCGGTGCGCTGGAAAACAGTAACGTGGACCTGGCCAAGGAATTCACGGATCTGATCGTGGCCCAACGCGCTTTCCAGGCCAATAGCCGGGTCATCACCACCGCCGATCAGGTGATGCAGGAACTGGTCAATCTCGTGGGATAATTCACGGTTGAGAGGAAACCAGTCGTAGCAAGGAGCTAAAGTCCATGATCAAAGTCACGAAACTTAATGGGAACGGGTTGGTGGTCAATGCGGACCTCATCGAGTTCATCGAAAGCACACCCGACACCCTGATCAGCCTGACCACCGGTCGCAAGATCATGGTGCTGGAAGAGCTGGACGATGTGATTCGACTGGCCGTGAGTTACCGGGCCCAAGCCAGGATCTATCCGGTTCCCGCCGGGGGCACGGGATCGGTTTTCGAGGGATGACCGGAAAGAAGGACATCCGCGACATGTGTGGTTTTCGACATAGCAACCTGGGAGACAGGCCGTGGACATAGCGACACTCATCGGTCTTGCCGCGGCTTTCGGCCTGGTCGGGTGGTCCATTCAGTCGGGTGGCAACCTGAGCGGGTTCGTGAATCTTTCGGCCGCCGCCATTGTATTGGGGGGTACCTTCGGCTCCCTGCTTGTCAATTTTCCCATGTCCCGCTTGATCGGACTTGTCAGTATCCTCAGAAAAACCCTGATTTTCGCCCAGCCCAGACCCGATGACGTCATCACCAAGATGGTCCTGTACGCCGAACGCGCCCGTCGGGAGGGCATGCTCGCCCTGGAAGACGATTCCGAAACCGAAACCGACGATTTTCTTCGCAAGGGTCTGCGTCTGGCCGTGGACGGAACGGATCCGCAATTGCTGGAGAAAATCATGCAGACCGACGTCCAGCAGATCGAAAACCGCCACGGTGAAGGGGCCCGCATTCTGTCGGCGGGGGGGACCTACGCCCCGGCCTTCGGCATGATCGGAACCCTCATCGGACTGGTCAGCATGCTGACAACCTTGTCGGACCCCGCCAAGATCGGAGCCGGAATGGCCACCGCCCTGGTCACCACCTTTTACGGGGCGGTCCTGGCCAACGCCCTGTTTTTGCCCCTGGCCGGCAAGCTGGAAACCCGGTCCCGTGAAGAGATATTGAACAAGGAAATGATCATCGACGGAATCATGGCCATCCAGAGCGGCGATTCCCCGCGCATCGTGGAGGAGAAGCTGAAATCCTTCCTACCGCCAACCCTTCGCCGCAAGGTCGAAACCGCCAAGGAAAAGGCCGCCTGACCGGCCTGAGAATGGCGACATGAAATAAACGGGAGTCCGGAAACCCAATGAGTTCGCGAAAAAGGAGCCCCATCACTCAGCGCAAACCAGACGGCTGGATCATGACCTATGCCGACATGATGAGTCTGCTGCTTACCTTTTTCATCCTGATCGTTTCCTTTTCTACCCTACAGCAATCCAAGTTCAAAAAGGCCGCCCAGTCCCTTCAGGAGGCTTTCGGGATCTTGGAGCATCCCGAATCGGCCATCGAATTCAAAAACCCCGTCTATCCGGACATTCGCAAGGAGAATGTCGATGACGAGGTTTATTACGAAATGCGCGAAATTGAGCAGGTCATCCTGGAAAACGGATTGGATCAGGAAGTCCAGGTTCAAGTCCAGGACAACGGGGTTTTGTTCAGGATCCAGTCTCCTTTTCTATTCGCCTCGGGACAGGCCGACCTGAAGGACGAGTCCCGCCCGATCCTTCAGGAACTCACGGTCCTTTTTCGCAAGTTCCCCTACCAGGTCCGCATCGAGGGGCACACCGATAGTTTGCCCATCAGATCCACCCGGTATCCGTCCAACTGGGAGCTTTCGGCGGCCCGGGCCGTAACCGTGGCACGATACTTTCAAGGATTGAATTTGCCGCCGGAAAGAATCGCGGCAACTGGATTCGGGGAATACCACCCGATCGCGGACAACGCCACCGCCGGGGGGCGGGAAAAGAACCGACGAGTGGAGATTTTCCTTCAATTGGACAAAAGGGATCTGCCCAGGGGGGCGGAATTGCCATTCGCCGATCCCCTTTTCCTGGAAAAGGGGTCTTGATACCAAGACCGCGGGGCGGATGAAATTTCGCCGGTGCGGCCGATAATCGACCCGCAGTCGGTTAGTTGAAGGGGAACACGCCAGGTTTACGAACGAACAAGGAGAACAGGCATGGCCGACAGATCGAAAACAAACCCCGATGAAACCCAACCCCAGGTTAAAAAAGGCTTTCTGGAGAACAAGGCCGTCCTTCTGGGATTGATCGTCATCGTGCAGGCTTTGGTTGCCATCGGCTTGACCCACTACGTACTTGTCCCCAAACTGACCGTCCAGCAGGCGGCCGTCAGCCCCGGCAACATTGCCGACCTTACTTCCGATGTGCCCCAGCGAGGGGTCATGGTGGGGCTGGAAGACATCATCGTCACCCTGGCCGGCGATTCCCGGCGTCCCCATTATCTGCGCATCAACATCAATCTCGAGGTGAAGGACAAGGTCACCGCCGAGGGAGTCAAGATGCGCCTGCCTCAAATGCGGGATGTCGTGATCATGACCCTGTCGGATAAATCCCTGGAAGACCTGAGCAAGCCCGGGGGGAAAATGAACCTTCGTGCGGAAATCTTCAAGCGGTTGGACGACAGCATTACCGGCGGAAAATTGATGAACGTCTACTTCTCGGACCTGGTCATCCAGTAATCCGAAACAAGGGAGCCCTCGGTGCCCGTCGAACTTGAAAATATATCCGGCGAAACCGACCGGGAAAACGACCCGGGGTTGGACGCTGCCCTGGATACGGCCCAGAATCTTACCGGGACCGTGGACAGTGGTCTGGAAATTGACCTCGACGAGGTCCTCAACGCCCCCTCGTACGAGGAAGACCTGGGGGACACCCCTGTTAAATACGATTTTCACCGGCCGCACAATATTTCCCGGGCTTTCCAGAAAAACCTCCAGGCGGTCGCCGACTATTTCGCCAAGAACGGGACCATTGATTTCACCAGCCGTCTACGCCTGGCCACGGACGTGAAATTCGTGGAACTGCGTCAATGCACCTACGCCGAATTCGTCAAGGATTTACCCCGACCAACCTGTGCCGCCATGGTGGAATTGCGGCCTTTGAAAGGGTCCTCGTTGCTTCACCTGGACCTGGGTCTGTCTTTTGTGTTCATGAAAAAACTCCTCGGCGGCCAGCCCGATCCTGAAATTTCCGTCCGGGATTTCACGGAGATCGAACGTGGCATCGTGGCCGATCTGATGGAACGGTTCGTTGAAATGTTCCGCAAGGCCATGTCGAAAATCGTGACCGTGGAATCGAAACTAACCGCCCTGGAAAACAACACCCATTACCTGAGCGGGATATCCGAAGGCGCTTCCCTGTTGATCCTGAAGTTCGAGATCCAGCTCGACGGCGTCCGGGGACCCCTCCAGTGGGCCATGCCCCTGTCCGCCTTCGGCCCGGTAAGGGATACCTTCGATCCCAGCGACATCAAGGAATCCCGTAATAACGACGAATTGCGCGATGACCGACGCAAAATCCTGGATATGGTCCAGCAGAGCGGCAGTGAACTCATTGTCCAGCTTGGACAATTCGGCACGAACCTCGAGACGATTCTCAATCTGTCCACCGGCGACGTGCTGGACCTTCCTCAAACCGTGGCCACCCCCTTGACCATTCAGATCGCCGGCCAGGACACCTGGCTCGGTGAAGCTGGGCGCGTCGGCAACAACCGGGCTATCAAATTGCTTCATCAGTTGACCAAGGAGTGAACGGAATGAACATCGATGACACCAACCTGACACCTACGGACACGGTCGGCCCCGAGGCCGCCGCGGGTGCGGACCCCACTTCCTGCGCCACTGCGGTGATGGATGATGAATCCGATTCCCTGATCCGGGACCTGGAGGGCGATGTCTCGGACACGGCCAACCTGGACCTTCTTCTGGACGTGAATCTCCAGGTGTCGGTGGAATTGGGCCGGGCAGCCCTCAAGTTTCGCGAGGTGCTGAATCTGGCGCCCGGTTCGGTTTTGGAACTGGACCGTCAGACCAGTGAACCGGTGGACATCCTGGTCAACGGCTCCTTGCTGGCCACCGGCGAGGTCGTGGTTGTGGACGACCATTTTGCCGTCCGGATCACCAAACTTCTTAACCGTGTCGAAAGGCTCAAGAAGGTCCTGTAATGTTTGTCACCGCGTCATTCCTGGCCAGCATGAGTGGAGGGGCCTTCACCGCCGATGCGGGCATGTCCTGGTGGCAAACCCTGGGCGGATTGGCTGTGGTCTTCGGGCTTCTACTGGTGAGCTTGAAACTACTCGGTCGTTGGAATCGCCGAACCGGCGCCGCAGAAACCTCCATGTTGACCGTCTGGCACCTGGGACCAAAAAAGGAAATCCAGGTTTTGCGTCTTGAGGATCAGGTGCACTACATCTACCGTCACGATGGAGCCATGGTGGTGCTCCAGACCAAACGCCTCGTCGATTTCGAGACCGAAAGGAACAACGTTCCTGCCGAGTCGCCCACCACGGGTTGGCGCGACACCTTGACCGGTAACCTCCCCTTCTGGAACGGCTCAGGCAAAACAGCCGGGAACCCGGCAAATACGCCGGCTGACCCGGTTCGCGGCTGATCCGGACCTGGCCAGTTTCTGGCCGAATCCCTTCCAAATAACCAGAATTTCCGGGGTGCCGGATTTTTTCGTGCCCAAATCAAGGGCCCTGGCAATGCTGTAACCAACTTAGAAACAACCGGTTAAAATCATTCGGCTTGCTTTCCCGTGTTGACGCCCGTGGCACGTCCATTGCCTTTCCTGAAAGGTGTCCATGTGCGCCCGTCAGGGCCCCATACCCATCAGGAAGCCGGAGATGACCTTCAAATCTCAGAAACAACTCCGCCCAACGAAACTCAGGATTTTGATCCTCGGGTTAATTCTGGGGTCCTGTTTGTGCGGAGCCAGTTCTTTGGCCCAGGATGATGCCACACCCGTAAAGTCCGCGGCTGCCCTCGAGAAGATGGAGCCGGTGTCCTCGGTCATGACGCTGACCCTGGAAGGGGCCGAAGGTCCCCAGTCCATGGATTCTGCCCTGAAAATCGTCCTGTTGATGACGGTCCTTTCCTTGGCCCCGGCCATTCTCGTTTTGCTGACCAGCTTCACCCGCATCGTCATCGTCCTGGGATTCCTGAGGCAGGCCATCGGCGCGAACCAGGCTCCCAACAACCAGATCATCATCGGCCTGGCCCTGTTTTTGACCCTCGTGGTCATGTCTCCGGTCCTGCACCAGATGAACGTGGACGCGGTTCAGCCTTTCATGAACGAACAGATGAGCCAGGGGGAGGCCTTCGCCAAGATCCAGGTTCCCCTCAAGGAGTTCATGCTCAGCCAGGTTCGTGAAAAGGATGTGGCCCTGTTTCTGGACCTGACCGAAGCGGAAGTACCAGACTCGCCGGCCGACCTGCCCATGTTGGTGGTGATCCCGAGTTTTGTCCTGAGTGAATTGAAGACCGCCTTCCAGATGGGCTTCGTGCTCTTCATTCCCTTTCTGATCATCGACATGGTGGTGGCTTCGGTTCTGATGTCCATGGGCATGATGATGTTGCCGCCGGTCTTGATCAGTCTGCCTTTCAAGATTCTGCTCTTTGTTCTCGTTGATGGATGGTTCCTGGTGGTCAAGTCGCTGGTCCAGGCCTTCCAGTAGTTGAAAAGGAAACAAGTCATGACTCCGGAAACCGTGATCGAAATCGGACAGTACGCCATGCGGACGGCGGTACTCGTGGCCGGCCCCATGCTGCTGGCGGGCATGGTGGTGGGTTTGGCCATCAGCATCTTCCAGGCCGCCACCCAGATCAACGAGATGACCATGACCTTCGTGCCCAAGATCTTGACGGTGTTCCTGGTCCTGATCCTGACCTTGCCCTGGGCCATCAGCCAGATGACCGGATTCACCGAAGCCATGTTCAACCGAATCGCCGGCATGTAGGAGATCCGTTGCAGCTGGAAATAGACATCACCCTGCTCGCGATCACGGCCGCCTTGACGGTCCGTTTCGGCGTTCTGGCGGCCACCTTGCCTCTGCTGGACATGCGCAGTGTACCCCCACTGTGGCGAGTGGCTCTGGCCTTCAGTTTCGCAGCCGCCCTGGCCCCCGGTATCGCCCAATCCCTGCCCGCAACCACGGTGTCCTTGGCCTGGCCGTCCCTGGTGATGGAAGGCGTGCGCTCCCTGGTGGTGGGGGCCCTTCTGGGTTTCACCATCAACCTGGTTTTCACGGCGGTTCGTTACGCCGGTTCCATCGCCGGAATGCAGATCGGGTTCGCCATCGTCAACTCGTACGACCCCATGAGCAATTCCCAGATATCGGTCATTTCCCAGCTCTACTACCTGCTGGCCGTGCTGTTGTTTTTCGTCACCGGCGCCCACCAGATCCTGGTGGCGGCCATGTTCCAGTCCTGCCTGGCTGTGCCCCCTTTTGCCTCCGGTGACGTTGTCGGCGGCGCCTGGTACCTCATGCGGGAATTCGGGACCATTTTCACCCTCGGGCTGAAGATCGCCGCGCCCATTGTCATCGTCCTGCTTCTGGTCAGCGCTTCCATGGGTGTGATCGTAAAAACCGTTCCTCAGCTGAACGTTCTGGTGGTGGGCTTCCCCATCAAGATCGGAGTGGGGCTGATCACGCTCGGCCTGTCGCTGGTGTATTTCAGGCAGGTGACCACGACCGTCATGGACGGTGTTCAGGGCCAGTTGGCGGAGCTGTTACTGGCGATGAAATAGACGAATGAGCCTTATCCGAACGGAAACATTTATAGCTCTCGAGGAGGTGAAAAATGGCTGAAGAAAATGGCGCAGAAAGAACTGAAAAAGCGACAGTCAAGCGAAGGGAACAGGCGCGTGACCGGGGGCAGGTGGCCCGCAGTACCGAGGTTACCAGCGCCGTTCTGCTGGTGGCCGGCATGGTGGTGCTGGTGGCCGGGTCGGGCCATTTTTCCGCCATCTTGGGACGAAATACCTCGTATCTCCTGTCCCAGGCCCATCATCTGGATCCCGGAAATCGGGTTGGCCTGGGCGAAATGGTTTCGGGCAATCTGGAAGTTCTGCTGGGGGCCCTGGCTCCCTTGTTGCTGGCGGTCATGGTGGCGGCCGTGGGGGCCAACGTTGCGCAGGTCGGCTTTCACGCCAGCAGCAAGGCCATAGCCTTCAGAAGTGAAAAATTGAATCCCTTCACGGGCATGAAAAGGTTTTTCCAGAAGACGACCTATTTCGAAATGGTCAAACATTTCCTGAAGATCACCGTGATCGGACTTCTGGCCTGGGCCACGATTTCGGGTCTCATGGGATCCGTCACCGCTTCGGCCGTGCTCCCGCTTGAGGAAATCGTGTCACTGGCTAAAGCCGACTTCGTTCACCTGATGATCAAGTTGCTCCTCTTCATGGCCTTTCTGGGCGTGATCGACTGGTTCTGGCAAAAGAATCGTCACGAGGAAAATCTGAAAATGACTCGCCAGGAAGTTAAGAAGGAAAACAAGGACCTGGAAGGTGACCCGCAGGTCAAGGCCAGAGTGCGCGGTCTTCAGTTCGAGATGGCCCGTAAAAGAATGCTGGCCGATGTGCCCACAGCGGATGTGGTGGTGACCAATCCCACTCACTTCGCGGTGGCTTTGAAATACGCACCCGGTTCGGCCGCCCCGTTGGTGGTGGCCAAGGGCCAGGACTATGTCGCCCAGATGATCAAAAAGGTGGCCCGCGGGGCCAGGGTTCCGGTAATCGAAAACAAGCCCCTGGCCCGTTCCCTCCACAAGCAGGTGGATGTGGGTGCGGGCATTCCCGAAAGCCTTTTCCAGGCCGTGGCCGAAATCCTGGCCTACGTGTATCGCCTCAAAAGGGCCTGAAATTTTCAGGTCTTCTAAGGGAGAGTGAGTTTGGAACAAGATCAAGTCATCAACAGAGACCTCGTGCTGGCCAACAGCAACGTTCTGAGTGCCGGAGCGGTGCTTGTCATTCTGGGTCTCATGGTGGTCCCGGTTCCACCCATCCTGCTGGACCTGATGCTGACTTTCAGCATCGCCTTTTCGGTAACGGTTCTGCTGGTATCGCTATACATCAAGCAACCCCTGCAATTCAGCAGTTTTCCTTCCCTGCTGTTGATTCTGACCCTGATGCGGCTGTCCCTGAACGTGGCCTCCACCCGTCTGATCCTCAGCCAAGGCGCTGCCGGCCAGGTGATCCAGAGTTTCGGCGATTTCGTGGTGGGGGGGAACTACGTCATCGGCGTGATCGTGTTCCTCATCCTGGTCATCATCAACTTCATGGTCATCACCAAGGGGTCCGGGCGCATCGCCGAGGTCGCGGCCCGTTTCACCCTGGACGCCATGCCCGGCAAGCAGATGGCCATCGACGCCGACCTTAACGCCGGCCTCATCAACGAACGGCAAGCCCGGGCCCGACGTCAGGAAATCGCCCAGGAAGCCGAATTCTTCGGGGCGATGGACGGCGCCAGCAAGTTCGTCAAGGGTGACGCCATCGCGAGCATCATCATCACCGTGGTGAACATCGCCGCCGGGTTCGTGGTCGGCATGATCCAGATGGGGCTGCCCGCGGGCGAATCCCTGAGCAGGTTCACCATCTTGACCGTCGGTGACGGCCTCGTCAGCCAGATCCCCGCCCTGCTTGTTTCCACCAGCGCGGGTTTGGTGGTGACCCGTTCCAGTGGCTCTTTGAACCTGGGCCAGGCCCTGACCCTTCAGATTTTCCGCCAGCGCAAAGCGCTGTTCCTTTCAGCGGGGGCCATGTTCGTTCTGGCTTTGATACCCGGGCTGCCGACCGGGCCCTTCCTGTTTTTGTCCGTCAGCACGGCCGTCACGGGTCTATTCCTGGGCCGCAAGGTGGCCCGGTACGATGAGGAGAAATCCCGGCAGGAAAGTCAGGAAACCGTTTCCCAGAAGCAGACCGAGGACGAACCGGAATCAATCCGATCCGAAGACCTATTTGTCCTTGATCGCCTCGAACTGGAAATCGGTTACGGCCTGATTCCCCTGGTCGACGATTCCCGCGGGGGAGACCTTCTTCATCGGGTCGGCAACATCCGGCGGCAAGTGGGGTCGGAACTCGGCATCTTCATTCATCCGATACGGGTGCGGGACAATCTCCAGCTGGGAGCCCAGCAATATGTCATCCGTCTCAAGGGTGTGGAAATCGCCCGGGCCGAATTGATCCCTGATCGCCTGCTGGCCATGAACACCAGTCCCGATAGCGGGAAGATCGAGGGGATGGCCACCACCGAACCCGCTTTCGGATTGCCCGCCGTCTGGGTTGAAAAGGAAAACAGAGCCACAGCCGAACGCGAAGGCTACACCGTTGTTGAACCCACGGCGGTTCTGGCCACCCACTTATCCGAACTGATCCGGGGCCAGGCGGACGAATTGCTCAGCCGCCAGGACGTCAAGGACATGTGCGAATCCATCAGGGAATTCGCCCCCTCACTGATTGAGGACCTCATCCCGGACAAGGTGCCGGTCAATACCCTTCACAATGTCTTACGGGCTTTGCTGCATGAGCGTATCCCCGTCAAGGACATCGTCACCATTCTCGAAACCCTTGCCAATTTCAGCGGACCGGGGCTGGGGACCGACTACCTGGTGGGCAAGGTCCGCGAAGCGCTGGGGCGATCCATCACCGCGCTTTACGCCGAAAACGGCGGACAGCTGCACGTGGTTTCCCTGCACCCGGAAACCGAACACATCCTGATGGTGGCCAACCGGGATTCGGAACAGGCCGCTGGCGTGGTACTCGATCCAGGTTTCACGCAGGATTTTCTGACCCGGATGGAATCCGTCCTTCGAACCGCCTACGCCAGCGGACCGCAACCGGTGTTGCTGGTCCCGACCCCCATTCGTCTTTTCGTGAAACGGCTCGTCGAGCCGACTTATCCCAATTTGGCCGTCATGGGGTACACCGAAGTTTCCAACGCGGTGTCCATCCAGTCGGCAGGAACGGTGGTGACCAATGGAGTTCCACAGGAACAGCATGCGGTCGGTTGACGGACAAACGACCGTCGTGACCGGGGCCACCCTGGCCGAAGCGTTCGGTCGGGTTCGGGAGAAATTCGGTTCCGAGGCCAAAATCTCAGGTTCCCACACCCGGACCCGGCGCAAGGAGCAGGGCGTGGGCACCGAAAAGGTGGTGGAAGTACTGGTGGAAATCCCTGGCGTCGGAAAATCCGCGGCCTGTGTTGCCAATCCTCCAATGTCCGACCTGACCCATGAATTCCGCCAAGAGGTGGAAAGAATCGAACGTATGGTCGATGAAATTTGCCGGTTGCAAGGTGGGGATGAAAGGGCAATTGACCAGGCCCTCTCGATCCCCCTGGCCGAACATCTGGTGGAAAACGGAGCCTCACCCGCGGCGGTGGAAAAAATTCTCACCCGGTTTGCCGCCGAAACTAGCGGCTCGGTATACGACCGTCCCGCCGCCCTTTCCTGGCTGAGGGAATACCTGGGAACGCGCCATGATGATCTGGAAAGTCTGGTGGGCCATCACGTTTTCCTGAACGAATACGGGGGTGAGGTCCTTGACCTCATTCTGAATCTGGCTGCTCGTCTGACCGAGATAGGACGGCGGGTTTTGGTGGTATCAATCCTGCCGGACCCGGACCGAGATGAGCCCCGTTTGAAAAACATGGCCGAGACCTCGGGCCACGATGCCGCCGTGGTGAGGGATGAAGACCAGCTTGCCGACATACAGGACCACCTGGACGGTTACGACCTGGTTCTGGTGGGTTTGCCTGGTCTTTTTGATCCCCGTTTGGCCGAAGGCAGCCGGGTTCACAGCTGGTTGTCTTCCCAGCCGGATTTCCACCGCCACCTGTTGATGTCCCTGGATCGGGATTTTTTGGACCTGGACCAACCGCGCCAGGTCGCCCGTATCTGGAACTGCGACGGCCTGGCCTTGACCCGGATGGATCGAACCGGCCGACCCGCCAAATTGCTGGACCTGACCGAGCGTATTCCCCTGCCCATCTCCTTCATGACCATTGGCGCAGCAGGTCAGGAAACTCTGGTCTGTGCAACCTCTGATCACCTTTTGGACAGGATCCTAACGTCCGCAAGGCCGGTCGCCTTCAGGCCAGGCCTGACGATTGAAGGCCCAAATGGCCCTTAAGTGAGGACCCCGTTGGTAACGTCCGGGTTCCGGACCAGGAAGACAGATGGCACAGAAAGTGCATTTGGAGTCACGTCACATAACACCAGAAAGGTTGGATAATGATCGACACAATGCAGATCGCGCACCAGGAACTTTGGGAACAGTGCCAGGGTCCTTTAAGGCAGGACGCCCGTCGTGACCTGGTCAATATCTATGCCCGCATCGTCAAATACGTGGCCGGCAGGATGGCCATTGGCCTGCCTCACTACGTGGAGTTCAACGATCTCATTTCCGCCGGGCTACTGGGCTTGATCCAGGCCATCGATAATTTCGATCACCAGCGGGGCATCAAATTCGAGACCTACGCCATTCCCCGCATCCGCGGTTCCATTCTGGACGAATTGCGCAGCCAGGACTGGTTCCCGAGATCACTGCGCCGAAAGGCCAAACAGCTCGAGGAAGCGTACTCGACTCTCGAAGTCAAGCTGGGCCGTCCGGCGACCGACGCCGAAGTCGCCAAAAGACTCAACATCAAGGTGGAGGAGTTGGACAGTATGGTCGGCGAGGTTTCCATTGCCACCATCATGTCCCTGGACGCCGACACTTCCGGTGACGACAGCGAGGGTTCCACGAGCCTGGGAGATTACCTGGCCGACGTGGACCAGGATGACGTGGAGCAGATCCTGGCCAAGCAAGAGATGAAGGACCTGATCGGGACGCGGATGTCCGAACTGCCCGAAAAGGAACAGCTGGTCCTGGTCCTGTACTACTATGAAGAACTGACCCTCAAGGAAATCGGGGAGATCCTCGATGTCACCGAAAGCCGCGTGTGTCAGATACACACCAAGGCGATCCTGAGGCTCAAGGGCAAGATCGAAAGGCACGAGGGAAAAAGCTCCATCGGCCAGATCACCAGACAAATTCAGAAGCAACAGGACCAGGAAGAAAAACCCGAGCCCAATACCACGGTGGCCAAGACCCTCAAGGTCCTCGAACCCGTGAACGTCATGGCCTGTCTGACCTTGTTTCACATCTGTACCTTTTTGACCTGGATGGCAAAAACCGGGGGCTGGCCAGGGACCACCTCGTGACGGAGTCCTTGCCAGTTCACAAGTAGGAGATCCCATGCCCGGCGACGGCGTTTCCCTGCCGACTTCCCTGGCCCAGATGGGCAACGTGGCCAAGACCCAGGCGCGCGGACAGCAGTCTGCTCCCCAGGTCACTCCTTTTTCCGAAAAAAAGGAGGGCCAGGAAGAACTGAAAGTCCAGCGGGTCACCGAAACCAAGGAAGCAGAGAAGAACCGGGTCACGCGCAGGGACGAAGAAAAAGACAAGAGAAAGCGCCGCCGTCTGAACCGCACTCTTAAGAAAGGGAAACTCCCCGAGGAGGAAAAGCATCTTCTCAGGGGCCATACCGATCCCCAAGACGGTGACGAGCGGGACCCCGAAACCGAAAATGAAACGTTGGGCGGCCTGATCGATTTGCGGGTTTGAACGACCGGGAGGAATCAAGATGAACTGGGTGAGCATGTGGGAATATCTATCCGGCCAGGGGATCATATTCTGGTCCGCCACGGCCGCCGTCGCCCTTGGCTTCACCCTTATCCTGACCGCCGTTCACATTCAATGGCGTCGGCGTTCACGGCCCGCCAAGCATAATCCCGCCATGGATGCCAAAATCCCACCTACCCTACCGGATCCGGCCCCGGTCAAATCCAGCGAGGATATGGACCCCCAAAGCGGAAAATCTCCTCTTCAGCCACCGACCACCTTTCAGGGGCAGGACCACTTTGAAATTGGGGGTTTGATGTCCAGATTGCGGTCTGCGGCTGATCGCCTGGCGGCATATCAAGGTTCCCGCTCGCAAAACCCAACAGTCCTGACTGATTCCCATCTAAAGGAAGACCCCAACGGCGTCGAATACCTATTCAGAGCCGGAAAAGGGTAATTTAGGATCCAATCCGGCCCAGAATTTTTGACTACCCAGTTTGCCTGAAGATGTCCCGTTTCCAGGAGAAGGTATGGGAACCTCAATTGGTGCCCCCCCGAATCCGGACAGTGAAGTCGGTTTGGGGACCAACGATCAACTGCAGAACATCATCATGACCACTCGGGACTTGCCTGCCATGCCCCAGGTGGCCAGCAAGGTGCTCGAGCTGTCGTCCGACCCCAATACCTCTGCAGAGCAGCTCCAGCAAATCATTTCCGACGACCCGGCCATGACCGGCCGGATTCTCAAGATCGCCAACAGCGCCATGTATTCCTGCAGCCGGAAGGTCAAGACCCTGACTGAAGCCATCGTCATGCTGGGCTTCAATTCCATTCGCAGCCTTGTGGTGACCAGCGCGGCCCGCAACCTCTACAACACTCGCAAAGTCACCACCGGTTTGAAGGAAAGGCTCCTGTGGGAACATTCCGTGGGTGCGGCCTTTGCCTGCCGCTTGCTGGTTCAGGAACGAATTCCCAATCTGGCTGAAGAAGCTTTTCTGGCCGGGCTGATGCACGACATCGGCAAGCTGGTTTTGAATCTTAGAGTTCCTGAGCAATTCGATGAGATCGTGCAACTGGTCTACAACGACAACCGCTCTTTCCATCTCACCGAAAAAGAGATCCTTGGATTTGATCATGCGGAGGTAGGGGCCCGGCTGGTCAACAAGTGGAACCTGTCTCCGGTTTTGGAGGACGCCATCCTCAATCACCACAATCCTGAAGCCATGACCATCGACAACCCCTTGCTTCTGTACCTGGACCTGGGCAACAAGGTCTGCCACAAAATGGGCGTTGGTTTTGTGGAGGAACCCGACCTGGACCTCAGCAACTGTATGACCAACCAGATACTGGGCCTTTCACCGGAAACCTTCGACAACGTGGCCGTTCGCCTCCAAGAAACCCTGGAAGAAGAGATGGAAATTTTCATTTGAGGGACAGAACAATGCGGTCGTTCTACGCCAGTGAAAATATCATTGATCCTGTAAATCTGCAGTCCATGCTGTCCAATTTTGAAGAACTGCCCACCCTTCCTGACATCCTATTCCAGATTCTCAAGATCCTTGACGACCCCAACAGCGGTTCCAAAGAACTGGCTGAGGTTGTTCGACTGGACGCCCCATTGACGGCCAAAATCCTGAGGCTCGCCAATTCACCCTACTATTCCGCCCGTGGGGGCTTGGCGGATATCCACCGGTGCATCGCCGTTCTTGGCTACCGGACGATCCGACAGGTTGCCATCTGTGTTTCGGTGGCCACCAGCGTGGTGGCCGCGGCCGCCCAGGCCAAGGGGCGAATGGACTACCGAGAATTGTGGCGTCACTCGATTGCCACCGGCGCCATCGCCAAACATCTGGCATATATGGCCGGCTACCCCGAACCGGAAGAAATTTTCACCGCGGGTCTATTGCACGATCTAGGGAAATTCGTGTTTGAAATCTATTCTCCCGAAACCTACGGGGAAGTCATGGTTTCAAGGAAGATCCACGGCCAGACCCTCATTGAGGCCGAGCGCGCGGCCTTCGGATTTGACCACGCCTTGCTGGGGGAGGCCTTCGGATTTTCCTGGCGTTTTCCCGAAATATTGAACCTATGTTTCGGACACCACCACGACCCTCTGCCTCCTGAATGTGAAACCGGGACCAAGGCGCACGCCCTGGCCCTGGTGGCTTTGGCGGACTATCTGGCCAATACCCTGGTACCGTCCAACTGCGATCTGGGATTTGACCCTGAAAACGTGCCCGGTGACACCCTGATGACCAGTTCGGGACTCACCGCCGATGCCGTGGCGGACGAATATGATAGCCTCAAGGGTGAAGTCGCCAAATCGTCCATTTTTCTGAATCTTCCCTGAAAACCGGTTTTGACCCCATTTTCCCTCACCGAAAACCCTGGCATTAGGCTCATTATATAGTAATGTGACACATTGGCAGTGTCAGGACACCCCTTCTTGAGGACGGCTCGGCTTGCGATCAGTGATTCTTTTGAGCAGGCGTCATCGGATTTATTCCGCGGCGGCAACTTGGGATCTTCCCGAGGTGGAACTTTTTCTCTACGACTCGCCCTCCGAAGCCCTGGCCCGTATTTCCCTGGGCAAAACGTCCCTGTTCATTTTCGACATCCGGGACTATCCCCGCTTCAAGCACGTCGTCCGAAAATTCCTGTCCATGAAAACCGATGCGGACCTGGTGATCGTGGGACTGGACGAATTTCCACCCGACCTGGCAGCCCCCGACAGACAGCACGCCGTGCGGCCATTGCCGGCCGATGCGGATCCGGAAGAGATTCAGCAAGTGGTGGAACGCCTGCTGCGGCTGCGACGGGTCCGTGAAGGCAGCGGGATCGTCGGCGGCAGCGGCGCCGTCGCGGAAATGCTTTCCCTTATCGCCCATGCCGCGCCACTGGATGTCAACATCCTGATCCAGGGTGAAAGTGGAACCGGCAAAGAACTGGTGGCCCAGGCCATCCACGACAATTCCCTGCGGCATGGCGGCCCCTTCATCAGCCTCAACTGCGGGGCCATGGCCGAGGGCGTTCTGGAGAGTGAACTTTTTGGACACGCCCGGGGCGCCTTTACCGGTGCGGTGGCCGACCACCAGGGCGTATTCAAGCGTGCCGACGGAGGCACTCTCTTCCTGGACGAGGTCGCGGAAATGCCGCTGGGGATGCAGACCCGTTTCCTGCGGGCCCTGGAGACGGGGGACTTCACTCCGGTGGGGGGACGGTCCACCGAACACAGCGACATCCGCCTGGTGGCAGCCACCCACCGGGATCTGGCCCAGGACGTGGCCCGGGGACGCTTCCGGCAGGATCTCTACTACCGGCTCAAAGTGGTGGTGATCAACGCACCCCCTCTGCGCGAGCGGAAGGACGACATCCCTGTGCTGGCCGCCCGTTTTCTGAAAGATCAAAACAAAAAACACGGTCTGCATGTTCGTGGCCTGACCCGGGCTGCCGAACAAGCGTTGAGCATGTATGACTGGCCTGGCAACGTTCGGGAACTGCTGAACACCATCAGCTCGGTGGCGGTGCTCAAGCAAAGGGGAATGATCGAACTTGAAGATCTTCCTCTGGAAATCCGTATCGGTGATGGGCCGGGAGGGGATGCTTTTCTGCCCGTTCCCTTTGATCCCCAGGCCGGTGGCGGTGTGGACCTGGCGGTCCTGGCCACGACCCTGCTGGAGCTCCGGCATGACATCAAGGAGATCAAGGCCATGCTGAGATCCGGCTTCGGCGGGACGGACGGTTTTCAGGGTTGGTCTTTGCGTCCGGACGGCCGCCTCGCCACATCGGGCCCGGTGGTGGAAACCTTTTCCGAAGATGCCGGTTACAGCCCCTTGCAGGGTGAAAAAGCGGGTGATCTCCAGACCGCCGAAAGGACCCTGATCGAATCGGCCCTGAAGCAGGCGGGGGGGAATCGGCGTAAAGCCGCCGACCGGCTCGGTATCAGTGAGCGGACGCTTTACCGTAAAATCAAGCTCTATGGCATGTAACCCCTTGGAAGATTGATCCTGGGGCTTTCCAGATGGTGAAAAATGTCCTATAATGATTCCAAGTCGCAATTCATCATTCTCCGACCTTACCCCTGGTTAGCGAGGCAACCAATGCCGTTGAAACGGGTTCGGCCTGTTCAGGGTCGATGTGCGCGTTCAGCAATCATCCAAGCGATGCTTGTGACTGTCCTGGCCGCAGTTTTCCTACCAGGACCCGCTGCCGCCACCAAATATGCCGGCTCCTTCATGGAAAACGGTGGCGGTGCTCGAGCCCTGGGAATGGGTGGCGCCTTCACCGCCGTGGCCAATGATCCCTCGGCGACCTTCTGGAATCCGGCCGGCCTGGCCTCGATGCCCGACCGAGAACTTTTACTCATGCACTCGGAACGGTTCGGTGATTTGATCGACCGGGATTTCATCGCTTACACCCAGCCGGTGAACTGGTCCCTCTTCGGTGGACCTTCGGCCGGCATCGGCGTTTCGGTGATAAGGCTGGGTATCGACGACATTCCCTTCACCGACCACCTGACCGCTTTGTTGGATACGGACAATGATGGGTCGGTCTCCGACGAGGAGCTACGCGGCCTGTTGACCCGGCAGGACGAGATCCAGTACAAGAGTGATCAGGAATTCGCCTTGATGTTGTCCTACGGAGAAAAAATCGGCTCCTGGCAGGCGGGCGCATCAATCAAGTTTATCCGTCAGAGCGTGGGGCCCTATTCCAGTCTCGGGATTGGCGCCGATGTCGCTTTCCTGCGACCACGTCTCTGGAAATCCCTGGATTTCGGCATCAAGTTCCAGGACCTGACCACCACTTACCTTTCCTGGAGCACCGGCAGGAACGAGTTGATCACCCCGGCGGTGGTCCCAGGACTGGCCTATAATTTCGACTTCCCCGACGTGAACACCACCGTGACCCTGGCCGCCTCGGCCGAGACACGGTTCGACAACCGGCGCGACGCCGACGAATGGTGGGGCGGTTCCGTGAGCGCCAACCCTCACCTGGGTCTGGAAGTTGGATTTTCACGCAAGGTGTTTTTGCGCGGCGGCTTTGACAGCGGTTTCGAGACCGGCAACATAACAGCCGGCGCCGGATTCCGTATCAACCCCTTGACCGTGGATTATGCCTACGCCGGGGATACCCTGGACATCGACGAGGTAACGCATCGGATCAGCCTGTCCGTCAGATTCTGATCAACGAGCCCAATAAAAAAGAGGCCCTCCAGGGGGCCTCTTTTTTTGTGTGTCCTATTGACCGGGTCGGTAGGCGTAAAGGCGCTGGCCGGGGTGGATGAGATGGGTCCGGTGAATGTTGTTGACCTTGCGCAAATGATCTAGCGACACGCCAAGCTTGCTTGCGACCCCACCCAGAGTATCACCGGACTTGACCTTGTAGCTGACTCGTTGATAACCATCCGGCGGAACGTAATGACCCTTTTCCGAGGCCCGACTGCGGGCCTTGTTCGCCAGTTCGGCAGGCATGGGAATGAGCAGCTGATCACCCGGCCGGATAAAATGGACGTCGCCCAGCTTGTTGAGCGTGGCGATATCTCCCACACTGGTGCCGTAATCACGGGCGATATGACCCAGAGTTTCTCCGCGTTCCACGCGGTGCCGCCGCCAGGTCAACCGTTTGTCGGCCGGCACACGCCGCAGTGCCTGACGCGCTTTGGATCCCGTGCCCACTGGAACCCGAACCGGATATTCTTTCATGTCCGGAGGACTGGCCCCACGCAACAAGGCGGGGTTCAGGTCCCGAATCTCGGCGGTGGCCACGCCGGCGCATCTGGCAATCAGGTCCAGATCCGTGGCGTCGTTCACCGGAAGCACATC
>RCNF010000019.1_pt1 | contig 63068 bp, 56 predicted proteins | sample 2041311 | NCBI WGS metagenome assembly RCNF01 (sample SAMN09708228, study PRJNA481090) | Marine sediment metagenome, whole genome shotgun sequencing project. | biome: marine sediment; feature: ocean; material: sediment; isolation source: Sewage treatment plant 2 marine sediment (STP2) ...
TCATCGTAGACCCAGGACTGATTGACACTCTCCTCATAGTCACCGAGTTCGCCGTACCCTTCATCGCCTGCTGCCAGAGCCTTGTGCACACTCTCCGCGGCCAACATGCCGGTCTTGATCGCTGTGTGCGCGCCTTTGATCTTCACACCATTGAGGAATCCTGCGTCACAACCAACAAGCATGCCGCCCGGAAATGCAAGCTTAGGCAGAGATTGCCAGCCCCCTTTGTTAACGGCTCGCGCGCCATAGGCAATGCGCTTGCCACCTTCCAGATACGTTTTGATCTTCGGGTGCTGTTTCCAGCGCTGGAACTCGTGAAAAGGCGAAAGGTGTGGGTTCTTGTAGTTCAGCGCGATAATAAGGCCGGCGAAAACCTTGTTGTCTGCCGCGTGATAAAGAAAGCCACCGCCCTCAGTGTGATTATCCAGTGGCCACCCCGTCGTGTGGACGACCAGCCCTTCGTCATGCTTGTCCGGGTCTATCTCCCAGATTTCCTTGAAACCGATGCCGTAGTGCTGCGGATCCGCATTCTCGCGCAGGTTGAATCGTTGCATGAGCTGTTCGCCGAGATTACCGCGAACGCCTTCTGCAAAAATCGTGTATTTGCCGGCAAGCTCGTAGCCCGCCTGGAAGGTCGCCTTTTTCTCGCCGTCTTTCCCAATACCCATATCGCTGGTTGCGACGCCCCTGACACGTCCTTCGTCGTCATACAGCACCTCCGCTGCCGCAAAGCCTGGAAAAACATTGACGCCCATTTCCTCGGCCTGTCCGGCTAACCACTGGCAGAGCTCTCCCAGGCCAATGATGTAGTTTCCCGCGTTATGCATCGGCCGCGGCAGAAACATGCCCGGTACTCGAATCGACTTCGCTGCGCCCGTCAGATAGTGAATGAGATCACCACTGACGGCTGTCTTGACCGGCGCTCCCATCTCCTTCCATTTAGGAAACAGCTCGTTCAGTGCCGTTGGCTCGAAGACGTTTCCGGACAAGATATGCGCGCCGATTTCCGAACCTTTTTCGACGACCACGACAGAAAGGTCAGAGTCGAGTTGCATCAGGCGACAGGCCGCAGCGAGACCGGCCGGCCCACCGCCAACGATTACAACATCGAATTCCATCGATTCTCTTGCTTCAGTTTCCGTCATCCCACCAGCCTCTGACTGTTTTATCGCAGCTGCATTCTAGCAGGTGCAGTGGCAGCTATTATATGAGGCATGTAGTCTTGCCACGCAGCCAATAAATCGCTCGAAAGGATTACAGCATTTTGAATATTCGCGAGGCCTACGAAGACAGCCTTTTACGCGAGGGTCATGTCAGAGATCCGGCGCAAGAGCAGATCGTTGACCTTTGTGGCATTTTGCAGGAGCGCTTGCAGGCAACAAATTCGACAACTGCAACCATTCGACGAATATTTTCACGGCGGCCACGTGAATTTTCAGGCGAGCCGGGGTTGTACATCTGGGGTGGTGTCGGGCGCGGTAAGACGTTTCTGATGGATCTGTTCTTCGAAACAACCACCATCACGGCCAAACGCCGTATTCACTTTCATCGAATGATGCACGACGTACATCGCCGCCTGAAGATACTTGACGACATCGAGGATCCGCTGGACAAGATTGCCAACGATATAGCCGCTGATACCAGACTGTTGTGTTTCGACGAATTCTTTGTCGGCGACATTGCTGATGCAATGTTGCTTGGTCGACTACTCGATGGCCTGTTTCGACGCGGTGTGACGCTCGTGACAACATCCAACTTGCCGCCGGACGAGCTGTATATGGATGGTTTGCAAAGGCAGCGATTCGTACCGGCGATTGAACTGTTGCAGCGATACACCCTTGTTGTCGAAATGGACGGCGAAACAGACTATCGGCTGCGTCTTCTGCAACAGGCTGGCACCTACTTCACGCCTGATGATGATCAGGCGGCAGCCAAATTGCAGCACTTTTTCGACAAGTCTGCATCCAGCCAGTTAGCCGAGAATCATCCGCTGGATATTAACGGCCGCGCCATCCTTGCGCTGAAATGCGCCAAAGGAATCGTCTGGTTTGATTTCGAGGAAATTTGCGATGGACCGAGAAGCCAGATCGACTATATCGAAATTGCGCGCTGGTACCCGGCCGTGATCATCTCGGGCATTCCCCAACTTGACGCGGAACAGGAAAATCAGGCTCGGCGCTTTATTGCTCTGGTCGACGAATTCTACGATCGACGGGTCAAGTTGATTGTCTCGGCAGACGCTGATATTTCATCGTTGTACACCGGGCACAAGCTTGCATTTGAATTCGACCGTACCGTCAGCCGACTCATCGAGATGCAATCAACCGAATATCTCGCCTCGGCTCATCTCGCCTGAGACGTGATTCGGTTGTACGCCGAGCCTATTATGCGTAGTGTTCAAGTGGTCAACCACGCAGCTGTAAATCGGAATACAAGATGAAAGACGAGCTAATTCTCGAAGAATTCCTGCCCTATCGTTTGTCGGTGCTATCGCATACCGTCAGCACGACAATTGCCGGCGTTTATGAGAAGCGCTTCGGTGTCACCATCCCTGAATGGCGCGTCATCGCTATTCTCGGCCGATTCCCTGGACTCTCGGCCGTCGATGTGGCCGAGCGCACGCTAATGGACAAGGTTGCCGTCAGCCGTGCCGTCACAAAGCTGATCAAGAATGGGCGAATAGACCGCCAGTTTGCTGACGCGGACCGACGCCGATCCATTCTCAATCTGTCGGAAGAAGGCCGCAAAGTGCATGATGAAATTGCGCCGCTCGCCCTGCAGTTCGAACGCGAGCTACTGGATGGAATTTCAGCAGCTGACGTCGAGACTTTGGGCACAGTGATGGACAGTTTGATGAGCAAGGTCCACAAATTGGGCAACGTCGAGTAGACCCGAACGGCAGACTTTAGTCGCCAATTTCTGTCCGCACTCGAATTAACTCGGGGAAGAACTCGGTATCCAATGCCTTCTTCAGGAACGACACGCCCGACGATCCGCCAGATCCTCGCTTGTGGCCGATGATCCGCTCCACAGTCTTCATATGGTGAAAACGCCAAAAATGGAAATTGTTACTGATATCCATTAGTGCCTCGCAGGTTTCATACCGCACCCAATGCTCGTTTGGGTCGTTGTAGATCAGCTTCAGCACCGCAACAACATCGTCGTCTTCGCCTCGCATGTGACTGAAGTCACGATTGATGGCCTTTTCTGGCACAGGCATACCGATCCGCGAAAGGTGCGTCAGAAACTCCTCATACAAACTCGGCGACTCCAGCGCATCAACCAGCTGTGCATGCCATTCGGGCTGGTGCTCATACACCGCCAGCATTGCCCGACTCTTGTTGCCCAACTTGAATTCCAGAATTCGGTATTGAGCGGATTGAAACCCCGATGCCTTGCCGAACACATGACGAAACTGGCCGTACTCGCTTGGCGTCAGTGTATCCAGCACTTTCCATTGATTGTAAAGCTGGTTCTGAATATGCCGAACCCGCGCCAGATTCTTCACGGCTGGCTGGAGCTCGTCGGCACGCATGTGGGAAATCGCGCCGCCAACTTCGTGAATCAACAGCTTGATCCAGAGTTCGGCAACCTGATGCTGCACGATAAACAACATCTCGTCGTGGTGTTGCGGGTCGCTCAGGCCATGTTGCGCATCCAATAGCTTGTCGAGCTGCAAGTATCCCGTGTAGTCGTCATCACGGTTGAGATTGGTGTGGATCGAGGTCTCCAGTTCGCGTTTCTTCATTGTGTTTGGCCTGCTGTCCCTGGTCGCTGAATGGCGTCTGTTCCGCCCTGCAGGTCAGACCCGCGAATTCGCGAGATCAACCCAGGAGCGAGAATAGTTTCATTTGCAATCATTGTATACTGCTATCGTATAGTCACCTCGAAAACCGCGAAATCACAAACCGTCAATTATCAGTTGCGATTGCCGCGTTGGCGGATCAATATCGCCCATGAATGTAAGCAAACTCTCATTATCGAGCCGTTGAAGCCGGCTGGAGAATCCCAACATGGCAGGAAAAGAGCTACGCCGGGGCAGCGATCGCAAAGAAGAGATCGTGCATGAAATTGTTTCGTCACGGATCGCCACATCCATCCCCATACCAAAAGCGCAAGCGCGGCTGTATCTGCGGGAATACCTCGCCGATGTTCCGGTCGCGGACCTGGAAGGCCGAGATCCGAAGATCATGGCCCGGATCGCACTTCGTCACCTCGAGTTCGGCGCAACGAGAAAAAGGGGTGACTCGCAGCTCAGAGTGTTTAACCCGACCGTTAAACAACATGGCCATGTCTCGGCATATACGTTCGTCGAACTGGTCAATGACGACATGCCGTTTCTCGTTAACTCGGTAACGGCAGCCATCAACCGGCACGACCTTACGGTGCACATCACGATCCATCCGATCATCAATGTCGTGCGCGATGCCAAGGGCAGAATCAAGGAAATCACCGAACTCGGCTCGAGAAAGGGACGGCGCGAATCGTATATTCGCTTTGCCATAGACCGCGAAACAGATCCGCATCAAATCAAGCTACTTGAATTGGAGATTCGCAAGGTTCTGGCGGACATCAAGCTAGCAGTGCGTGACTGGCAAGCAATGCGCAGCAAGATGGTCGAAGCACGTGAGTCACTCCTATTCGGGCCGAAACGTCCTGACGAGGATCTGCGTAAGGAGAGCGAAGAGTTTCTACAGTGGCTGGCTGACGACCATTTTACGTTCCTCGGCTATCGCGAGTACAAGCTATCAAGACGCGGTGAGAAACACTTTCTTGCGCCGGTTGCGGACAGTGGACTGGGTTTGTTGTCGCAGGAAGAACGCGGCGGCCACAAGATAGAGCTCACATCAGAAATGCGCAGGCTCACACGCGCCAAGAACTGGCTGGTTCTGACCAAAGCCAACTCGCGTTCGACGATTCATCGTAATGCTTATCTCGACTACATCGGAATCAAAATTTATGACGCAAAGGGACGAGCTTCAGGAGAACGACGGTTTATCGGTCTGTTCGCATCGGCAGCCTACAGCGAGTCACCGCGCAATATCCCGTTGCTGCGACACAAGATTGCGAAGATATTCGATCGCGGCCATGTAGAGGCCACTGGCCACCGAGGCAAGGCCTTGCTGCATATCATCAATACGTTCCCGCGCGATGAGCTCTTTCACGCATCGGTACAGGACCTTGCGAGAACCACTACCGGGATCCTGAATCTTCAGGATCGGCAGCGCGTTGCATTTTTCCTGCGCCGCGATGCCTTTCGACGATACTTTTCGTGCCTCGTCTTTGTCCCGCGCGAAAAATACACAACGGCGATCCGGCGCAAGATTGAAGCCGTCCTTAAGGAAGCATTGGCAGGCATATCAGTCGACTCCAGCGTACAAATATCCGACTCGGCGCTCGCTCGGGTGTATATCGTCGTCCACACACCACCGGGCGATCGACCGCACATCAGCATTCAGCAGATAGAGGAAACGATTTCGGAAGTCGTCATAACCTGGGCTGACAGACTGCGGGACCAGCTGAGCGAGGCCTGCGGAATCGACGAAGGACCGAAATTATTCCGCGAATACCGAGATGTATTTCCCGCCGGTTATCAGTCACACGTCCTGCCCCGAGAAGCCTGCAGCGACATAAAGCGTATCGAAGATATGCTGGCCAATCAGCAACAGAGTTCAGTTGACCTGTACAGCCCGGAGGACAGTTTGGAGGGCCATATGCATTTTATGGTCTATCGGTTTGACGAACCTTTGACGCTTTCTGAGGGCATGCCGCTACTGGAAAACATGGGTGTTGATGTCTATACCGAACGGCCCTATGAACTGACTTTGCATTCCGGGCGATCGCTGTGGATTCAGGACTTTCACTTGCGCCTGTCACGCGGTGCCGATCTTGATGTTGCTGCCAGTGCAAGGCGATTCGAAGACTGCTTCGACGCAGTGCATTCCGGTATGGCAGAGAATGATGGGCTAAATCAGCTGATCCTTGGCGCAGGACTGGATTGGCGCGAAACAACGATTGTGCGCTGCTACACGAAATACCTGCTACAACTCGGAATTCCGTTTAGTCAGGCGTACATGGAGGACGTGCTGGTCGCACACCCCAAGTTCGTGCGACGCCTCGTTGAGCAGTTTCGTTTGCAATTCGATCCGACCCTTGCAAAGTCTGAACGTAACAAGAGACTTGAGCAATTAGCGCCACAAATGCAACGCGCCATCGACAAGGCCAAGAATGTCGACGAAGATCGAATTCTGTCGGCATTTTCCGGTGCGGTAAACGCGACTCTACGCAGCAATTATTTTCAGCGAACCACGAGTGACGAAGCAAAAAGCTACGTTTCTATCAAGCTCGACCCATCGGCGCTGCCAGAAGTCCCGCTTCCCAGGCCAAAGTTTGAAATTTTTGTCTACTCAACAGAGTTCGAAGGTGTACACCTGCGCGGTGGCGATATTGCTCGCGGTGGACTTCGCTGGTCCGATCGTCGCGAAGACTTCCGCACCGAAGTTCTGGGCTTGATGAAAGCTCAAGTGGTCAAGAACACCGTTATCGTGCCGACCGGGGCGAAAGGCGGTTTCTTCCCCAAACGTGCACCACAGGGTGACCGCGATCAAATTCTTGCGAACGGCATTGAATGCTACAAGACCTTTATCTGTGGCCTCCTCGACATAACGGACAATGTCGTCGACGGAAAAGTCGTTACACCGCGGAACGTCATAAGACGCGACGGCGAAGATCCCTACTTGGTGGTTGCAGCCGACAAAGGAACCGCGACTTTCTCCGACATAGCGAATGAAATATCGGCGAGTTATAATTTCTGGCTCGACGATGCGTTTGCCTCCGGTGGCTCGGCAGGCTACGACCATAAGAAAATGGGCATCACCGCGCGAGGCGCGTGGGAAGCTGTAAAACGTCATTTCCGCGAACATGGCTTAAACACCCAAAAGGATCCGTTCACGGTTGCGGGCATAGGTGACATGGCGGGTGATGTCTTCGGCAACGGCATGTTGTTGTCGAGAAAGATCAAACTCGTCGCAGCGTTTAATCATTTGCATATTTTCCTGGACCCGGACCCCAACCTGTCCGCCAGCTTCAACGAACGCAAGAGACTGTTCAAGAAACCGCGTTCCAGCTGGGAAGACTACAACAAGGATCTTATCTCCAAGGGCGGTGGCGTATTTTCACGGCAGGCCAAGACGATTCGACTCAGTCCTGAGATTCGAAAACTACTGGACACGACCAAGACGTCGATGAAGCCGAACGAACTCGTCAGTGCAATCCTGCGCATGCCGGTCGACCTGCTGTGGAATGGCGGCATCGGCACCTATGCAAAGGCCAGCAGTGAGAGCCACGGTGATGTTGGCGACCGCAGCAATGACGTCGTTCGGGTCGATGCAAATGAACTGCGGTGCAAGGTCATTGGCGAGGGTGGTAATTTGGGACTGACGCAACGAGCTCGCATTGAATTCAGTCTCGGCGGCGGTCTTATCAATACTGACTTCATCGATAACTCGGCTGGCGTCGACAGTTCCGATCGTGAAGTTAACATCAAGATCTTGTTGAGCGATGTGGTCAAGAACAGAAACATGTCGCGCAAGAAGCGCAACGAACTTCTCGCGTCCATGACAGATGAAGTAGCAGGCCTCGTACTACGCAATAATTATTTGCAATGCCAGTCGATCAGCATGAGTGAAATCCGTTCGGTCGAACGAATCGACGAGATCGCGCAATTGATCTCAAACCTTGAGAAGACCGGCCTCCTTAACCGTGAGCTCGAGTATCTGCCGAGCGAGTCAGAAATCGATGATCGTCGCGCTCGTAAACAGGGCTTCACTCGTCCAGAGCTTTCCGTCGTCTTGAGCTACGCCAAGATTGACCTCTACAACGGGCTCATCGACTCAGGTGAAACGCTGGAAGACTTTCTCATCGTTGACCCACAGCGCTACTTTCCGGCGGTACTACGACGCCGCTACGTCGAGTTCATACCGAGCCATCGCTTGAGCCGGCAAATACTCGCGACCCTGATTGCAAACGACCTTATTAACCGTATGGGCCCGGCCTTCGTAAAACGTGTACAGGACGATACGGATGCCGACATCGTCACCATTGCCCGGGCGTATACCGTTGCACGTAAGATTTGTCGCACTGGCAGTCTATTCAAGACGATCGAGTCTCTGGATAATGAGATTCCGGCCAAAGCACAACTGTCCATGATGTTCGAAGTCAGCCGTACGTTGCGCCACGCTTGTTACTGGCTGATTGAGCAATTCGGCAACGATCTTGATATTGAAACTGCGGTGCTGCGGCTCAAAGATGGGATGACAGCAGTCTACGCCCGCACCGGTAGCACGTTGTCACCGAACGCCAGAAAACGGCATGACGAAGCCGCTGCAGAATACACTTGCATGGGTGTATCCGAGCAGCTCGGGAATCGCATGTCGGCGTTGCTGCTCACGCGAGTTGCCCTCGATATGGCTGACCTCGCATTTCGCTATGACCGCGACGCTCTCAGCGTCGCCAAACTCTACGCGTCGTTTAACCATCACCTTGGCTTGTTCTGGCTGCACGCTGGCGCAGAAGATCTTAAGGTGCACGGGCGTTGGCAAGCGATGGCACGCGGCAATTTGCGTGAAGAGCTGTTCCACCTGCGTCGTGAACTTGCCGAGCACTTCCTGACCAGTCGTAGCAAGCAGGACCTATCGGTCCAGGTGGACAAGTGGATAGCGCAGCATAGCGCGGGAGTTTCAAGTTTCCGCGATATGGTCGATGAAATTAATCTACGCGGCGAATTCGATTTTGCTACGCTTTCGGTCGCAGCTCAGAAACTGCGCAATCTCATTGCAAACTAGACCATAAACATTAAATGGAGAAGACATGGCCGGCAAGCTCGTACTCTGTCGTCACGGCCAGAGTGACTGGAACTTAAAGAACCTCTTTACAGGATGGACTGATGTCGACTTGACCGACAAAGGCATACAGGAAGCGAAAGCGGCCGGAAAACTCCTGCAAGACCTCGACTACAAGTTTGACGTGGCATTCACGTCCGTTTTGCGCAGAGCTATCTGGACTCTCTGGCTGATGTTGGATGAGATGGATCGTGTATGGATTCCGGTGCACAGAGACTGGCGCCTGAACGAGAGGCACTATGGCTCGCTGCAGGGACTCAATAAAGCTGAGACCGCGGCAAAGTACGGTGACGAGCAGGTTCACATCTGGCGCCGTAGCTACGATATTCCACCGCCCATCCTCGAGTTGGAAGACGAACGCCATCCGGCGCACGACGAACGTTATGCCGGGATTGAGAATTTGCCCGCCACCGAGTCTCTGGCCACCACATTGGATCGGGTTATGCCCTGCTGGAACGACGCCATCGCGCCACAACTGCGCGCCGGCAAAGATGTATTTGTCGCGGCGCACGGCAACAGCCTCAGAGCTCTGGTCAAGATGCTCGACGGCATCTCCGACGATGAAATCACAGCATTCAATATTCCCACCGGTGTACCGCTTGCCTACGAACTCGACAGCGATCTCAAACCGATTTCACGTGAGTTTCTCGGTGACCCTGAAGCCGTCGCGAAAGCGGCGGCGGCAGTTGCCGCTCAGGGTAAGGCGCAGTGATCCTGGATCAATGACGGTCTGCCAATGATTTACGCACTGGGTGATCGGCAGCCGATTTTGGAGGGCAACGCAAACTTCATTGCAGACAATGCAACGATCATAGGCAGTGTGCGCCTCAAGGCAGACTCCAGCGTGTGGTTCAACTGTGTTCTACGCGGTGACAATGACAATATAGAAATCGGCGCGCGCAGCAATATCCAGGATGGCTCGATATTGCATACTGACCCTGGATTCGAATTGATCGTGGGCGACGACGTGACCGTCGGGCACAAGGTCATGTTGCACGGATGTCGCATTGGCAATAACTCGTTGATCGGCATTGGCAGTACGATAATGAATGGCGCAAGCATCGGCGAGAACTGCGTGGTCGGCGCGCATTCACTGGTCACTGAAAATAAATCTTTCCCAGCCGGAACACTTATTTTGGGTTCGCCGGCGCAAGTCATGCGCGACCTTAGCGACGCGGAGATTGCGATGATCACCCGTTCGGCCGAAGTCTATGTTGCGAACAGCAAGCGATTCCGCGATGAACTCACGCAACTGGGTAAGCGCGACTAATCCTGACTGCCGGGCCTGGATCGTTGCCGACGTTGTGCCGCATCCACAACTCTTACAAGACCTTCCTGCGCTACCGATGCAACCAATTGACCTGCCTCGGTGAACATCTGTCCACGCGAGTAACCTCGTGCGCCTGAAGCGTTCGGGCTTTCTATCGAGTACAACAGCCATTGATCGATTTCGACTTTGCGGTGAAACCACAGGGCGTGATCCAAACTCGCCATGATCACCTGATCTCGCTCAAACGAGACATCGTGCGGCAAAATGCTCGCGCCCAGCAATTCATAGTCCGATACATAGGCCAGTAGGTTTTTATGCAGGGACTGGTCGTCAGGAATTTCGTCCACGGCCCGAAACCAAACGTGTTTCACCGGCGGCAGCATGCTGCCTTCTTCGTTATATGACTCAACAGGCCTGAACTCGAATGCTCTCTTGTCGGTCATATAGCGACGCATTTTCTCGGGCATACGGGTGATCAATGCGGCAGCAACTTCAGTCATATCCTTGAGGCCATCAGGCCCGGGCACTTCCGGCATATCCGCCTGATGATCAAACCCCGGCTCCGGCACCTGAAACGATGCTGCCATGTTCAGGATCGGTCGCCCATGCTGAATGGCGACTACGCGTCGATTCGAGAAACTGCCGCCGTCACGAGAACGATCGACTTCGTAGACAATTGGTGCATTCATGTCACCCCGACGCAAGAAATACGCGTGCAGGGAATGTGCGGCGCGGCCATCAACTGTGTGCTGGGCTGCGGACAGCGCCTGCCCGAGCACTTGCCCACCAAAAACCTGTGGGCTACCGATATCGCGGCTGTCGCCGCGAAAAATATTGTCCTCAATACGCTCAAGCTTGAGTAGCGTTACTAAATCTTCGACGACCGGGTGCATAATATTTTTGTCAGACGACTCCGTTCAGGAGTCTATCCGACCACCGTCTACCCGTACGCCCGTGCCGCTGACAAAAACCGCATCGTCGCTGGCCAGAAACAATACGACTTTGGCGACATCAACCGGCTCTCCTACCCGCTTCGCAGCCGACATGGATATGCAATAGTCGCGTAGCGTCTTGTCTTTGCGAAAAGCTTCGCGACTTGCCGGTGTCATGACCGCGCCGGGTTGCACATAGTTGGCAGTAATACCGAATTCCCCGATTTCTACTGCCAACGCGCGGGTTAGCGCAGCTAAATCCTGTTCCGCAGCGCCGGCGGCCGCGGCGCCATTGGCCGAGAACACGCTACGAAGAAAACCCATATTGATGATGCGCCCTGCGGGACTCTTTTTCATGTGTGGCAACGCCGAGCGACACAAGGACATCACGAGATCTGCTCGTTGATGCAACAGATTACTCAAGCGTTCGTCGATCGCGTCCAGCGGTTCTTCCTGGCTCAATGGAAAATCATTGACCAAAATATCAATAACGCCGAGGCGTTCGACAATTTGCTCTACCAGCGCCGGTATACGCGTAGCCTCGGATAAATTGGCTGCAAATCCATCAATCCCCTTAACCGAAGCGAAGTGCTGTTCGACGCCACTGTTTATCGTATCGATTGCGAGAACGATGGCGCCGTGCTTCACCAGGGTGCGCGCGATTGCTTCACCGATGCCTCCAGCGGCGTTGGTAACAACTGCTTTGAGACCGTACAGACGCAAGCGATCGGCCATTAATCTTCCTTTCGAGTTTTAAGTTTCGGCCACAGCCGTCATTCTGCAAACCGATAGTCTGCGAATTGCTTGCGCAATTCAATCTTCTTGACCTTACCGGTTGCCGTATGCGGCAGTTGATCCACAAAAATAGCGTCAGTGGGTACCCACCAGGTCGCCACTTTGCCATTAAACCAGGCCAGCATGTCTTCCTTACTGATGTCCTTGCCTTCCGCCCTGACCACGATCAGCAATGGTCTTTCTGTCCATTTTGCCGATGCCGCCCCGATAACAGCAGCCTCCGCCACCGCCGGGTGGTTCATCGCCGTGTTTTCGAGCTCTATGGAGCTAATCCACTCACCGCCTGATTTGATCACATCTTTAGTGCGATCGGTGATCGTCATATAGCCGTCCGCGTCGATATGCGCGACATCACCCGTCTCGAACCAGCCATCCTTGGTATGCGATCTAGCACTGCCAGCCAGGCGATAGTAATCACTACAAACCCATGGGCCGCGGACCTGTATAGCGCCTGCAGATTCACCATCCCACGGCAGCTCATTGCCCTGTGCATCCATGACTCGTCGCTCCACGCCAAATAGACCGCGACCGGCTTTCGTGGCGAGATCCAGCTGCTCATCGGGCGACAGTGCCTCAAGCCCTGCTTTCAGAGAATTGACCGTTCCCAGCGGACTCGTTTCGGTCAAACCCCATCCTTGCCGTAATTCCACTCCATGCTGGTCGCGAAATTCTTCAATCATCGCACGCGGCACCGCGGCCCCTCCGACCAGCGTTCGCTTCAAAGCACTCAGAGTCTTGCCGGTTTTGGCCAGGTACTGCAGTAGCGCGAGCCATACAGTCGGCACGCCCAATGCCATAGAAACCTGCTCGGTATCCATCAGCTCGCACAGTGTTTCGCCGTCGCCCATCTTGGGGCCTGGCAAGACCAGTTTCGCTCCGACCATGAATGCGGAGTAGGGAATTCCCCACGCGTTGACGTGAAACAACGGCACCACTGGCAGGATACTGTCGAAACTGGCAAGGCCCATCGCATCTGGAGCGATGCTGGCAAAGGCATGCAACACATTGGAACGATGACTGTAAAGAACACCTTTGGGATCACCGGTAGTTCCGGACGTATAACAAAGGGCCGATGCTGCGTTCTCGTCGAACTGTGGCCACACATAGTCGACCGCTTCGCCACCGATCAGCGACTCATAGCAAAACGCGTTCTTTAGTGACGTTTCGGGCATGTGCATTTCGTCTGTCATAACCACGAACCCTGCAACAGCCGAAATCTTATCGGCGAATGCCTCGAGCAACGGGACGAACATGGGATCCGTGAAGACCCAGCGATCTTCCGCATGGTTAATTATGAATACGAGCTGCTCCGGGAATAATCGCGGATTGATCGTGTGGCATACGAATCCTGCACCAGATACGCCGTAGTAAAGTTCGAGGTGCCTGTAATCATTCCACGCCATGGTGGCTATTCGATCACCTGGCTCGAGACCAAGCTTGCCAAGAGCATTCGCCAGTTGCTTGCTGCGCTCGACACATTCGCGAATCGTATAGCGGTGACGAGGATTATCCGCGGTCACGGAGACTATCTCGCGACTGCCGTGGTTTCTGGCTGCATGTTCCGCGATCGATGACACGAGTAACGGCGCGTCCATCATAAGACCTTGCATAAGCTAATCCTTAAAGTACTCATCAATAGTCGAGAGTGCGTTGGCTACGGACGTTCCAATTTAACAGAACGCAGCAATCACGTAAGTCCAAAACTTTCCGTCACTCAGCACTATCGAATGGACTGCGCATCTCGGAAAGTACCTATGTCCAAATTGCGCCCGCAGAACAAGGGCATATAGCTGCATTCGCCGTAATCCGTGGTATGCTCCGCCGTGTTTAGAGGTACTTCAGGTAGCTGGCGTTAATGGCTGAATCTCTTGGAAATATCATCCAGGGAAGTACGATTCTGCCGCGAAATTCAAGTTGCTCTGATTAGGACTAATCGCGAGACACGTAATAGGGGTATTACGTGATCCCGAAAAAGGGGGAAACAATGAACGGATCAATTCGAAATATGATGGGAAAATTTGCAGGCGTGGGCAAAGTTCTGGGCGCTGCAGCCGTCAGTATCGTTGTCTGCATGCCAGCAAGTGCACAAGAGGACGACAGCATCTTTGAAGAAATCGTCGTAATCGTCAAAGGCCGCGAAGTGAATCTGATGGACACTCCGGTTGCGGTCAGCAATACAACCGGCGCGCAACTTGTTGACGCTGGCATCAAAGACATGTTCGAACTGCAACAGAACGTTCCAAACCTGATCGTTGGTCAAAGTCAGTCAGCAACCACATCAAATTTCGCAATTCGCGGCATCGGCAGCACCTCGAACAACTTTGGCGTTGAATCGTCAGTCGGATTATACGTTGATGGCGTGTATCGCTCCCGACAGGGCACCATGATCAATGACCTCATCGACGTCGAATCGGTTGATGTGTTACGCGGTCCACAAGGCACCTTGTTTGGCAAGAACACAGCAGCAGGGGCAATCAGTGTTCACTCCGTTCGCCCAAGCCAGGACACAGATGCGTTTGTGGATGTGACCTTTGGTAGTCACGCCCTGCTCAAGCTGAGTGGAGCAATGAATCTTGCGATCACCGAAAACATTGCAATGCGCGGCACGGTCTTCTCGTCGCAACGGGATGGGTATGTTGATGACCTGCAGTTCGGCGATGACACGATAAACGATCGCAATCGCTATGGCCTGCGCCTGCAACTTGCAGGCGATGACCTCGCGGATGGCACCCTGAATTGGAGAATCGTTGCAGACTACGCAGAAATTGATGAAGTCTGTTGTGGCACAATCCCAAGAGTTGACAGTCTGTATTACAAGGGCAGTCTTGCCAATCCGTTGACCATTACAACGGGTTCGGATGCGGCCAATGCCGTATTGGGCGGCGCGGTATTCGCGAATTATCCTTACCCGCAAGCGCTGATCGATGCATTCGGTCCCAACGCGAATATAATCCAGAACGCCAGTTTTGATGATTACACGTCGTCGGTAACTGACCTGCCTGTCTCTACCAATGAGGACGCCGGTCTGTCATTCGATATCGACAAGACATTTAGTAACGGCATGAAGTTGACATCAATATCAGGCTACCGCTCATTTGAAACCTTTGACTCGATCGACATCGACTTCTCGGATTTGGACCTGATTCATCGCGACAATACGGCGGAACAGACTTCTTTCTCGCAAGAGTTCAATCTGTCGGGTGAGTTTGGCTCCGGCAGCAATTGGGTAGCCGGCGTTTACTATTTCAAACAGAGTCTGGATAGCAGCACCACGACCACTGCCGGAGACCTGTTCAATGCGTACGTCAGCCTATTGAATCCGTCCCTGGCCCAAGCTGTAGCTGGCACGCAGGCACTTTACGAAGCCTCACAGATACCCGGACATCCACTTGAGCCACTTGCACCGTTATTGAGTCCGGCGACACTGCCGTTCCCCGCCGGGGCTACTGCATTGGATGTAGTCACACAGGATCACGAGAGCTACGCAGCATTCGGTGAAGTCAACTTCGCGATGAGCGACAAGTTCACCCTGACACTGGGCGCACGTTACACCAGCGAGGACAAGGACTTTACAGCGGACTACACGCAGACAGCGAATGGCCCACCGCCTGACCTTGCTGCCATTGGAGCCACACTGGGCGCCGCTCAGGTTGGCGACATCCCGACGGCGGTAGCTGGCATCCTAGGCGGAGCACTTATGCCTATCAGCGAGCCAAACATCGCCTGGGGAATGTATCAATTCGCACCCTTCGCGCCACGCTCAAATATTGTCGAGTCAATCAGCGACGACCAATCAACCGGCACGGTCAAGCTGTCATGGTTCCCGGCCGATTCAACAATGGTCTATGCCTCTTATGCGACGGGATTCAAGGCCGGCGGTACGAATACCGATCGCATCGATCAGTCGTTTAATCAGGTTTTCGGTCCCGAAACATCAGCCTCTTCCGAAATTGGCCTGAAGGGTCAATATGGTCCGGTACGACTGACAGCGACCATCTATCAAACGGATTTCGAAGATTTCCAGGCCAACTCATTCACCGGCAGTGGTTTCAACCTGCAAAATGCGGGTGACCTCTCGGTTGAAGGCTTCGAACTTGAGATGGTTTGGCGACCATTTGATGCCACGGAAATTGCGGCCTTCTACACGCACAACGAAGGTACTTACGATTCCTTCGAGGATGGTACCGCGTGGGATACCTGGGTGGTTCAGGAAGGTCTCTGGCTCAACCCTCCCCAAGGCGACCCCGGCTGCGACCAGCTAACCGACCCATTGCCGCAGAGTTGCCCGCGAACAGGTGACCCGATTGCCTATAACCCTGAGGATCGTGCCTTTGTTTCCATCCGGCAGGATTTCGAGTTAGGTGCGAATACGAGTTTGTATGCACTACTCGAGTACACCTATGCATCAAGTCAGTTCACCGATGGCGACCTTGATCCGTTTAGTGAACAAGACAACGTCAGCATGTTGAATGCCCGACTGGGTCTCAACATTGACAGTTTGAATACGAGCCTGACGCTATGGGGCCGTAACGTCACCGATGAACGCTGGTATCACGGTTCATTCGACGTGCCAGTTGCAGAGGACAAGATGTTGTCTTATCCGTCCGAACCAGCAACGTATGGTCTGACACTGCGCACCTACTTCGACTAATCTCCACGTATTGAAGGGCAGCAAGCATTGCTTGCTGCCCTTTTTTTATTGGTGCTATGTTGGTTGGCGAAACAAGACTGCACGAACACCAGTGACGGGATATTCCGATGCAAAACGACAAAGTCAGAGTGGGCCTCGCCCAAATCTCGCCAGTATGGTTGCAGCGCGCCACTACACTGGCGAAGGTCGTCACCTGGATCAATAAGGCGGCCAAAGAAGGCTGCAACCTTGTTGTTTTCGGCGAAGCTCTCGTGCCCGGCTATCCGTTCTGGGTCGAACGAACTGGCGGTGCCGAATTCGAATCAGCGCTGCAAAAGTCCCTGTTCGCCCACTATGTGGATCAGGCGATTTGCATTGAGAATGATGACCTGCGATCGGTTTGCGAGGCGGCAAGAACATATAGCATCTGTGTCTACCTCGGCATCATGGAACGCGCAGCCGATCGCGGCGGCCACAGCCTGTATTGCTCAATGGTGTATATCGACGCGAACGGTACCGTGCAGTCGGTGCACCGAAAACTCATGCCGACTCACGAGGAACGTCTTGTGTGGGCCATTGGCGATGGCAATGGACTCAGAACCCACAAACTCGGCTCATTCACAGTGGGTGGACTCAATTGCTGGGAGAACTGGTTGCCGCTTGCAAGAGCGTCACTGTATGCACAGGGCGAAGATCTGCACGTAGCGATATGGCCTGGCAGTCAGCAAAATACAGAGCAGATCACGCGCTTCATCGCCCGCGAGAGCCGGTCTTTTGTCGTTTCGGTTTCCGGACTGATGCGCCGCGAAGACATTCCGGACGACCTGCCTCACGTAGAGCTGCTGCGCAAAACAGCTGACGACATGATGGCCAATGGTGGTTCATGCGTCGCTGCACCCACTGGCGAGTGGCTGCTTGAGCCTGAAATCAACGTCGAATCACTGCGTGTCGCCGAGCTGGACCACAACATAGTGCTCGAGGAGCGGCACAGCCTCGACGTGGCCGGACATTACTCGCGACCCGACGTGACCCGGCTGATCGTCAATCGCAAGCGACAGACGACTGCCGAGTTTGAGGACTGAGCCGGGCTCGCTGTGTTATTTCTTTGGAGTACCCGGTCCCATAAAGAACCAGACGATCAAGCCCACGAGAGGCAGCAGGCCGACGACCAGTGCCCAAAGAATTTTCTCGCCCAATTTGGCGGAACTACCCAGGATCTGGATCAACGCGTATACCCAGGCAACTAGATGTATCAGCCCGAAAATCCCCAAATCGCCCATAACCGTCTCCCAAATTAGGTGAATGATTGTCGCTCAACCATGCGACGGCTATTGTAGCTCCGGTCATAGCCGATAGCCTAACCACCGAATGATCGACCCAATGTCGTAAACTCGCATAATCGGCTAACGCTCATCAACTGAGCATTGACGGAGCATCACTTACATCATGGCTAAACTCTACGACAACATTCTTCAGACAGTGGGCAATACGCCTGTTGTTCGACTCAACAAGATCGGACCGGACGACGTCAATGTCTACGTCAAAGTAGAATCCTTCAATCCCATGGGGTCAGTTAAAGATCGCCTGGCGCTTGGCGTTATTGAAGACGCCGAGAAGTCTGGCGCATTGCGGCCCGGTCAAACGGTCATCGAGGCAACCAGCGGCAATACCGGCATTGGGCTCGCCATGGTCTGTGCACAAAAAGGCTATCCACTGGTCGTGACTATGGCTGAGAGCTTCAGTATCGAGCGACGCAAGATGATGCGTTTTCTGGGCGCCCAGGTCGTTGTGACTCCTGCATCGCTGAAAGGTAGCGGTATGTTGGCGAAGGCCGTCGAGCTTGCACAGAAGCACGACTGGTTTCTGGTTCGACAATTCGAAAACGAATCGAATGCTGATGCACATTCTCGAACAACCGCGCCGGAGATTCTGGAGGCCTTTGCCGATACTCAACTCGATTATTGGGTAACAGGCTACGGCACTGGAGGTACGCTCAAGGGAGTTTCTCGTGTGCTAAAAGAAAAGAGTCCCGCCACAAAGATCATTGTCTGCGAGCCGGACAACTCACAGATTCTGGGCAGCCAAATTCCGCAGGAACGCCTCGCTGATGGCACCCATGCCGACAGCCATCCGCTGTTTCGACCGCATCTGATGCAGGGCTGGAGTCCGGATTTCGTGCCGCACCTTACTGAGGATGTGGTTAACGCAGAGCTGATCGACAAAATCATTCCAATCGCTGGTGACGACGCATTGCGTCTTGCTAAATCATTGGCTACGGACGAGGGAATCTTCGTGGGCATTTCCGGCGGTGCCACATTGGCCGGTGCGCTTGCAGTTGCCGAGACGGCAGACGCCGGTGCCAATATTCTTTGCATGCTTCCCGATACCGGCGAACGCTATCTGACGACGCCGCTGTTCGACGATGTCTCGGAGGACATGAGCGAAGAGGAAGAAGCGATCGCGCAGTCAACGCCAAATTATAATTTCAATTCAATGCCGCAAGCCGCAGCCAGCGAAGAAAAAGAGGACGAACCGAGCGCCGCTCCAGCCGAGTCTCTCGAGTTCTTGCATGAGGTCACGCACGATGCTAATGCTCCGGTCCTGATGCTGTCGCACGAGTGGTGTGAATTCTGCTGGTCGGTGCGCAAGATGTTTGCGGAGTATGAAATTCCGTATCGGTCCATCGATCTCGATTCAGTCGAGTACCAGAAAGACCAAAAAGGCGGCAATATCCGAGCGGCAATTCTCGACACCACAGGACTGAAAACCATCCCGCAGATCTATATCGGCGGGCAACACCTGGGCGGGGCCACGGAGCTGTTTGACGCTTGCAATGACGGCACGATGGCCCGTTTGCTCGAAGAGAACGATGTCACCTGGAATCGGAGTGTCGATACGGCGCCATACTCGTATTTGCCGGATTGGTTGCACAAACGCTGACAGTCAGTCAGCGAAGAAATACATTCCCAGGGTTTCCGCGACGCAGGCCGGTTTCTTGACCCCCTCAACTTCGATGCGGATTTCGGATGTCAGTAGCAATGCGCCGCCTCGTAATTGCGCCTTGTGAACCGTCGCACGAGCTCGAACTCGCGCGCCGGCCACCACGGGCGAATAGAAACGTACCTTGTTGACACCAAAGTTGATCGCCCGCGCAAGATTTTCGACCTCAATGAACTTGCCGGTCAAAGCAGGAATCATGGCAAGCGTCAGATAGCCGTGCGCAATCGTCTTACCACCTGGCAATTCCCGGGCAGCGCGTTCGGTGTCGACGTGAATCCATTGGTAATCATTGGTCGATTCGGCAAATTGATCGATTCGATTCTGATCAATAACCACCCAATCTGAGAGTCCGACCTCTTCGCCCTGGAGCGCCTTGGCATCTTCTATTGATTTGATTAGCCGCAAGTTCGTTGTTCCTTAGCATCTGTATTGATGGCCGGCACTTGCGACCAGCCAATTATTGTTAACTAGAAATACACAGAACCTGAATAGGCCGCAAGCTTTATATCGGTTTTTTTCTGTATTGGCAGGGAAAACACGATTTCGCGCGAAACAATATCGAGCGCAGCACTATACTCAATAATGTGAACAGAAGCTCCACACCACAAATAGTTTCGATAGTGCTGGCGGCCGGCTCAAGCACACGCTACGGCGCAACCAAGCAGTTGTGCCAGTTTGACGGAGTACCGCTGGTGCGGCGCGCCTGCAAGTTGGCAGAGGAAGTCAGCGGCGCGAATTTCTTGCTTGTTGCCGGCCACGACTGGCAAGCAGTGACACAGGCTTGCGAACCGCTGGCGGGATTCATGCTACGCAACGAGCGACCCACTGACGGCATAGGGAAATCACTATCCCTGGCTGCAAGAGCGCTGCCACAAACTGTCGATGCGGCCTTGGTGTTGTTGGCTGACCAGCCATTGATCAGTGCAGCCCACCTGCGAGCCATGCTCGATCAGTGGTCGGGTGCGGAGAACGAAATTGTCGCAACAGCATTTGCCGCTACACAAGGACCACCAGTGCTATTTCCGCGAGCGTGCTTCCCTGCCCTCGCAAGCCTGGAGGGTGATCAGGGTGCGAGGAAATTACTCGATGACGATCGCTTCGACGTACGCAGCGTCAGATTCGAAGCAGCGGCATTCGATATAGATACGCCGCAGGATTTGCAGCAACTAAGCTAATTGATTCAGGCATTCACAGACTCATGTTTGTCGCCATGCGTCGCGCAACGCTCGCAGTTTACCCAGCCCGAATGGCCGTCAACATAGTGTTCCTTTTTCCAGATCGGCAGCCGTACCTTTACTTCGTCGATGATCATGCGACAAGCTTGAAAAGCCTCGTCACGATGCGGTGATGAAACGCCGACCCATACTGCGCACTCGCCAATGTCCAGCATTCCTGTGCGATGCACACACTGTGCGTGGAGAAAAGGAAACTTGTTCATGGCCTGCCTGATGATGATCTCGCCCTCAGAGGTGGCGATCGGCTCATACGCCTCATACTCGAGGCGCAGCACGTTCTGGCCTTCGTTGTGATTTCTTATCCAGCCCTCAAAACTGCAGTACGCTCCTGCAGCTTCGTCGAACAAGGACCGGCGCAGCACATCCGGATCGATTACTTCAGTAGTCATCCGCATCATGTTAGCCACCGGCGACGGGTGGAAAAAGCAACACGGTATCGCCGTCGCTAACCGGAGATTCCCAGTGGGCCATGATTTCGTTTATTGCGACCTTGCAGTGCCCGCTTGGCTCACCCGAACCATGCCTTGGCTGCGTTTCCAGAAATATGTCCGCGGCCGTCAACGCAGCTGTCGAAATTGACTCTTCAGCCATTCCCGCGTTCTCACGGAACATCGCAAAATAGCGCACGGTGATCTGCTTCACGACACAGCCTCCAACACGCTACCCCTGAGATCATCGGGAGTATTGATATTATCCAGCGCCGTCGGCACCGGCTGACTAAGCAAGCACGAATCTGCTCTGATCAATATTTTTCGTGGGCAGGTAATTCCCTCTGCGATGAAATTATCGATAAGCACGCGACTGTTCGACGCGTATACGGCGCACAGGGGCTCCGGCAGGTCATCGTGGCTGCTTCTAAATGCCGTGAACGGCTTATTACCCGAGTGATTTTCAAGCAGATAACGCAAAGTAGAAGCATCGATATTAGGCAGGTCACAGGCAACAACCAGCCAGTCAACGTTGGGGAATTTATCCATCGCTGACAAAATTCCGGCAATCGGTCCCATATCTTCGTAACGATCGACAATCTGCTCGTACCGGCTCCGCTCCGGCTCTTGCTGCTGCCCAGCTCGGGTTGATACAAAAACCTTTTGTGTTACAGCGGTCAGCTGCGAGACGACGTATTCAAGTTGACTCATGCCATCGCGAACAAGCAAGGCTTTGTCCTGCCCCATGCGACGACTCTCGCCGCCGGCCAGCACAAGACCGTACAGCGCATTAAGACTCATGTTGAAAATCCTGCTTGCCGCCCGTCTTCGAAATCAGTCGAGTGTCGCTGATCACAATACCGTGTGACAGCGCCTTGCACATGTCGTAAATCGTCAATGCCGCAACGCTCGCACCGGTCAACGCCTCCATCTCAACGCCCGTCTTATGGGTAACCTTGCAGCGACAGTCGACGATCACCGCAGCGCCATCGACCGATATAGAGATATCGCATTTTTCAAGACCCAGCGGATGGCAAAACGGTATCAACTCATGCGTTTTTTTGGCGGCCATAACGCCAGCAATGATTGCTGTCGCGAACACGGGGCCTTTCTTGGTAGCGATTTCTCCACCATCGAGCTCCGCCAGGACTACTGCAGGCATTAGTACGATAGATCTCGCTTGCGCCTCGCGTGCGCTCACAGATTTATCACTGACGTCGACCATTGTCGGACGATTCTGGTCATCAACGTGACTGAACTTACTCAAGCTATCCACCCATCCTGTACATTTCAACTTTACTCAGCGCATGCGTCTCCGCAACATCCGGCCTGCGCAATTCGCTATAGCGATCAGCACGCTGCAGCCAGATGCGCGCGAGGATATCGGCCAGTTCTTCGTCACCAGCATGGTTTCGGATTGGCTCCCGAAGGTCAGTGCCATGCGTAGCGAACAAGCAAGTATAGAGCATGCCTTCAGCAGAAAGACGGGCTCGACTGCAACTACCGCAAAACGGTTCGGTGACCGACGAGATAAAACCGATTTCTCCCTGCCCATCGTCATACGCATAACGCCGCGCAACTTCGCCGAGATAGTTCTTACCTATTGCCTCAAGCGGCCAGCGCGCCCTGATCACCGCAAGCAAGTCTCTGGATGGCACTACTTCCTCCATCCGCCAGCCATTGCGATTGCCAACATCCATAAACTCTATAAGTCGAACGATGTGCCCACTGCCTCGAAAATGATCGAGAAGGTCGAGCACAGCGTGATCATTGACGCCGCGCTGAACAACGACATTGATCTTTATCGGCGCAAGTCCTGCTTTCTCAGCAGCCTCAACGCCCGCGAGTACCTGAGTCAGGTCGCCACGGCCGCCACTCATGCTCCGAAAAATCTGCGGGTCAATACTGTCCAGGCTAATCGTCACCCGGTTCAGCCCCGCGTCCTTTAGCCGGCCGGCAATGGGTGCAAGGAGCATCGCATTCGTCGTCAAAGCCAGATCTTCCACCCCCGGTAGCACAGCAATACCAGCTACCAGCTGCACGATCTTCTTATCCAGCAACGGTTCTCCGCCTGTGAGACGGATTTTCGATACACCCAGTCGTGTCGCGACTCTGGCGACCTTCAGGATCTCATCGTGGGTCAGCCTTTGTGCCCGGGTCAGAAACTCATAGTCAGAATGGAATTCAGATTCGGGCATGCAATACGGGCAACGAAAATTGCATCGATCGAGCAACGAAATGCGCAGATCGTGCAGAGGTCGCTGTAGCGCGTCGAGCGTCACGGTCCCTGCCGTGGTGGGCGGGTCGTCGGGAATCAGGTGTGAGGACATTGCGCCATTCTGCACGACTTTGAGCGTGCTTTGTATCCACCAGACAATCTTTGTGCCAGCGGTCGTTCGGCTCTACACTATGGAATCAAGGCCGCAGGTGACAAGTCGCGCCAACAAGCAACAGAATCACAATATTTTTGAAATCCGGGAATGCACATGAATGTCAATTTGACCGAAGCCGAAATCTCATTTCGAGACGAAGTACGGCAGTTTTGCCGCGACGAGATACCTGATGATATCCGTCAGAAACAGAACGAGAATATTGAACTTGAGCGCGAGGACATTGTTCGCTTTCAAAAATTGCTGGCCCAAAAGGGCTGGATGGCAGTCAACTGGCCTGAGGAGTTCGGCGGCACCGGCTGGAGTCCAGTACAAAAGTACATCTTCGCGACCGAAATGGCAGAGGCGAACGCGCCTGACGTCATCCCTTTCGGCGTCGGCATGGTTGCGCCAATAATTTACACTTTTGGCACCGATGCACAGAAACAGCGATTCTTGCCGGACATTCTCGAAAGCAATGTCTGGTGGTGCCAGGGTTATTCAGAACCAGGTGCCGGGTCCGATCTGGCTTCGCTGAAGACACGTGCCGATTTTTCAGGCGATCACTATGTCGTCAATGGCACCAAGACATGGACGACCCTTGGCCACTATGCGGATTGGATTTTCTGCCTGGTTCGGACCAACTCGGATGTTGCGCGACGTCAGGAGGGCATCAGCTTCCTGTTGATTGACATGAGCACCTCGGGCGTCACCGTCAAACCCATTATCACTATCGAAGGAAGTCGCGAAGTTAACGAAGTCCATTTCGACAACGTCAAAGTGCCGCTAGATAACCTCGTGGGCGAGGAAGGAAAAGGCTGGACCTACGGCAAGGTACTGTTGCAGCACGAACGTACAGGAACAGCTGGCGTCGCTCGATCAAAGTACCGCATCAAGAAACTCCGCAAACAGGCTTCGCAGTCCATTCGCGGCGCTATACCTCTGCTCGAAGACGATAGCTTCATGCGCAGAGTCGCAGCAACCGAAGTCGATTTACGGGCGCTCGAATTCACGGAACTCCGGACCCTGGCCGCCGTCGCTTCAGGCAAGGCCCCGGGACCGGAGTCGTCAATTCTGAAGTTCAAGGGAACTGAAATACAACAGGCGATCGACGCACTCTATGTTGCGGCCGCCGGTTACTATGCTCTGCCGTTTGTCCCTGACCAATATGCGTTGGGCTTTGATGACGAGCAGAGAATCGGCGCTGGCGCTGAAACCAGCACCGCACTTCGATACTTTAATTTTCGCAAAGCATCCATTTATGGCGGCTCAAACGAAATCCAGAAGAATATTATTGCCAAGCACGTGCTTGGACTATAGGAAGAATTGTAAATGGACTTTTCACTTAGCGAAGAGCAGTCCATGTTGGCCGACAGCGTCGGCAAATACATGGCGAATGACTACGACTTCGAGATGCGCCAGAAACACGCAGGCAGCGCGCTCGGCTACAGCCAGGAAGCATGGCAAACCTTTGTGGAGCTGGGCTGGACCGCAGTGCCGTTTAGCGAAGCGGACGGTGGCTTTGACGGCGGCTTGATTGAGCTGATGCTGGTGATGCAGGAGTTTGGTCGCGGGCTGTTGGTGGAACCTTACCTCGCCGATATCGTTCTATCCGGTGGCGTTCTGAAGCACGCTGCAAATGACATTCAAAAAGAACGCTGGCTGCAACCGCTTATCGGCGGTGAGTTACACGCCTCGCTTGCGTTCGTCGAGCCACAAAGTCGCTACGAAATCGAACATGTCGTAACTACCGCAAAACTCGATGCAGACGACTGGCTGCTCAACGGCAACAAGGGCTTTGTTCTGCATGGAGGAAGTGCAGATCTGATTATTGTGCCGGCCAGAACCAGCGGCAAACAGAGTGATAAAGATGGCATCACACTCTTCGGCGTTGACGCTGACAGTCCTGGAGTGACACGCAATTCATACGCCACAGTCGATGGTCTTCAGGCCGCAGAGATCCGCCTTGAGAATGTCCGTGTTGCAGCCACTTCAGTGATCGGAGATATCGGCCAGGGCTTTGATAGCCTCGACCGTGTCATCGATGAAGCTACCCTGGCAATTTGTTCTGAGGCTGCCGGAATAATGCGGATAATGACCGAGAAAACAGTTGAGTATTCCAAGAGTCGCGTGCAGTTCGGAGTACCTATAAGCAGCTTCCAATCGTTGCAACATCGAATGGTCGACATGCTAACCACCTGTGAGCAGACCTACTCCTTGTTACTTTGGGCATTGATGGTCAATGAGGAACACGGCCCCGAAGCCAAACGTGCGGTGAGTTCAATCAAGTACATGATTGGCACCGCCGGCCAGAAGGTTGGCGAAGAAGCGGTGCAGATTCACGGCGGCATGGGCGTAACCTGGGAGCTGGATATCGCACACTACTTCAAACGTTTGACCGCAATCAACCAGATGTTCGGTGGTGCCGACTGGCATCTTGACCGGCTCGCACGCGACTAGAACCGACCGCATGTTTCCGCAAAGTGTCGTCGATTTTTTTGCCTCCAACCAGGAGGTACTGTGGCTGCTTACACTGGTGCTGGATCTTGCTGGCACTGTGCTGCTGTATCGCCTGTTCGGCAAAGCCGGCCTGCAAGTCGCGATCGCCACAGCAATTATTCTGGCGAATCTGCAAGGACCAAAACTCACTATTATCTTCGGCATGCAAACCAGTCTCGGCGTCATTTTCTACTCCAGCATATTTTTTGCGACCGATGTTTTGAGTGAGAACTACGGCAAGGCCGAGGCAAACAAGGCCGTTCGGATGGGCTTTGCAGTAAGCGTTATCGTCTTGATGATGCTCAGCCTCGCACTTCTCTATCTGCCGAGCACTCGCCCTGGGACAGCTGAGTTTTCGGCGAATATCCACGACGCATTCGCCACAATTGTGAACTTTACGCCGCGCTTTGTATTTGGATCATTGCTTGCCTACTACGTCAGCCAGAGTTTTGATGTCTGGGCGTTTCACAAGATCAAGCAACTTACCGGAGAGAAATGGCTCTGGCTGCGTAACAATGCATCAACAATTGGCTCGCAGGCGATTGATACATTGATCTACTCTCTTGTTGCCTGGTGGGGTGTGGTTGATCTAAAGACCGCATTGGCACTAGGCGCTGCTAAATACGTCTTCAAGATCGGTATCGCGATGATCGATACCGTATTCATTTACTGGGCGAAATTCGCCTATGGCCAAAGACATCCGGCGGAGACATCCAATGCCTGATGGTCCGCTTTCTCCCCACGGAATACTCTTATGATCAACTCTTCCGGCGTCATCACTATCACAACCGATTTTGGCCACAAGGGTCCGTTCGCCGCTGTCATGAAGGGCGTGATCCTCACCCGCTTTGCGAATGCTCGTGTCATTGATCTCGCACACGACATTCCGCCGCAGTGGCCGCCAGAAGCCGGCTTTTGGGTGAGCCGCTCATACAAGTACTTTCCCCCTGGCACGGTGCACCTCGCGATCGTCGATCCGGGCGTTGGAACAGAGCGTGAAATTCTGCTCGTAGAGCACGACGGGCACATTTTTCTGGCTCCCGACAATGGTTTATTAGGCCGACTAATGGACATGGCAGACACACCTGTCGCCTATCATCTTGACGCCGCAGCATTCCCGAAGCTCGATATATCGACACCCAGCGCGACGTTTCACGGTCGTGATATTTTTGCACCCATCGCGGCGGAAATAGCCGCGGGTAGAATCTCTCCTGCGCAGATCGGTCGGCGGACTCACGATTGGGTGCCGGCCTGGCTCGACGAACCTGATGTCAGTGCGGGCAGAGTTTCCGGTATCGTCGTTACTGTCGACGCCTTTGGGAATTTGATCAGCAATATCGATGCCTCGCTGCTGGCGGGATTCGCTCGACCAATAGCACGCATCGGCGGGCATGAAATTCGAATGGAGTCGACCTATGGCCGCGTTCAGCCGGGCGAGTATCTGGCGCTGATCAACTCTTTCGGAGTGGTGGAAATCGCGAAGGCCGAAGGCAGCGCTGCAGAAGGCCTGGGTGCAGATCGTGGTGCACCGATCATTGTTTCGGACGCATAGTTTCAGACCTATGGTTTCATGATTCATAGTTTCAGACTGATCGTTTCAGACTAATCGTTTCGTAATGCCGAATATGCGGCATTCTGACAACAACAGATGCCTGCTTACGCATGGAGGCATCCCGCGAGAGACGGCACCTAATGACGCACTTCAGAATTCGTCTGGTCATAGCACCCTTTTTAGTGCTCGGCGGCCTGTGGCTACATGAGTTGGTCCAGGCTCAGGCTGGCGTTCCGTTTCTCGTCGACAATGCGCTTGAACGGTCCATTCCCTTTCTCCCCTGGACGATCTGGATCTACTTTTCGTTCTTCGTGTTTATTGGTTCGACCGTATTTCGTGTTGAGGACAGCGTTTTTTGGCGTTTCATACTCTCAAGTTCGCTGGCGGCGACGATCGCCTGGTCGATTGTGTTGTTGCTGCCGATCAGCTTTGCTCGCCCTGACGCCGCACTTATCGAGAGTGATATCTACCGCCAGATTTTCACTTTCGTGCACAACGCCGATCCGGCACATATCACCTTTCCAAGTCTGCATGTTGGGGTCACCTGGATTTGCATCATGCTGCTCTGGAATCGGCCGGGACGGATGTGGCGATTCTCGCTTGGCATCGCGATCTCACTATCAACGCTGCTTACCAAGCAACATCTTGTATCCGATGTCATCGGCGGCGTTGCGCTGGCCGGGTTGTGTGTCTGGCTGACCGGCCGATACGCCGGTCGCCTGGGAATACCGCCAACGAATAACCCCGATTCCAGGGAACAGGATTCTGCCTAGCGGTCAGCCGCCACCCTGCATCGCCTGCTTTTCAATTTTGGCCCAGGAGTCCCGCAGCGTGACAATTCGGTTGAATACCGGCGCACCCGGCGAGCTGTCTTTCGAGTCCGGGCAGAAATAGCCAAGCCGTTCGAATTGCACCGGCTTGCCCGTCTCAAGTTCCGCCAGCGACGGCTCGAGCATAGCATCGACAATTTGCAGCGAGTCTGCATTTAAGACGGACATCAGGTCGTCAGCCTTGCCTGGATTTGGCGTCGTGAACAAGCGGTCGTACAAGCGAACTGTGGCCGGCAGCGCCTCTGCCGCAGACACCCAGTGGATTGTGCCTTTGACTTTGCGGTCGCTGCTGCCGGTACCGCTACGCGTATCGGGATCATAAGAGCAATGTAGCTCAACCACTTCTCCCGCATCATTCTTGATAACTTCATCACACCGAATGATGTATCCGGAGCGCAGCCGCACTTCCCCGTCTGGCTTCAGTCGAAAGAACTTGCGTGGGGCGTCCTCCATGAAGTCATCGTGCTCGATCCACAACTCACGCGAGAACGGGACTTGCCGTGTGCCCAACTCAGGCTTGTTGGGATGATTCATCGCGTCCATCATCTCAACCTTATCTTCCGGGTAATTAGTTAGTATGACCTTTAGCGGCCGCATCACCGCCATACGGCGTTCCGCTGAATCGCCCAGTGACTCGCGCACACAATTTTCCAGAACGCCCATCTCGATGAGCTTGTCTTTTTTGGTCACACCTGCACGCGCGACAAAATCTCGTACGGCGGCAGCTGGATAGCCGCGGCGGCGCATGCCTGCAATAGTCGGCATTCGTGGGTCATCCCAACCAGCGACTATCTTTTCTTCGACCAACGTATTCAGTTTGCGCTTGCTGGTAATGGTGTAAGCAAGATTCAGCCTGGAAAACTCAATTTGCTGTGGACGATGTGGCGGCTGTAGCTGTTGCAAGAACCATTCGTACAATGGCCGGTGGTCCTCGAACTCCAACGTACAAAGCGAGTGCGTAATCCCCTCGAACGCGTCCGACAGCGTATGTGCGAAGTCGTACATCGGATAAATTGGCCACTCGCTACCGGTGCTCTGATGTTCGATGTGCCGAATGCGGTACAGAGCCGGGTCGCGCAAATTCATATTCGGTGACGCCATATCGATCTTGGCGCGCAAGACGTGCTCGCCATCCGCGAATTCGCCGCTACGCATGCGGCTAAACAGGTCCAGGTTTTCAGCGACACTGCGATCACGGTATGGGCTGTTCTCGCCAGCTTCAGTCAGTGTTCCGCGATGCTCGCGAATCTCATCGGCACTCAAGCTGTCAACATACGCAACACCTGCCTCAATCAGCTGCACCGCGGCGGCATGAAGCTGCTGAAAATAGTCTGAAGCATGCGTCTCTCGGTCGCCCCAATCGAAGCCAAGCCAATGTACGTCACGCTGAATCGCGCGCACGTATTCTTCACTTTCCTTGCCGGGATTCGTATCGTCAAACCTCAGGTAGGTCCTGCCACCGGTTTCTTGCGTGACACTGAAGTTCAGGCATATGGCCATCACATGACCAACATGCAGGTACCCGTTTGGTTCCGGCGGAAAACGCGTCACGATTTCGCCGTGCTTCCCTGAAGCAAGGTCATCGTGAATAATCTGGCGGATAAAATCCTGCCCTGCAGCTTCGCTCATAAATAGGTTTCTGACTGAATTGAGAGGGGCGTTATTGTACGCGACTTCGGCGTCGTTCTTGTTTAAAAATGAGAAATGCAGGCTAGCAACTTGGACCGCACTCATGGCAAGTCCCTTCGATTTCAAGCACCTGAGCGATGGTCGTAAATCCCAACGACTCTGCCTTTTCGTTCACCAGAGACTCAATGCCCGCATCGTCGAGTTCGGCAACTGCCCCACAATCCCGGCAGATCAGGAACTGGCTGGAATGTGGTCGATCCGGTTCCGGACAACCTATGAACGCGTTGAGCATGTTCAGTCGGTGCACGAGACCCGCCTCGATAAGGAACCCAAGAGCACGATAGACCGTCGGCGGAGCAGACTTCCTGCCCTCCTCGCTCAGGCTGGCGAGAATCTCATACGCTCCAACGGGTTTGTGACTCTCCCATACCAGGGCCAATACGCGCCGACGCAAGGTGGTAAAACGCAGGCCGCGGTCGCGGCATAGCTGCTCGGCTGCGAGCATTGCGCTGGCCACACAATCGTCGTGATCGTGCTGCGCAGTTGGAAACGGATTTATTAATACTTGCATGGTCAGATCGCTATAATAGTCGCGCGCATTGTACCTCATCAGCCCTGACCAACGGCGCCAGGTTGATTCTTTGCTTGAGTTTAGGTGGTCCAATTCGCGTACAATAGCGCGCCTTGCCTTATGGGCAATTCCCTGGTCCCACAACCTACTAGTTACTAACAAGTCTCATCATGCCAAATATCACATTACCTGACGGTTCAACCCGAACATTCGAAGCCACCACTAGCGGTGCCGAAGTTGCCGCAAGCATCGGCAAGAGCCTCGCCCGCGATGCCGTAGCAATCCGCGTTGACGGGCAGCTATGGGATCTGACTCGGCCTATCGATACCGATGTCACTATCGATATCGTCACTCGAGATTCGGATGATGGGCTGGAATTGCTCCGCCATGATGCTGCGCACGTACTTGCGGAAGCCGTCAAAGAACTTTGGCCCGGCACACAGGTAACCATTGGCCCCGCAATCGAGAACGGCTTTTACTACGATTTTGCCCGTGAGGAGCCGTTCACTGAAGACGACCTGGCTATCATCGAGAAGCGTATGCAGGAAATCGTTGCTCGTGATGAAGCCATCGAACGCGAAGTTTGGGTGCGTGATGATGCTGTCAGGTTCTTCCGCGAAATCGGTGAGGAATACAAAGCCGAGATAATCGAAAGTATTCCGTCGGACGAGGATCTGACCTTGTATCGCCAGGGCGATTTCATCGATTTGTGTCGCGGGCCGCACTTGCCGTCCACCGGCAAGTTGGGCAAAGCGTTCAAACTTACTCGCGTTTCCGGTGCCTACTGGCGTGGTGATTCGCGCAACGCAATGTTGCAACGTATCTATGGGACTGCCTGGTCGACAGAAAAACAGTTGCGCAAGTACCTGTTGATGCTTGAGGAGGCCGAGAAAAGAGATCATCGACGGCTGGGTCGCGTAATGGATCTGTTTCATTTTCAGGAGGAAGCCCCCGGTGCGGTATTCTGGCACCCGAAAGGTTGGAACCTGTTTCAACAGCTCATCGACTACATGCGCAAAGCGCAGAATGAAGCTGGCTATCTTGAAGTCAATACACCTGAACTGATGGACCGTTCGCTCTGGGAGCGTTCCGGCCATTGGGAGTCTTTTCGCCAGAATATGTATACGGCCGATACTGAGGACGGGCGCACCTACGCGATAAAGCCGATGAACTGTCCCGGACATGTGCAGGTCTTCAGGCAGGGAATCAAAAGCTATCGCGACCTTCCCTATCGCCTCGCAGAATTTGGCAAGGTGCATCGTTACGAGCCATCAGGCGCATTGCATGGAATGTTGCGGGTCCGTGCATTTACGCAGGATGACGCACATGTTTTTTGCACTCCGGAGCAGATCACCGAGGAATCGATCGCAGTCTGCAATTTGGTTCTCGATATTTATCGCAACTTCGGCTTTTCCGATGTCCGCATCAAATTCGCAGACCGGCCGGAAGTTCGAGTGGGCGAGGACGACGTCTGGGATCAGGCGGAAGCAGCTCTCTTGAAGGCACTGGAGACATCAGGCCTTGAATACACACACAATCCAGGCGAAGGCGCCTTCTACGGACCCAAGCTGGAATTCGTACTACGTGACGCCATCGGCAGGGATTGGCAATGTGGAACATTGCAGGTCGACCTGAACCTGCCGAATCGTCTCGGTGCGTCCTACATTGGTGAAGATGGCAACAAGCACGTTCCAGTATTGCTGCATCGCGCGATATTCGGTTCGCTGGAGCGGTTCCTCGGCATCCTGCTCGAACACCATGCCGGCAATATGCCGCTATGGCTTGCCCCGACGCAGGTCAAAGTGTTGACCATCACCTCGGAAGCGGACGAATTTGCCGAAGAAGTAACGGCAAAACTTCGCAGCCTCGGATTTTCGGCAGAGGCAGATCTGCGCAACGAAAAAATCTCCTACAAAGTTCGCGAGCACAGCGTACAAAAAGTGCCAGTGTTGTTAGCTATCGGTCAGCGTGAAGTTAATGATCGAAGCGTTGCGATACGCCGGCTCGGTTCCAAGCAGCAACGCGTATTGACGCTGGATGAGGCCATCGCTGAGCTGACCGAAGAGGTAAAAAACCGTGCTCAGAATGCTTGATTTGAGCGACCACTAAATCAAGTGAACTCGCTTGGTGCAGCCGCATTCAGAGCCCAGATACGGTTTTTTTAAAACCCTCTGAAAGCCGAACGTGACGCGCCCAGCACATTGAATGTGCGCCGCGTCACAGATTGACACATCAGGCGCGCGCGCCCGCTACACAACGGTTTCCTCAAGATATACTCTTGTGACGCAAGGACTGCGTTTGCTATTGAACATAAAATTATCGGAGTACATCGAGTGGCGCTGGAACAAATCAAAACGCAAGTATTGTTACTGCATAGCGAACAAAGCACGCTGGACGATCTGAGTTCGGGCTTTAACGATCGCTATACAGTGCATTGCGCAACCAGCGGCAGCGAAGCTTTGACCACGCTTGGCGAAACGCCAATTCACATCATTGTATCGGCGCAGGATCTTCCGGGCATGAGCGGACTTGATGCCTTGCGTGAGGCAAAGAAGCGCTCACCAGACACCATTGGTATTTTGCTTGCCGGAGACCAATCAGACGGGCTCGAAGCTCTCGTCGGTGACCAGGAAGTATTTCAGATTGTCCGCGGTGGCGTCACAGCGGATGCGCTGCGCGGCCTGATCGATAACGCGACTCGTCAAATGCGCCTTTTGGCTCTGGCCGATTCAGCAAATGACACGACCGCTGCCGTCGACGAACCGACATCCGAACACATTGTGATGGAGACCTCAGAGAACGGTGCCGCGATTATCAGTGACGGAACTGGTCGCTTACCCATACTGGACCCCACGAAAGTCTCGTCGTCGGTAAACGTCGGCACACGATCTGTTGACGTACTCGTTCTGACAAAAGACGAAGAATTCCTGGCAACCATCCGCGATTCGTCACGTGGCCTGCACAAGGTGCACTACGCCAACACAGTTTCGCAAGCCAATGAACTGGTACGCGCACAGAAGATCGGAGTTGCTGTTATCGACGCGGCTATGGTCGGATCGAACGTCGAAAAGTTGACGCTCCATTTGCGCACCACCATTCCACGCCTTGTTGCCATTGTTGCGGGCCGTCGCGATGACGGCGAAATGCTAATGGATCTGATCAATCGCGGCAAAGTGTATCGGTTCCTGCTTAAGCCTGTATCACCAGGACGGGCAAGGCTGGCTGTCGAAGCATCGGTTAAACACCACCTCGAAGCGCCTGACACGGCATTCACAAATGCTGGAAAAGCTGCAGCGAAACCACAGGCAGAATTCCAACCGAAAGCGAAGCCAACAGCACAGACCAAGTCGAAACGCAGCCCGGACGCCCCCGCGACGAAAGTCGAGAAGCCGGTTGCGCGGCCAATGCCGGCTATCGAGGTTTCCGCCGATAAAGACAGATTGTCGGATGCTTTCGATGGCGATGACACAAGCTTCACTGAGACTATGACGGGCATCGTCAAATCTGTCGGCGACACCTTCGCTGAAATACGCACTTCGTTTGGTGGCTCCGAGCAGGAGACACCTGCAGCAGCACCTGCAGTGTTAGAAATCACCAGTGACAGTCCGGTCGCCCCGCTTAGCCTGGATGCTGACGACAGCTCCGGCGGCTCATTAATCTCAAACCCCAAAGCACTCGGGATTGGCGCCGGTGCTCTGCTTGCCGTCGCAGGCCTTGCATTCTGGATGTTTAGCGGGCCAGGCGAGCCCGTCGTAGAACCGGTTCAATCGGCTACTCCGCAGATCGATGCAGCCGAACCTGTCGTTGCTGTACCGGCCCCAGTCAAATCGCAGGCAAGCAGCAGCGAACTTCTGGACGAAGCGCGTCTCGCTCGTGGTGCAGGGCAAATATACGATCCGCCAGGAAGTAACGCGATCGAGCTTTACATGGCGGCGGCAGCGGCCGCACCTGACGATCTCGTCATTGCCAGTGAAATGAGTACGGTTATCAACCAGGCTCTCACGAATGCCGAATCTGCGCTGCTCGAGAGACGCACCGATAATGCAGCAGCCGCGCTGAGCCGGATTGCTCTCGCCGATCCAAATAACGCCAGACTGCCGTTCCTGAGTGCGCAGCTCGCACAAATGCAATTGCGAAATTTCCTCGATGAAGCACGCCTTGCCGTTCGGGAAACTCGATTTGAAGATGCCGCGAACGCCCTTACAAACGCTCGTTCACTTGGCATCGCTGACACAGTAGAAATAGAGGCCATTGAAGCTGAGCTTGCTGATGCCCGCAGCGAACAACAGGCTGACGATGTATTGGCACAGGCCGCAGCACGACTCGATGAAGGCAAGCTGACCGCACCGTCAAACGACAATGCTCGCTATTACTATGAGTTGGTCCTAAGCAACGACGCAGAAAACGCAGCCGCCCGACAGGGCCTCGCAGTCATCGCAAGCCAGTTGGTATTGCAAGCACGCACGCAAATTGATCGTGGCAATTTCAATACCGCTGAAACGCTGCTTGCAGACGCTCGTAAATTGGACCCGTCCAACAATGCTGTCACCGAGTCATCGGCTGCACTCGTCGCGGCGCGTGAACGAGAGACACGATTACAACGCGAAGAGGCCGATCGCAATGCGGCGGCTGAACGCCGTGCCAATGAAGAGCGCGCAGCTGCTGAACAACAGGCTGAAGCGGATCGAGCAGCGGCGGAACAACAGGCTGTAGCGGCTGCGGCAGTAGCTGCGGCTGCGGCTGCGGAGAAAACCAACGTTGCAGCAGCTCAGGATGATGAGAGTTCAGTTGGCGCAGGTATCGTGGCCGGCGCTGCAGTTGTTGCTGCCGGTACGGGCTCTTCGGCCACAGACAATGGCAACGTCGATTCCGACCAGGCTTCGCGATCTAACGTAGCCCCGGCTTCGTCCGCCGAAGAACAACCTGGAGCGTCACAAGTGCAAGAGGCCTCCGCAGAGCCGCCGCCCGCTAACGTATACGTACTCAATGAGATACCGGTAGCAATTAGCAGCTTGACGCGGGTCCGATACGTTGCTCCCAAGTACCCCCGCGGAGCGCAACGACGAAACATCTCGGGTTGGGTCGATGTTGTATTCATACTGACCACAGATGGGAGCGTACGTGATGTTACCGTTCCCCAGTCTGAGCCCGGCGAGACATTCGTCAGCGCTGCGACGAAGGCCGTCGAGGACTGGGAGTTTGAACCGGTGTTCGTGAACGGGTCTGCCGTTGAGAAAAAAGCCGCCGTGCGTTTGATGTTCGCTCTCGAATAAGGCGCCGAAGCGCAGCTTGCGTTGTCCCATCATTTGTATCAGTGGAAACCTTCCAAATTAGACTATTTTGGTCATTGCCGTTACTATTTTGGTCATTGCCGTTACGCTGTATCGCGATTTACACCATATGTGGAACAAATAGATGTCGTCGGAAGCCACCATCAGTGCCGTCAAGCCTGGACGAAAACAACAACAGCGCAGTGTCGTTACGCAGCATAAGCTGCTTGACGCCGCAACTGATGCGTTTTCCGAAAATGGATTCAAAGGCACGTCTACGCGTGACATCGCCGATCGTGCTGGTGTGCACCATCCATTAATTACCTACCATTTCAAGAACAAGAACAAGCTGTGGCAAGCTGCTGCGGACAGAATATTTCGAGAATTCAACATATCGCTGGTCAAAGCAATGGCCGAGGTCCCCGAGGTCGATCCGAAAGCTCGGGCCGCCATGTTCGTTCGTGTTTACGTTCGATATTCGTATAACCACCCCGCACTGCACAAGATCATATTGCAGGAAGCCAGCTATTCAAGTTCTCGACTGACCTGGCTTTCCGAGACCCACTTGAAACCCATGTTCGAGTTAGTCGTCGGCCATCTCAAGAATCTTCAGGAACATGGCATATCTCCACCTGGTAACCCCGCATTGTTGTACAACATGATCAGGGTTTCTGCTGGCGGTCTGGTCGCACTTGGGAACGAGCTTAAGGAAACCAGCGGCATTGACCTTGATGCCGACGGGGCGCTCGACGAACTGGCCGACATGATTGTGCGGGTTTTCTTTCCAGGGGCGGCACCGGCTCAATAGCCGGTCCGAAACTAGGACCGCAAATTACGGCTACGCAAGTGCTTTTGCATTTGCGCCACAATCGATAGCGCTATCGGCGCCGGTCCGCTTCCTCCAATGTCCAACCCTGCCGGGCCATGCAATCTGCCCTGCAATCGCTCGGCATCGCCGCCGAGCTCAGATAACAACCGCTCGCGGCGGTTTGCCGGACCTAGCAGGCCAATATAGGAAATATCCGTTTGCGCCAGCTGCCGAAGATAACTGCGGTCGGAGGCAAGGTGGTGACTCATCACCACAGCAAGGTCGAAATCGGCGAGACGTAGCGATTCGCTGAGCGTGGCAACTGCAATCTGTTGTGTAGCGGCAGCGGCGAAGTGTCCATTATCAATATAGGCCTGGCGATGATCGACGACGGTGCATCGCCAGCCCAGTGCGGCAGCAAATATGACCACCGGCTCGGCGTCAGGTCCACCGCCCAATATCAATAGCCTGGGGGGAGTTTCGACAAAGGCGAGCAATACGCGAACGTCGTCCTCACCGGCTTGCAGCGTCAGCGAACTGGATTGTCTTTTTTCGAGCGCCCGAATCGCTTCAGCTTCGATGACGGCAAGCAGCTCGTGATCGCCATCCATTGCTTGCTCCACCCCGCCCTGGATGATGGTCACGTCACCAGCTGACACGCTCGGCGCCTGAGACTCAACAACTGTCGCGACAACGCAGTTTGCAGCGCCTCTAAGAACCTCTGCAATCACATTAAAGGGTCGATACTGGTCGGCAATATGCAACGGCTGCAGAAAGACTCGGATCATGCCATCACAGCCGACCCCAAGACCCCAGACTTCATCATCGCCTTGCGCGAGATCGTAGGTCACCGTCTGTGGCTGATCCGACTCAAGTACTACTCGTGCACGAATCGCAAGATCACCCTCGAGACAACCTCCTGACAGCATCCCCTGAAATATTCCATTGCCATCGATCAGCATACTCGCGCCAGCCTTGCTGTAAGTAGATCCCTTAGTTTCAAACACGGTGGCAAGGACGATCGACTCGCCACGGCCTGCTCGTGAATCAAAAAACTGCAACAGCCTCTCAGGGTTCATTTATAGCCTTCCGGTTATACTTGTATGCGATTTGAGTCTGAAATGACAGCGGACTCAGAACGGTCTTAGTCTTGAATATCTGCACAACGATACCAAATCGTGCCGTCTGCATACGGCGGTGATGATCACGAATCCGTCGCCCTACCATTAAGGAGATTCATTATGAACCAAGCAGCTACACATCCGATAGCCGTCACTGAGCAGGACTTCGAACAACAGGTACTGCAATCGGACCAGCCAGTACTGGTCGATTTTTGGGCCGAATGGTGCGGTCCCTGCCGTGCTCTGGGACCCGTGATTGAGACACTGTCAGACGACTACAATGGCCGGGCCACTGTAGCAAAAGTCGATATCGACGCAAATCAGAAAATCGCTATGCAATTCGGTATTCGCTCGATTCCGACCGTTATGCTGTTCGACAAGGGGCAGGTAGTTGAAACATTCGTCGGCGTGCGTCCAAAGGGCGACTATGTTGCGGGTCTCGATAAAGCACTCGCCTGAGGCTTACTGATATCAAGGTGAGCGGACCTGCAGGAGCGCGCCCCAGCGCGCGATTGGAGTTTGGAGCCTCGTTGAAGCTGGTTTGAGAACGTTGCTTCCTTTTGTGTTGGGTGACAACGTGGTTGCTTCGACGTGATGACCATTCGCGCGCTGGGGCGCGCTCCAACAACGGCTTCGCCCAACCGCCCGGTGATGACCATTCGCGCGCTGGGGCGCGCTCCAACAATGGGTTCGCCCAACCGTGCGGTATCGATTAATTCTTAGGGCGAGATGCGTACAGGTACAGCATCTCCATCGCAATATGAGAGGCCGCGAGGGCCGTGATCTCGCCTACGTCATAAGCGGGTGCCACTTCGACGATATCCATCCCGATGACATTGAGACCCGTTAGACCACGGATAATCGCCATTGCCTGATGGCTTGTCAGCCCTCCGCAAACCGGTGTGCCTGTTCCGGGTGCATAACTCGGATCAAGGCAATCGATGTCGAATGTCAGGTAAACCGGATTGTCACCAATGAACTTTCGAGTCGCCTCGATCGTCGCCTGAATGCCATGCGCATGGACCCATGGCGCATCCAGAACATTGAAGCCCAGCAAATCTGGATTCGTTGTCCGCAGCCCGATTTGAACGGATTTCTTCGGCTCAACCAGGCCTTGTTTGGCCGCATGAAAGAACATCGTACCGTGGTCGATGCGGCCATCCTCATCGGACCAGGTATCGCTGTGCGCGTCGAAGTGCAATAACGATATCGGGCCACCATGTTTTCGAACGTGTGCCTTAATCAGCGGATAAGCGACAAAGTGATCGCCGCCAAGGGTCATTAGCGCCGGTCCCTGATCGATGATACTGAACGCATGCTCCTCGATTTCATCAGGCACCGATTGAGGTTTGCCGAAGTCGAAATAACAATCGCCATAGTCGACAACCGCGAGTTTATCGAATGGATCAAACTCCATCCCGTAGGGCTTTTCCCACGCCATGATTGTCGACGCGGCGCGAATCGCCCGCGGCCCAAAACGTGTCCCCGGACGATTTGTGGTTGCCGTGTCCAAAGGAACACCCGTTACGGCAACATCGACGCCCCGCAGATCGCGCGTGTATTTACGACGCATGAATGAGGTAGCGCCCGCATAGGTCGGCTCGGGCGTTGTGCCATAAAGGCTTTCCCGGGTAAATGCATTATCACCATCATGTTTGTCCACTGCTGCGCTCCTGAAACTGGGATGCCACCGTTGTAACTACGTCAGGCAGATAGTGCTTTGTGCGTCAGGTCGAGGCACATCCGTGCTTTATCGATCAACTCATCCGCCTCCGCATGCGACAACACAAATGGTGGCGCAACAATGATGGTGTCGCCGACCGCTCGCATAACCAAACCGTTTTTGATCAGGAAATCACGGCATACCGTGCCCGCGCCGAGCTCCTCCGCATAGCGCTGCATCGGCTCTTTCACTTTCACCAACTCGAGAGCGCCCATCAAACCAACCATGCGGGTCTCACCGACAATTGGATGGTCAGACAGTGACTGCCAGCCCTTCTGCAAATACGGGCCAATATCATTCTTGATGCGATCAATCAGACCCTCGCGTTGCAGCAGCTTGATATTCGCGATCGCTACGGCGCAGGCAGCCGGATGTCCTGAGTAAGTATAGCCGTGGAAAAATTCTCCGCCCTTGTCAATCAGAACATCGGCGACTCGATCGCTGATCATTACGCCGCCGAGCGGCAAGTATCCGGACGTCACACCTTTTGCAAAGGTCATCAAATCCGGACGCACGCCAAAGTGGTCCGCGCCGAACCATTCGCCGAGCCGACCGAAACCAGTAATCACCTCATCGGAAATCAGTAGAATTTCGTACTCGTCACAAATCCGCTGAATTTCAGGCCAATACGTATCCGGCGGGACGATTACGCCGCCCGCACCCTGAATCGGCTCGGCAATGAACGCGGCGACCTTGTTGGCGCCAAGCTCGTTAATCTTGTCTTCAAGTAAACGTGCTGTCGCAATACCAAACTCATCGAGTGTCAGCGATCGGTCACTGGCGAACCAGTACGGCTGGTCGATATGGACGATGCCCGGAATCGGCAGTCCACCCTGTTTATGCATTGCCTCCATACCACTCAGGCTCGCGGCAGCAACGGTAGAACCATGGTAAGCATTCTTGCGGCTGATGATGGTGTGCCGTTCAGGTTGCCCCATTAGATCCCAATAGCGGCGCACCATACGAACATTGGTGTCGTTTGACTCGGACCCGGACCCTGCAAAGAACACACGATTGAACTGCGGCTGGCTTACCTCCTGCAACAGAGCGGCAAGTTCAACAGCTGGCGGATGCGTGCATTGAAAAAAATTATTGTAATAGGGTAATTCCCGCAACTGCGCCGCAGCCGCTTCGACGAGCTCTTCACGCCCATAGCCGGCATTCACACACCATAAACCGGCCATTCCGTCGAGAATCTTGTTGCCGTCCTCATCGTAAATGTAGACGCCATCGGCACGCGTAATAATGCGCGCGCGTTTTTGATGCAGATCTTTGTGGTCGGTGAACGGGTGAAGGTGGTGGTCTTTATCCAGTTCCTTCCAGTTTGGAGCCTGCGGTTTCTCGAGCGCTGCCATGTGGCACCTCAATGCAGGCCGGCAGGCCTGCCAGAATAGTTGGATTCAGTAGACCGGATGATAGCCGCCGACTGGCAAGACGTCCTGTCGTTACCACAGTTTGAAACGGCCCGGTGGCAGTATCCGTTGAGCGAGCACTGCCCCTGGGCCATTGGCAGATAGCTCCCCTGAGGGGAGCTATCGCTGTTCACGCCGCTAACAGTGCGGCTTTCGAACAGGCTAGTTTGCGCTTTGTATGGATCCGATAAAGCGATCGAATGCGCTATTAAACTCGGCTTCGAACTCAGCTGTCATCGCATCACAGCCGCCTGGCACATTACGCATGTAGAGAATCGTTCCTTGGCCGGTACCGCCTTCGGCGATTGCGAAGAGCTGGATTGCCTGAACTGCAGGCACCAGTTGAACGTTCTGACCTTCAATAAACTCGAACAGCGGGTCATCGTCAGAATCAAGCTCCTCCTGACTGATTTCGACACAGGCAGTGCGAGCACGAAACTCCTGGTCGCCGATCATATGCACGGGTAAGTTTTCATTCGTTAGCGTGCCTGGCGCTGCGTTGGTCGTCTCTACCTGCACCATGACGAACTGGTCATCCGCGAAAAAGCCGGCTTTTGAAACCTTGAGCTTTTCGTCCAGAAAGCTCGGTGCCGAGTTCTCGGGGCCACCGATTTTGGCATCAACCGGCTTTGGGATGGTTACGTCGAATGGGCCGGACAGGACCATATTCCCATCCGCATTAAAATTGATGTATGCATGCTCTGCCGACACGGCGGAGAAGGCAAAACACATCAGTATGGCCATTGCTGTTGTTGTCGTCTTTTTCACAATTATCGGTCTCCTGAGACTGTTAACCCGAGTCTGGCGCTATTCAGGTCAATTTTCTAGTTTTCTGATCAGATCATGCAACGTTTGCGCCCGGCAACACTTCGGCGGGCATATTTTTCCGTTGCGTACTGCCAATTGAATTACTCCCTAAAGCACTGAAGCAACTCGCGAATTTTGAACATGCGATCGGACCTCGCCAATCAGCCTCGGCGGCTGATAGACTAGGATGATAACCCGAAATAACCCCTGATCGGTGCATATCGAAGTGGCGAAGAAACTTAAGAACGAAAAACAGCTTCTCAAGGAAGCTCTGCAGCTGATAATGGCTGATGCTGTGAGTCGCGGCATCGCCGAATTTGAAGCCACAGACTCGCATGACCTCAAGATCGAATATGCCTACCGTCTTCTGGTCCACGACAAGGCTATTAGCCCATTGCCGAATGATCAGGCCACGCTGCCCAACAAGAGACACCGATTAGCCATGTGGGCATCACACCAGCTCCCTGCAGATCATGAGTTGCTGAACTAGCGATGCCACCAGGCACGGCTTCTGCCGGCTATCGCGCATACGTCATGTGTGCCCTGGTGGTGGTCTATACCTTCAATTTTATTGATCGGCAGATCATCGGTATTCTCGCGATTCCCATCAAGGCCGAGCTGGCCTTAACCGATACGCAATTGGGGCTGATGGGCGGCCTCGCCTTCGCTCTCTTCTACACGGCGCTTGGTATCCCAATCGCAATGCTTGCCGATCGCAGAAGTCGGACCTGGATAATGACAATCGCCCTGCTGCTGTGGAGCGCAATGACGGCAGTTTGTGGCACCGCGCAGAATTTCTGGCAGTTGTTCCTGGCTCGACTTGGTGTCGGCGTAGGCGAAGCCGGTGGCGTGGCCCCCGCATACTCGCTGATATCCGATTATTTCCCACCGCAGCAAAGAGCACGCGCACTGAGTATCTATTCCTTCGGCATTCCCATCGGCAGTGCACTTGGCATCGTGTTTGGTGGAATTATCGCCAGCAAAATTGACTGGCGCTACGCGTTCTTCGCCGTGGGACTTGCTGGCGTGGTAATCGCACCAATTTTTAAGCTTACGGTCGCCGAACCGGAACGTGGTCAGCACGACCCACATCACAAGAAAGGCCCATCACCCGCTCTCACAGAGATTCTTCAAAGACTGGCGAAGAAACCCAGTTTTTGGCTGATGTCTTTCGGCGCATCTTGCTCGTCTATGATTGGTTACGGAATGTTCTTTTGGTTGCCGTCATTTTTCGTCCGCAGCTATGACATTTCACTGCTCGACGCATCGTTGTTTTTTGGCGCAATCCTACTCGTAGGTGGCATCGCAGGACTATGGCTTGGCGGCGTACTTGCCGATCGATTTGGCAAGGACAATCGCGCAGCATATGCAATTATTCCAGCGCTCGCTTTTAGCGCGACGGTGCCGTTCTATGCAGTCGCAATCTTGTCGTCGAGCCTTACGTTGACATTTTTTGCGATGCTGATTCCAACGGCGCTAAGCCTCGCATGGCTTGGGCCGATAATGTCTGCTGTTCAGCACATCGTGCCGACCAACATGAGGGCGACTGGGTCAGCTATCTTCTTGTTTATCAATAACTTGATAGGCATTGGCGTTGGCACAATGGCAATTGGCATGCTCTCTGATCGCTTGTACGCGGTGTACGGCGACGATTCACTCCGCTACGCAATTCTCGCCGGCACTGGCTTCTATGTTCTGGCAGCGATCCTGTTGTTCGCCGCCTCAAAATCCCTGACGAACGATTGGGAATCCTAGCAACATCGAGCGACTAGTCCAGCTCTGGCAGACCTTCCAGAACCAATAGATAGAAACTCACGATACCGACGACCTTGTCGTTCTCAATCACTGGCGCATGGCTAATGCCGAAATTCTGAAACAAACGTGCGCAATAGCGGATGTCCATATCCGGTCGAACAGAGATCACCGGCTTGGCCATAATCTCGTAGACATTGACCCGCTCCGGTGCACGATCGTTTGCAATGACATGCTTGGCGACATCCGAAAAAAGCAACATCCCGTATTCGTCACGCTCGTCACGACGCTTTACTATCAGACTGGTCGCTCGCACTTTCTTCATGATCTTGAGAGCCGTCAACACGTCCATTTTTCCTTCAACTTCCGTGACCTCGGTACGCATTACGTCACGCACGGGCACCCATTTTTTAGTAGTCATAGGTTTTCCTCCACCTTGTCACCTAGCTCTTCGACCTGATGCAACACACCGACTGCATCCTCAACATCCAGCTGTATCGCAATACCGGTGCCTGGTTTCGCATCAAACTCACCGACCTCGCCAATGTGTTCAATAATGTGTCGGGCCAGATGCTGCTCCACCAGCAGTAATAGCACATCACGCTGCGTCGCGAGAGTCAGCCCAAAGAACGTCTTGCTCGCATTGATTCCCTCACCGCGCGCCTGATTGATCACCGTACAACCCGTTGCACCGGCTTCGCGTGCCGCCTCCATTACAGCATCGGTTTTGCTGTCTTCAATAAATGCCAAAATGAGTTTGAAATGCATGATCCTGATCCTTCTATTAGTACCTGATTAGATTCTCGGAAGCGCAGTCTTGCGCGTCCGTAAAGCAGAAATTTGCCCGTAGGTAAGCACGCTGATAATTGGGAAAAGGCTGGCGAACGCGACCAGGCCAAAGCCATCGAGTAGTGGCGATCGACCGGGCACGGACTCACTGAGGCCAAGTCCCAGAGCTGTAATCAGCGGTACTGTAACGGTCGAAGTCGTAACGCCACCGGAATCGTATGCCAGCGGTACGATAACCTTCGGCGAGAACAGCGTCTGAATCACAACAACGCAATATCCGGCAGCAATGAAATAATGTAAAGGCAAGCCGGTCACGATCCGATAGCAACCCAAACTGACACCGATTCCGACACCTACAGCGACGGCTATTCGCAGTCCCAGGGCGTCGATTGCACCACCTGACACCTGATTTGCCTTGAGAGCCACCGCGATCAGCGCAGGTTCAGCGAGTGTCGTACTAACACCAATGGCCAATGCAAACAGATACACCCAGTAATACTGTGCCCATCCGGGAGCGACACCATTTTCAGTCGCGGCGCCAATGAATTCCGGATCTGTGAGTTTTTGTGCCATCAATCGCCCAAGCGGGAAGAGCGCTTGCTCCAGCCCCACAAGAAAACAGGCCAGGCCGACAACAACAAACACAAAACCAATGATGATCTGCTTGCCACCCGGCATCGGTTTGCCGATGACCACGCGTTGAAACAAGAATAAAAAGACTGCGATTGGCAAGACATCGGTAGCACTGCCGAGCAGAATTCGTCCACTCTCCAGTATGAAATTCAATGTACGACTACTCCGAAGAGCAGCACAAACAGAATCGGCGTCAACGATGCGAAAGCGATCAGGCCGAAACCATCGGTCATTGGATTTCTGCCGCGGATAGAACTCGCTAACCCCAGCCCAAGAGCGGCGACCAGCGGGACCGTAACGGTCGATGTTGTGACTCCGCCGGAGTCATATGCGATTCCTATGATCTCTCTTGGAGCAATCGTCGTCACTAATACCACCAGGACGTAGCCCCCGATAATCAACACAGATAAGGACCAATTGAGCAGTATCCGCAGGACACCCAGGACCAGCGCCAGACCCACTGCCAAAGCCACAGTCAGGCGCAAGCCTAACGAATACCTGTCCATTGATTCCGCTGTATGCTCAATCGCGACCGCTTCTGCCGCTACTCTTGCAGCTTCGGCCGCTACAGCAGTCAGGGCAGGTTCAACAATCGTCGTACCAAACCCGAGCAGAAACGCAAAGAAAATCAACCAAAAGACGCTGCCTTTTTTGGCAAGCGAATTCGCCAGACCCTCACCAACCGGATACAGCGCAGTGCGAAGTCCGTAAATAAACAGGGTGAGTCCGATGATGACCAGCAATCCTCCGGACGCCAATGGCAACAGGTCGGCCGCGGGTTGCTTGAACACAAAGAGCTGAAAACCGCCAATGACGATCGCGATCGGAACAAGATCGCGCAGGCTATCCAGGGCATCCTGCCCGAGGGCCAACAGCAATTTATCCATTTGGACTCATATCAGATGCAGTTCGTCAGACGCAGTTCGATCTCGCAGTTACAAGAATTGAAACAAATTGGATCGCGATTCACAATGTTCCTGTCCTGATATCGCTCGCTTAACTATACCCGTATGCGGCTACATACGCTCGACGAGATCCAACCACCAACCAGTGCTAAGCGAGTCCCGTCATTGTGGCTCTATGCAGCCGAGCACGACCTGTTTCGTGCGACTCTTGTTGGCACGAAACAGGTCTGCCTGGAACGCTTTTCACCTACTTGCCGAAATCGACTCGCAGGCCCAGGTATGCGGCTCGCCCAGCCGTCTGGTAGCCGAAAACCTGCTCGTAGTCTTCATCAAGCAGATTGGTCGCACGAATATAGGCATTGGTATTGTTACCAAACTGGTAACTCGCCACGAAATCCAGCAACCAGTAGCTGTCGAGAGTCACTATTTCTGATGATTCCGGAAACGGAGGAAAGAAAATATCCGTCCGCGAACCACCGTAGTCCGCCGTTAAACCAAGCTGAGCTCGCTGCTGCAAGAAACGATAGTTAACGTTTACGCTGCCCGCGTGCTGCGGGCGGCGTAATTCGTCGACATCACCCGCCTCGGTAGATTCGCTCGAATCGGTGTAAGTGTAGGATGCGCCAAGCGCCAGTGCCTCGGTAACGTCATAGACTGCTGAAAATTCAACACCTTGCCGAGTACTCTTCCCATCCATATTTTCGGCCGTGAAGAGAAATGACTCCGGGTCGTAGACGAATCCATTAATCTCATTTTCGAGATTCTGCTTGAAGACAGCGAACTGCCATTCAAATGACCCATCCATAAATACGTGCTCGATACCCACATCGAATGATGTTGATGTTTCCGGTTCAAGGTCTGGATTACCGATGAACTGGCCGGGATAGAAGCCAAATCGCTCGATGAAAGTAGGCGCCTTTTGGCCGGTACCTATATTGCTGCGAATACGAGTGACGTCGTTGATCTGGTAAACGCCGGAAATGCGCCCTGTCAGAGCACTGTCGAAGTCACTATTGTCATCGTAGCGGGCACTCATCAGCCACGTCAGCCGGCTTGTTGACTTGCCCTGGAACTCGGCAATCACACTATTCACGGTCATTTCCTGATCCTGGTTTGGATCGCCGAAACCGATTTCTCCGCGCTGCTCGAACTCGGTCAATTCGTGTTCAAGCGCCAGCGAGAGCATATTCTGACGCACCTGAATATCAGACTGATACGCCAGCGATGTTCTCGTCGACGCGGTCGCTGAACTCAGCACGCCCTCAGTCAGGTTGTCATTGCTGCTATCAAAATACCTGGCGTTCAGGTGGTGCAGGACCTGGCCTGACAAAGTTGTGAGCGTACCTCCCAGGTGTGCACTCGCTTGCGTTGCTTGTGTCGCCACATCGCCATCGACTGGCAGGCCGGTCACAACGAAATCCACCGGATCAAACTGCGTATAGGCGTCTACGGCCCGCAGTCCAAGATCAAGTTGCAGATTTTCCGTCGGCTGATACTTGCCGTACAGGGACGCAGTGGTCATGTCCGATTCATCGAGTTCGTTACCGGTTCGTGACACGTTGGTACCGGCGGTATCCAACTGCTCGAGCCCGAAGCCCAGAGACCAGTTATCACCGCCAACTCCACCGTGGACTCCCGCATTCACGGTATCGTGCGAGCCAGCCTCGACAAACCCTCCGACTTTGCGGCTGTCGCTGCCCGATCGGGTGATTATGTGCACAACTCCGGCCAGTGCATCGCTACCCCAAAGCGCACTCTGTGGGCCACGAACCACCTCGATCCGTTCAATGTTGTTGGTGCTCAAGAGCTCCCACTTGAACTCGTCACCACTCGCAGGGTCATTCGCTCGCACGCCGTCAATCAGTACCAGAACGTGGTTAGCTTCTGCACCGCGAATTCTTACCTGCGTCTGGGCGCCAGTCGCGCCGGAGTGGCTTATTGCCACGCCAGGAACCGCACGCAACAGGTCTGTGACATAGCGAGCCTGACGCTGCTCAATCTGTTCACGCGTAATAATTGTAGCGGAACTCCCGACGTCAGCAGTCGCCAGGGGCGAACGTGAAGCGGTCACGATGATTGTGTCTGTATCCGCAATAGCCTGCTCCTGCTCCGTACGTTGCTCTTGATCCTTGGCAAATACCGAGGTGCACGCGGCCAAACCACACACAATAAGGGTGGAAACTCTAAGAAACTGCATTGATTTATCTCCCGCCAGGCTCCCCGCGCCTTGCGTTAAGGATCGATCGAACGGAGATGAAATCTGCAACATCATCATTGAATCGCCCGCCGCGATCGAACTATGAGCCAATCGACGGGCCGGTCTCCGGACTCATGAGTGACGCTGTTAACGCCCTTGTTAATCGCCTTCCCACGCAAAAAAAGCGCAGTGGCTCAACTGATCAACTAACTCATATACCGTTGCGGGGGCAGTGACGGGATTGCCTTATTGGCGCACCGTCTTCCCGTTTAATATCCAACGCGAAACGCCGAATATTCACCTGTCGAAATCGAGGCGAACCATACTGCACGGTTTTTTCGAATGCAACACGATGCTTGAAAGTCATAGCAATGCCGTTGCACGCATGCGCATTCAGCGTTGTCTTGCGGTTTATTTCGCGCGACGACTGGCCAAAGAGCTCAGGAAAAATTGCTTTTCGCAACAATAGCGCATGAATCGGGTACGGCCAGCTCCTGTAACTCTCTGGTTTTCTTTGGCAAACAACGGCCGCAACAGCCAATTCAGCTAGAATCGCCAAACCACTCCAAGCGATGGGACCAACGGCAACCACGCCCCATCCCTTGCTGTGAGGACGGGATCACCAGCTTCATCTGTCGCGTAGCTATATTCGCTGCAACACAAGTTGCGTTGATCCAGAACATTCGAGATTTCTATGAAGCCGGTTAACTCGCCTCGGCGAACCGAAAAGATTCTGCTGGCCCTTAGATCAAGGGTGTGAAATGTGGGGTAGCGGCGCTGGTTACGTGGAGTCGTATCCAGAATCGGATAGGTGGAACCGTCCGGATTAGTGCCCGTCTCGACAATCAGTTCGGTCCTGGGCCAGCCACTGTGTATGTTTGCGGCCGCACTGAAGCTGTATTTTCTCCAATCCCAGTTCACTCCGGCTTTTACGGTGTGTCGCTGATCCCAACTTCGCGGCACGTCCTCATTCGAAAACTCATCTTCAATTGACGACCAGGTGTAACTAACCCACCAAAGCAATCCACTATCGCTGCGCTCGCCCGTGAGCATTACCTCGGCCCCTCTGGCCGTGGCACTACGCGGATCAATGCGAACTCGGTCAATTTGCAGTTCGGGCAGTAAAATACGGGTGTCGAACGCGTTTTCGTAACGTGGAAGAAGTGCGCCGTATTCCTTCTGATACAACTCCAGACGCATGTCGAGCCCCTGATCGAACGAATGAGTCAGACTGGCGACGAAATGACTCGCGTGCTGAGCGGGACCGAAATCAACTTCGCCATCCCCCACCTGCAGTTCGTTAATCTCTTGTGCCTGGTAGTAGCGACCATAACCAAGACGAATCTCGGTATCTTCGCCGAGTCGGTACAGCAAATTGAAACGCGGGCTAATCTGGGAGTCTCCGCCTTCAGTGGTGTAAGTCTGTTGATCCCAACGCAAGCCGACGTCAACGATGAAATCGTCAAGCACTTTCCAGCGCGTTTCGAAATACGCCGCAGACTGCATGCCGCCGGGCGCAACGTCCAAACTGCGAATCAAAACCGGTACATTGTCGAATATCTGATCGAATGGCGGAAAGATAGCCAACGTCGAATCATAGACATAAGTAGCGTCAAGTTCCCTGACATCGAATCCAGCATTTAGCAAAATTGAATCCGTCAAATCGAATCGCCAATCCTGTTTGAAACCGATGGACTCAAATTCACGGTCATCGACTACGGAACCGGTGACGATCAACGGGTTCAATGTTTCGCCATTTCTGGAGTTATCGATTTTTGTTGCGGAAATTATGGTTGAGCTGAATACCGACTCAGTCCAGTCTGTTTCAGCTTTGAACCAGAAAACCCGATTTCGATATCTGGCTGTAGCATCTTCTGAACCGTCTGGCTGCGATAGCGAGACTTTGTCGTAAGACAAAAGCGCATTTAGTGCTATGTCTGTGCGATCGCTCCACTCCCATCCAAAATGAGCGAACAGGTCCTCATACTTTGGCGAGCCGTAATCGGAGTTGACTAGCTGCGACATCAAATCAAGATTGCCGCGACGAGCAGAGACCAGCCAGTCGCCACGATCGTTGTTTCCAAACCGGCCGAGCGACAATGCGAAAGCACTGAAGAAGCTAATGCCTAACTCTGTCTGTATTTTCTTGGGCTTTTCTCGCAGACCAATATCGATGACGCCGCTCATTCTGTCGCCATATCGAGCCTGGTAGCCGGCGCTGTAGAAATCGATACCTGCAATCGCGTTTTGATCGATGATTGTCGATACCGCATGAAAATCTTTGAGATGGTAGGGCTCATACAAACGCAGGCCGTCAAATATTAGCAACTGCTCATTATTGATGCCGCCGCGCACATTACTTTTGGTTGACAATCCACCGTTTGCAACACCCGGCAATCGATTAATACCACTTGTCGCCTCGTCACCAACATCGGGCAGCTTGGTTGTCAGTTCACGGTCGAGAAATGTGTGTGACCCGGAGTGTTGATAGCGCATTGCATACACGCTCGAAGACACGATTACCTCGGGTAACATCTCGATATTTTCAAGCTCTGCGGATGCATCCTGCGTTTGCGACACCGTGTTCTCAGGTTGGTCATCACGCTCATCAACCACGAGCAAGCTACCGCCTGGCCCAACATTGACGCCCAGCTCATAGGGCCGCAGGATTTCGCGAAGAACCTCAATAGCATCGGTTGCGATTGGCTCACGCGAGATGACGTAGTCATCTTTGATCAGGTCACTGCTGTATATAACCGGTATATCCTGGGCGATCAGGTAAGCGACATAGTCAGAAACGGGTGCGCCTTGCCACGTGCGCTCCTCGGCCAGCGCAGAAGCGGCAAAACACAGGCAAGAAATGAGCAGACAAAGCCGCGGTACCAAAAGCATAGCTGCAGTCTAATTCAATCCCGCAATCTCGCCAATGACGGCAACTACTGCAGCGGGTAGCGCGCCTACCAAGCGATTGAAATCGTCGTCCGGTCTATATGGTAGGTGAACTTGGTGGATGCCAGAACCGACTCTGCGGCCTCGATGGGCGTGAGATTTGCCAGTGACCCTTTCAGCTTGATGCCCATAGCAGCGAGCCGAACATCGTTGCCTTCAAAAATCAGTTGCTTGCCCGTTTCCCGCGCTGCCCACTTGAGGAAATCCAGCAAGCTTTCGTTATCAATCTCGAACGTCGGTGCAAGCGCTATCGCCCATTCCCAGGACGGGTCGTCGATTGCCATTGGATCCACGACGGCCGTGGCACCGCTTTGCAACGACAGGTGATAACCCGCCTCTGTCGCATAGGTTTCTTGCGAATCGGTGACATCTACACGGCCCTCACGAACGGCAACATCCATCAATGCACCATCGAAACTTACCGAAAACTGTGTACCAATGTCCGTGGCAGATCCGTATTGAGTGTTGATGGTTAGGTGCCGATCAGGATAAATTCGCTCGCCAGTATCAACGTAAACCTGACCTGCGATCAGCGTGTATTCATCCAATGCATCGACGCGAACTTCAGAACCGGCCGCGATTCGAAGCGAGATATCGCCGCGCAACGCCACGCTGGCGCCCTGCTCGTCTGCCGTCTTCAATGTGTCGCCTATTCGAACCTTATCCCCGATAGAAATTGAAGCGGTACCGACACCGGCTACCAGCGCAACTTCGCCGACGACCGGTGCCAATACCATGGGGGACTGGGTATTAATCGAGATGCCAACTGCCATGAGCAGGCTTGCCGCGATAGCGGTTGGAACGGCCCATCGCATAGTACGCGCGGTACGTGTCGAACGCCGCCATTCATCACGGACGTTGTCGCGCACCCGATGCTCAATGTCGGGTGGGACTACAGCGCGCGGCCCTGCCAGCGACATCAGTGTCGCCATCGCGACATCATCACGCTGCGTCGACTCATCCGGCGAAGTCATGTTCTCTGTGTTTCGCTCATTCGTCATGTCTATATCCGTTTCGATTCATTGGTTGTTGCACCCGGTTGTTGCGGTCGGTTGTTACAACCGGCAGCACTCGTGTGCGTCAGTCGAGCAGAAAATCGGGCTCGAAGTCCCAAAGCGATCGAAAACCCTCCTTAAATGCAACACGTGCTCGACTGAGTATTGACTCTGCCGCTTTTGTGCTGACGTCCAGATGCTCACCGATCTCCACAACACTGCATCCGCGAATGTATTTCATCTCCAGCGCGGAAGCATAGTTGGTCGGTAAGTACTCGAGTGTTACGCGAACAAAGCGCGCAATCTCCTCTGCCTTGCGTTCCTTTTCAGGGCCGCCTTGCTCAATCGAAATCGACTCAAGCGCGGCGCGCACGGCCGGTATGTCTTCAAACGGGACTGATCGACTGGCTTCCACACCACGTTGGCGAAAAACGGTGGCCATCTCATTTCTGCAAATCTGACAAAGCCAGGTAAACAGCAACGCCTCACCCCGGTAACTGCCCATGCTCTTTACGACTTTGCACATCGTACGTTGCACAATCTCCTCGGCGAGATCCTCTTGTCCATTGGTGCGCGACAAAGAAAACCGAAACAGGCGCGGAAAATACTCACGGAAGAACAGGTCGAACGCATTGGCGTCACCACGGGCGACTTTTTTCGCCAGCAAACGATCTTTGTCCAGTTGTGAAAAACTCACGTTTATAGCCAGTCCTGTCGATTATTGAACGTTAGAGGTACAGCAGGGGAAAATCCTTCGAAATTCAGGGCTTGTCGGCCCGATATTGGCTTCCATGCCTCTTATTCATAGCCTACTCCTCCTTTGTGCACCAGTTCGGCATCCCGCATATACTTACGCCACAACGCTGTCAGGACTTTTGCTCGAAACAGGGGAACATCGAATATGCCAAGGCTACTGACATTTATCGTCCTCCTTTGTGCCAATTTGCACGCGTTCGCCGATGCCCGACACGACGTCATGTGCCGGGAAATTGAATTCAGCAAGTCCGTCGAGCGCCAGGACGCTGAGTTGTTTCGCTCATTCATTGATACGGATGCACGTTTCATCGGTGCTTCAGTAGCCACGGGCATTGAATCGATCACCGAGAGATGGAGCATGTTTTTCGTCGAGAATGGACCATCGATCGTGTGGCGACCGCAGTTCATTGAAGTTCTTGAAGCTGGCAATCTCGCTCTGTCTCGCGGACCTTACAAAATGCTCGCCACTGACGAAGATGGCACAGTGAAAGAATACTGGGGCACTTTCAATTCCGTATGGCAACTGGGAGATGACGGTCAGTGGCGAGTCGTATTTGACGCCGGGGACGACTCCGACGTGCCACCACCTGATGATGTCAGGGCGTTACTGGACGCGGCGGACGACTGCGAGACAAACACGATTAATTAGTACCATTGATTAGTACTGAGCCTTCATCACCACAACTCAAGCAGCCGAAACAGACCATGCGCCCACCCGTTACCAGCAAACTACCCGACGTCGGCACGACGATATTTACGGTCATGAGCCAGTTGGCCAATGACTCCAAGGCCATTAACCTGTCGCAGGGCTTCCCCAGCTTTGACCCGCCAGAAGGCCTGGTCAAACGCATCGAACACCACCTGCGAAACGGCGCAAATCAGTATGCGCCAATGCCTGGAATTGAGGCGTTGCGGTCGCAGATCAGCAAAAAAACCACTCGACTGCATGGTCGAACTCTGGACATTGATCAGGAAATTACGGTCTGCTCTGGAGCGACAGAAGGTATTTTCTGCGCTATTCAGGCAATCGTTCGCGCCGGTGATGAAGTCATCGTATTTGATCCAGCGTACGACTCTTACGAGCCGGCAGTGACGTTGGCAGGTGGACGTACACGGCATATTCCGCTGGCGATAAGTGATGATGAGCTGGACTTTGAAGTAGACTGGCAGCAGCTGCGTGACGCCATCAGCGACGCCACGCGCCTGGTCATTATCAACTTTCCTCACAACCCGACCGGCGCAATATTGAACGCTGACGATTTGCACCAGCTCGCCGAAATTCTGCGTGACTCGAATGCCTATTTGTTGTCAGACGAGGTGTATGAACACATCGTGTTTGATGGCGAGGCTCACCAAAGCGTGCTCCGCCATGAAGAACTCTGGCAACGCAGCCTGGTAGTCAGCTCGTTCGGCAAGACATTTCATGCGACTGGCTGGAAAATCGGCTATTGCATGGCGCCTCCTGACCTGACAGCAGAATTTCGCAAAGTACATCAATTCACGACATTTTCGGTCAGCACACCGATGCAATACGGTATCGCGGACTTCTTGCGTAGCGATCCAGAGTTTTTCGAAAACCTGTCAAGCTTCTATCAACAACGTCGTGATCATTTTTGTGCGCAACTTGAGAAAACAAGATTTCGCTTTAAGCCCAGCAAGAGCACGTTTTTTCAGATCATTGACTATGGCGAGGTGACACAGGATAAAGATGTATCGGTCGCCAAACGCTGGACTCAGGAAATTGGTGTCGCTTCGATTCCATTGACTGTGTTCTGCGAAGCACCCTTCACAGGCACGCGACTGAGATTTTGCTTTGCGAAAGACGATGCTACGTTGACGGCAGCGGTGGAAAAACTGAGCGAGTTGTAGGTGCTCTGGTCAGCTACCCAGTTGAAATGCGAGCAGCGCACCGACATAACCGATTGTCGTCATGTAGACCCACGCGAATATCGGCCAGCGCCAGCTATTTGTCTCGCGTCGTATGACCGCAAGTGTCGCGGCACACTGCAAACAACAGGCGTAGAAAATAAGTAAGCCGATAACCATCGGCAACGTGTACACCGGGCTGCCGTCCGGCCACGTGGCCGCCTGGAGACGTTTTGACAGAGTTAATTCGTCAGCATCATCGCCAACCGCATAGACGGTTCCAAGCACCGCAATCACCACTTCACGCGCCGGGAAGCCCGCGATGACCGCCGACGACACCCGCCAGTCCCAACCCAGCGGCGAAAATACCGGCTCAACAAACTTGCCGGCACGCCCCAGCCAGCTTTGCTCCAATTGAGCAGCAGCAGCTTCATTCTCAATTTTGGCGAACGCGATCTCTCGCTCTGGAGCTGCCAGTTGTGTAACGGCGGCTTTATGCACCGCAGCCTGGTCTGCTACGTCGCTGGATCGAGGATAGTAGGCGAGCGCCCACACAATGACGGCAACAACGAAAATCACTGTTCCCGCCCTGTACAGAAAAACTTTTGCCCGGCCGAGCAATTGAATCGCTACCGTCCGTATGTTCGGTCGACGAAACTCAGGAAGCATGAGCGCGAACGGCGGCTTAGGTCCTCGCAACGCCGTCTTGCGCAGTAGCAAAGCAGTCAGCACTCCAGCTACGATACCAAACAGGTATAAGCCGAACAGAATCAGTCCCTGCAGATTCAGGAAGCCGATTTTTTTGGCGGGAACGAAAGCGGCGATCAGCAATGCGTATACCGGCAACCTCGCAGAGCAGGTCATGAACGGCGCCGCCATGATCGTGGCAATGCGATCGCGCCGACTGGGTATTACTCGCGTCGCCATTATACCCGGCACGGCACACGCAAAACTCGAGATCATCGGAATGATTGACTGCCCTGATAACCCGACAGAGCGCATTAATCGGTCCAGAAGATAAGCTGCACGGGCCAGATAGCCAGAATCTTCAAGCAAGATAATGAACAGGAACAGTATGATGATTTGCGGCAGGAAGATCACGACACTGCCAACTCCGGCGATAACGCCGTCTGAAACCAGGCTCGACAGCGCGCCATCGCCAAGGTGACTGCCGACGAAAGACCCCAATACAGCTGATGCCGAATCAATCAAGTCCATGATCGGCGTTGCCCAGGCGAATACCGCCTGAAAGACGATCGCCATAACCAGAAACAAACCGATCGTTCCCGGCACCGGCTGGTTTAACCAGGTCGTAAGGCGGGTACGCCAGGAATAGAATCGCGGCAATTGTTGTTGCACATCCTGCAGCACTTCACGAACCCATGCGTAGCGCACGCGAGCCTCCCGCGCCAGCGGTGGGTCGCCATTGAACAAGCTATCGCGCAGTTGCGCTACTTTCTCAATAACCGAAGCATCGAAAGGCTGAGCCGATGCTTCACTCTGCTCTGATATTCCATCGAGCAATATTCGCTGCGCTTCCGCTAAGGTGACCTCAGAGTTCAACAGGTCTTTAAGCGCCCGGGCCGCGCTGGTCAACTCAGGCCATACCGGAGGTGGCAATGGGCTGCTTTGCTCAGGCAGCGTGGCCAGTGCACGCCGCAATTTCTCCATGCCGTGGCCAGTCGTCGCGACAACCGGACATACATCAACGCCGCCGAGATACGTGGATAGCTTCTCCACGTCAATATCCAAACCGTTTTGCTCAGCGGCATCTGACATGGTGAGTGCTACAACGACCGGCCGCTCAAGCTCCAGCAATTGCTGCACCAGATAGAGACCCTGGTACAGATTGGTCGCGTCGATCACCGCCAGAATACCGTCCGGAATCTCAGTACCTTCTACGCGGCCAAAAAGCACATCGACGACGACCTGCTCTTCCATTGAGTGCGCGCTGAGCCCATGCGTGCCAGGCAGGTCGACCAGTTGCAGAACTACGTCGTCGACCTTGAGTTTGCCGATATGACGTTCGACCGTGACACCCGGATAGTTGCCAATACGCTGATTCAGACCGGTAAGTCGATTAAAGAGGGTGCTCTTGCCGGAATTGGGGCTGCCGACAACTGCGATGCTGGCATCAAGCTGCCGGCGTACGGTTATCTGGTCAACAGGAACTCTGACTGTTTTGTTAGTCACCAGAGGCTACGGGAGATACCGTAAATTGACGCGCTTGCTCCTGCCGCAGCGATATTCCGCTACCGAACAATCTGAACTCCATCGGGTCACCGCCCAGAGCTGCACCGGCCAATTCGATCTCCGCACCTTCGACCATGCCCAGCACCATGAGACGCTGTACCTGCGGGTCCGTCGTATCGATAGAATCTATGACACTCTTCTGACCGCGTTTTAACATCGCGAGTGTATTGTTTTTGGCGCCCATTCGAATTCCTTGCGGTGACGGGATTGGCAGCAAATCTCAATGCTAAGCACTGATATTTAATAAGTTTTTCACGCCAGTCCCAGAGCTTGAGGAAATGATAATGATTCGCATTACGATGTGCAATAGGGAATTGTACATATTGTGAACGAAGTCGCCAGAAGCCCGCTAACTGGCCGCCGAGAACGGCGACGAAATCGCCGTTTTGATCGACTGCTCAGGGAGGGTGGCTGCTGCGCTAGCAGGCCGGCTTGCCGATCTCGTTGGGCAGCACAGCCTCAATGCGTTCCATCACATCCAGGCGGTGTACCAGATCGTGAATATAGTCCAGCTGATCGGTCTCCAGCACAAGTACGTCACTCATTTCATAGGACGATATCCAGGATTCATAGAGGCGATCCAAACGCTTCAGATAAGCCAGCGGCACATCCTGCTCCATCGCCCGGCCACGCAGGCGAATTCTCTGCCGTAAGGGCCGCATGGAACAACGCAGGTAAATCATCAGATCCGGCGGCCGGATTGCGTCCAGAATCGCCTGATAAAAGCTTTGGTAGGTTTCCCAATCACGCTTGGAGATCTTGCGCATTTGATACAGCGCAGTCGCAAATATCTCCGCATCTTCGAAAATCGTTCGGTCGAGCGCTACTACGCCCGCCTGCCTGTCCAGTTCCTGATGCAGACGAAATTTATTGCTGAGGAAGTAAAGCTGCGATTGAAACGCCCAAGCCTTCATGTCCTTATAAAAATCCGCAAGATAGGGATTCTCGTCATTGGGCTCGTAGAACGGCATGACGTTGTACGTTCTCGCAAGAAACTCGACCAACGTCGATTTTCCGGAGCCCATATTTCCGGCGATTGCGATTGTTCGTTTCATCGCTGCGTACCTTACCGCATTCGCATCTGGCATCCATCAGAAAGATCACCTATGCTTTCTCACATTGTCCCATCCCCCGGAAACTACCGTGAGCAACGAGACTCCTCCCGTACTGATCAGCGCCGAAGACATCGGCATTCGCGTTGACGAACTGGCCGCACAGATATCGGAAGAGTACCGGGACAAGGGCGATGTTGTATTGATCGGCGTCCTCAAGGGCTCTTTTATTTTTCTGGCGGACCTTGCACGACGCCTGACTATTCCACGCACCATCGAATTCATTGCGGTTTCCAGTTATGCCAGCGGCAGCATTTCAAGCGGCGCCGTCAGGCTGGTGATGGACGTGCGCGGCAACATCGAGAACAGACACGTTCTGATTGTCGAAGACATTGTCGACACAGGCCACACATTGAGCTATCTCATTGGTATGCTCGAATCACACGGACCTGCATCCATTCGCACCTGCACGTTGCTGCACAAGGCGGAGAGCGCTGAGGTTGATGTTGCTGTCGACTACATTGGGTTTGCCATCGGTGACGAGTGGGTCGTCGGGTATGGGCTTGATTACGCGGAGAAAAACCGCACGCTGCCCTATATTGGGACCATCCAGCCGGATGACAGGGGCGAGGAAACGCCGCCTAGTGGTCAGCGCAATCGTCGGTCTCTATTTCAACGGTTGAGTGACCGATTCCGTAGTCATCCCTGAGCATCTTCTTTAGGCGGCGGACTACATCGGTCGGGTTTCGCGTCTGCTCAGTAACCTGTACATGCATGGTTAGCATCAACTCCTGCGGCGTCAGTCCCCAGACATGTACGTGGTGCACATCGCAGACCTCTGGAAAACTGGCCACCAACTTGTCTTTCATGGCAGTACTGTCAAACCACTCCGGAGACCCTTCGAGCAACACATGTGCACTCCTTTTCACCAGCCCCCAGGCACTCTTCAAAATCAGCAACGCCACAACAACAGAGAGAATCGGGTCAATTGCCATCCAGCCCGTGTAGATAATTACGACAGCGGCAATAATCGCCGCTACTGAACCCAGCAGGTCACCAGCAACATGCAGTGCCGCGCCACGAATATTCAGGTTGTCCCTGTCTCCGCTATGCAATACCGCAAAGGCGACTATGTTCACGAATAAACCAATCGTCGCAATGATCAGCATAGTCTGACCGAGCACATCGGGTGGATCGATAAATCTGACCGCTGCCTCAAAGAGGATCCAGCCGACAATAACAAGCAAAGTCAGGCCATTGACAAACGCTGCCAAAATCTGGAACCGGTGATAACCGAAACTGCGCTTGGCATCGGCAGGACGCTTGCTGATATGAAACGCAAGTGCCGCAAGAGCCAGCGCCATTGTATCGGTCAGCATATGGCCTGCATCGGCGAGCAAGGCCAGAGAGCCGGACAAGATACCGCCAACGACTTCGACGAACATGAACGAAGCGGTCAGAACCAGTGCGATTATGACCCGACGCAGATTGCTGTTCGTAGTGTGAGAGTGAGCCATCAGCGCATCATCAGCTCAATCACGAGCTTTCCGGCTGGCTCGATAAATCAGTAGTGCTGCCCGTTTTGTAGCCAGCGCTACCGAGTCGAGATAAAGCATTTCGTTCGGTGTATGGCCGCCAGATCCGCTTGCACCCATTCCAGCCAGACTATCCGAGTACGGTGCGACAAAGGATATATCGGCAGCACCACGCTCAGCCGGATCAAGCGCAGGCATCGGTCCGCGACCAAGCGCTTCATTGATATTTGAAAGTTCCAGCATCAGACGCTGATTGCCTGCTGTCGGCGCCATCGGCGGATACCGATCAATAAACTCGATAGACGCCTGCGTATGCGGCAGATTACGGGCCACGACAGCTCGCATGGCAGCCCTGGCGCGATCCAGCTGCTCCTGAGAAATGGTACGGATGCCACCATGAACAACGACCTTCCTCGGCACAATATTTCTCTTGCCAAAGGTCGTGCCGCGGGTCGTCGCAGCGTCGTATGCGACGTCGGTTCCACCCTGAATCGTACCGGCATTAAAAGTCAGATAGTCCTCACCGCGAACTTCGTTGTAAAACTCATTGAGGATTCTGGCCGCCTCGAAGATCGCTCCGGCACCGGTGTCCTCGTCGAATATTCCGGACGAATGTGCCTGTTTACCCGACACCTCCAACATCCAGCTACTCGAACTTCGACGCGAAACGGTCGCCCAATCTTTGCCGTCGTAGGTGACCGAAGACTCAAACCCCAATGAGATGTCTGCCCACTTGCCCGCCTCAATCAGAGCATGGCGCGAAACCGAGATTGGCTGCCCTGCCTCTTCCTCATCACCGGTATAGGCGACAACAACCGGGATATCGTCCAATGCCCCTATCGCAGCCAGTGCCTTGAGCGCATAGACAATCACGACATTGCCCGATTTCATGTCATCAACACCCGGACCGCTGGCGGTGTCGCCCTCGCGCACGAAGGACTGAAAAGCATCATCGGCCTCGAAAACGGTGTCGAGATGCCCGATCAGAAGGAAGCCGGGACCACTGCCCTCCTTGCGGCCGAACAGGTGGCCCGCCCGATTCACTTCCTCGGGCATATCCAACCATTCAGTGTCGAAACCGATTTCATCAAGCTCGCGACGCATGACGTGGCCAACCTCTCGAACGCCTGCGTGGTTCATTGTGCCGCTGCCGATATTGACTGTTTCCTCGATCAGGTCAATCGCATCTTCAGCATGTGCGTCAACCCACGCCACGATTCTCTCTTCTTCAGAACTAAGGACCTCGGCAGACGCCGCTGGAATACCAAAACCCAGAACTGCGAAAGCAGTAACGGTGACCAATGCTGCGCCAACAAATTTAGCGGTGTTCATCCATGATCCTCATCAAAATGTCGTGGTACTCGAATGTGTTCAACCATGCGCTGGATTCTATCCGGTGGCGGCGCTGTCATATAGCTCACAGATATGGCAACAATGAAGTTCAGGCACATGCCAATAACTCCGATTCCCTCCGGGGAGATACCAAACAACCAGTGTTCTGCACTATTTATGCCCCATGGCGAACCAGCCCATTTCAGAAACAGGCCCTTAAAGAACTCGATATAGGCATAGGTGAACAGCAAGCCGGTCAACATTCCGGCAATCGCGCCTTCCTTGTTCACGCGTTTGAAGAAAATACCCAGAAAAATCACGGGGAACAATGACGCCGCTGCCAATCCAAATGCGAAGGCTACGACCTGAGCTACCCAGCCTGGTGGATCATAGCCAAGATACCCTGCAATTAGGATCGCGACTGCAGCTGCAATACGCCCTGCAAGCAATTCACGCGAATCAGAAATTGACGGCACGAATATCCCCTTGATGAGATCGTGCGAAATGGCGGCCGATATGACCAGCAACAATCCAGCGGCTGTCGACAATGCGGCGGCAATACCACCCGCCGCGACCAAAGCGATCACCCAATCAGGCAGCCCCGCGATTTCCGGGTTCGCCAACACCATAATGTCGCGGTCAACGACCAGTTCATTGCCCTGCCAGCCGTATTCCGACGCAGTGGCCGCGAACTCCGCATTGCCATCGTCGTAGTACTGAATGCGACCGTCACCATTCTTGTCTTCAAACGTCAGTAGCCCAGTGCCCTGCCACGTACGAAACCAGTCCGGCCGTTCTTCATAGGAGAGATTGCCGTCGACACTGCCGATCTCACCGGGTTGAATCGTATTGATAAGGTTGTAGCGCGCCATCGAACCAACCGCTGGTGCGGTCGTATACAAGAGTGCGATGAAGAACAGTGCGTACCCGGCAGAAAGGCGCGCATCGCGAACTTTCGGCACCGTAAAAAACCGCACGATGACATGTGGCAGACCGGCTGTTCCGACCATGAGAGCCATCGTGATACAAAAAACGTCGATCTTGCTTTTGGTCCCGGATGTGTACTGATTGAACCCCAACGATGTAACAATATCGTCCAGCTTATCGAGCAGCGAGCTACCCGAGTTCGCCACCTCGCTGCCGAACGCCAGCTGTGGAATCGGATTGTCTGTCAGCTGAATCGCGATAAATACCGCAGGCACTGTGTAGGCAAAAATCAGTACGCAGTATTGCGCGACTTGAGTGTAGGTAATGCCCTTCATGCCGCCAAGTACGGCATAGACGAATACAACCGACATGCCAATAATTAACCCGGTCGTCACCGGCACTTCGAGGAAGCGGGAAAAGACGATGCCAACACCGCGCATCTGGCCAGCAACATAGGTGAACGAGATAAAAATCAGGCAAATCACTGCGACGATTCTGGCGGCGCGGGAATAGTAGCGTTCGGCGATGAATTCGGGGACGGTAAACTTGCCGAACTTTCTCAGGTAGGGTGCGAGCAGCAACGCCAGCAATACGTAACCGCCGGTCCAGCCCATGAGGTAGACCGAGCCATCGTAGCCCAGGAAGGCAATAAGTCCCGCCATCGAAATGAACGAAGCAGCACTCATCCAGTCGGCGGCTGTCGCCATTCCATTCGCTAGCGGGGAAACCCCCTTTCCCGCAATGTAGAAATCACGCGTATTGTGCGCTCGAGACCAGATAGCGATACCGATGTACAAAGCGAAACTGAGTCCGACGACGACATACGTGAGCGCCTGCAGGCTCATGATCGCGCCCTAGTCGCCATACAAACTAGTCTTCATGGACATCAAATTTCTGGTCGATGCGATTCATCCGCCAGGCATAGAAGAAAATCAATGCTACGAAAACCAGTATTGAGCCTTGCTGCGCAAACCAGAAACCCAGTTGGAATCCCGCGAAACGGATGGTATTCAATTGCTCAACCAGCAGAATGCCAAAACCGAAACTGCACACAAACCATACCGCCAGACAACCTGCCATCAAACGAAGGTTGGCGCTCCAGTAGTTCGTTCGATTCTGTCGATGCAATACGCTCTCCAGTGTCCGTGACTTCAGGCCGCCAATGTACCAGAGCAATCAGGATGCTGGCGATGAACCGAGAATGTTGCAGCAGGAAGCGCCTGCGAGAAACGCGATAACGCCGTATGAGGACCGCCCGTAACCGTCAGGCATAAAAAAAGCGGCCTCTCGCGAAGCCGCTTTTCTAACCACCACTTATCTGTGGTACCTGGCCCCCTGAATCCCCC
>RCNF010000106.1_pt1 | contig 62263 bp, 45 predicted proteins | sample 2041311 | NCBI WGS metagenome assembly RCNF01 (sample SAMN09708228, study PRJNA481090) | Marine sediment metagenome, whole genome shotgun sequencing project. | biome: marine sediment; feature: ocean; material: sediment; isolation source: Sewage treatment plant 2 marine sediment (STP2) ...
CATCGATCATTGATGCGGAAGTGAAAGCCCTCAATGAAATGGTGCGATGGGTCAATAGTGCGATGTCCTTTGCGATGGTCTTTGCGATCTTCGCGGTCTTTGCGTTTCAATCAGTTCGCTACAGGCCAGCGCTATGGTTGTGGCCCTCTGTGCCTTCAAGGTCGGAGGGAGCCCGAGTCAAGAAATGCGATGCTTCGTGGACCCTTCGTGGTCCTTTGTGTCCTTTGTGTTTCAAAGCCCAACCGCCCCCTTGAGGACTACGTCAGCCCGAACTTCCGGCCGAGGGTACGAGCGAGCAGCTTCTTCGGCAGCATGGCCATGGCGGGAACGATCCTCGCGCCTCCGCCGATTTTGAGCATCGCCGGCGGTTTCTTCTTCGTCGCGGCATCGGCCACGCGGCGCGCGAATTCCTCAGCCGGCATGGCGAGGTTCTTTGACATCGCCGCCCGCTCTTCCATGGCTCCGACCTTGTCGTGATAGAGCGATTCCGGGTCACGATAACGATCGAGGCCCTTCCCCGCAGCCTGCGGAAACTTCGTCACCACGCCTCCGGCCCGAATCACGAGCACATGGATCCCAAAAGGCGCCACCTCCGGGCGAAGGGCATCCGAGAGCAGGTGAAGGGCGGCCTTGCTCGCCGAGTAGGCGCCGCCGAACGGCGTTGCCATCAGGCTCGAAACCGAGCCGATGTTGACGATGCACCCGCCGCCCGCGGCGGCCATGTGCGGCACCACCGCCTGGATCGCCGCCACCGCTCCCACGACATTGGTCTCGAGCTGCCGGCGGAGATCGTCGACGGAGATTTCCGCCACGGGACCGACCAGGGCGTAGCCGGCATTGTTGACCAGGATATCGATCCGCCCCGCCCACTCTACTGTTTCGGCAACGGCGCGATCGATGCTCTCGCCGTCGGTGACATCGAGGGGGAGAGCGAGGCACTCATCGTCGGCAAGGCCCGCCAGAGATTCAGCGTTTCGAGCGGTGGCCGTCACCAAGTCTCCCCGCCTCAGGAATTCCTCGGCGAGGGCGCGTCCGATCCCCGACGAGCACCCGGTGATGAGCACCACACGTTGATCGCTTCCGGTCATGTCTCATCTCCCACCTCTCCCCGGCAATGGAGGAGAAACTCACGCAAGGCGCTGAAATAGTCCGATCCGCCGACGAGCCAGAGTTCGTTGTGACCCGCGCCCGGCACCTCGAGGAATCGCGTGTCACCCGATGCAGCCTCGAACAGGCGCTCACCGTGGACGAAGGGAACAACTTCATCGGCCGGGGAATGGATGACCAGGATCGGACAATCCACACCACCGATCTTCGACAGCGAGTCCATCTTTGTCCGAACCAACCAACGAGGAATGAAGGGATAGTGGTGGGCCGCCATCTCCGGAATCGAGGTGAAACTCGATTCGACGATCAAGCCCGCCGGATCAACCTCGGCGGCCAGATCCACCGCGACTGCCCCTCCGAGACTCTTGCCGAGGATCACGATCCGTTCGGCATCGACGCCCCCATCCTCCCTGAGATACCGCCAGGCTGCTCGGGCGTCGCGGTAGAGCCCTTTCTCATTCGGCCGCCCGGAGCTGCGGCCGTAGCCGCGATAATCGACGATGAAGACCTGCGCCGGGATCCCGGCCAGTTCGAGCATGAGACCCGCTCGCTGAGAGAGATTTCCGGCGTTGCCGTGGAACCAGAGCAGCACCATCTCGGTGGTGGCTGAGACTGCAGCACCCGGAGTCTCCGGGCGACACCACCACCCGTGCAGTCGTTCACCATCATCGGTGGGAAAGAAACACTCCTCCACCACGGTTCCGGTGCCGCTGGAAACCGCCTCGACATCCCAGAATCCACTGGGGTCCTGCTCGGGGAAGAAGATCATCGAATCTTCAAAAATCACCATCGTGATCAGGATGGTAGCCCAGAGCGCAACGGCGCTGATCCCCAGTCTGACCCACCAGGGTCGCCGAGACCGTCGTTGGAGCTTCCACCGAGATTCACTCATCGTGCTTATCAGTGAACCACTTCTCGATCGCGGATGCCAGATCTCGAATCCACTCAACCGAGCCTCCAGTTGAACCACCTGCTCATGAGTTGTTCGGGCTGTTGGTTTTTTACCGCTGCACCGCCGCCGCTACAAAGAACCGGCGGCCCCGTTGGTTGTGGGCCACCAGGGAAAGACCTCTTTTCTTTTCGTCTTTCAGGATGATGGATAGGCCCAACTCCCGTCCTCACCGATTTCCGCCGTCTGATTGCCCTTCAAGCGGACGGCGAAAATCGGTTAGAGTGAAGCCCATGAGCAGTCTCGATCCCACTTCCGACCCTTTCGACGACCTTCTTGACTCTGAACCCGAAGCCGCCGCGCGCGAACTCACCCAGTTGCTCGCTCTCGACGCCCCGGGACGCCGAGAAGAGACCGACGCCCGCGCGGTTCAGATCCTCGAAAACCGCTCCATGGGGGACGAACTCATCGAGCACGTCAACCTCGATGTCCTCCATGCCCTCGGGGAGCGTCTCGTTGAACAACAGCGCTCCGGGCCTCCCCGACCCGACGACGAGAGGCGTTGGGAGGCTTGGTCGTTCCTCGACGCCATCCGTCGATCGAGCCTGCTCGTTCGGATCAGAAGCGCGAATGCCGTTGATCTGTGGTCCGATCTCATCCTGCGCCTCGTCGAGGCATCTCACTTCACCTTTGGCCCGCTCTTCGAGCAGCGGGTCGCGGGATACGGTTCACGCACGCTTTTCGAAATCCCCGGGAGCAGTGCCGTGACCTCGGTCAGCTGGAATCAGGTCGCCGGACGGGTCGGACTCATCGCCCGCGGGCTCGTCGCCCTCACCTCAGGCTGTGGGGACAAACCCATTGCCATCCTCTCGGAGAACCGGCTCGAGATGGCGTTGACCGATCTCGCCTGCCTGACCACCGGCATCGTCAACGTCATGATTCCGGCCACCGCCACCGAATCCGAGGTCGGCTATATCGTCGGGCACTCCGGCGCCGGCACCATCATCGTGTCCAACTCGGTCCAGCTGAAGAAGATCGAGGCCCACCGGGGCAAACTGCCGAAGGTCGATCATGTCGTCGTTTACGAAGGGGCGGCCGCATCGGCTCGCGACGTCATCGAATTCGATGAAATCCTGGGCAGGGCGATCGAGGTTTCCGCCGAAGACCTCGGCGAGAAGCGGGCGAGTGCCTCCATCGATGATCTGGCCACGGTCATGTACACCTCGGGGACCACCGGCCGTCCTAAGGGCATCCGATTCTCGCAGCGCAACATCGTCTTCAAACGTTTTGCCCGCGCCCTCGCACTGCCGGAGATCGGCGAGGACGATCGGTTCCTCTGCTATCTGCCCCTCTTTCACACTTTTGGCCGATTCCTCGAGCTCTGCGGGTCGGTCTTCTGGGGGGCCACCTACCGGTTTGCCGAGAGCCCGTCCATCGATGGCCTCGTGCGGGAGATGCAGAACTACCGTCCGACGGTGTTCATCAGCATCCCGATGAAGTGGATTCAACTCTACGAACGCATCCGTCAGGAGGTCGATGTCGAGTCTTCCGCTGATGACGAGATCGTGGCGGCCGTTGATCTCGTCACCGGAGGAAAACTCCGCTGGGGCCTCTCCGCCGCCGGCTATCTCGACCCCGAGGTCTTTCGCTTCTTCCAGCGCTATGGCGTCGAACTCATGAGCGGCTTCGGGATGACCGAGGCCACGGGAGGCATCACCATGACGGTGCCGGAAGCGTACGTCGAGAATTCTCTCGGCGTCCCACTGCCCGGAATCAGGACCGAACTCGCCGACGACGGCGAGCTGGTCATCCGCGGCCCCTACGTGATGATGGGCTACCTCGATGATCCTGAGGGCCGGCCGGCGTTCGACGAGGAAGGCTGGTTCCACACCGGCGATCTCATGGAACAGGACACGACCGGACAGTTCCACATGGTCGATCGCAAGAAGGAGATCTACAAGAACGTCAAGGGCCAGACCATTGCGCCGCAGAAGATCGAGAACCTCTTTCGCGATTTCGATTCAGTCGGGAGGATCTTCCTCGCCGGCGATCACAGGCCCTACAACACCGCCCTGATCTATCCCAACTTCGACTTTCAGGAGGTCGATCTCAAGACCCTCGACGCCCGCGAACGAAAGGCCCACTATCGTTCCCTCGTGGTGAGCGCCAATGCGTTTCTCTCCCCGTTCGAGCGGATCGTTGATTTTGCCGTCGTCGATCGTGACTTCGATCCGGATCTCGGAGAACTCACTCCCAAAGGAACCTACCGCCGCAAAGTCATCGAACGCAACTTCGCGGACACCATTCAGCTTTTGTACCGTCGAACGACACTCTCGCTCGGCGGCGCGGAGGTCACGGTTCCGAACTGGCTCTTTCAGGCCCTCGGGATCACCGCCCAGGAACTCGAGATCGAGACCGACCGCCTCACCCTGGGAAGCGTCGGCTCGCCGCTGACGATTCTCTCGCTCGGGGGAAACGAGATTCAGATCGGATCCGTCGTCTACGTCTACACCGGCAGAGGATCCCTCGATCTCGGCCTCGTCCTCTCGACTCCCCTGCTCTGGCTCGGCAACAGCGAACTGGTCGACTTCGCACCGCTGGCCACCGAACATCGCGACCGCCGTCGGCGCCGGGAACCCAAAATCGATTGGCTGAGGCACATCCACGCCCATTCCGCGACACCGGGCGACCGTGACATCCTGGACGAGATCCACAAGAGCGACGAGATCGACCTCATGGCCCTCCACCATCTCGCCTGCCTCATGAATTCGACCGACACCGAAATCGCGGAACAGGCCGTGGATCTGCTGGAAGACGCCATCGAGACCGGTGAAGGCGAGCTCACGGACACCACCTTGAGCATTCTCCGCCACGCCGCATCCTGCGGGCTTCCCGATGTTTCGAGGCACGCATTCAGAGTCCTGACCCTGACCGATCGACCTGCCCTCTACCCCCAGACCCTGAGGCTCTTCATCGACGCAGTCCCGGACCTCTTCGACGACGAGACCGGTGCCGCCCTCAACGAGCACGAGCTCTCGCCGGAGACAGTCGAGACGCTGATCCGGGAAACCGATTTCCGCTTTCAACTGGGAATCGAATCCGAAGCCTCCATGTCCACGGCCACGTCCATGCTGCAGTTTCTCGCGCACTACGGCGCCTCCCACCCCGCGCGCTACCGACAGCTCCGGGCATTCCTGACCCGGATGAGCATCGCGGCGCCGTCCGTTGAGGGAACCCGTCTCGCCCGGCACGCCATCACGATCCTCAACGATGGCTTTCGGCATTGGCTCGGGCGACCTTCGAGGATCGCAGTTGATCCGGAAACCGGGCTCGAATACCGCTGGGACGATGTGGTCGCCTTCGCCGAGGATGTGGATGACGAGGCGAAGCACCGTCTTCTCGCCGCGATCAAGAACACGAACATGCTTCAGGAGGGGATCTTTCTCTTCTCACGCGGATCCGCGGTCCGGCTTGACGACATTCTTCCCGGCGGGGTGTGGATCCGGCTTCTTGGGACCGAGCACGGCAAGTCGGTCTACCGGATGGCGGTGAAGACCCGCAACCTCGGGCAGTTCGATCTCGCCATCAACCTCAACCGCGACCTCGCGGAAGCCCACGTCCTCGAAGAGATCGACTGGCTCGTGGTGTGTGCGGGAGCGAGGGATCTCGGACCGTTGGTGGAGGATTTCGGCGGCTACTGGCCCGAGCATGGGCTGTGGACCGAGGAGTTCATCCCGGGCGAGACCCTCGACCGCGCGGTGGCTCGGCTTTCGAGAAAAGAGCTCGATGCTGAACGCCTCGAGTCGCTCTGGCCGTTCGCCGCCTGGAGCGCCATGTCCGCCTATGTCGATTTCTGGAACCGGACCGGACGCCGCCTCATGGTGGAGGACCCCACCCCGGGGAATGTCATCGTTCCGACCCACGACTACCACGCCGGCGCACGGCTTGTCTCCATCGCCGCGCGGACCCGGTTCGATTCGATGCTCGCCATGCTCGAGCGTTTCATGGACCAGCTGATTCTCCCCGTCGAGAGCATGAACCCTCGGCTCGAGGGCGTGGTCGGTTGGGACATCGTCTTTTCGTCGGTTCTCGAAATCGTCGGCGAGGTCGAAGGCCGCGAATTGCTCACCGAGGTCGCCGCCCGGGCCCACGAGACCGGCTGCGATTTCGCCGGCCAGTTGGATCACTATCTCGAGGTCGTCGCGACGCGTGGTTTCCTCCCGCGCAGGCTCTTCTTCGCCGCCAAACGCTTTCGCAAGTGGGACCGTTTGGCCCTCGACGCGACTCACACCATCCGCGCCCGGACCCTGCAGGACCTCTATGAGACCTACCGGCTCGCGGAACTCCGGGCTTCCTACCCCGAGAGCCGCGCCCGGTTCTTCCGGGAGACGGTCCTGCGGGATGTGCCGAAGCCCCTGGCCGAGGGTCTCGAACGGATCATCAGCGACCTCCGCTCCCGCCGGATGCAGACCGACGATCTCAGCTCGGCGGTGGCCGACCTGCGGGCCCACCTCGAGCTCGACGCCGAGGACGACTACTTCCTCGCCCGTCTTTCATACCCGTATCTGCGTCCGGAGGATGATGCCGAGTATGTCGCCTCGGTCGCCAGCGGCGTGCAGCACAGCGAGATGGTGGTCACATTTGATGACCCGGATGGGCGGATCTACGGCATCCGCCACGCCCTCAACCCCAAGGAGATCGCCCGCCTCCATCGCCTCTTTCTCGCCGCCAAACTGCCCGTCCATTTCCGTCAGGAGCACCGATTTTTGGTCGCCGTTTCGGATCGCGGCCATCTGCTCGGCGGGCTTTTCTACGAATTGGAACCCGAGGCGCAGACCGCGCATATGGAGAAGGTCGTCGTCGCCGAGAGTGCCCGCGCCCACGGCGTAGCGGGTCACCTCCTGGATGAACTCTCCAACCGGCTCAAGGCCGAGAACTACCGCTGGTTGACCACCGGGTTTTTCCGGCCGCAGTTCTTCTACCGCTACGGGTTCACCGTGGAACGCAGGTACGCGGGCCTCGTCAGGTCGCTCCAGGACGAGGATGGAGAAGGTTGATGGCGCGATCGATTCCGGCTCGTTCATTGGTGCTCGACCGGGTTCGGGTTTCCATCGCAATGGGACACGGATCATCACGGATGAACGCGGATTGCACGGATTTTTTTGAGGGTGGGTTGTTGGTGCTCGATCGCTTTACAACTTCGTGTTGGCGGAATCGGTTGCTTTCACGATGTGGTTTTGGATTCGGAAACGGATCTACACGGAGGGTTCTCCTGAGCTTACCTGTTGAATCGACACCTGTTCCGTGAAATCCGTCTGAAATCAACAACGACAACCTACCGGCATCCGATCACGGCACCACGAAGTCGTATCCCCTTCAAGAAACCACTACCCCCAACCATAAGATAAATCCGTGTGCATCCGTGTCCCATTCCGTTGCGATGCCGGGGTTTCAGAAAAAAACCGCCCCGTAGCCGGGGCGGTAGTTGGTTGAGGCCCGAGTATTGAGCTTATCTGTAGCCGAAGACCATGCTGTAGACGATCAGAGCGATGAGCGTCATCCCGATCCCGAGGGCGGTCAGCCCGACGATCTTCGCGGTCTTTTCGATCCACGGTTTGGCCGGTCCCTTGATCCGATCCGACCGGACGCTGGGATCGACACCCTCGACATACTCGGCGTACTCGCCCGGTTTGTCGTGCTTGAGTTCATCCACAGGCACCCTGCCGGTGAAGATGACGGGATCCATGGGGAACTTGTCGGGTCGGAAATGGGTGTTGAAGAAGTGGATGGTAAAGATGAAGCCCACCGCCAGCAGCGCTTCGTCCGAGTGGACGATGGTCGCGACGTTGACCGACCACCCTGGGAGGAATCGGGTGAAGAACTCGGGGAACCACAGCACCAGACCGGTGGAACCAATGATGAAGTTGCCCCAGAAAACCGCAAAGTAGTCGAACTTCTCCCAATAGGTGAATCGACCGTAGTGGGGCCGCGGCCCACGGCCGAGGAACCACCGCACGCTCTGGAAGAACTGGGTGATATCCGTCAGGGTGAACATCAACGAGTTGGGTCCGAAGATGAACTTGAACCAGGTCTCGCCCGACGCCCGCTTGATCTTGACCAGATCCCAGAGGTGGTACGCAAAGAGGGTGAGCAATGCGACACCGGCGAAACGGTGGAGATTGCCCATGCTTGCATAGCCGCCGAGGACACGCGTGAGCATGTGGGCCCAACCCATGAACGAGAACTTGAGCGCCATCCCCGACAGGGCGAGGGAGAAGAAGCTCAGCATCATGATGAAGTGCATGATCCGCTGCTTCGATGTGAAGCGGATATAGAACCGTTCCTCCTTGTGTCCCTCCTCCTTGATCGGCAACCATACGTGCTTCGTCCGCCAAAGGCGGAAGAGCCACAGCATGGTGTGGATGAGGAAGAAGGTCAGGGTTCCGACCAGTAGGAGGGTCATACCCCAGAAGGCGTAGAAGAGGTAAGGGTATTTGTCCTTGTCGTGGTGCGTCGCGTGCGAAAGGTATCCGGCGAACTTGAGGTGGGCACGGGGGTGGCACTGGCCGCAGGTGTCCACGATGTGGCGCTGGCTGAGAGAGGACTCCGGATTCTCGGCGGGTTGGATGCTGTGGGTGCCATGGCAGTCATAGCACTTGGCCGCCCCTTCCGAACCCAGGTGGGTGACCTTGCCGTGGTAGGTCTCGAAGAAGGTCTCCGCATAGTCCTCGTGGCAGTGACCGCACTGGTCCATCATCATGAACCGGAATCCCTGGGCATCGATCCGGGTGATCTCGTGCGAGTTGTGACAGCCTTCACACGTCGGCAGCTCCTCGTTGGTCACGACATTTGCGGGATAGTGGATGCTGGCCTTGAACTCCTCTTCGATTCCCTTGTGGCAGGTGCCGCAGGTGTCGAGGATCCTGCCCTGGTTGACGGTCGAACGCGGGTCATCCTGCGGCAACGCCGAGTGCGCCGTGTGACAGTCGACACAGCTCGCCGAAACCACCAGACCGCTGCCCACGAGTCCCCGCCCGTGGGCGCTTTGAAGATAGCTCTCGACGATGTCCCGGTCATCGCCGAGCCGGACCGCCGCCGACCTTCCCGCCGCGTGGCACGAACCACAGAGTTCGGGGATGTTGCGCGAGTAGACCGGCGACGTCGGAAGTCGGTGGTCCTGGATGGCGTGCGCATCCTCATGGCAGCTCTCACACGTCGGCGCATCGGGATCCCCCTGCGCGGCGAGCTCGCCATGCCGACTCAAATCGTGCTCTTCAACTCTCGCGGCATGGCAGATGCCGCAGTCCACAGGAGAGGTAATGGTTGCGCAAGCCCGTTCCTTGTGGTCCGGCGAAACCTCTGTGTGACATTGTGCGCACGCGGTCTGCGCGTGCGACGACAGAGCGTATGTTTCCTGTTCGATATGAAGAGAGACCACCACGCCGTCGCGCTCGACGCTCAGGTTCGGGTCGCTGTGACACTCGAGACACCGCTGGCTCGAGGCCTCCTGTGTGTTGACCGTTCGTCGCCGGATCTTGTGCGGCTGGTGGCACTCGACGCACGAAGGCACCTTGTGAGGTTCCTCTTCCCACAGATGCCCCTCGATCACCTTGACGTGGACCTCTTCGATCCTCGCGTGGCACTGCATGCAGGTCTGCGCCACATTGGCCCGGTTGATGCTCGACGCCGGGTTGTTGTGATCGAGGATGTTGTGCGCCGTATGACACGAAGTGCACACCGCCGTGACCGTCAGCCCTTTGTTGAAGAGGGCGTCGCCGTGCACCGACATGGAGAAGTTCTCGAGGATACGGTCCTGCGGGATGTCATGCTGCAGCGACACCTCAGTCCCCTCGCGGTGGCATCGGCCGCACAACAGCGGGATGTTCTGGACCGCCGTTGGTGAACCGGCATCGGTTTGTCGTTTAACGGCGTGGTGATCGTGGCAGATGATGCAGTTCGGCGCCGCCGGGTCGCCTTTGACCGCGGCGAGCCCGTGGAGCGAGTCCCGATTCTCGCGGGCCTGCTGTTCGTGGCAGACGCCGCATGCCGCGACCTGGGCCAAGGGCTCGCTCGGTGCGATCACCGAGTGGGTACGATGACAGTCGGTACAGGTGGCCGCCGGCCGGTCGCCGATCATCTCGCCGTGCGGACTCCTGGACACCGTCTTGAGGATGTTTCCGTGGCACTTGGCACAGAGATCGGTGACGTGAGCCTTCGCGGTCGGCGAGTCCGGCGTCTTACTCGAACGCACGTCGTGGACACCGTGGCAGCCGGTGCAGGCCGCGGCCGGTGATGAAGGATCAGTGGCCCACTTCCCGTGGGGTCCAGCAGCGAGTTCCTCGGCCATGTCGTCGTGGCACATGGCGCAGTCGACGATCTCGAGTTCCTCTTCGTGTGGAAGCTCGACGCCATCCAGATCCATGTGGCAATCGATGCAGGCGAAGTCCGCATGAACCGATGCCGCATAGGCTCCAGGATCGACAAAGACCGAATACTCTTCGCCGGCGAGTTCGCCGACGAGTTCGGGATCTTCGTGGCACATGAGACAGTCGTCGTTCTCCTGGGCCGCGAGGGGTGATGCGAGCAACCCGATCGCGACCACGAGCAGGACTCCCCAATTCATCGCGTGCGACAGCTCTTGACTACGCTCCGGGACAGAAACCTTCATTCCTTCCCCTTCCGAGGAAAACTATATACCTATTTAGAGTTGTCCTCAAGATCACTCAAATCTCTGAATTTGAGACACTTAATCAACTTCGCAACAACAAACCGACGAGGAGAATCGCCGATTTCCCCATGGAAGCCCTCCCCGTTGGTTTCCAGAGCAAGCGTATCCGATTCGACCCTGCCATAATCGAACGGTCGAGCAATCGTACAAATACTCAGAGCAGCGACCGGAGGTCACCGGATGTCGAAAATCAACGACCCGAACAAAGGCGTCGGCCGCTTCTTCAACTACGCCAACAACAGCATCACCATGGTGGGCATCATTCTCACCTCCCTCTCGGCGGTTGTGATCATCACATTCATGGTCGTCGAGCTCTTCGGCGAGTTGGAAAACCCGTACATCGGTCTCTTTGCCTATGTCGTCATGCCGGTCTTCTTTGTTCTCGGGTTGATCTTGATTCCCACGGGCATGTGGAGGCGGCGGAAGAGCCTCATCAAGGGCGGCGCCACCGAAACGGAGAAGGCCAGGTATCCAAGGCTCGACTTCAACGATCCAAAGCTTCGCCGGGGAGCGGTCATCGTCCTCGGTCTGACCGCGATCAACGCGGTGATCTTCGGCGCCGCCTCCTTCATCGCGGTGGAGAAGATGGAGTCGGTGGAGTTTTGCGGTGAGTCCTGCCATACGGTCATGCAGCCCGAATTCACCGCCTACCAACAGTCGCCGCATTCGCGGGTCGCCTGCGTCAAGTGCCACATCGGTCCCGGGGCCTCGTGGTTCGTCAAATCAAAGCTCGATGGTCTCAGACAGGTCTGGCATACCGCCCTCAACTCCTACCACCGACCGGTGGGCACCCCGCTCAAGGCCCTCCGACCGGCGCGCGAAACCTGCGAGCAGTGCCACTGGCCCGGCAAGCACTTCGGCGACAAGCTGCGAGTCGTGGTCCGTCACGCCACCAACGAGGCCAACACGCCGTCGTACACGGCCATGCTGCTCAAGACCGGGGGTGGCAGCCTGGATATCGGACGCCATGGCGGGATTCACTGGTGGCACATCGAATCGGACAACGTCATCCGCTTTGTCCCCGGTGATCCGCGAAACGAATCGGTCGCATGGGTCGAACTCACGACCGCTGACGGTGAGGTTCGAACCTACACCCGAGACGGTGAGGAGCTCCCGGCAGATGTGGCGAGCCAGGCCAGGATCATGGACTGTATCGACTGCCACAACCGCCCGACCCACCTCTTCAATACGCCCCCCAAGGCTCTGGACTATGTACTGGAGACCAACCCCGACCTGCTGGCCCTGCCGTATTTCAAGAAACAGGCCAAGGCCGCCATCGAAGCTGAGTATGCGACCCACGCCGAGGGAGTCGAAGGGGTACGAGACGCGATGCACACTTTCTATCGCAGCGAATACCCCGAAGTAGTCGCCGAAAACGCCGAGTTGGTCGACCGCGGCGCAGATCTGGCATCACGGGTCTACGCAAGAATCTCCTTCCCCGAGATGAACACCAATTGGGAGACCCACCCCAACCACATCGGGCACGATGACTTCCCTGGTTGTTGGCGCTGTCATGACGACGAGATGGCCACCGCGGACGGCGAGCACGTAATTCCCATGGACTGTGAGAACTGCCACGTCTTCCTGGTCGAGGACGCTCCCGAACCCCCCGATCTGGCAGCCCTCATCAACGGCAGCTGAGACACGGGTGTGACCGCAGCGAGTCAGCCACCGAACCGGTTTCGGTGCTCAATCTTGAGGCACTTGTCTGAAACCACATCGAGCCCTGCCCCGGCCGCCCGCTTCTCCGACTCCGGGTGGCCGCACCCGAGCTGGAGCCAGAGGGCGCCCGCTCCTCGATCGAGAACGGCGTCGACAACCCCAGGGATGTGCTCGGGCCGCCGAAAGACATCGACGATGTCGATCTCGATCTCGGGGGGGATCGAAGCCAGGTCCGGGTAGACCTTCTCGCCGAGAATTTCGTCGGCCACGGGGTTGACCGGGATCACTCGAAAACCCGCAGCTTGGAGGTACGCGGAAACCCGGTATGAGTCCCGATCCGGCTTTGGCGAACAACCCACCACCGCAATGGTCCGGGATCGCTCGAGGAGCTCGTATATCTCACTGTTCCGGTCCATGGCAAACTCCTTTTTGGGGGGAATTTTCGATCGTCACGAATCGCTTTCCCTCGGTCAGTTCTGATGGTACAGTACGAATTCACGGGACAAAAACATGGATTGGATCGAACAAAATCTAGACGCCTACAGGGTCATCGCCGAGATCCTCACCGATCTCAGACCGCTGGTGCGTGAACGCATCGAATCAAAGTTCGGTAAAGAGTGGTTTCGGGACGGCATCCCGGAACAGGTCTTCGAACGGCTCATCCGCAACAAGGAGCAGGAAGCTTCCATCGATTGGTACGAAAACCGGTACCAGGAGGTGATCGGCTACGCGGTCTTTCCGGACCTCTTCGAGATCATCATCGCCAACCCCACCCTCTTCGGGCCGATTCTCAAACTCACGCCGAGCCGGTCCCTTCTCAACACCCGCTTCCTCGAACTCGAGGTCATGCGGTCCAAGATCGGACGAGCCCGGCAGGTGGGCGAAACCGAGATTAACTTCCTGACTTCCTTCCACCTTCGTTTCCGCCGGGCGGTGCAGGAGCTGAAAGGCGACCCGGAGGAGACTTCTGCACCCTACGAAGTGACCGATCCGGAGCCCGAGAACGAGGCTCAGCCGACCGAGTCAACACCGCCGACTGTAGACGAAACCAAGCCCCCCGAAGCCGCGCCCGAGATCGCGCTGGATGACGAGGAGACAAAGGTCGCCGATCGTCCAGCGGAAAAGGCGCGCCCTCCCCAGCGGCTTGCATCCGCGAGCGCGAAGGCTACCGAGGTCCGGGACGAGACGGAACCCGCCGAGGACGCGACGAAGGATGCCGAAGCCAACGCGGAAGACGCTGAACCGAAGGTGAAGGAAGCAACGTCCACCATCATCCAACGGGCGATGAAGAACAACGACGACCCTACCGTACTGCGCGAGATCTACCGTGAGGTCACCGGGATCGCGGAGGTGATCTGGACCACCGAGGAGATCCCGACCACCGCCGCCTGGGATCGCGTCTCCGCCAACCCGTGGTACGAAGAGGCGTTTGCCCGACTCGAACTCCGGCCGCTCTCAGACTTCTACGCCGTCATCTCCCAGGTCAGGGCCAAACGCAAGAGCGGCGTCCAGAAGGCCGAGATGCAACGGTTCCTCAACGACTCGAATTTTTCCACGACGCTGCTCGCCCTTCGCGACATGTTCCAGAAGAACCAAATCTAATTCAAAGGGCGGCGATGCCACCCTTTGAATGAGGCGTGAAGAGGGCGATTCCGTCCCATCGGCAAGGGTTCACCCTCTTCAGGATGACTTCGACTGAATTCTCGCTGTTTCGATCGCCTCTTCATGCAGGGGGAAACTGCTCGGCGTAGGCGGCGTACCTTCTGAGAATCCGTCTTGTATAGGCGGCTCCTCGACGGCAACGGCAGACCCCTGCAGGGAACCGTCGCGCCACTTCGGGGTCGTCGAGGATATACATGGCGGTCTCGACGCTGCCGCGCCATCGGTTGGGATCGAAACCCATCTCAACCGCCAATCTTCTGGCGTCGAAGACGTGACGGGGTCCGACGTTGTATGACGCGATGGCCATGGCGACCCGGTCGGGAAGATCGAGATCGGCGAATTTCCCCATCAGTGACCCCAGATACCTCGCTCCCGCCTCGATGGCTTCCCCCGGGTGGTGCGGGTCTTCGACCCCGAGTTCGCGCCAGGTCATGGGCATGAACTGGAAGAGACCGGCGGATCCTCCCGGCCCCACGGCATCCGGGTCGAATCGCGACTCTTCGTACATCAGCGATGCCAGCAGTCGCCAGTCGATGCCGTTCTGCCTCGCCGCCCAGGTGAGATACTCGTCATATGGGGTGAGATGGCCATCGGGAACGGAAGGAAGGCGTGGTGAGGCTTTCAGACGCCATTTCCCGAGGCTCTTGAGGGTCAGTTGCTGAACCAGCCCTGTGGACCGGGCTCGGCGAAGAAATTCATCGACCCTGGAGCGAAGTACGGGCGAGGTCGGATTCATGATCCAGACCAGGGGAACATCGGGCACGACGACCGGCCCGCGCACGAGATCACTGCGACCGTCGACCTCGAGAGCCACCGCATCTTCGTCGACCACCGCGCTGTGAGCCCGGCCTCGAGCCACGGTCTGCAGCGCGCTGAACGCGTCAGTTCCGGGCGCCGACAACGCCACCCGCATCGGCGGTTCGAGAGGCATCATCGCCGCCAACTCCGCGACCGGCTGGGAAGCCACGATCTCGACCCCCGCGAGATCATCGACCGCGATCGCCGCCTCGGAACGCTGCGACACCACACCGATCAGATCGACGTACCAGTAGGGTTCGCTGACGAGAAACTCACCTTCCCTGGACGGTTGGATGGGTTCGTGGAGAATCGCGATGTCGCCGAAACCCCTCTCGAGCCAATCCAGAGGATCCACACCGGGCGGCGGGATCGACAACTCGAGCCGCATGCGTTGCTCTTGGGCGAACTCCACCGCGAGTTCATACTCGAACCCCTCCAAACCACCGTCGGCGACATAGCACGTGGTCGGCGAGTTCCGGGTCACCACTCGAAGGACCCTCGCGACACGAATTTGCTGGATATCGCGACAGGCGCGCGCTCTCGCACCGCGGGTCAAGACCTTCTCGGCAAAGATAAAGTCATCGATGGCCCGCCGAAGCTGGAGGTTGGCGGCCCGCACGGCCCACACCACCGGACGCCGTTCGGTGATCGGTCCGAAGAGTTGGACGGAACCGGTGTCTGGGATCCGTTCCAGAATCCCGCTGTCCGTCACCGTGAGGGGAATCTCGCCACTCGTGACCATCGCGAGCAGTTCCTCCGCCGATAGACTCTCCGATACCGGCACGATCTCCAGGCCGTACTCCATCAAGGCCGATCGCACGGCAGTGCTCAGCCCCGAGAGCTGGACGTGCACCCGGCCGCCTCGAAGATCCTCCACCACCAACTCGGGCATCTGGGCGCCGGCGACGAGGAAATCCGAGACCCACTCCACCGGGGCCGTCGGCACCGACTGGGTGCCGAGCAATGGCGCCGCCGAAAAACGAGCGACAACAAGATCCGCCCGGCCTGATTCCAGGACTTCGATCAACTCGTCGCTGCGATCAACTTCAACCCATCGAATCTCCGCATCGATCCGCGCGGCGAGATGGCGAAGCTGGGACTTCTGGTCTCCTTCCTCACTCGGTGGCGCTGGGGACTCGAAGAAACCGGGTCGGACGGCGACCCTGATCTCACCGTGCTCTTTGATCGCGTCGAGGCCGCCGACCCGGCGTTCACTGCACCCCGGGAACACGCACAGACACAGCACTACCAACAGTCCGAACCGGCGCACCGGCAGATCCCGAGCTTCAGGCTTCTCGAAGAGCCGCAGATCGGTCCATAGAATCAACAGAGAGTCCTCCGTTCCCCAATCATGATACTGCTTCGAACCAGCGTTCCCACACCACGAGGTGTTGATCATCACAAAGGCAACCCTTTCGCCCGCTACAGCGATCATGGATTGGTATGTCTCAACACTCCGGGTGGTACTATCTTTGTCGGCCGGATCGGGAGGCCCATGACCGAAGAGAGCACGCCCAGCCACCTTGACGACGGAAACGATCTCCGAGCCGTGATTCCACGCCTCGACGACCTCCGGCGGAAATGCCGCTCGGTGGGATCGAGAAACGACGAGGCGGCCGATATGGACGTGCGGATCGATTCGATCATGAAGCGCCTTCAGCCCTCGGAAACCTCCGATCCCACCATCGACGCCGAACCGATTCCGTATGCGGCCCTGGCCCGCGAGCTCTACGCCGTGGAGCGGTTCTTCGAAAGCAACGGCTTTCTCTCAGTGGCCAAGGAGGTCGCCCACGTCGAGCGGACACTCGAGTCGTTCGCCCCGTCCAGCGAGCCCAAAACGACGGCCGCCGAAACGGTCGTCGATGCTCCCTCTCATGAAACCGATCCCGAAAGACCCTCCGATGACGACGCCGCCGAGACCGAGGCCGGGCCATCAAGGTGGGCGGTGCCGAAGCCACTCGCCGTGGTCGGGTTGATCTCTCTCATCGCCATCGCCGTCTGCATCGCGATCATCGTCCGCCACCAGAGGGCCGCGGGCAACACGGTCGAATCAGCAGCGACCCAACCCACCCCGGAACCGATGGTTGCGCCTCTTCGACCCACTGCGACACCGCGCGCCCCCCGAGCCAAAGTGACTCCGGCACCCGGCGCCATCCTCGCAGAGGCGGTCGGCCAGGCTCGCCTCGCTCTCGCCGAGGGTGATATCGATGGCGCCATCGACCATCTCTCCAAGGCCGCGCTGGTCGACGCCGATCACGGGACGGTGCTCGGCACCGCAAGCCAGATCGTCGATCTCCTGGTTGACCGGGCCAACGCCGCGGTCGACAGCGGCCTATGGGAAATAGCCAACCTCACCCTCGTCCGAGCCGAACGAATCGCAACCCGCTTCGGTCTCGACAACCACCGGATCGATCAGGCGAAACGCCGCCACGCCCAGATGACCCATTTCACCTTGGTCCAACCCGGAGACACCGACGCCATCCGAGCTTCGGCCGGGAAGCGGGTGACGATCTTCTTCAAAGACGGCTCGGAACGAAAATCGATCATCAAGGATGCCCAGGGAAGGAACCTCCTTCTCGATCAGGACACCACGGTGAGGGGCGGCGCGGTCTACTACACCGAAAAGGTGCCGCTGGGAGAGATCGACTTCCTCAAGGTGTGGGATAAGTAGGTTTTAGGTAGGTATTAGGTGTTAGGTATTAGCCCGTCGCACATCGCAGGTCCTTTCGGCAAGCCGCGGAGCGTCTGCGATGAACCTAATACCCAAGGTGCTAGCCCGTTGCCCATCGGAGCTCCTTTCGGCAAGCCGCGGAGCGTCTGCGATGAACCTAATACCTAATACCTAACACCTAATACCTTCTTCCTAATCAAGCGATCCGCCGCACGAGGATCCTGCCCCCGCCGTACAACCGAAACAATGACGGCCGGTGACGATTCTCCGCCCGGCGAGGGCTTCGATGTCGAGATTGCGGATGTTCATCGGCGCCGCCGATCCAGAGCTCGGGAGTTCGAGCATCTGGTTGAAATCGCAGTCATAGACGGCGCCGTCCCAGCCGATCGACAGGGTGTTTCGGCACATGAGTCCACACAGGGTCGCCGGGTTGAAGGATCGGACCAGCAGCTCCATATACGCCTCGAGGCTGCCGCTTGACTGCAACCACTCAAGAAAACGCGAGATCGGCAGGTTGTTGAGCGCAATGAGCCGGTCAAAGCTGACGCCGTGATTTTCCTCGAGACCTCGCCGCCACTCGGATTCCATGGAGCATTGACTCCCGGCGAGATCTGCACCCACCGGGTTGACGACCAGGGTGAGGACGCGCTCGGGATCGCCCTGGCCGTAACCCGCGCCGTTGAGCCTGTGGAGGGCTTCAATGGACTTGGCGAACGTCCCGTCTCCGCGTTGGGCGTCGGTGTTTCGCTGCCGGTGGTGCGGCAGCGAACAGACCACCTCGACACCCCTCTCGGCCATCCACTCGGGGAGATCGCGGCACCGTTGAAGCAAGAGGACCGTCAGATTGCAGCGATCGATCACGTGCTTGCCTCGCGCCACCGACTCCTCGACGAGGAAGCGGAAGTGCGGGTTGAGTTCGGGCGCCCCGCCGGTGAGATCCACGGTGTGAGCACCGGTGAGATCGAGGGCGCGAACACAGGCCCGGGCGGTCGCCTCATCCATGGACTCACGCCAACGATCGGGGCCGGCATCAACGTGGCAGTGACGGCACGTCATGTTGCAGAGCTTGCCGACATTGATCTGGAAAATCTCGACATCACCGGCTCGGAGCCGTTCGCTGCCGCTCGCCTCTACAGCTTCGTCAAAATCCGCTAGACCGCCGAAACGGCCCAGATCAACCGACTCGAGGACCCTCATCTGTTCCTCGGGCGACGCCAAGGGCACCCGACGTGAGAGCAACGTCGTCGTCTTCTTGGGTCCCGCATCAACCCCGGCGAGATTCGACGCGAACAACGGTTCCGATCGGGCTTCGGTGCGCTGACTCATGAGTATTGATTCTCCACGTACCCAACTAGGCTCACATGTTCTTTTTGGTTACGTACCCGTTCCCGAGTCCGTATCCGAGTCCGTTCCTGTTCCCGATCCCGCGCCCGTGATGATCTTCCTCACCTCGCCGGCGGGATCACGGTGGTGTCGCCGTCGGTGTGCTCCTTGATCAAATAGAGCGGCCGACGGGTGGTCTCGTCGAAGACCCTGGCGATGTACTCGCCCAGGGCGCCGATGGCGAGCAACTGAACGCCCGCGAGGAAAAAGACCGTCGCGACCATTCCTGCCGATCCGAACGGCACCATCCCAACCAGCGAGAGGACGGTGCGGAGCAGGATGTAGCACACCGCAAAGGCGGTTGATCCGAGCCCCAGCCACGTCGCCGTCCGAAGGGGGACAAAGCTGAACGAGGTGAACCCGCTCAGGGCCAACTTGAGCATCGTCTTGAGCGGGTACTTGGTCTCCCCCTTGACGCGCTGTTTGCGATGGAACCCCACAGCGGTCTGCGGGAACCCGATCCAGCTCACCATCCCGCGGACGAACCGATTGTGTTCCGGCATGGCACGAAAGGCCTCCAGTGCTTTGGATCCCATGAGACGGAAATCACCGGTATCGAGGGGAATCTCGATGTTGGCGAAGCGTCGAAGGGTGCGATAGAACGCCGCCGATGTGAATCGTTTGAAGATGGTTTCGCCATCGCGCTGGGTTCGCTGACCAAAGACGACCTCGTAGCCCTCCCGCCACTTTGCGACCATCTCGGGAATGACCTCCGGCGGATCCTGAAGATCGGCGTCGATGATCACCACCGCGCGCCCGCGGGCCGCGTCGACACCCGCCGTCACCGCCGTTTGGTGGCCGAAGTTCCGGGAGAAGCTCAAGCCACGAACCCTGGAATCTCCGGCCGCGAGATCGGAGATCATGCGCCAGGTCGAATCGGTCGAACCATCATCGATCCAGACGATCTCCAGACCATCGACCACGTCCTCGAGGGCTGCGATCAGCCGATCGTGCATAGCCTGTATATTGTCTTCCTCGTTCATCGCAGGGATCACGACGCTGAGTTCGGGTCCTTCGGTCATCGCTCCTCCTCGGTCAGCGGTCGTCGGCCCCTCTGACATCTTGAATCTACATCGGATCGCCGGTTCTGTCGGCTCATTCAGCCCTCGGAGGATTCCGCGCCACGGAATCGAACGACCTCGCCGCCGTCCTCGAGGGCAATCACCTCGCCGGCAGCACGAATGGCCGCAAGATGAGCCGCATCGAAATCCCTTCGTTCGAGAGTGCCGATGACGACAAAGTCGATCCCGGCCTCTTCAACAGCGGCGGTCACCAACTCCGGACTCTCGGATCGGTAGATCTTGTCCACCAGATCGCGTCTCGCATCGGTCACCGGACTGACTTCGTGGCCGCGCCAAACGAGCTCATGATTGGCCCAACCGAGGAAGGCCGGCACTCCCGATGCCGACGAGATTCTGGCGTATTCGGTGTAGGCGCCTCCCGCAGCCTCGACGATGGAGACTCCACGGGGCTGGGTTCGAAGAAATCGAACGATCGAACGATCCTCGGACCCCATCCACGCAAGACCATCGATCGTGACAGCCTTCCCGGTGACGGGCTGAATCGCCATTCCCAGGAGGTGCGGCAAGCCCAGGACACACATGAGAAAAACGGCGAGGAAACGTGTCTTCGACCGAGGGAACCCCACCGCCAGCAGCGCGGGCAGCGCGATCGCGAGGCACATCCATGCCTGGATATAGGACTTGAAGACCGTGTTCATCCGATGGAGCTTTTCACCATAGGAGTCCACCACATAGACGATCTCGGGGACCAAAAGGAGAAAGACCCCGAGGGCCGCCAGAGCGATCCCGGGTCTGGAGTGCCACTGTTTTCCGGTCACCGCGGCTACCACAAGTGTGGCCAACAGCACGGCCAATATCACGAGGGTCGGGCGTCCGGTCGCGGATGCCAGGATGAGGGCCGCCGCCACCACGGTGAACGCGACGGCCCGTCCTCGCCCATCACCGCCGAGTTTCCGGCACATGATCGCCCACGCGGCGGCGACGACCGGAATCAGAAGAACACCGCCCCAGAGCAGGAGCATCGCCGGCTCCGTCCAAATCGTGACGGTCTTGACCCCTTGGAAGGGCGGATGAAAGCTGAGGTGAAACGGCGCCGCCGCAAGCCACCCGGCAACCGCCACCACGATGATCGCGATCCACCTCGACCACCCTTCGCGGTTGGGCCAATGCCACGTTCCGTCGCCGCAGAGAATCATCAACGCCGCGGCGACCAGAGTCGGCGGCATGGACCACGGGTTTGCCGCCCAGGTGACACCGAAGAGGATCGCTGTTCCGACAACAAGACCGATCCGGGGACCCACCCGACCGATCTGCCACGCGATCATGACCGTCGCCAGGGCGAGTGGGATGGAGAGCAGATGGGGATGGAGATCGCCCAACCAGAGGGTGAAGAGCGGCCACTCAGTGATAGTGTCCGGAATCTGACGTGATGAGTGCCAGTAGTCAAAATTGAAGATCGACCCGTTGGCCATGAACTGACGAAACCCGTCGGCGGTGCCGGCGAAGAGCCCGAACGCGACCGCAATCCATCCCGAAGCTCCGCCCGTGCCGGCACGCCGGCCGAGCGACCAGAGCAGGCATGCTGCGAGTCCGCCGACCCCGGCGACGATGAGGTTGTAGGCGAGATCGAGCGGGATTTTGCCCAGAACCAACGGCACGGCCCAGATCAACGCCCCCCAGTAGTAGTAAGGAAGGGTCTCACCGGCGAGCCACATATCCGGTGGCGGAAAGCTCTCGGCACGAAGCAGCGAGGAGAGAATCCCGAGATCCATGAGCTTTTCCTGGCCGAGAATGTCGGGTCTCACCAGGCGAAGCCACATCACCGCCAATGCTCCGAACGCAAACACAAACTCGGCCTCGGCCAACGAACGCCAATTCGGCCGATGCCGCCATAAATCGACTCCACCGACCACGGCGCAGCCGACCAACACGGCGATCCCGAGCCACTGCCACTCCGTGACCCCGGCGACCCCTGCCCACCAGGCCGGAAAGGCGACCAACACCAGACCCAGGGTCCGACCCAGAGCCCATGCATCGCCGTCGTCGAAACCGAAGACCCGCACAGCAAGCGTGCGGCCACCGAGGGCGGGAAGCGTCACAAGGATGTAGAGCAGTAGAAGGCTCATGCCTGCCGTTATTGTAGCGGAGGCCGCGGTTCTTCCGCGAGGTTCTCGGTCACGGCTTCGGCGAGTTCTTCTCCAAGACGAAGATAGGTCATGATCCCGTCCCGATCGATCTCATCCTCGTGGACCCCCGCGGTCACCACCGTGACCCGTCCGAGTTGTCGACAAACGCACTCGGCGACGGCTCTGGCAATGGGTTCTTCCTTGTGGGGTGGAATGGTCAGCACCGAGCATGACGCAGCGAAACCCGCATCCCCGCGGCCGGGAGTCGGCACCGCGAGCACCACACAGCCGACATGGGGCCGGTCTCCCCCACCGACCGCGACCACGACATCGTCACCGACCTCCCGAACCCACGCCGTCAGTACCCGACCGCTGTCGGCATCGACAACCCGAACCGAGACCGTGTCTTCATTCATCTCAGTCATGGTCTCATCATCCCCGCTCCCGCGCCAAATACGATTTCCTGAAGCTTGGGCCAGAAGGCAGTATCATGACCTGGATTTCAGCCGTTGAAGGGTTCCCAGAAAGTGGATGTGAAACGCGAGACAATTGCGGTGGAGGTTGGAGGCATCACCATTGGTGGCGGCGCCCCGGTGGCGGTTCAGTCCATGACCGACACCGACACCTCTGACGCCGAAGCCACCGCCCGTCAGTGCCGGGAGCTGGCCGACGCCGGCGCCGAACTGGTTCGGATCGCCGTCGACACCCACGAGTCGGCGGCGGCGGTCCCGGAGATCAAACACCGACTGGCCGACACCGGCTGCCCGGTGCCTCTCGTCGGCGATTTTCACTTCAACGGCCACGTCATACTGGAGCGAAACCCGTCGTGCGCGCAGGCTCTCGACAAGTACCGCATCAATCCAGGGAACGTGGGCTTCGGTGACCGTCACGATGCCAACTTCACCGCCATCTGCAACCTCGCCCGCGACCATGGCAAGGCGATCAGAATCGGAGTCAACGGGGGTTCGCTGGATCGTGAGATGGTCACCGCTCTCATGACCGAGAACGCCGATCGCGACAGGGGCATGACATCGGCTGAGGTCCTCGACGAGTGCGCCGTGATCTCAGCCATCGAGTCGACAGAATCGGCGCTTCGGGCCGGTCTCGCCGAAAACCGGATCGTCATCTCGTGCAAGGTGTCATCACCGGTGCATCTGATCCGAATCTACCGACGTCTCCATCGTGAGACCCGCCAGCCTCTCCACCTCGGTCTGACCGAGGCCGGGATGGGTGTTCGCGGACTGGTCTGGTCGGCGGCGGCCATGGGGACCCTCCTCGCCGAAGGCATCGGCGACACGATCCGCGTCTCGCTGACTCCCCCGCCCGACGGCGACCGCCGTGACGAGGTTGCGGCGGCCCGTGAACTTCTTCAGTCCCTCGACATTCGGACCTTTGCCCCGACGATCGTCTCCTGCCCGGGCTGTGGGCGAACAACCGGCGCCGGCTTCCGCCAACTCGCTCAGAGGGTAGGAACGCATATTCGCGATCGGATGCCCGGCTGGCGCGAGTCGCACGACGGCGTCGAGATGCTCAAAGTGGCCGTGATGGGATGCATCGTCAATGGTCCCGGCGAGTCGATGAGCGCTGATATCGGGATCAGTCTCCCTGGGACCGGCGAAGCGCCGCGCTGTCCGGTCTTCATCAACGGCGAACTGGCAACCACCATCAAGGGAACGCCGGAGATCGTGGCGGCCAGGTTTCTCGATCTCATCGACGACTATGTCGGCAGGCGCTACCCGAGGAAATGACATCCCAGCCTCTTGCAAAATTCGAGAATCGGACACTGAGGTCTTCCGACCCTCCTCACCATCAGGCCGGCGAGACACCGGCCCTACAATGAATTTCAGCCCTTTGTAGTGCTGGCGTCTCGCCGGCACAGAGACCTCGAACCATCGGGAAATAGGATTTTTGCAAGAGGCTCAGTCGTCAAAGAATCGTGGTTTACAGATCCAGCGCCGGTTTTGTTCAGATCATCCCGTGACCGACCACAGCCTCGATTCGCCAGCCGCCGCTGACCTTCGCGAGAATGACGGTGCCCGCATCCGAGATCTGAAACTGGAGTCGATCCGGGTCACCGACCAGCAGGAGACTCGCAGCACGATTGAGAAACGGCAGGTGGCTCACGATCATGACCGACCTGCGTTCAACCTGGACAGTGTCCGCCACGGGCGAGGGATCGTCATGGGGGTTGAGCCCGGAAATCTCCCGGACGTGGGCCGCGTGAAGACCGAGCCGTGAGCCGAAGATCTTGGCCGTTTGTCTCGCCCTGAGTTTGGATGAGTGCACGATCTCTTCGACTCCGTAGCCACACCCATCGAGCCAAGTCGCCATCTGTTCCGCGTGTTGCCGGCCGGTGATGGCCAACGGACGCTGAGGATTATCGAGGGTGCTGGTCGACTCGCCGTGTCGGGCGAGAATGATCTTCTGCGTTGAGATCATGGAGAACCGCCATTCATACAACGAGAATACCAGCAACGGTTCCTGGAAACGACCAGATCTTGAGAATCTCCGGGACGCTGATTCAAGACCACACCAACCACACATCGGTGACCTCGACGTCCTTTTGGAACGGCCGCACCTCGACAATCTCAACCTGATCCCCCGCTATTTCCGATTCCTCGGCGATCCGATCGATCTCATCCTGGAGTTCCTCGGCGAGATCTTCAAGTTCAAGCTCGAGGCGCTCGATCTCGTGCAACGACTCGGTCACCGATCCCTCCGCGGTCTGACGCATCCGACGCTTTCCGGCAGCGGTCTTGACCCTTGCGGCCGCCTTTCGCGATGCCGACCGGATGCTCTTCGAACCGAGCAGCACCGAGAACAGGCTCTCGACAAGACCGAGGGATTCCTCGGCCTTGCGCGAAGCCGCCGTCTGCCGGTCTCGTTCGAGCTCGTCACGTTCCCGAGCAAGTCGTTTGTGGATGCTTTTCATCTTCTTTTCGTAGCGCTGTCGCATCCGTGCCTGAGTCGCATCATCCGCCCGGTCCGCCACCTCGAGGCAGCGCAGGACGAACGTTTCCTGATTCTCTTCAACACCCGCGGTCAACTTGAGCTTCTGGTTGGCCAGAACCCCGACCGGTCGTCTCGCCCTCCACCCGACAAAGCTGCGTCCGGCTCGAGCCGCCTCGGTCCCGAGTTTTCCAGGAGCGGCTTTGGGAAAGACCATGCCTTCGGGGGGTTCGTCAACGAGCTCGGGCAGTTCTTCGAGAAGATCAGCCGCGTCCCAGCGCAGTTCCCCGTTTTCGTCAACAGGAACCCACCAGTTCTCATCCACAGTCCGGCTCAGATCAAGACTCTTGCGGCTGATGCTGACAGAGTTGCAAATCACGATGCACGGCTGCGCAGGACCCCTACCGGACAATCCGAATCGTGTGCTTACATCCTGGGCAAGCACCGGCGGTGAGGCCGTTCCCGTTGCTCTGGGCGAAGACGACGATTTCGTTGGGGGCTCCTGGGCAGGTCGATGGTTCTCCCCCAGCGCGGGCTTTCTCGCCAGCGGCGCCATCTCCGCGAGTGTTACGGGTCCGCGGAGATAGCTCATGGCCCATCGAGACGAGAAGAAGCGGACCCGAGGCTGCTCGCGGACGTCATCGAAGAGGAATTCACGCTTGCCGAGTCCGGCAACCACGTCATCGGCATCCCGGCCGTCGTCGAGGACGTCGATGCCGAGTCCTTCAAGTGCTCGTTCGCGATCACGATCGGTGATGAGCCTGCCGACAAGTTTGACACCGGCGTTGCCGAGGGCCTTGTAGTCCAGATCGACGGGGTTCTGGGTCGCGAGCCATGCACCCACTCCAAACGCCCGCCCTTGCTTGAAGAGCGTCAGGAGCGGTCTCTTGGTTGGCGGATTGGCTGGATGCGGCGGCAGAATGCCAAAGACCTCATCCATATAGAGAAGCGCGCGGAGGCCCGATGAGGCCGGTTGCCGCCGCATCCACGCCACGAGCTCCGAGACCAGCAACCCGATGACGAACAGCCGTTGGCGTTCATCGAGATGCGCCACCGAAATGACGCTCGCCCTTGGACGTTCCCTTGTTCCCAGCAATGCCTCCATTGTCAACGGCGTTCCCCTGGTCCACGCGGAAAAAGCCGGGCTGGCGAGGAGGGTATTGAGCGCCATGACCAACTTCATCCGATCATCGCGCGGGTAGAACACATCCAGGGGCAGCGCACCCAGTACTTCGATGGGTGGGTCGGCGAGACTCGTGAGCAACCCTCCCAAATCGAGATGGTCACCCCTCGTCCAGTGTTCGAGGATCACCGATGCCATGAGCACGTGGTCACGATCCGAGAGCGGGTCGCCGCCGCGTCCCACGAGGGAGAGCAGCGCCCCAACCACTCCGTTGACGCGGTCGGTGGCGGCGTCGAAATCGGCGGCTGGATCCCACTCTTCGGGAGCGCTCAGAGCCGGGAGGATGTCCAACGGCGCCACCGATGCGACACCCGGGGTGAAGAGCTGCCACTCGACCCCGTCTTTGACCATCGCCATGTCCGAGGAGCCGAGCCCGGAACGATCCAGCCCCAATCGCCATTTGTCGGCCTGCTCCCTGGCGACGTCCTCGGGCTTCCGATCCCCCACCTCATCCGCCGGCAGCCAGGGTTTGAATGAACCCGGCTCGAGATCCGGGAAATTGAGCAGGAGGTCCACCATGTCGCCCTTGAGATCGATGATGAGGAGCGGGATCTTTCGTCGCGCCAGCTCCTCCAGAGCGACGATTCCGAGTCCGGTCTTTCCCGAGCCCGTCATCCCGAGACAAACCGCGTGGGTCGTCAGGTGATCCATATCGAGGTGGACGCGATCGATGCCGTCGATTTCGCTGCCGAGGTAGAGTTCGCGATCTTCCATCGAGTTCCCCTCTGTCCGTCAAGGACGCGTTCTTCCGCTGGGTGCCGGGAGTATATCCGGTCCTGATATAGTTCAGTGCAGCGAGTGATCAATACACGAGTGCAATGAACCACAAAGGAGCAGCACATGGGTCTGTTCGATCTCTTTGGAAAGTCGTTCGAAGATAAAGTCAATGAAGCCATCACCGAAATCAATGCCATGAACCTCGGTGTCCGGCACCTCGGCGCCCAGGTCAACGGCAAGGTCGTGACCCTCACCGGCGAAGCGCCAAGCCGCGACGTGGCGACCACGGCCATGCAGAAACTCGACGAGTTGGTATCCCCGGACAACATCATCAACACCATCAAGGTGGACAAACCGGCACCGGAGCCCGAGGTGCTGGTCGAGGTCGAGGCCGAGGTCGAACCTCCGACGGAGCGCTACCACATGGTGGCGGCTGGCGACACCCTCGGTCACATTTCTCAGAAGTACTATGGCAAAGCCGGCGCGTACATGAAGATCTTCGAGGCGAACCGCGACATTCTCGACGATCCGAACCTCATCAAGGTCGGTCAGAAGCTCAAGATTCCGGAATAAGACGGACGCCTTCGGCAGCGGCGCAGGTGGCGAGCACGCGGCCGCCGTTGGACGCTTTTTCCAATTCGGAGACGATCGCTGTTCGTGTGCCGGCAGGATGCCAGACAACAATGCTCCCACCGCCTCCGGCGCCGCAGGCCTTGACCGCGGTCGCTCCGTGGTCGAGGGCCACACCGATCAACTCGTCGAGTTCAACAGTGCTCACATCCGGAGCCAGCTGGCGCCGAGCCTTCCACTCACGTCGGATGGCCACACCAACCTCTTTTTCGTCCTGAGCCAGCAAGGCGGTCCGGCAATCGCGGGCCGCCGACGCGATCTCGTCAAAGGCGCGGGTTGTCGCAGCATCGCCATCCAATCGTCGACGGACGACCTGCCAATTGACCATCCCGGACCGGTGGCGGATCCCAGAGTAGAAAACCGTCATCCGCTCGCTCAACCACCCGGGAGCCACATCGAGACCCTCAACGCGGTTGCCGCCTGCGTCGATGTGGAGGGCGAGGACCCCACCGCGGACCGCGGCCCAATGATCCTGTTCGCCGGTTGGAAAACCGACGACACGAGCTTCCAAATCGCGAACGAGCGCTACCAGCTGCTTTTCGTCCGGCGCCAGGCCCATCAGTGCGTTCAGCGCCCGCATCAGCGCAATGCCAAAACTCGATGAGCCTCCGATCCCCGATCGGAAGGGCGCCTGAGAGATCACTCGGATCCGGACGCCACCTTGCGGCACCACCGAAAACGACACCGCGGCGGTGAGGTCCGTGATTGCCTGTGCCGGCGAGAACCGCATCACCTCACCCTTTGGGGACGTGTGCAGGACTGAACCCGTTTCGCCGGCGAGATCCACCACCAGTTCAACCTCGGCGGGAATCGCGATGTTGACCGTAAGCGATCCCGCGTGAAGAAGGCCGAGGGGCCAGATGTCGAGGGTGCCCCCGGCGAGATCCACTCGGCATGGCGCGACGGACCGCACCGAAGTCGGTCGATTGTTCAACATCTCGCTCCTATCGGCGCCTCGCCGCCTTCGAGAAGATCGAGAACCGCCAGGGCGTGTCCTAGGAACCTCTGGAGGCGATCGTCCTTGAGTGGTTTGACCGGCGGCGACGAGATCCTCAGCGGATTGATCCAGCTCCCATTGTGTTTGACTCGATAATCCAGGTGTGGACCTGTCGAGAGACCGGTCGACCCCACATAACCGATCACCTGGCCTTGGGAGATCCGGACGCCCTTCCTGACGCCGCTGCCGTACTTGCTGAGGTGGAGGTAGTTGGTCTGGTATCCGTTGGGATGGCGAATCCTCACCATGTTCCCGGCGCCCCCGTTCCGCCCGGCCAGGGTCACGACTCCGTCTGCTGTGGCGTGGACCGCGGTTCCCACCGGCGCACCGTAGTCGACACCGTAGTGCGGCATCCGCTTTTTGAGCACCGGGTGAAATCGACTGTTGCTGAAGCTCGAGGTGATGCGGCTGAATTTGAGGGGCGAGCGGAGGAACATCTTTCGCAGCGGATGGCCGTTGAGATCGTAATATCCCAGCCGACCTTCCTGATCCGGATAGATCACGGCATCCATCGCCCTGTTCTTGTTGGTGAACCGAGCGGCGAAGATCGTCCCGTAGCGATAGAATTCGCCCTCGATCCGCTGCTCGTCGACGACCACCACAAAGCTGTCTCCCTGCCTCAGGTCGCGCAGAAAATCGACATCCCAGCGGAAGATATCGGCGATCTCGACCGCCAAAGCGGGCCGGCCTCCGGCTGCGTTGACCGCTTGGAAGAGGGACGACTCAACAATCCCCTCGAGTCGAACGACCTCGCTCACCACCTCTCGCTCGACCCGCGATGTGGTGATGCCTTGGGTGGTTGCTTCAAAAACGAGCTCAGACCGCTGATCGAGGACCACCCGGAGTTCCTCGAGATCGCCACCGGGACTCCGGATCCCGTCGAAGAGGGTGCCGGGACGCAGTCTGCGCGAATCGATCTCGCCGCTCAGGGCATCCCTCCAGGCGATCCAACCATCTCCGGCCAACCGTCGACTCATGCTTTCGATCGTGTCGCCGGAAGAAACCGTCACCTGAATCGGAGCTCGGTAGGCTTCAATTGGAACCACAACAACCGGGTCGACCGGCTCCCCCGCCACCTGCCGGGTGCCGTCGCAGGATGCGATCAAGACCGAGAGCCCCATCCAGACGCCAAGCCACGCAATACGACGGGCCCATAGACGTGCGGGTCGGTTCAGCTGCTCGGACCGCGCGATCACCCACCACCCCATGCGCGGATGGACTCCGGCGTCACCTCGAGTTGTTCGATCACGGTTCCGTCCCCGGATATGACCAGAATCCGCGGGATCGAGACCACACGATTCTGTTTCAGCAGGTGACCGAATCGGTCGTGGAGCCACTCAGTGTTGCTGCCCTCGAGGGACTCCTTCGCCTCACTCAACGATTCCTGCACGACCACGAGAATCACCTCGAGATCCTGCTTGTGGGCGGCAGCCGTGATGGTCGCGAGGTTGTCCAGGGTTATGGCGGCATCGGGCACCCATGACGCCCAGAACAGCACCGCGACCGGCCCGTTGTCTTCGAGCCATTCAGCCCATACGATCGGTCGGCCGTCCGGCGTCGTCACCACAGGTCCGGCGGCGGAAGAACCCACCGTGTGGCCCGTGATGATCAATGCCGACATGATTGCGGCAACCGAGAAGTGGCTGAGCCGTTTCACGCGCAGAGTATACATTTTCGAATCCAGCCCCGGGGCGATGATCTGTCATCTCCGCCGCCTTCCCGGGTGTTTTGTGATCTTGGAACAACCGCCTGCTCTCCCGCGTTTGCCGAAGTGCGGCATTGCAGGTAAACTCCCATCGAGGTGGTCATGACACAAGCTATATCGACCGGCGAAAAGGACTTCGATACCGATGTTGCCATCATCGGATCCGGCTTCGGCGGCTCGGTTGCCGCATTGCGGCTCTCGGAGAAGGGCTATCGGGTCACCGTCATCGAGAAGGGCAAGCGCTGGAATCCGGAGGATTTTCCCAAGACCAACTGGAACCTCCGCAAAGCGTTCTGGATGCCCCGCCTCGGATGCCGTGGAATCTTCGGCCTCCATCTCCTCCGGGAATCTCTGATCCTCCACGGCGTCGGGGTCGGCGGCGGCAGCCTGGTTTACGCGAACACCCTCTTCGAACCGCCCGAAACGGTGTGGGACGATCCTCAATGGGCCGGGCTCGAGGACTGGCGAACCATCATGCCCAAGCACTTCGCCACCGCTCGGCGGATGCTCGGCGCCACCACCAACCACAAGCTCGGGGAACCCGATCTCGCACTCAAGCGAGCCGCCGAGCGTCGCGGGCTGGGTCACACCTTCAAACCCACCGATGTGAGCATCTACTTCGGTCAGCCCGATGTCACCGTCCCTGATCCCTATTTCGAAGGTAAGGGGCCCGACCGAACCGGCTGCAACTTCTGCGGCGGCTGCATGGTCGGCTGCCGTTACGGCGCCAAGAACACTCTCGACAAGAACTATCTCTATCTCGCGGAAGAGCTCGGCGCGGAGGTGGTGCCCGACACCCAGGTGGAGCTCGTGGAAGAGCTCTCTGGCGGCGGTTACCGAATCCGCTGGAAGCGCCCGAAATGGCCGTTCACCCGCCGCGGCTCCATGACCGCCCGCAAGGTCGTCTTTTCAGCAGGGGTTCTCGGCACGGTCAAGCTCCTGATGCAGTGCAAAGAAGCCGGTGCGCTGCCGCGGATCTCCGACCAACTCGGTAACGTCGTAAGAACCAACTCCGAAGCCCTGTTGGGAATGACATCCCGAAGCAGGGATGACCTCTGGGAAGGCGTCGCCATCGCGGCCAAGGTTGAGGTCGACGAGGTCACCCACATGGAGGCGGTCCGTTTCTCGAAGGGCTCCGATGTCATGCTTCTCCTCGGCACCATGCTCGCCGACGGTGGTCCGGGACTTCCGCGACCGCTGCGTTGGCTCTGGAACGCACTGCGTCACCCCCTCGATTTCTGGAGGGTGACCAAGCCGTGGGGCAAGGCCAAACACTCGGTGGTGCTCATGGCCATGCAGACCGCCGACAACCACACTCGGCTGGTCCGCCAGAGACAGTGGCTCTGGCCTTTCAGCCGCGCCCTGACCTCGCAACCCCACCCCGGTCAACCCGGGATCCCGTCATATGTGCCGGTCGCCAATGAAGTCGCCAGAGAGGTCGCGACAGAGCTCGACGGCGTCGCCCAGAACAGCGTCAACGAGGTCTTTCTCAACACCGGGTCAACGGCTCATATCCTCGGTGGCTGCGCCATCGGATCGGGTCCCGAATCAGGGGTCATCAACCCCGACGGCGAGCTCTACGGCCACGAGGGACTCTATGTCATAGATGGTTCGGTGATCGGTGCCAACCTCGGGGTGAATCCGTCGCTGACCATCACGGCCTTGGCCGAGCATCTCTGTTCGAGGTTCCCGGAGGCGGATTCGTCGAGGTGAGGTAGTTAGGAAGTGAGGAAGTTAGGGGCGAGGCGCGTGACCGCGAGCAAAGCGAGCACTGACCTCCTCACCAGCGACCGAAGGGAGCGCTGACCCCTTACTAGCGACCAAAGGGAGCGCTCACTCCTCAGGTCCGACTCCTGACTTCTAACCCCGTTGCGCCTCGCGACACAGGAAGAGCTATCATTTCGGAAATGGAAAGCGCTTCCATCAACGGCACCGTCACCCGTCTGCTCTACTCGAGCGATGACAGCGGGTGGTGCGCCGTTCGCCTCAGTAACGATGAGCGCGGCGCCTTCGCCGCGACGGGCCCGCTTCTCGGTGTGAGGGAGGGCGATGAACTTCGTTTGACTGGTCGATGGGTCGAACACCCACGCTTCGGCGAACAGTTCCAAGCTGAATCCTACGTCACTGTCGCGCCATCGACGCTGGAGGGAATCCGCAGATTTCTCGGCACCGGTCGCGTCAAGGGAATCGGTCCGACCATGGCATCGAGAATTGTCGATGCCTTTGGGCTCGACAGCCTGGAGATCATGGACCGTGACCCCCAACGGCTGCTCGAGATCCACGGCATCGGTCGAGCAACCCTGGCCAAAGTCCAGGCCTCGTGGGAGAAGCACCGCGGAATCCAGCAGATCATGGTCTTCCTCACCGGCCACGGGATCGCGCCCGGTGTCGCAGTCAAAGCCTATGGCAAATACGGCGCCGCCGCGGTCGATGTCGTGCGCGAGGATCCATTCCGGCTCGCCGAAGACGTCTTCGGAGTCGGTTTCAGAACCGCCGATCGAATCGCCCAGCGCATCGGCATCCCCGCGGACTCACCCCAACGTCTCCGCGCAGGCCTGCTCTTCGCCCTTTCCGAGGCCTCGGTGCAAGGGCACGTCTTCCTTCCTCGATCGAGACTTCTCGAAGAGGCATCGGCCCTCCTCGAGATCGAACAGACCCTCCTCGAGCCGGTGCTCGATCAACTCCAACAACGCCAATCGGTGGTCGCGGTGGTCCGAAGCGACGACGAGACGGCGATTTTCACCCTCCGACTCGAGGCAGCCGAAGCCGCTGTGGCCAACCATATCCGTGAACTCCTGAGCCACGGCGCCGATGGGGGCACCATCGATGTCGACCAGGCCGTTGCCTGGTATCAGCGCGAGGCCTCCATCGAGTTGGCAAAGAACCAGCGACAGGCGCTTGCCGCCGCCCTCAACGGACGGGTCCTCGTGGTCACCGGTGGTCCCGGCACCGGCAAAACGACCCTGGTTCGAGGGATCACGCAGATCTTCGGCGCCCGCAAACAGCGGGTTCTCCTCGCCGCACCGACCGGCCGCGCAGCCAAACGACTCACCCAGGCCACCGGCAGCGATGCCAAGACCATCCACCGGCTCCTCGAGTTCAACCCCCGCAGCTGGACCTTCACCCGTGATCGCGAGAATCCCCTCGAAGCGGATGTCGTCGTGGTCGATGAAGTCTCCATGCTCGACATCGAGCTTGCCGCCCACCTCCTCGAGGCCATTCCCCCCGGGTGCCGGCTGGTCCTGGTAGGCGACGCCGATCAATTGCCGTCGGTGGGCCCCGGCAATGTCCTCCGGGACCTCATCGCATCCGGTGTCGTACCCCTCGTCCGGCTCGACCACATCTTCCGCCAGGCGGAAGCCAGCCGCATCGTCGTCAACGCCCACCGCATCAACTCCGGCCGGATGCCCATCGCCGAAGGCAACAACCCTGACGCCGACTTCTTTTTCGTCGCCCGGGATGATCCCGTCGAAGCAGCCGAGCTCGCGGTTGATTTTGCGGCCAGACGCATCCCGAACCACTTCCACCTCGACCCCGTCGACGACATCCAGGTCCTCGCGCCGATGCATCGGGGCGAGCTCGGGGTGAGGCGTCTCAACGAACGCCTCCAGGAGGAACTCACACCATCCGGCCCCGAGATTACGATCGGTCCGAGGAGATTTCGCCTGGGTGACAAGATCATGCAGGTGCGAAACAACTATGATCTCGAAATCTTCAATGGGGACATCGGTCGCGTCGAGTTCTTCGATGAAGACTCCGATGAGATGGTGGTCCGATTCGATGGACGCGCGGTGGCCATTCCACACGACAACCTCGAGGATCTCATCCCCGCCTACGCCTGTACGATCCACAAGAGCCAGGGCAGCGAGTACCCCGCCGTGGTCATCGTTCTCCACCATCAACATCACATCATGCTGCAACGCAACCTGCTCTACACCGCCGTCACCCGTGGGCGCAGGCTCGTTGTCATTGTCGGCAGCCGGCGGGCGCTCGCGCGGGCGGTCGACAACGCCACCCAGCGCTCGCGCTTCACCCTCCTCGCAGACCGTCTGGCCGGACGAATCGGCTGAGCTGGATCGCGGACGCCGGCGGAGATTCCCGATCCAGCGTGGTACGCTTTTTTGCAGCAGACATCTCTCAATTGATTCGGAAGGAGACGCAGGCCATGGGTCTCAACATCAACGACATCCCCTTCAGTTGGGTTCGAAAGGAACTCCGTCTGGTTCAGCCTCTCGAACGCGGCGCCACCGGGATGGCCGTCCAACGCGTTCAGGAGTGGTTGACCTTGAACGGGATCGCGGTCGTGGTGGATCGCCAGTTCGGCCCCGCCACCCAGTACGCGGTGGGTCGATTCCAAACCCGTCGCGGGCTGCCCAAGACCCGCGTCGTGGACACGCCGACGTTTGCAGAGCTCACCGATCCTCTCAACCGCGCGCTTTCCCCACCGTCAACGACACCCTCCGGTGTTTCCTCTGGTGTCGTCGGCGCCGCCCGCCAGCACCTCAGGGAACGCCCTCGCGAGGTCGGTGGGACCAACCGGGGCCCGTGGGTCAGGGTCTATATGGACGGTTCCGACGGACCCAGGTCCCTATGGTGCGCCGGCTTCGCGAGCTTTCTCGTGCGCCAGGCCGCGTGGCACACCGGCGTTCCGCTCCCCATGAGACCGACATTTTCGTGCGATGTCATCTCACAGGATGCACAGACCGAGGGTCGATTCATCGCGGAATCCGAGATCACAGCCAACCCCGCAGACCTCGATGACCTGCCGCGCGGTTCGCTCTTTGTCCAACGCCGTACCGCCACCGACTGGAACCACGTCGGGATCGTCATCGCCGCCGTCGACGAGATCATCGAGACCATCGAGGGCAACACCAACGAGGGCGGTTCGCGAGAGGGCTACGAGGTCTGCCGGAGGATCAGAAACCTCACGGACAAGGACTTCGTCACCCTCGAAGGGTGAAGGAGAAATTATGAGTTATGAATTATGAATTGAGCCTCTTGCGGAAATCCTCGTTCCCAACGGTTAGTGGTCTCTGTGCCGGCGAGACGCCAGCACTACAAAGGGCTGAGTTCCATTGTAGGGCCGGCGTCTCGCCGGCCTGATGGTGAGGTGGGTCGGAAAACTTCAGTGTCCGATTCTCGAATTTTTAAAGAGGCTGAATTTTGAATTATGAATTTCGCTGCACCTGAACCACGTTTGCCTCCCTGAAGCGGGTGCGATGTAATTCATAATTCATAATTAAAAATTCATAATTTGCGACGGTCAGTCAACTTCGAGCGGCCTCCCCATGGCCTTCCAGCTCAACAGTCCTCCCTTGAGGTTGGCGACGTCCTCGAATCCGAGACCCAGCAGCCAATGCATCGCCCGCGTCGACCGGCGCCCCGAACGACAGATCAGGAGAATCGGCCGGTCGCGCGGCAACCGCTCGGCGTCTTCGATGATGTGTCGCAAAGGAATGAGTTCGGCCCCGGCCAGGTGCCCGAGAAGATACTCCTCGCGCTCCCGAACATCGACGAGCACAGCGTCCTTGCGGTTGGCGCGAAGGGCGTCCTCGAACTCCAACACGGTGAATTGCCGTTCGGGGTAGTGGAATCGCGTCGGGTAGGCGGGAAGACGAATATCATATGGGTGCTTCTCGAGGGGTTGGCACTCGGCGAAGACCCGATGTTCGCACTCGTAGATACACACCGCAGGGTCGATGACCTTGTCGAAAAGCCAGTCAATGGCCTTTTCCTGCTCGAGGAAACGGTCGCCGCCCAGCAGGTCCTCGAATCCGGAGGCCGCCATGATCCTGCGCACTTCAGGGCGCACCTGGACCAGGAAGACATCCACCCGCATCCCGATAGAGCCGAACGATGCCCTCGAGGACATCGATCCCCGCCAAATCGCACTGGTGGACACCGTGCATCCTCAACAGCAGGTGATTTTGTCCCGGATTGGCCTCGTGGTTCGCCAGGAGTTCGTCCTCGACATGGCTGGCCGCACCGAAAAAGAGTGCTCCACGGATATTGATCACACCAAGTTGGTTGCAGCACGGCGCGTTGTCGCGTTCTATGAAATGCCGAAAGGTCGGATCCGGTACCACGGTGTGAACCGTCGGCAGACTCGACTTGTAGATGTAGATGCCGAGCGACAGAATGACCCCGGCCAGGACTGCGAACTCGAGGGGGAAGACCAGGGTCGCGACAAAGGTGGAGACCATGATTCCGGTTTCGCTGCGCGAGGTCTTCCTGACCCGTCGAACACCGTGCCAATCCACCATGCGATAGGCGATGACCATGATCATCCCCGCCAGCGCCGCCTTCGGCAGATAGGCGGCGGCGGGACCGAAGGCCAGGACACCGGCCAGCACGAAGACACCGCAGAAGACGCCGGAAATCTGAGTCCGCGCCCCCGATTGGAAGTTGATCGCCGATCGGGTGAAGGATCCCGAACAGGCATAGCCGGAGAACAAGCCGGCGGCGATGTTGGCCATCCCCTGTCCGACCAGCTCCTGGTTGATGTCGAGACGCTCACCGCTCTGACGGGAGATTTCGCGAGCGATGGAAACCGCTTCGACCAGCCCCATCGCCGCCACCGCCATGGAACCCATCACCAGGGCGCCCACCAGATCGTCCCTCCACATCCAACCGAGGGAGAACGATGTCAGATGGGGAATCTGCCGGGGAATCTGACCGATGACCGCCACTCCAAGCCGATCGACTCCGACCACCGCCACCAGGATCCCTGCACCGATGAGAGCCATCAGGGCAGCCGGAAGACGCGGAGCCATTTTGGAAATGATCACCATGGCCGCAAGGGTCCCGAGCCCGAGCAGGAGGCTCTGCCAGTGGATCTCGCTCAGGTGCTCCACGACTCCGACCATGGAGTGCCACAGATGAGGGCTTCGTGGGAGATCGAGCCGGAGCAGGTTCTTGAGCTGGCCCGCAGCGATGAGCACCCCCGCACCGGCCGTGAAACCAAGCAGCACCGCCCGCGATGCGAAATTGACCAGCACGCCGAGCCCGGCAAAACCGAAGATGATGCAGAACACGCCCACCATCACCGCCATCAACGATGCCGCCATCAGGTACTCGGCCGAACCGATGGCCGCCAATGGTGTAAGAATCGACAGAACTAGGATGGAAATGGCGTTGGTGGGACCGGTAGCGAGGAATCGCGAGGAGCCCCACAGCGAGCCGACGATGGAGGCCACCGCGGCGGCATAGAGTCCGTAGGATGGCGGGAGTCCGGCGATGGAGGCATAGGCGATGGATTGCGGAATCGCCACCACCGCCACCGTGAGCCCGGCCACCGCATCGGGGCGGATTCTGACACTCTTGTAGGAACGCAGAATCTCCACCGGTCGAGCCAGTGCCTCCGCGTACCATCTTTCGACAATTTCGGTTGCGCGCATCTGAATTACAGGATAGCCGAGTTGCTTGGTAGTCGTTACTAGTCGCACGCTGCGTCCGCAACCGGGGTCGTTTCCGTATCAGTGTCCGAATCGGTGGCCGTTCCCGATCCCGTTCCCTTTCCCGTTCCCGTTCCCGATGCGATGAACCGTTTCCGTTTCCGTTTCCGTATCCGTTTCCGTGTCCGAAACCGAAACCGCCGCCGCTGCCGCGGTCACGGTCTCAACAACGGACGATGCCACAGGTCCGATCGAGGAACACCCGTGACGAGTTCTCCGGTGCCACCCGTAGCATTGATCGGCAACGGCGATTCACCTTCGCCGGAACGCATACTGCCGAACAATGCAACAAATGGCACCACGCCGCGCGGCCTTGGTGCGCGCCGTCGCCTCCTCCACCCGAGTCCGTAACCGGACACGCGGAAACAACGCTCACCGGGACGTGTCGGGCTCGACATTGTGCAGGTAAGACCTCCCGGAGCCGCGTCCCGTTCCGCACAATGTCCGTGCCGGGCACTCCACGGGCATCGCGCCGAGGTCAGGGTCTACCGGCTCAGAATGAGGCCGCCGCTCGCGCGGGCAGCGCGGTCACATTCTTTCCGGCTTCCCTCTAATGACCACGCTGCACGTGCGACGCTGGAACGCCAGGGGCGGTCCAGAAGGCCGGAGATGAAACACAACTCATCGTTCCATGAGCAGGCTGGAAGCCCGCTCCACAACAGCACAACGGGAACTTTGTAGGGGCGGGCATCCTGCCTGCCCTTCAGACACCTTCCGGCCGAGAAATCGCCACTACGTAGTCTGACAACCCTCAAGCCACGCGTCGCCCACTCTCAACCGCGATGGCGTTGAGCTTCTTCGCGACTCGACCCAGCGATGGTGCGATGGAATCTGCGTCCATCTGCGTGATCTGCTGGCAACCATTCGATGGACTGCAACTGAATCTGTGTCAATCCGTGTGATCTGTGGTCTGCGCTGTTGCGCTGCCTCGCGGCTGCGGCGGTCTCCTCAGCGCGATCGGGTCGCCAGAGCCTCGACCCGCCGTCTCGCGGCGGGCGAAGCGAGCATGGCCAGGGCTCGATCGAGACCGCCACCCTCAAGATCCCCACGACGCGCCAGCGCCGACAAACACCAACGGCGGTCTAAAGGGCGCTCGAGATCCTCGATGAGATCCAAGGTCTCACCCACCCCCGCGGGGATGCCGGCATCGATGAAATCAACCACCGCGCGGCGCCGGGCCCAGAGTTCGGGGAGCGTCTCGAGACGTTCCCGGATCTCGCGCGGACCGGCGTTCCGCAGCTCTGGAATCGCGTTTCGCACCAAACGGAGGCGATCCAGGACCGACCCTGTGGTCTCTCGCGGATCATCGGTCCACGGCGCCTCGAATCCTCGATTTCGTTTCGCCGCCGGTGGCTCAGCCGACTCGGAGATCGGCGAGCTCCGCCACGGAGCGTCCCACGGTGAAGGTTCCTTGGCCCGGGGCGACGGTTCCGGTTCGGGGGCGGTTTCCGGGGCAGCGGGAGGCTGCGCTTTCGATGGAGGCGGCGGCGGTACCACCGGGGTTTTGGGTTCGGCCGTCCCAACCGAGGACGCAGCCAGAACGTCATCGACCTCGGCCCACTCGGAATCAGGTTCCCGGTGATCCGCCTCGGCGTTCGGCCTCGCCGTGGGGATGTCATAGACCATGGGCTCTTCCACAACCAACGCCTCGTCAACCTCCTCGTCCTCACGATCGTATGAATCGGCGGCCAGATCCAACCCACGCGCCAAAAAATCCTCTCGGGTTTCCGGATCCCGCAGACCGGTGAGGATGCCACGCAGTGAGAGACTTCCGTCCTTGCGCATTTTCCCCAACGCCTCGAGCACCGCGGCCGGTGCGAAGGCGCCGCCGCTCTTTCCCGAGAGACCCTCGACCAATTCCTCAGCGCCGTCAAAACCGACCTCGCGCACCAACAGCCGCCGTTCCGTTGGGTTGAGTCCACGTACGGTCCGCCACGCCCGTGCCATCGCCCGCGCCTTGTCAGCCGGCGAACGCGCCCGCTGGAGCTCAAAGACCAGCGCCGTCAGATCATCCGACACCTTCATCGATCACCTCACTCGCCGAAGACCTTGCCCGAACCCGTCACCGAATCCTCACCATCGGCGCCGCCCAATCCCTTTGCCACTGCCGCCGGGAGGCTCGAGAGGTCGCGCAGCATCTGTTGCATATCGACTCCCGAGAGCTGTTTCATGATCGGACCGAGCTGGCTCATCACCTGAACCACATCATCCGTGAGCCGGGCAGCGCCGGTCCCGTCCCCCGGTCTACCGCCATTGGAGATGATGGTCGTCTCACCCGCTCGGGACAACGGTTCCGACACCGCCGCCGCGATCTCGGGCAGGACCTTGAGAGCTTCGATCGAGAGACCGGCCTCGTTGTAGAGTTTGAGCGCTTCTGCCAGTTGTCGCCGCGCCTCGGCCTCGGCCTCACCCTTGGCGAGAATGGCATCGGCCTCGGCAAGACCGATCTGGCGACGCTGAACCGACTCGGCCTCGGCCTTGGCGATACCTTCGGCCTGGAGTGCCTTGGCCGCTTCCTCGCGACGCAGGCGTTCCGCCGCGGCTCCCTTCTCGACCGTGTACTTCTTGGCATCGGCGAGTCGTTCGGCCTCGTACTTCTTGGCGTCGGCGTTTTCGCGGATGGAAGCATTGAGCTCGAGTTTTTGGCGTTCGACCTCCTGATCGGCGATCCGGATGTCCTGAACCTTGAGCTCCATCTCGCCCGCCTTGACGGCCTGGGCGTCGGCGACATCGACTTCCTTCTTGATCGAGGCAACCTTGAGGCTGAGCGCCTTGTCGGCTTCGGCGATTTCGGTATCGACGCCAAGTCGTTTCTGCTCTTTCTGCTGCCTGGCCTGCTCCTCCTCGATGGCCGCGTCCCGGTCGGCGTTGGCCGTCGCGATACGCGCGTTCTTCAACGCCTCCTGGATCTTGGGCTGACCGAGGGCGTTGAGATAACCTTCGTCATCCTGGATCGCCTGGAAGACAAAGGAGCGGAACTCGAAACCCATCCCTTCGAGATCGATGTGGGCTTCTTCCCGCACTTTGTCCTGGAAAAGCTTCTGTTCGCGATAGAGCTCTTCAACGGTAAGCGTGCCGACAATTCCTCTGAGATGACCGGCCACGGTCTCCTTGATGGTCGCCTGAACTTCGTCTACGGGCATTCCGAGGAAACCCTCAGCAGCGCTTCTGATGTGTTCGATATCACCCTGGACCTTGACCTGGGCCACCGCTTTGACGTTGATGGGAATGCCCTGGATGGTGTAGACGTGCGGGAGATCGATCTCGAGGGTCATCATCCGTAATGAGAGCACTTCGTGCTGCTCCCACGCCGGCCAGACAAACGTCCCACCGCCACGGATGATCCTGAATCCTTCGATCTCGCCCTTCTCGGAGCGGACCTTCTTCCCGAACAGCTTGCGCCTTCCGAAAACGATGAGCGCCTCGTCGGGCCCCGCCTTTTTATACGGACCCTGATCACGAGGTAGGCAAAGAACGCCAGAACCGGGATAACGACGGCGGCCAACATCAGAATTGTCATGGTCACGAAAACACCTCCACAAAATCTCAGTGATACATAAAAGTCACTAACTCATGTTAAAAAATACGAAATACGGACCCTCTTGTTTCACCGGAATCACGGCTCCATCATATCGGGATCGGGCGAATCCTGAAACGAAAACCGCCGGGGCGACGTGAATCGTCGCCCCGGCGTTCATTGACTGTTTGTCGATCGACCCGAGGTCAACCAGCATGTGGGACGTGCGGTCTAGAAGTTGTACATCAGGCTGACAGAGAACAAGAACACACCGCCCGTGTCCGGGATCTTCAACCAGTCCCCTTCAATTCGGGCGCCGATCTTCTTGAACCGGAAGTTCATCCCGAGACCCCAGGCCAGATCAGTGCCGCTGGTCGAACGATCCTCGGTTTCTAAAGACCTGTAGACGACATTGTCGTTATCCCACGAGGCATAGCCGAGCTTGCCGAAGAAATCCACCTTTTCGCCCACGGGGATGAGACCGACGGCATACAGGCTCCACATGGAAATGTCGATGTTCGACTCCGCATAGAACAACTGGTTGCCACCCTCGTACGACTTGACGTTGCCGAAATCGGTGTACCCTCCTTCGACGGCCAGGTACTTCAAGGGACGATAGCCGGCGAAGACCTTGTATCCAAAATCCTCCTGTTCAAAGCGAAGATCGGCAAAGTCGGGGTTGAAGTCTCGGACATCCAGAGACGAGGGGCCGAAGCCTGCACCAACATAGAATCCCAGATCGGCCGCCGATACCGACACCGCTGCCGCCACGAGGACAAGCACAAAACACATCGCAAGTTTTCTCATAATTCGTACCCCCTCCTCTCAAGTTTTCTTCTGAGAGGTTTGATTGTAATTCACTACAACCAATGGAGATGTCACAAGTTGTGAAAGAAGTTTGAGGCAAACGTCACGGTCACGGTCTCAGTCAGACGTTCCTCTCCGGGCGCTCGGAATGACGACCCCGGTCACTGCGCAGCGCAGACCCTGCTCGACTTCTTCGAACGGCAGCGCGACAAGACCGCGAGAGATTTCCTCGACATCGACGGTGACCGAGGCGAGCATGTCCGAGCGGTGAACCTCATCGCCGATCAGGATGTGCCTGACCAGCGTCAGGGCGTCGTCGACGGAGAGCGTGCCGCCGTGGATCGGTTCCTTCGGGACCTCTCTAGCGGCCTCGGAGACATTCGACAGGGCGCGTGAGAGGCGAGACAGATCAGGCAGGGAGAGGCTGAAGGCCGGGATAAAGAAGGTCTTTTTCCCCTCCGAGTCGGGTGTGACTCGGCCATCCGACCGGACCCGATGATGGACCCGAGCCTGCACCTCAAGCCTCCATGCAGGCCGCCAGACACCGGCGTGGTGACCCGGAGCGGCGAGCAATGCCGTAGCTTCGACCGTCTGGACCTGCTCGTCATCGAGCACAGCCGCGCCGCCGCAGTGGCCGCAGAAGAAGATCGTGTCGAGACCTTCCCCCCGCATGGCGGAACCGCACGACGGGCAGTCGAGGCTGACCAGTCGCAGGGTCATTGGTACCGCTCCATCAGGTCCTTAACGGTCGCGGTGAGCCCGGCCTGCTCCTTGCCGGTGTCGAGACCTGTGCCCTCCTCCACCACTCCCCCGTGGCGAAACTGACGATAACCCCAATAGACCAGACCCGCGAGCGCCAGTCCGACGACGGCAAGTCCTTTGAGCCCATCATCCGACCGGAGAAGTACATTTGCGTGCTGCAAAATGGTGGTGCCCAGAAATGAAGCGCCGGCGCACGAACCGACCAGACAGAACGCCCTCCAGAGGTGGTTCCCCGGCGCCTTTCCATAGGCGAGCGTGCCATCTTCGGCGTCGACGAGCACCTGGTAGGTCCGGTCGCGGAAACCATAGCGAATGACCCACATGGGGTAGTAGACGAGGGTGATTCGACGTCGCACCGAGGTCAACCACGAGAAGCTCACCTCATCGAGGCTGTTGGCCCGCCGAGCGTCCTCCATGGCCCGTTCCCGGAGCCGCTCGCCGATCTCCTCCAACGAGCGGCTGGGGCGAAAGACCATCCCGCGGGACCGAAGAGCCTCGTCATCGAGGGGCAGAATCTCGTCTCCCGAAAGACTGACGCGATGAACCCCGAACTCCGCCATGTCGGCTGCCGGCAAGGTGAAGTCAACCGTTCGCTCGATGGTGTTTTCAACCGGCTCCTTGACGGTTTCCCAACGCTTGCCTCGTTTGACTTTTCGGTGCCTGATCCCGAGGATCCACCCGATGGCATCGAGGCGGGCGCGGACAAAGGGGAACCACGCAAGGAAGGCCTCCTGGACCGCCGCCTCTCTTTTCAGGGCGGGATCCTTGCGAATGCCTTCTCTCAGCCAGCGACGCACCACATCGCTTGCCTGGCTTCTCTCGAGCTTATTGAGCACCATCACACGGGCGATTCCGCGATCTCCGACAACCGCCTGCGGGGTTTCGCAATAGCGGCACACGACATTGGTCCGGCCCTCCTGGACATCGACCGTTCCGCCGCAGGATGCGCAGGTGAGGCCGGTGAGCACCCTGGGTTTCTTGCCGGATTTCCTCTTCTGAAGAGGAGCCTCGGCCTTCGGCGTGGCACCGTCGGCGCCGGGAGGCGGCGGCGGAGGTGGCGGCGGGATCTGCGGCTGCGACACCCGCTACACCTTTCGACTCGTCAGCCACGCGAGTCCGAGGATCGGCACCGCTGAAATCAGATAGACAACGATCTTGAAAAACGGATTGCTGATGACCAGTCCTTCGATGCCGAAGATGATGAGTGCAACGACCGCGACCAGGATGAAGGGTGATTCCGCCTTGGATGGAAAATCAGCCGGGAAGACCTTGCCGGAGATGGCGTCCACAGCGGCCTGATACATCCGCCCCTTCCACGAGTACGGGGTGCGATAGAGCGGCAGATGATAGAGCACCGTCTTTCTCACGGCCACCTCGTCCCCAAAGCGTGCCTGCAGCCACCCGAGCGCTGTTTCCGCCGGCACCTCCGGTTCGATCACCGGGATTCCCGAAGATCCGTCATCGGTCATGGGCGTCGTGGTCCCCGCGGGAAGCTCGAGACCCTGGAGACCCTGCAACGAAGACGGCGCCGCCGGCTGGAGGACGACGCGTTCACGCCCAGCCTCTGAGATGGTGAACGCCCAGAACGGGAAGTACTCGAGTTGTGGGTCCTCGAGACGAGCATTGCGGTCGAGATCGGCCACTGTCGAGCTGCCGCCGAGAAAGCGCCGCAGGTGTGCGGGAACCTGCTCGGCCGTGATGGTCGGCAACATCCTTTCGTGGAAGAGGGTCGCCGATCCATCGAGGACGAGCGCCGTCGAGCAGAACGGGCAGACGAGCAATCTCTCGTCGGCCCGCGGCTCGATGGAGGCCCCGCACTGGGTGCAGGAAACCGACACCTAACAGCCCCGCGCCCGTCGCAACCACAAAGACTCGAAGGCACGAAGATGGACACAAAGAAATTTCCTTTGTGAATCCCTTTGTGTCTTTGTGCCTTCGTGGTTGTGACGAACACCCGATCGAAGACATCCGGCAGACCCTTCAAGTCTCCACGCGGCGATCAACGACTACTCTCCCTGTTTGGTTCCGCAGTTGGGGCAGAACTTGGCTCCGTCCGGCACCGGCTGGCCGCAGCCCGAACAGCCCGAATTCTCCTGGGCCTTGCCGCAACCGGGACAGAATTTGGCCCCCTGTGGCATCTGCGCCCCACAATCGGAACAGAAACCACCGGACGCCACGGCCGCGCCACCGGCGGCTGGAGCCCCGCCGCCCTGTGCCTGGCCGCCTCCCTGGCCCGCCTGATTCATGGCGTTGGTGATCATCCCCGGCATCATGGCGCCGAATCCGGCCCCGAGACCGAGACCCATACCCGAACTGGCTGCACCGCCACCCTCGCCACCACCTTCAGCGGCATCCTGGATCGCCTGCGCTGCCTTGAACTGCATATAGGTGTTCATATCACCCACCGCACCCATGGCGGATCGTTCGTCCATCTTCTCCTGCACCTCGTCGGGCGGGGTGATGGAGTTGATGTAGAAGTCGGTGAGATCGACGCCGTACTTGGCGAAGTCCTCGGACAGCCGGGCCTTGGCCGCCGTTCCGAGCTCGTCGTAAGAGCGGGCGAGGTCGAAGATCGTCTTGAGCGTCTCACCGAGGAGATCGTTGAGACGGGAGACGATGACATCGCGGTAGAAATCCTTGAGGCGGTCGGTGTCGAAAAGACCCTGGGACCCGACCACGGTGTTGACAAAGAGCTGAGTGTCGTCGATGCGATAGGCGTAGTTACCGAAGGCGCGGAGCCGAACCATCCCGAGTTCGCTGTCGCGGAAGACCACCGGCTCCCTGGTTCCCCACTTCTGATTCAAAAAAGTCCGCTTGTTGACAAAGACCACCGATACGCGGAACGGCGACTCACCACCGAACGGCGCGCCGATGACCTTTCCAAGAAGCGGAATGTTCTGGGTGCTGAGGGTGTGGCGGCCGGGCCCGAAGACATCCAGCGCCTTGCCGTCGCGGAAGAGCACCGCCTCCTGGGCCTCTTGAACCACCAACTGGGCGCCGAGCTTGATGTCCGTGCTGCCCTGAGGTGGAAACCGGTAGACGATCTCCTCACCGGTCGGATCGTGGTGTTCGATAATTTCAAGCAGAGCCATCACACGCCTCCCTTCTGGGTCACGTCTTCAAAGACGGTTGCCCTTTCGTCAAACTGGCGATCCGCCGCGTGAACCGCGTCGAGCAGCGTCCGCAGATCCGGCTCGGCTGCTGTTGAAGGCAGCATCTCGATGCGGTCTGCGAGACTTTCGACGGTGGTGATCAAAGCCAGGTCGAAGGCGTAGAGCCGATCGAGCTCCGCTTCACGAATCTTGACGGGGTCAAAGAACCCGCTCGAACCATAATCAGCGTGACGGATCCGGTTGGCCAGACGATCGAGGCCCTTGTCGGCGCTCGAAGCGAGATCGAGATTGGCGAGGTTCCCGGACCGACTCCAGTCACGAACCTGTTCCTGGAGGGCCCCGCGCCCCCGATCAACCTGCGCCGCAAGCCAATCACGTTGCATCTTGTCGACATCCCGGCGAAGCTCCGCTTCGAGGTAACCCTGGAATCCCGGGATCTTGGAACCGATCCGCTCAAGAAGATTGCGACGCTCGCGCGCACCTTCTACGCCAATATTCATTTCTGCCTCCTTGTGTACATCTGGAACACCCACACATCCTACTTCTCAATACGGGACGAATCACTGATCTGTTTCACGAGTAAAAGTTGGCATGGCATTTGCATCGTACTCAGTATCATGTGGTCTATGGTTATCAAACCCTGCTCGTCGATTGTCGAGGGAGTCCGGAAGGCTTCAAGAACCGATCGCATGCCCACCTTGCATCGGCAGACCATCTGCCGCTCACCATTTTAGCCCGCCAATTTAACCTACTATTGGCCTACCATATCACGGCAACCTCCGGTATCAGGGAATCCGGAGGCTGCCACCCACCGACTCCATTCTTCTGACAACTCAGCAGTGGTGAACGACTGTCGCAAGAATAGAAATTTCCTATTCACCTGTAGAGGGTCATGGAAAAGTCGTTTCATTGTATACAAAATTAAATCATTACTGCTTGATCATATGCGCATTTTCGCACTCTTTTTCAGAGATCATCGCCTTCCCATCGCTCCGTCGAAAACCGCAGAATTCTTCAATTCAAGCTGGGTGTTTTCGTGGGAACTCCGATCGGCTGGGATAGAATCGAAACGTGGCGAGAAGAAAATCACCCAACCGTGCGTCCGAAAAACGTAACGTCTCCAAAAAACCGAAATGGGGCCGCGGTGAATACTACACCGCGGGAGAGCTTTTCATGGCCGGACTCGGAGCCCTTCTGATCGTCCTCGCCATCGGCCTCGTGATCACCTCACTCCTCGGCGACTAGAGGCATCATCGCACCATGAAACGACTCGGACCAGATGAACGTGAAGAACCGCAAGTTAAAGCTTTTAAAATACCTTAGAGATATTTTCGCCTTTGCGATATATTGCCGTCAGCGCTTCTTCCCACTCGCGCGGCCGACACCCGAAAACAGAGCCTTTCGGTAGTCCTTGTTCATCCGTGCGATCCCCGCGATGGAGATCTCCTTCGGGCACACCGCTTCGCACGCCGTGAAGTTTGTGCAGGCGCCAAATGCCTCTTCCTCCATGGCCGTGACCATGGCGAGCGCCCGACTATGTCGTTCGGGCTGACCTTGCGGCAGAATCCCCAGATGTGCAATTTTGGCACCCACAAAGAGCATAGCGGCACTATTCGGACACGAAGCAACACAGGCGCCGCAGCCGATGCACTCGGCAAAATCCATGGCGTGCTCGAGGGTTTCGGTCGGGATGGGGACGGTGTTCGCATCCGGAGCGCTCCCGGTCCGGGCGGTGATGAACCCACCTGCACGGAGGATCCGGTCGAAGGACGACCGATCAACGACGAGATCGCACAGCACCGGAAATGCCTTGGCCCGCCACGGCTCGATGGTGATCTCGTCACCATCGGAGAAGTGCCTCATGTGAAGCTGGCAGACCGTACTCCCCTTCTGGTGCCCGTGGGCGACGCCGTTGATGACAAAACCGCAGGCGCCGCAGATCCCCTCCCGGCAGTCATGCTCAAAGGAAATCGGATTCTCGCCCTTGACGATGAGATCCTGGTTGAGGACATCGAGCATTTCCAGGAAAGACATGTGGGTATTGACGTCCTCCAGCTCATAGGTTGCAAATGCGCCCGTGTCCTTCGCGTTCTTCTGCCGCCAGACATGAAGCGTCAACTTCATTTGTAGCTCCTCTGCGTCAGCTGCACGTTTTCGAACTCGAGCTCCTCCCGATGCGCAACCGGCTCCTCATCGGCTCCCTTGTACTCCCAGACCGTGACGTGACGGAAGTTTTCGTCGTCGCGGAGCGCTTCACCTTCCTCGGTCTGGTGCTCCTCGCGGAAGTGTCCACCGCAGGACTCCTCGCGTTCGAGGGCATCCATGCACATGAGTTCGGCGAGCTCGAAGTGATCGGCGACCCTCCCCGCCTTTTCGAGTTCCTGGTTGAGATCAGTCTCATCCCCCGGAACCTTGACGTCGGCCCAGAATTCGGCGCGCAGGGTGCGGATCTTCTCGATGGCTTCGCTGAGCCCTTCGGCCGTCCTGGACATGCCGCACTCATCGATCATGAGCAAGCCGAGTTCGCGGTGGAAACTGTCCACCGTTCGTGAGCCGTTGACACTGAGAAGCTTCTGCGTCCGTTCTTCGACATCGGTCATGGTCTTTTTGCAGGCGTCGTCATCGACGGAGACATCCTCGAGTTTCGCCCCGGCGAGGTACTCGCCGAGGGTGTAGGGAATCACGAAGTAGCCGTCCGCGAGCCCCTGCATCAGCGCCGAAGCCCCGAGCCGGTTGGCGCCGTGGTCCGAAAAGTTCGCCTCGCCGAGGACAAAGAGCCCCGGAATGGTGCTCATGAGGTAGTAATCGACCCACACCCCGCCCATGGAGTAGTGCGGGGCCGGGTAGATCCGCATGGGCACCTTGTAAGGGTTCTCTCCGGTGATCATCTCGTACATGTCGAAGAGGTTGCCGTAGCGGGAGCGGATGACATCCTCACCCAAACGACCGATCGCCTCCTCGAAGTCGAGATAGACCCCGCGTTTCCCGGGGCCGATGCCGCGTCCCTCGTCACAGACCTTCTTGGCGTTTCGCGACGCCACGTCCCGCGGCACCAGATTGCCGAACGACGGGTAGATCCGCTCGAGGTAGTAGTCGCGTTCGTTCTCGGGGATGGCGTTGGGATCGCGGTCGTCCCCCTCCGCCTTGGGAACCCACACCCTCCCGTCGTTGCGGAGCGACTCCGACATCAGGGTCAGCTTGGATTGATAGTCGCCCGACTGCGGGATGCACGTCGGGTGGATCTGGGTGTAGCTCGGGTTGGCGAAACCGGCGCCGCGGCGATACGCGCGCCAGGCGGCGGTCACGTTGCAGCCCTTGGCGTTGGTCGAGAGGAAATAGACGTTTGAGTAGCCGCCGGTGCACAGGAGAACCGCGTCGGCCAGGTGGCACTCGAATTCACCGCTGACCATGTCGCGGGTGATGATGCCACGAGCCTTGCCGTCCACGACCACCAGATCGAGCATCTCGGTGCGGGCGTGGACCTCGACGGTTCCGGCAGCGACCTGGGCGTTGAGGGCGGAGCAGGCGCCGAGCAGCAATTGCTGACCCGTCTGACCACGCGCATAGAACGTGCGCGACACCTGGGCGCCGCCGAAGGAGCGATTAGCCAGATAGCCGCCGTACTCGCGGGCGAAGGGAATCCCCTGGGCGACACACTGATCGATGATCTCGTTGGAGACCTCGGCGAGCCGGTAGACGTTGCCCTCTCTCGCCCGATAGTCGCCGCCCTTGATGGTGTCGTAGAAGAGCCTGAAGACCGAATCACCATCGTTCTGGTAATTCTTGGCCGCGTTGATCCCACCCTGAGCCGCAATGGAGTGCGCGCGCCGCGCGCTGTCCTGGTAGCAGAAGGCTTTGACTCGATAGCCGAGTTCTCCCAGGCTTGCCGCCGCCGCACCACCAGCGAGCCCGGTGCCGACGACGATGACACTGTGTTTGCGTTTGTTGGCGGGACTGACCAGCGCGAGGTGATCGCGGAGATCTCGCCATTTCTGGGTGAGAGGACCTGACGGAATTCGTGCGTCGAGTTTCATCGTCCTACCCTCCTCACCGAACCACGCCGGTGAGCACCGCCAGCGGCATGGAGATATTGCCGGCGCCGATCAAGACCGCAAAACCGATGGCGATCCAGCGGCGGAGATTGCCGAACCGAGGATGGTCCCAACCGAAAGTCTGAAAGAGGCTCCACAAACCGTGGTACAGGTGAATCGCCAGCAGAAAATTGGCGGCGATGTAGATCCCCGCAACCCACCAGATCTGAAACGACGAGACCACATTGTGGTAGACATCGCCCCGGATGAAATTGTGGTGGGTGCATCCAACGGTGAAGTGCCCCAGATGGTAAAGGATGAAGAGCAGAATGATGGGTCCGCTCCAAATCATCGTCCGAGCCGCATAGTCAATCGCGGGCGGGTTGAAGACCCGGTATTTGACCGGCCGACTCCGACGATTTCGAAGCCACAGCTGAACCGCCGCCAAGACGTGGACCGATACGCAGAAGAGCAACACCAGCCTGAACGTCCACAGAAATGGCTTGTTGCTCTGGAGCAACTCGGCATAGTGATTGAGGGTCTCGGCGCCCAGATAGAGCTGCAGATTGCCGATCATGTGCCCCATCACGAACCCGAAGAGGATGATGCCGGTCACGGCCATCAAGATCTTCTTGCCGAGCGTCGAACCGTACAAAGCTGTGATCAGTTTCATCGTCCGCGTTCAGCCTCCCGTCGATAATCGATGTGAAACATCGACGCGCATGTTATCAGGAACGAAGTGCGAAGATGCAAGATGCGGGTCACCGCATCCGTTCCCGATCCCGTTCCCGATCCCGATCCCGAGTGAATCCTCGTCCGTTTCCGATCCCGTGATGATCCTCTCCCCCTCCCTCTCCCTCTCACGACGGATTCCGTGGCCGAATCAGTGGCCGCTGTCCCGGCCCGGTCGAGGAACGCCCGTGACGAGTTCTCCGGTGCCACCCGTAGCATTGATCGGCATCGGCGATTGACCTTTGCCGGACCGCTTACGGCCGAACAATGCAACAAATGGCACCACACCACGCGGCCCTGGTGCGTGCCACCTCCTCCACCCGAGTCCGTCACCAGACACGTGGAAACAACGCTCACCGGGACGTGCCGGGCTCGGCATTGTGCCCCGACAACCCCTCAGCAACCACTGCCGCCCCGCACAATGTCCGTGCCGGGCAATCCACGGGAAAAGAGCTGAATGTGTAGTGTCCCGGCTCAGAAGGAGGCCGCCGCTCGCGCGGGCAGCGTGGTCACAGTCTTTCCGGCCTCTCTCTTATGACCACGCTGCACGTGCGACGCTGGGTCGCCAGGGGCGGCCCAGAAGGCCGGAGATGATACACAACTCATCGTACCGTGAGCAGGCTGGAAGCCCGCTCCACAACAGCACAACGGAACCATTGTGGGGGCGGGCATCCTGCCTGCCCTTCAGACTCCTCCCGGTCAGAGACGCGCCACCACGAAGTCTGACGACCCTCAAGCCACGCCTCACCCACTCTCATATTCGATGATCTTTGCGCTCTTTGCGATTCATCCCCGCAATGGTGCGATGGCGTTCTGATGCCTTGGTGCCGGTTGCGGCGTGCGAGGGATCCGAGGTGCATCCATTATTTACCCCACTGTGACCAAATGAGAGGCCATCTCGGTTATCATCTTCCCCCGGGAGGGAGCAGGTTTGGATCGCATTGGAGTCGTCGGTACCAGCTACCGGAAAGCCCATGTTGATGAGCTTGCCGCGGCTGCGCTGCCTGCAGACTTCGAGCACGAGCAGCTCGTCGAACTCGCCCGACTCGCGGGTTTCTCGGAGCTAGTCTATCTCGGCACCTGCAACCGCGTGGAGTTCTACTTCCGCGGCGAGACCAGAATCCACACCAACTCACTGCTCTTCCACCTTCGCCGTTCCCTTGCCGATCTCACCGACGGCACCACCCAACTCCCCGAGGACGACCGGCTCTATGTCCACTTCGGTCCCGCCGCCGTTCGCCACCTCTTCAGGGTGACCTCGTCCCTGGACTCGATGATGGTCGGTGAAGCTCAGATCGCGGGTCAGGCGAAGGAAGCCCACGAACGCGCTCACAATATCAATCTTCTCGGCGGCATCCTGGATCAGACCTTCCACGAGTCCTTCCACCTGGCAAAACGCATCAGAACCGAAACCGAGCTGACCCGACGACCGGTGTCGCTGGTCACCCTGGTCGAACGACGCCTCCACGATCATCTCGAAAACTCCTCAGCGCCCGCGCTCATCCTCGGCGCCGGAGAAATGGCCTCGCAGGCCCTGAGATTGATCCGCAAAACCGATTCGAGCCGGCGGGTTCTCATCACCAACCGGACACCCGAACGGGCGAGAGAGTTGGCCGACGGCGACCCCAACACCGAGGCCCTGTTCATGGATGCGACCCTCGCCAACCCGCCGGCCGTCGGTCTGGTGGTCGCCGCGACATCCTCCGATGAGATCATGCTCACCCGGGAGCGGGTGGAAACCCTTCGATCTCAGCTCGACGACGACGAACCCCTGCTCCTCGTCGATCTCGCCATGCCGCCCAACCTCGACCCCGCCTCGCGGACGATCCCCGGCGTCGATCTTCATGGCATCGAGGAGATGAGAGAGGAAGCGGAGAACAATCGAAAGCTCCGGCTCGCCGAGATGGATCGCTGCGAAAAGATGGTGGACCACCAGATCGAGACGCTGCGCCGCCACCTTCTCGACCGCGCCCTTTCTCCCGCCGCCCAGGGCATTCACCAGAACTTCCGCGAGGTCGCCGATCGGGCGCTCAAACACAGCCTCACCAAGGAGCTCGCCCATCTCGAAGCCGACGACCGCGAGGCCGTCGCGCGCATGACCGAGGCTCTCGTCAAACGTCTCGTCCAGGTCCCGCTCCGGGGTCTCAAGGGCGCCGCGTGGCACCACTCGAGCGCCGTCATCGACGGCTTCATGAAGGGTCTCAACGGAGACCAGGACCGAGGCGAAGGGTCGTCGTCATGAGCGTTTCGTTGTGTTTGGGAACGCGGGGCTCGGACCTCGCTCTCTGGCAGGCGCACCATGTCGCCGCCATGCTCGAGACGCAGCTCGGAATCGCCACCTCGATCGAGATCATCAAAACCCGCGGCGACCGCATCCAGAATGTCGCGTTCTCCAAAATGGAGGGCAAGGGGTTCTTCACAAAAGAGCTCCAAGAGGCCCTCCTCGACGGCCGGGTCGATCTTGTCGTCCACTCGCTCAAGGATCTCCCCACCGAGGAACCCGAGGGACTCGAGGTCGTGGCCATCCCCGAACGCACAAACTCGGCCGATCTGCTGCTTGCCCGCGGAGATCTGCTCCGGCCCCGCCCGGACAATCCCATGGGGCTCCCCGGTGGAGCGGTCCTCGGCACGTCGTCCCTACGCCGAGCGGCCCAGACTCTCGCGTTGTGTCCGGATATCGAAGTCAAGGCCCTGCGAGGCAACGTTCCGACCAGGATCGGCAAGCTTCGCGACGGCCACTATGACGCCATCCTTCTGGCCGCCGCCGGTGTCGGTCGGCTCGAGCTCGATCTGACCGGGCTCGATGTCGTCGAACTCCGTCCCGAGGTGATGCTCCCCGCACCGGGCCAGGGAGCGCTGGCCATCGAGACCCGAGAGAACGACGAGCTGACACGACCTCTGAAACAACTCCACGACGCCACGGTCGCAGATCACGTCAACACGGAGCGCAGACTCCTCGAACTCCTCGGCGGTGGTTGTCACCTCCCCCTGGGCTGCCTCGCCGAGTCCGCCGCCGGCGGAATCCGTCTCCAGGCTGTCCTCGGCAGGATCGACGAGGATGTAACGGCCGCCACCGTGACGCGGGTCGGTGCAGTTTCGCCAAAATCCACGCTCGCGGCCGATGCCTGCTTCGAGGCGCTCCGGCTCGCCGGCGCCGTGACCGATTCCGAATGAACCGCTTCATTCTCATCACCCGCCACCCCGCCGATTGCACCAAACTCCAGGACAAGCTCACACCCTGCGGCATCATTCTCCGCCCGTATCCCGTCCTCCGGCTTGAAGATGTGGAGAACGACGCCGGTTGGGTCGCGGTGGACGGAACCGCCGGCCCCGACGGCAGACCGATCTGGCTGGTCATGGCCTCACCCCGTGCTCCCGCACGCCTTGTCGCACAGTGCCGGACGCGCAACACCGATTGGCTGCTCGACATCCCCGTCGCGGTCATCGGCGACGGCACCGCCACTGCATCGGCGGCGGCCGGACTCGATCCGGATCTCATCGGGCCGGGAACCGGTATCGGGCTGGCCGAGATGCTCAACTCGAGACTGAACCCATCTTCTACGGTGATCTACGCCTGTGGTCACCACCGCCGACCGGAACTGCCGGATGCGCTGGAAGCCGCCGGCCACACCGTGGTGCCGGTTGTGGTCTATCGAATGCAAGCGACCCCGCCGCGTGAACTCCCACCGCTCGGGCCCAGCCTCGACGCGGTGGTGGTCACCTCGCCCCGCGCCACCCGACTCTATCTCGAAGGCGTCGGCGGCCATCCACTCCCCTGTCCCCACTGGGCCTTGGGACCCACGACCCGCGATGCGGCTCGGTCCCTCGGCATCGAATGTCTGATCCCGCCCAAACCCAGTATTGATTCCCTTGCGGAGGAACTATGTCGGATTTAATCGTAAGACCGCGCCGCTTGCGCACGACCGCCGCCCTGCGCGACCTCGTCGCCGAAGCGAGGCTCGACTCGAATATGCTCGTACAACCGCACTTTGTCGTCCCCGGCGTCGGAGTGTCCCACCCGATCGGCGCCATGCCCGGGATTGACCACCAGTCCGTCGACCGGATGGTGGAGACCGTGGCCGCCGACTTCGATCTCGGGATCCGCGCCGTGCTCATCTTTGGTGTTCCGGACGAGAACGAGAAAAGCCCGGACGGACACGCAGCATCGGCCGACGGCAATGTGGTGGCCACCGCGGTTGCTGCGCTCAAAGACCGTTTCGGCCAGGAACTCACCGTGATGACCGATGTCTGCCTCTGCGCCTACACCGACCACGGTCATTGCGGTCTGATCAAGAACGGCAAGATCGACAACGACTCCAGCCTCCCCCACCTCGCCGCCATGGCGCTGTCCCACGCCCGAGCCGGCGCGGATGTCGTGGCGCCGTCAGACATGATGGACGGCCGCATCGCCGCCATCCGCGATGTCCTCGACGACGACGATCTGGTCGAGACCGCGATCATGTCCTACTCAGTCAAATACGCGTCGGCCTACTACGGACCGTTCCGTGAAGCCGCTCATTCGGCGCCCTCCATGGGCGACCGGCGATCGTATCAGATGGATGCCCGCAACCGGCGCGAAGCCCTGCTCGAGGCCCAACTCGATGTCGAGGAGGGCGCCGACATCCTCATGGTCAAACCGGCGCTGGCCTATCTCGATGTGGTTTCGGATCTCGCCGAGACCTTTCCGTTGCCGCTGGCGGTCTACAACGTCTCGGGGGAATACTCCATGGTCAAGGCCGCCGCGGAAAAAGGTTGGATCGACGAGCGCGCTATCGTCCTCGAGAACTGGCACGCCTTCCGCCGCGCAGGCGCCGACATCCTCATCACCTACCACGGCCGTCTTGCCCTTCAGGAGGGCTGGCTGTGACCGCCGGGCCGCGATCGTCGGAACTCTACCGCCGCGCCTGCGAGCTCATGCCGGCGGGCGTCAACTCGCCGGTGCGCGCCTTCGGCTCCGTGGGTGGCGAACCGATCTTCTACGCCGAAGCTGCCGGCTGCCGCTTCACCGACGCCGATGGCCGGAGCTTTATCGACTACGTGGGATCCTGGGGACCGCTGATCCTCGGCCACGCCCATCCCGCAGTCATCGAGGCGGTTCAAACCTCCGCCGCCAAGGGAACCTCCTACGGAGCGCCCTGCGCCGAGGAAGTCACCCTCGCCGAAATGGTTGTCGAGACCGTGCCCTTCCTCGAGATGGTGCGATTCGTCTCATCGGGGACCGAGGCGGTGATGTCGGCGGTTCGCCTCGCCCGCGGTGTCACCGGCCGCGATGCCATCGTCAAGTTCACCGGCTGCTATCACGGCCACGCCGACTATCTGCTCGTGGCGGCCGGCTCCGGCCTCGCCACCTTCGGCACGCCATCATCGGCGGGGGTGCCGGCATCGTCGGCCGGCCACACCCTGCTCCTGCCCCTCGACGACGAGGCCGCGTTCCGAAAGCTGATGACCGAGCACGGCCACGAGATCGCCGCGGTCATCATCGAGGGGATCCCGGCCAACAACGGCCTGCTCCCACAGACGGCTCAGTTTGTCGCGGCGCTCCGGGAGGAGTGCACCAGGCACGGTTCCATGCTCATCTTCGACGAGGTCATCACCGGTTTCCGCCTTGGCCCCGAAGGCGCCGCGGGTCACTACGGCATCGAACCGGATCTCGTGACCTATGGCAAGATCATCGGCGGCGGGATGCCGGTTGGGGCCTACGGCGGCAAACGGGAGCACATGGAGCAACTCGCGCCTCTCGGGCCGATTTATCAGGCCGGCACGCTGTCGGGCAACCCGGTGGCCATGGCCGCCGGCGCCGCGACGCTGGGTGCACTGCTGGCCGACAACGGCCAGGTGTGGGACGACCTCGAAGCACTGGGCGCCCGCCTCGAACGCGGCATCCGAGGTGTCTTCGAGGCCCACGATCTGGGCTGGACCGTCGTCCGAAGGGGTTCGATCCTGTGGATGGCGTTGCAGGACGGGCCGACCCCGGTCACCGCCGAAGACATCGACTCGGGCGCAGCCGCGAGGTACGCCAAGCTCCACGCGGCCCTGCTCGAACGCCGGGTGTATCTGGCGCCATCGGCATATGAGGTGATGTTTGTGTCGGCGGCTCACGATGACGCGGTGATCGATCAGACCATCGCAGCCTTCGATGAGGCGGTTGGGGAGATCGGAGGCGGAAATTCTTAATTCTCAATTCTTAATTTTGAATTCCCATCGCAGGACACCTCCGTCATTAAGAATTAAATGTCCAAGTGCCTGGTTCAATCCACCGGCTTTAGCCGGGCCGCTTCAGCGAGTAGACTTACGGAAGCGGAGGCTAGATGGAAAAAGGGAAGTATCTCCATCGAGTGCATACGGTTACAGACATCAAGTATCACTTTGTATGGGTGACGAAGTACCGGTACCCGGTGCTAAAGGGTGCTGTGGCAATGAGGACACGGGAGATAGTGAGAGAAGTATGCGAAGCGCGAGAGATCACGATCATCAAGGGAGTGGTGTCGAAGGATCACGTGCACGTGTTCGCGTCGTGTCCACCCCAGCTGTCGCCATCGAAGGTGATGCAGTGGGTAAAAGGGAGATCGTCGAAGAAGTTGCAGCGGGAGTTTGAGGTGTTGAAGAAACAGTACTGGGGCCAACACTTATGGGCACGCGGGTACTTCTGTGCGAGCTCTGGCACCGTGACTGACGAAATGATCGAGGCGTATCTCGAAGGCCACACATCAGGGGCACCTGATCCTGATTTCCAGGTAGAGGTGCCGGAGTGAGCACCTTTAGCCCGCACCAGCGGGAAGCCTTTAGCCGGTGTTGGTTGACTGACGGAGAGCCTGTGCGATGCAATTCAAAATTCATAATTCAAAATTCATAATTGCGGTCGACGTTGTGGAGGTGAGGCCGTGCAACCAATGAACCGCTTCCTACGGGCATGTGCCTCTGAAGAAGTCGATCGACCGCCGGTGTGGGTGATGCGGCAGGCGGGACGATACCTCCCCGAGTACCGCGCGATCAGAGAGAAAGCCGGTGATTTCCTGACCATGTGCCGGACGCCGAAAATCGCGGCCGAGGTGACCCTTCAGCCGATTCGGCGATTCGGATTTGACGCGGCCATTGTCTTCTCGGACATCCTCACTCCGTTGGTTCCGGCCGGTATCGAACTCGCGTTCGGCCCGGCGCCGCACATTGCCAACCCGATTCGTGAACCCGCCGATCTCGACCGTTTGAGGTTCCCCGAACCATGGAGCGGAACCGAGTTTCTCTCCGAGACCCTCGAACGAGTTCGTGAAGGTCTCGGTCCGGAGACCGCGCTCATCGGTTTCTGCGGCGCACCCTGGACCCTCGCCACCTATCTGGTGGAGGGGGCCCCCTCGAAGTCGTTCACCCGCGCCAAGTCCTTCGCCCACCACAACCCAGAGGCCTTCGACGCCTTTCTCGACCGCGTTGCCGACGCCATGGTCGCCTACCTGCGCGATCAGGTGGCTCACGGCGCACAGGCGGTGCAGATCTTCGACTCCTGGATCGGCGCCCTCGGCGCCGAGGACGCTCGACGTTGGGCGCTCAGACCCGCTCGCCGTCTCCTCGAGGCCATCGAGGATCTCGGAGTCCCGAGGATCTACTTCGCCAACGGCGGGTCGCACCTGCTGCACGACATGCGAGACATGCCGTGCGAGGTCATCGGTCTCGATTGGCGGGCCGATCTCGCCATGGCGACACGGGCGTTGCCCAATCACGTCCTCCAGGGCAATCTCGACCCGGGAGTGCTCATGGGCCCCGACGACGCGATCAAAGCGCGCACATTGGCCATGCTCGGCAAAGCACCGCGCCGCGGCTATATCGCCAACCTCGGCCACGGAATCACGCCGGATGTACCCGTACGAGCAGTCTCGACGTTTGTGGAGACAATTCAGGGCTACCGCTATGAAAACGCATAAGTTAATTATGAATTATGAGTTATGAATTATGAATGACGGACAAGACACCTGCGATGCAGTTTTTCATTCTCGACTCTCCGTTTTGAGGTTCGGAGCAAGCTTGCGATGCAATTCATAATTCATAGTTCAAAATTCATAATTCGTCGGGTTCGTCTGGCTTCGGTGTCACGATGAAAAGTGTTCTCGACCTCGACGGCCTGACTCCCGATCTATTGCAGCGCTACGACCGTCCCGGCCCTCGCTATACGTCCTATCCCACCGCGCCCCTCTTCAACGAAAGTTTCGATGAACCGGCCTACCACGAACGACTGCGCCTGGCGTCGGAGCGGGCGGATGAGCCGCTCTCGATGTACGTCCATCTGCCGTTCTGCCACGAACGCTGCACGTTCTGCGGCTGCAACGTCGTGATCTCGCCCCACCGCGGTCCTGAAGAGGACTATCTCGACACGTTGGAGCGCGAACTCGATCTCCTTTCCGACGCCCTCGGGGACCGGCGCACGCTCAACCAGCTCCACTGGGGTGGCGGAACGCCAACCTTTCTCTCGCCTGAGCAATGCGAACGGCTCTTCGACGCCATCACCAGCCGTTTTCCCCTCACCGACGGCGCCGAGGTGGCCATCGAGATCGATCCCTGCGTGACCACCATGGACCACCTGAGCACGCTGGCCCGACTCGGGTTCAATCGCATCTCCATGGGGCTGCAGGACACCAACCCCGAGGTCCAACGCGCGGTCAAGCGAGTCCAGCCTCTCGAACTCACCAAGGAGCACGTCGACGAAGCCCGCCGACTCGGCTTCACCTCGGTCAACATCGATCTCATCTATGGACTGCCCCTCCAGACCGAGGCGAGCTTCAGAGACTGTGTCCGGTCGGTGATCACCGATCTCGCACCCGACCGGGTCGCCTGTTTCTCCTATGCCCACGTCCCGTGGATCAAGCCACACCAGAAGCAGCTCGACGAGGCACAACTGCCCGGAGGATGGGAGAAGTTCTCGCTCTTCACCGGGGCCGCCCGCGAGTTTGTCGAATCCGGCTACGCCTTTGTCGGTTTCGATCACTTCGCCCGTCCCGATGACGAGCTCGCCCGCGCACTTGCAGAGGATAGGATCCACCGCAACTTCATGGGCTACACGGTCATGCCCGCCGCCGACCAGATCGGTGTGGGAGTGACCTCCATCGGTGATGTCGGGGGAGCCTACGCCGCCAACATCAAGAAGCTTCCGGCCTACAAACGCAGCATCGAGGCCGGCCTGCTCCCGGTGGCGCGAGGGCTCATCCGCACACCGGAAGACGAGCTCCGCCGCGCGGTGATCAACCGCATCATCTGCACCCTCCGTCTCGACTTCGACTGGGTCGAACAAAGATTCGGCATCGATCCCCGCGACCACTTCGCCGACGCCATCGAAGAACTCATTCCCATGGCCGAGGACGGTCTGGTGGAAATCGGCGCCGAGGGCCTCAAGGTCACCCCCCGCGGACGGTTCTTCCTCAGAAACCTGTGCATGCCCTTCGATGCCTATCTCAAGCAGCCGAGCGACGACGGCCCGAAGTACTCGCGGACGGTTTAGCCGGCAACCTCTGGCATCGGTGGAGTTCACATCGACGGATGTGCGGTCTTTCGCATTGTTTGGTCCTGTTTCGTCCCCAAGGCGGGCGGGACGCCTGCGAAAAGACCCGAGACCACGAGTTTTCCTTCAAACGGAGTTCTTTCGAGAGGCTCGACTCATCAATCCTTGCTCGGCCAGCGTGCCCAGCTTCAGTCGACCTTCAGCGATTGGAGGACGACCGGCACCTCACCGTTGGTGAGCAGCACAAACTGTCGCTGACCCTGAACAGAAGACAGGCTCAACCGGTCGTTGAGGGTGTCGGGAATGCTGCCGGTGTCCTCCCAAGCCGGCCCCGAGTTGTCTCGTCGCGCACCGAGACCCAGCAACTCCTCGCCGATGATTCCCGGGTGTCCTCCGTAGGAAAGCTCTATGTCGTAGTCGGTTCCGGGGTCGCCGATCGGCCACACGCCCCAATGCCGAGTCTGATCGACCGTTCCGAATCCACTTGGTGGGACCGTGAGGTTTTGAGGGCCGTCCACTCGATACAAATGTGCCCCAACGGGGGTTCCCGTGAACCCGCTCGCTGTCAGAGCGTCACCGTCAGGGTGGGAGAGAATGAGGCCGGCGCTGGGAGGGTACGCAGCCACACTGACGTTTCCAACGGGCGCACCCGACCACAGCCGGTCATCGTCCTCGAAATACCGCAGCGAAGCGTGGTTGCCGGCGCCGGAATCGTCCACCAAGACGGTCGATCCCGGATCGTCGAAGTGCCAGTTGGCAACCAGACCCGGCTCGCCTGCCGTAAGGCGGTGACACATCGTCGAACGGATCTCGGCCTCCGACCGGGCCACGTTCCAGATTCGCACCTCATCCATCAACCCGGAAAAATAACGATGGTCGATGGTGTTGCCACCGATGTTGATGGAAGAGGGGTCGTTCAGCGGCGTCGTGTCCCCCGTGTCCATGGATGCCTCTTCGATACCATTGACGAAGATCCTGATGAATCCGGTGGCGCCATCGCGAACCGCCGCCACATGAGTCCACTCAAAGTTGGTGACCACGGTGCTCGACTGAATCGAAAGGTTGGCTGGTGTACCGTTGCCGACGCCAAAGGAGAAGCGATCGTTGATGACCGAAGTACCGAAGTCATGGTGGTAATTCTGGACGTCGGCATAGATGACGGGAACCCCCATATTAAAGGCTGTTGTTGGTCCACCAATTCCAAATTCACCGGTGCGGATCCACGCCTCGAGAGTGAAGCTGGACGCAACCATCCGAGGGGCCTGGGCGTACTCTGAAAGGCCGTCGAAGGCGAGCGTCCTACCGGCACCGGTGATGACGCTGACGAACTGGTCGGTCTCGGCCCAGGAGTAGATTCCGGTGCCGGTTTGACCCGTGACCGTGAGTGTGTCATTGGAAGTTGACTGCATGGCGCCCGCATCGCTCCAGCTTGTGTCCTGGTTGCCTCCTCGCACCGCGAGGGTGAGCAACGATTCGTCCAGAATCTCGGAGCGGCCGGCGTAGCTGAGGCTTACCCGGTAGTCAACCACGGTGCCACCGACAACGTGGACCGCCCAGTGCCGCGCATTGTCGATGGTGGCGCAGCCCGGGGGTGGAACCAGCTGGTTCGGTGGTCCATCCACTCTGACCAGCACCAGGCCGTCGGGTGAGCCGGTCAGGGTGTCCACCGTGAGCCCGTCGCCGTCAGGGTGGTTGATGGCAACGCTCGCCGCCGGGGGAAATGAGGTCACCACCTCGTCACCGAGCACGGCACCGGACCAAACCCAGTCATCGGGCTCGAAGCCGTGATTGACCAGGGTGTTTCCCGGCGGACTGGCGTCGGTGGTTACGCCTATCCTGCGGTAGTCAAAACGGTAGTAGCTGCGGAGGTTTGCTTCGCCGCCGGTGAGGGCCTTGCACATGGTGGCGCGGATCTCGGCTTCGCTCCGGGCGACGTCCCAGATCCGCACTTCGTCGATGGCCCCAACAAGATACTGATTGTCGAGAGTGTTTCCCCCAACGAGAATCGAGCCCGGGTCGCTGAGGGTGGTCGCGTCGCCGGTTGCAAGCGAACCTTCGAGGATTCCGTTGACGAATACCTGGATGACCCCGGTGGCACCGTCGCGAACCGCGGCGACGTGCTGCCACGTGCCGGTGG